>Ga0116229_10014358_pt1 | contig 11011 bp, 10 predicted proteins | sample S1TSphgellanicum_3_FD_87313 | JGI IMG/M metagenome (GOLD analysis project Ga0116229, IMG submission 87313) | Host-associated microbial communities from peat moss isolated from Minnesota, USA - S1T2_Fc - Sphagnum magellanicum MG | ecosystem: Host-associated > Plants > Peat moss > Unclassified...
CATTTGTTTTTCATCACAGAACTAGAGAGTACTTGGAGGTTACATTTATCAAGAAAGAGTGAGGATTTTGATGCTTTTGTAAGTTGCTAATTAAGTTTTGTAGGTTAGAATTGTTATTGGTCCTAGGTTGTTGGGATGATCAAACTTGGGAAGTGAATGTATACCTTTGAAGCCAATTGAACAGCTCAAAACAATGATATTCTAACCAGTACAAGGGCATCCATTCTTGAAACTCTACAACACATACCCAACTATGCACTATAATACAAATGAAGAGAAAACATGATTGAGATTGCGATATAGAATTCTTGTCCCGACGTTATTTGAACGACAGTTCATAAATGTCACATGGGTTTCAAGGTAGCCCAGCATGGGTTTCCATGTGCAGGTAGGCGATGTTCAAAACTTGCCTCCTCCAAAACATGTCGGGTTTTAGCTACCATGTTTGGGGGGGGGCACCCATGTCATTTGTACCTCACATGTGTTCCCTTCATCACCATCTACCCTATCTAGCCCCCTTATGTCCCATGGCATCTCATTTTAACGCTTTCCCCATGTCCTCATCGCCACCATATAATTATGAACTAACCATTTGTAAAGCCCATTAATAAAGTAAAGTAAAGAGTTAGATTTTAGAATAGGTAGGAATTAAGTTGAAGCGAGACAACCATGTGTGAAATGTTTTAATGGGCACCCCGTTCCATGTTTTAGTTAAGGTTTAGTTTCAAGCTTTAGAAGGGAGCTTGAAGCACCCTTCCATCTATTTTTGCTAAGTGTACGCAAGGTTGATTCTTTGAAGCACTTTGGCGTCTTTTCAAGTGCATGTGAAGTGGCAATCAACATTGTTGCATTAGATTGAAGCTTGTTTTAAGGTTTAGCTTGCATTGTTTCATTATTGTTGTAAGGTTTGTGCTACAAGATGTGTTGGGGACTTATGTTTGTCTAGAAGCATTGTCAAATCCAATTCTTATATACTTGTGATAGAAAACAAGGAACATGGAGAGCAAACATCATGCAAAAGAGTCACACCTCATAGTAGAAAATGTGTAGATAGATAAGACAATGTTTATGGAGACATACACTCGCAAGGAATGGCTAAAATTGCTTCATGAATGTCACAGTCATAATTGAGAGGATAGGAAAGAGATTATTTGTGTTTATTGTAAATGTAAGAAGAATTCAAAAATGAGGAGGATCAATGAACACTGAAAGAAAGGGTACAAAAAAGTGGTGGATTTCAAAGGGAATTCTCACCTTGAAGTTATACCCACCATTATGAAACACAACAGAAGGTGTGTATCTTGCAAACCGTGGGAACATTTTGGAATATTGAGCAAAAGCAAATGCATTGCCTAAAATAAGGCATAGTTATCCTTCTTCAACATTAACTTTATAGGGAAAAAGACTTTGCAACACAAGCGGAAGAAAGAGAGAATATCACCCTTGGAGAGTTTGGACCACGATGTAACACCAGAGAAAGAAATTGTAATGAATCGTAAGAAATGATTCATAAAACCTACAAGCTAAACCATATTGAGAGAGCTTTCGAGGATAGCTCTAAATTTATAACGCAAAACTTCCCTTAAAGTTATGGACACAAAACATTCGCTACATAGTGGTGAGTATCACACCTTATCTATGTTTTTAGAAGTTTACTCAAGTTTCAACATGTTTCTTGCTCACCCCCATGTTGCGGTGGTTACATATCAGTAGGTTTCAAAATCATTCCAAGAAATGTCATGTTTTGAGTTAGGTCAAATCAAGTGTCGTTGTTGTTAGTTAATGTCATCATGCATTCATACTTGGCTTCCATGTTTCGATCGTCATGTAATTAGGAAACTTTCTTGATCTATGTTTATATGGTTGATGATTGCCATGTTTCAATGTTAATATATGTTTCAATCCATAATATATGTTACCTTGTAAAATCAGTGCATTAAGATGTTGGTTTCAACAATGAGCAATTGAAACATACACAAGATTTGATAGAAGTATTCTCCAACAACAAATCTTCCTACCAACCCACCAAATTTATGTACCCCAACATCATCTTCCAAGAAGCCAGAAACACACATTGGGGATAGGAAGAAGCAATTTAAAGTTTGAGTGAGTGATTTGTGAAAATGTTGCATGGTCAAAGGTTCATGATGTGTTCCAAGAACTCTCCAAAAGAAAACCACTATTTATTGGGAGCATAGTAGACATGCCAGGGATTTGGCATCTTTTCTAATGTAATCTTGTTAATTGGGACTAGAGGGTGAAAAAAAAACGAATTTGTAAAAAAGTTTGGTGCCTTTGTGCGCAATCCAAACTTTAGCACTATTGTTTATTGTTCATATGGCAAGTTCTTGTGAGGCAACAAATAGGTACATTCCTACTCTTTTTCACATTGTTTCATCAAATTTCATAAGTACTAGGTGCACATATGTGGAAGTCCTTTTGTTTTCAACAGTCTTAGGTTTATAGTTTCAAAATGTTTCAAAGTTTACTGGTTCATGTTTTGATAAATGTCTTGCATTTAAGTAGTACACATTGGAGTGAAGTTTTGACTTTTATTCCATTTTTGGATTTGGGATTGATAATCCAAATTACAATAACATGGTTAAACCATGTATGAAACGATCGAAACATGCCCATGGTTCTCAATGCAATGATGTCCAAACATGCTCATGATAGTTTTGTGTGTTTTGTTTGAACACAATATTCATTCTATGTTTCGGTTCCATTCATGTTTCAAATTTGCCATATGTTTTGGGTGTATGTTTTGCTATGAACTATTGGGTACACATTGATGTCAATATTTTGCTTTCTTTTCTTCAATTTTGATAGATGGTTGATTTTGATAACCATGGTTTGTTCATGTTTCTAAAACCCAAAACATGGTCCCTCCATTTCACTCAACGAAATTTAAATATGAAACTAAAATTTGAATCCAATTGCATGGTTTTTGGTGATGATGCATATGGTTTTATAACATGTTATGTTCCTGTGTTGAAAACGCTAGCTAAGAAGTCACCCCAAATTGTGTTTGTGAACTTACATGTTTTCACATGTTTGGTGTAATTCAAACTAAAGTTGCAAAAGAGGTTAATGTTACAATTTTTCAAACAATGGACCTTCTAGAAGTAGATGAGACACAAGTGTTGGCCAAGTCGCTCCATGAGTTTCTAGACTATCAAAAACATCTCCAATGATTTATTTAGGCAGAGAATGAACATAAAGAACATTTCCAACAACAAAAGTTGGCCTTTGTTGTTAAACGACTAAAGGAGTTCGATATAACCAATGCATCAAAAATTGAAATTATAAAGTGGGATTAGAATCCCATATGGTATATTATCATTAATGACAAAACCTTTCCTACAAGTGATAGGCTTGAACTTCCTTGCTCACATATTTTGAAAAGGTAAACTTTATCTCTAATAATTTGCTATAACGCCACATGCCCTATAGAAGTTCCTTGGGAAGTTATGTTAGTGAAGGTATATTTTTGGTTATTGTTTGATAAGGATCTTAGGTGTGCCTGCCAGAGTCCTGCATTGGGCTTGACAACTGTACCCATACCCAACCCACAGCTGCGCGTGGGTCAATTGTACCCATTACCCACCCATGGCACCTTGTCCATACCCATAACCCACCCAACTCATACCCATCAGTCCATCACCAAAATAAAGCTACTTAAGAGTACTTTGAAGTGTTTTTAAAAGGAGGGACGTGCCAATGATTTTTTGTAAATAGTTACATATAAATGTCACAATTAGAGCGTAGGAACATGAGGTTGTTTATCGTTCGGGGCTTCAGTCGATTGCGCTTCTTGGTCAGGGTGTTACCGGCGTCCGAGAAGTTGTTTTCGGACATGGCGTTGGATGTCGGGATGCACAGGGTGGACCACACGACTCGCGCCAGTATCGGGAATAGGTCCTTGCCCTTGCACCTCCACCACGACAGAATGTGGAACTCACCACTAATGTCACCGTCAGCGCACTGCCTCATCTCTCCATCGGTGACCTTATGCTTCATGTACGCTTCGTACTCGTTGTCGACTCTTGTGTTGAGGGCGGCAGCGGCATCATGACCTTCAGCAGGAGGGACGTTGTCTTCCTCATCGTCGTCGTTGAACATCTGATCGTACATCAAAACTGACGAGCGCGCCTTCTTTCTGAACAGTGATCGAGCAGGCGGAACATCTTCTTCTTCGTCGTCCAAGGGCGCATACTTGATCATCACATCCTTGAGCTTATCATTGGCCTGCTTGATCTGGTTGCGTTCAACACCAAGGCGGACAAGACGGGACTTCATGATCGGATCTAGCAACGATGCCATGACGTGGATATCATCAAGGACGAACTTACTGTACAAGAACGGCAACATGATGCCCTTGATTGCCTTGATCGAGTCGGAGTCTTTGGCCGTCGTCACGTTGCCATCCTCGTCCACCACATCGCTTAGGACTAGCTGAAGGTGACCCAGGATCACATGGCGCCACCACACGACCTTGTGGAGAGTCGGGTGCTTGAACTTCTCGAGTGCCAGCGTCACCTACTGGAAGGGGGCAAGGAAAGCAATTAGTTCCTTGAAGAGCGCCCGCGAAATGTCATTAAGCTTGCTCAGTTTGTCCTTCATTTGCAGAAGCGGCACGAGCTCGTCGTACATTTTCTCGATGCTTAGAAGGTAGTGGAGCAGCGAGTTCCATCGAGTTGCGTTCTCCTACTTGAGCGTCTTGCTGAGCTAGCTCTGTAGGTTCACGCAATTGTAGTACTCGACCAGCTTCTTGCACGCGTCGATTAGCATGAACAACAGCAGCATGTGCTGGATGTCCTTGTACCGATAGAACGGTTTGCTCTTGACACCATTTTCCATCTTGGTCGTCTTGTTCACAACAGTCGTCAGCACGGTCGCCAACTTGTGATCGAGGCAGGCAAGCCAATAGAAAGCCGATGGGATGCCATTGGCGCCACAGCAGTTCGAACCGCTATCCGAGACCACGATGATCTGCTGGTACATGTTCGCCATTACCTTGAACACGACTAGACCTTTACTGAACTCCTCCATGACCATCTCCGCCGTGTGTCTGGCTTCCTCAACAGGCTTTACGTGCAGCGTGCAAGCATATAGATTGAACATCTCATCGATGTAATGAATGGTGATGGACATGTACGAGTTCTTCTTGACCGCGTCCATCCACAAGTCGAGAATACATGCCACGTTCAAGCCCGAGTCGAAGTGCTTTTTGAGAACGAGGGTGAACTTCTCGCGGCCGTTCCGAGCACGTGAATCGATGTTACGGCTAACCGTCGTCGGGTTGGCGAACAGCTCGTCAATTATGACTCGGCCAGTGCTGCTCGATCCGATGTCAAGCGCCGTCTAGATGAGCACCTTGAGGCCCAACCCGCTCAGAGACTCGAACGGGCGCATGTCAATCACGTAGTAGTCGACCACCGCTACCGTCATCGTATCCTTTTCTTGCTTTTTGACGATGTGCTTCTTAAAAAACACCTTCGCAACGGCTACCTCGGAGGCGAGAACAGGACATTTGTGCTTTGAAATCATAGCCGTGCTGATATTGGTTTTGAAGGTATAAACTTTGTCACAAGACTTGCAAGCAACATAATCTAACTTTATGTTGCTGCGATCGTAGACGATGCCGAATGCTTCCCAAACACCCGACTTCTTTCCTGGCCTGTTGTTGCGAACCACGTACTCCCCCCCATTGCTCTTCAGGTCATGTTCAATTCGCTGAGCCAACGTCATGGCCGGCATCAGCTCGTAGCCGCTCTTCCAGAATCCACACTCCCACCCGAATCTCGATTCCTGGACCAGTGGACCTTCCAGGCTAATGCCAGCTCGGATTGCGCCAGGCTATTAATAGTTCATCACCACAGCACAGCACTGTGCTGATGAGCTATTAATAGCTATTAACGTGGCGCAATCCGAGAGCTATCACTGCTGACTACTATACGACGAGTCGCCCTATAATCTGCTAACTCAGTCGTTGTAAAGCCCGGGTCCCTCATACCCACCCATGCATCCAAGCCCATACCCATTACCCACCCATTTACCCATGGGTATGGGTGGGTATTGGGTACCCATGGGTATGGGTACCCATTGCAGGACTCTGGTGCCTTCCCACTTCAAGGAGCTAATTAGGATTCCATTAATAAGCTTAGCAAAGGAGAATATTGTCATGGTTGGCGCAAAATTATGGATATTTTGAAACAAGTTAAGCACCTCCTATTTGGTGGTACAAAAAGTCAACAAGGAAATAACTACAAGAAAATAGAAACAACCTACGAAAGGTTTTTGTTAGCATTAGATAGCCTATCCGAGATGTCACTTTTGTTTGCTTCAGTCCAAATAAGGGCCATAGAAGACATGGTGCATGAAGATGTTGTGATTTTCCAAAACATTTGGGAGGTAACAAATCAAGAACAAGGTCAATGTTCATTTTGAACAATCTAGAGATATCTTAATCATCAAGAGGACATAGAAATGGGTTGGGTAAATGTTCGTTGGGGTGTGCTTCCGGATACAAATGCTTCACACATTTTCTCACATGTGGCATTGCTCGCTCTTGACAAAGTTGTAAAAGTAAGGTGTGCATCCTTATTTCCAGCTTAGTTAACACTAGAAGGTGCATCAAAGTTGGTAGCCTTGCTAGATCCATTCAGTTTCCCACAAGGACCTTGGGTAATTCAAGCACGCCATCCAAATATTGATCGGATTGATAGAGTTGATTTGATGGAGCAAAGGTAACAAAAGGATTAAACTCAACATCATGATGAGACCATTTGAACATTTTAGGGCAATTTAACTGAAATATTGGAGCTAGTGTAACGCCCTCAACAAGTGAACAATACTCCCAGCCAAGAGGACCATGTTTTAGATGTTCAAGACCATATTCTGATTGAAGAACGCCAAGTTTCGGACTCTGCAAACTATGTTTTGGAGGTCAAACAACAACATTTGTAGGAGGATTGTTTTCCAGAGGGAAAAAATCATGTTTAAAACATAAAAATAGAAGATTGGATGGGAAACTAAAACGTGATACAACTCATGTTTCAAAGATCGATTAAGAACATGTATTGAAGGCAAAAGATAAACATGATATAGACCATGTTTCAGAGGTGCACCAAGAACATCCTCATGGGAATTTGGATTTTGCATTGCAATTAAAACATCTTGTTTTGCAAATGGACCATGTTTTTGAGCTTGAAGTATCATCGTTAATAATACAATATAATGTGGAATTTCTCAACTTGTAGGAATCCACTAATGTTTTGGAAATGAAGATAGATTTTTCAAACCCTAAGTTTTGCTAGAACAAAGCTTTTGTTTAGAGGTGATAAATTTGCATATGAAACTTTTGGTTGTACAACCCACCAGAGGTTGTTTACAAGATTTGCAAATTTCTGTTAAATCGACATATGTTCTAAGAGCTATCGAAAAGGTTATGAATGTGGTGACATTTTTAGCAAGTTGTTGGTCTTTTTAGTGTGAGCCTTTTAATTTCTACACTAGTACACATGTATAATAATGTTTCTTGGGTTAAGTTTCTTGCATGAAGTCTCGTGAACATTATAATGTATCTTCTTTCAGAGTGTGTTTCTTTATGAAAGTAAATTTCTACTACTATTCGTATTTGCTTCTAGAACTAAGATGTTTTTAAATTATATTATCGTTGTTTAATGTACATTTCATAATATGTCATATTTCTAATGTTCTTGTTAATGTTTTCAAATGTTAATGTCGAAATCCTTGTGGATGATGGGAACACTACCACAACAAGAGTTTATATTTTTTTTACAGTATTTGTCATGTTTCAAGTAGATCCCAATAGAACATATGTAAGAGGGTATAAAAAAACCACCTTCCACTCTGCACATGTTTTGTATATTGCGTGTTGGACATATTTTGGTTCCTTTGTTGGACATGTTGCACTAATGTACATATTGTTACGCTATAACTACCTTAAAATTAAGAAAATAAAAAAAGACAACTAAAACTTGAACACAAAATTCAAGGAACCAATATTGTAGGAAAAAACTTGAAACCTTTCATTAGAATGTGATTCTAAAATACCATATGAAATCAACAACTATCGAAACATGCTAAAGTTAAATCAAACCATTTAACTTGTGAACTTTTCAAATACATGTACGGAAAAACACATTTTGAGAAACTTCACAAAACTAGTTTTAATTTTAAGAACATAACTTTCGAAACATGAAAAGTTCTGGTTATAAGTATATGTGTCACCACATTCCATATTTTGCAACATTAAATAGATAATTGGCACTTGTAAAGCAATTCGAGATTAAATGTTGGTTTCTATGTTTCTTGGATGGTTTTGGTCAATCTCTTTCAATATTGCATCTCCATATGTTTTATTTTTGTGTGTTTACATGTGTTTCTTTGGGTTATTTGTAGTTTTTTTTCTTCATCATTCATTGAAGGATCCAACATTGAAGCCTCAAACCAAATTTGGAATTGATCGATATTGGAGTGCACTATATGGGTACGTAGGCCAATTTCCCTCCAATATCAATGTACCCTAGTGGGGACTACTAATATGTTCTACTACTTTTTACTTAAAGTTTGAATTTTGGACAAAAGTTGTATGGTTCATGATGCATAGAACATGCACAATGAGACTTCACCAAAACATTATCAATTGGCTTTGAAACAAGGTATACATGCAGAAACATCTAAGATGCAAAAACACTTGGATGGAATGGAAATAAAAAGACAAAATCATACTTAAGAAGAGCAAGGTGCCCTAAAGGAGCATTGTGATGTTATCAAACTCGATACTTGAAGTTGAAGCCTTTGAATCAAGATACATTATTTCTAGAACATGGATGCTGAAGTTGAATTATATTGTGTAACATGCATAACTCATTCGAAAAATGGAACATAGGAAGGATGCTTGAAACCTAATGGTCATTTGTTCCAAAGTGTCCCATTTTGAACACTTGGATGTTTGAAAACAACATTTAAATAACCCCCCAACATTACTTAAAAACATCGAAGTGCCCTAGGGGTGGCACTGTAATGTCATTATACTACATACTTGAAACTAAGCCTTCGAAACAAGGTACATTATTTAGGAACATGGCAAATATATGTAATGGACATGACATGCATAATATGTTGAACCCAACAGAAACATGAAAAACATGCAACATAAACGCACGAAGCCTTAAACTTGAACCATATTTTGAACATTACCCAGTTACACGGAAATGCCCGAGGGGGGGGGGTATTGTAATGTCAACATTTACTAAATACTTGAAGTTGGAGACTTCGAAACTAAGCACATTATTAAAAAATGACAAATGCATAACTTTATTTGACATTCATAACATGTTGAAGGCAACATAAACATGCATTGTTGACATGAACACACAAAGCTTGAAACATGAACCATAATTGACAAAGTGTTCCATTTAGAACATGTTGATGTTTGAACGAAACCTATCAATATCCCCTAAATGTAGCCCTCATACATCTACCTTCCCTTCAAGCGACCTCTATGATACTTGAAACACAAAACTTTAGAAATTCCAAGGCAAAAACAAAGGACTTTGTGAATCTACAACCATATTTGCCAAGTTTTCCAATTACAATGGATGTTCAAAGGTCATGAATAGGTGAGTTCATATCATCACTAATAAACATCCAAGTGCTATAGCATGGGCACTATGATGTTTGCCATTCTTAATACTTGAACCTCAAGCCTTTCATACAATTCACATTGTTTTTAAAACATGAAAAACCTAATATATACATATCTAGATGGGGAGATGAAAAAACTTGGGAAATGTATGTGGTGAGTGATGCAAAAATCTCCTGCAAAAAAACAAAAATGAAAAGTTGTAAAACTTCTAAATTGGGATTTTTTAGATTTGTGGAAGTTAAAAAACCATGAACTATTGGAGAAGGTAGAGGAGGAGATATCAAGTAGAACAATCAGATAAACTTATAAACACACATGTAGAACATCAGGCATGGAGGGAAACACATGCACACTAAGGGAAACACACAAAGATAGTTGCTTTGCTATGCACATGTCAGCAAGCTCCAATCAAAATACCAAGAAACATTTGGAAGAAGTGAAGGAACATTTACAAATCCCACTATGCATTCTTCTTTCTCTTTGTAGAAATTGCAAATCACACAACATTCATGTCCAAACACCTCACAAAGCTCAAAAGAAAGGATTGTAAACATCACCAAAATGCCTTAAAAAACCGAACGCCCTATGTAGATGCTTGAGATGTTCCACAAGCAATCAAAGGGAGCATGACAAATGATGGTAGTAGAAAGAAACGTTGTTAACATGAAGAAGAGGCCCACCTTCATGGAAGAAAGTTCAATGGTGGTTAAAGACATTCACTAAAAAAAATTTCATTTCTACCCAGGTAAAAAAATGATACATTTGGTCAAGAAGGTACAAAATCAAACGGTGGTAAACCAACAGTTAACAACCGATTCCAGTCTGGGTTACCCTGAACTGGACTGTAAGAACCGGAAAGAGAACCGTCGGTTCTTTACCAGTCCTTGCATGGAGCTTGTTGGTTCTTTAAGGTTTTTTGAAAATACGGTTCTCAAATCACATTGAAATGTCAAAGAACACAAAAGAGAACCTTCGGTTCTTTACCGGTCCTTGCATGAAGCCTTCTGGTTCTGTAAGGTTTTTGAAAATATTGGAAACCAACGGTTCTTTGATTTCTTTGTGGTTTTTTCTTTTAAAGAACCGAAACCAGCGATTCTCCCATTTCCTTCAAAGAACCGGAAACGAGGGGTCTCTGATTCTGACGTATTTGAAAGAACCGGAACCGGAGGTTCTTTCAAATATTTCAAAAGAAACCACCCAACACCGGTTACCACTTAACTGGTTAACTTGGTGACTGCAACTCTCGAGCTTGCATTCCGTTGTTGCCATTCTCAACAAACTTTTGACTCGAGTGCATTTGCTCATGTTTTTGCAGCCTTCTCTTCTTGTGTGCTC
>Ga0116229_10014360_pt1 | contig 11008 bp, 9 predicted proteins | sample S1TSphgellanicum_3_FD_87313 | JGI IMG/M metagenome (GOLD analysis project Ga0116229, IMG submission 87313) | Host-associated microbial communities from peat moss isolated from Minnesota, USA - S1T2_Fc - Sphagnum magellanicum MG | ecosystem: Host-associated > Plants > Peat moss > Unclassified...
ATGATGAGAATTGTCTATTGATTAATAAAATCGAATTGCCATTCGATGATTGATTAGAATTATTAGTAATTACGTCAGTTTGTCCGCAACAATTATAATCAGGTATCGATGAAGGTGTATCATTTGGAAAATTTCGATATACAGTTCGTCCATTTACTACTTGTAAATCACGATAATCTTCTAAATAAATATTTGATCGAAAATTTTCTAATACAGATTCATTAAATACAATTATTTTCACCCCGATGAAGATGAAAATTATTAAATTGAAATGTTTCAGTTAAACCACCACCAGATAATGTCAGAAGAAATGCACTTGGATCAACTTGTTGACCGGTGATAGTATGTCCATTGTTTGTAAGAGTAAAATTTTGTATTAAATCATAAGCAGATGAAAATTGAAAAGGTGCAAATGATTGGTAAACTGTGCATGCAGTTTTTATATTAATTGGTGATTGAGCATTTGAACCACATGTTGGAAAGTAATCTTTCCAAACATCTGGTCCTATTTCACCATAATCCCAATGAGATACATCGGATAAAGAAATATTAATTGAATTGAATAATACAAAAACGACTAACAGCAAATGAGGATACATTACAATCGTTTTATCGGTTTAAGAGATGACCGACTTTTATACTGTGATAAATTATGTCCTTGATTGTAAATTAGATTTTGTTTATTTTTTTATTTAAATAAGATGTATCTATATTTTTCTTTTTGATGAAAATAAATGGTTAATTACGTCCTTGATATATTGCCCTAGATGATTTTGATTTTTTTCCGATGATATATGATGAATATAAAAATGTTTTTGTTCTTTCTTTCATACATCTGCCTTGCGTACTTTTTAATAATTAAACGAAAACGAGATTTTCATGGGTTTTGTCATGCTTCAATTATATTATTCGCATTGTTTTAAACAGTTGGGAAAAGAATAACTATGATATAGAGAGACCTACACTGTTGCTTATGTTAATAGTATAGAATTTGAGAATAAATATATATTAATTCAAACTATTGAAAAAATTTCGTATGTTATTTGTATATAAATGCATATGAAATAAAGGTGTAAATTTTGTCCCGAATAAGTACAAATATGAAAAAAAAACACATTTGTACTGTACGTTAGTTTTAATCTATGATATCATTTTTTTAATGTAGGCTTTATCTTAGACAGTGTTTATTTGACTTGCATATTAGTAAATCATCAATCGATATATGACCGAAAAGGTGAATAGAGTATTTCGTCATTTATCAAGCGGACAAACGTGACACATGTTTAATTAAATCAGCCATGCACGTGATATTATCGAATTATTCATCGAATGAATAAAAAACACTCAGTATCGCTAGAAATGTATTGTTTATTATTATAAACAAAACCAAATAGGACTATTGTATTGTCTTTTTGGACAATACACATTGTTCTAAAACCTTTTGTGTATTGGATTATACTTTTTTGCACTGATCATAATAATATTTAGATTTAGAAAATAAAATAAAAAGTTCAAAAAATGTTTTCTGTTCTGAATTTATTAAAATTATGTAAGATTTATATCTTCGTCAAAGATCGTTTTTATTTTGACAGAAGTTGTTAACTTCGCTCGAGCTATACATCATGTTGATGTTTATTCATTTGCACGTCTTGATCGATTATTTCCAATTTTTCTAATTTGTCTTTTATTTATCTGTTTGGTTTGCTTATACTAATCGGTGATTGAGCATGTTTAGTATATAATGGGTATATGATTCTATCATTATTTATTCGAAATAAATCTTAAAACACGATGTACAAAAAAAAAGGTGCAAATGAAAAGAAAAATGAAATATGTTGCAGAATATAAAGATTTCGATTTATTAGATAATTGATAAAGATTTTTGTTTGGACAACAATTATAATCTGGTACTAATGATAATGTTTCATTAAAAAAATTTCGATAGATTGTTCGATTATATAACGATTGTGTCTGACGATAATCTTCAAAATCAATATTTTGTCGAAAACTTTGAAATTCACTTTCAACAAACATAATTGGTTCTGTAAATATTGTCCAAATAACATTTTCTGTACATGGTGGTGTTGTTAATGAACCTTGATATCTCCAAAAATCTCGTAAAGTTTCTCCCATAAGTAATGCTAAATTTAAATTTAATATTGTAAAATTATTTAATTGATTTAATGTTTGTGCTATATCAAAATATCTTTGCCATTCTTTTCGAGTATCTTCATTATAATACCGAACAGTATTATTTGGTTTTAAACTTTGCATAAATATTCCAAGAACAGCTGTTTTATTTATAGAAGGATTTGTATATACAAAATGAATTTCACCTGGATATTTAATACCATTTCTGTATAAATAAAAGAGAAATTATGAGTCTATCAAAAAGAACTCAAATCTGGATATGATACTTACACTTCATGTTCACTACCTGATTTTTGATTTTCTCCCCAATGTAAATGAAAATTTACGAATTCGAATGTACCATTTAAATCACCTCCTGTCAATCTAAAAGCTGGTAATTTAGTTTCATTATTAAATGTCCCAATAATTGTATGTCCATTATTTGTAAGTGTAAAATTATGTTCTTCATTATAACCAGATCCAAATATAAATGGTGTAAAATTTTTATAAACTGTACATGCTGTTAAAATATTAATCGGTGATTGTGATTGACCACCACATGTTGGATAAGTTTCACTCCAAACATCTGGTCCATTTTCTGCATAATTCCAACTTTGATTTTGATCAGCATAAATAAGAAAAAAAATCGATGATAATATGAAAAGTATCTTATTCATCATCACAACAATTATTTCGAAAAAAATATAAAATATCTTCTTTTATACGGAAAAAATGTACTTTAACATAACAACATTCAATGCAATTCACCTGAATCATATCATAAAAACAAATGCCTGAAGCTGAGGTGCGTCTCCCCTCCTCCTTTTTTATTTCGATTTGATAATATCTATATTATTTTATGTCACTTTATAGTTTAGTTATAGGTATTTGCTCTATTTTAATCTTTGGTTGATATTTATTCAAACTTTTTTCTCCAGATCGAATAACGAACTCTACAAAAAACGAATATTAAACATATTAAAGCTGAATAAAAAATCAATAATAATAGAAAAAATGAATATGTCGAACAGTTGATTACACCTAATATTGTTGATTTATCTTCAATTTTCTTATTTTGAAAATCTAATAAACAACGATTATAATCTGGTATTGATGATAATGTTTCATTAATAAAATTTCTATAAACTGTTCTATTATATAATGGTTGAGGACCACGATAATCTTCAAAATAAATATTATCTCTTAAAATTCGAAATTGACTTTCCATAAAACCAATTGGTTGTTTAAACATCGTCCAAATAATACCTTCTGTACATGGTGGTGTTGTTAATGAACCTTGATATCTCCAAAAATCTTCTAAATTTTTACCCATAAGTGATGTTAAATTAAAATCAAATATAATTGAATCATTTTCAGATTTTAATGTTTGTGTTATATTAAAATATCTTTGCCATTCATAACGTGTTATATCATTTTCATCAAGATGAATTTTATTATTATCTAAATAACTTTGCATAAATATTCCAAGTACAGCCATTTGAGATGTTTGATGATTTATATAAACAAAATGTATTTCACCAGCATATTTAATACCATTTCTAAGAGAAAGAAGAAAAAAAAACTTAAATTATTTTTTTTTGTTTGAAATTTACATTTGATGTTCACTTCCTGATTTATAATTTTCTCCCCAATGTAAATGAAAATTAACAAAATCAAATGTTCCATTAAGACCTCCACCAGTTAATTGAATAGGTGATTGTTTATATTCATTACTAAGTATTCCAATAACTGTATGTCCATTATTTTTTAATGTAAAATAATGTTTTTCATCATAAGCTGGTGTAAATTTAAATGATTGTAATTTTTTGTATGTTGTACAAGCTGTTAAAATATTTATTGGTGATTGAGATTTACCATCACATAATGGATAATAATCACTCCAAATATCCGGTCCAAGTTGACCATAATTCCATTGATTACAACAAACAGTAGTAAATAAGAAAGATAGGAATAAAAATATGCATGACATTGTATAATTATGTTTTGTATCGAATAAAAAAATACACCTGGCCATGCTAAGAGAGTATATATGGCGTAGAGAAAATAACAAAAAAGAAAAAGATAATATCTGGGCGTATTTCTTTTCTTTTATTGATGATTCGAAAAGAAAATATTTTATGTGAATAATGTAAAAGTTACTGATGTTATCTTGATTGATGTTTCCACATTGTAATCATTGAAAATAGAAACTAAAATTACAGTGAATGGTGAAATCAACAAACATCAATGTTCTATTTATATAGATGGATGTTTTTTCTTTCTTTCCTATTAGTGTCTTCCGCAGGAAGAAGCATTAGCTCGCATCAACTGATTATTTTCCGTTCTTATTGAAACAAACTGACACTAGACGCTCCTTTTTTTTATTGTTTAGAATAGACATTGAAGATAAATATTCTATATTTGATAAAATAATTAACGTTACTTACGTTGAAAATAGTAAAGAATAAAAGTCAATTTTGAAATATTTGCGTTTGATTAAATTATTTAGCTGTTGTTCGATGCAATTTACTTAGTAAAACAAAAATAAGAATTGCAAATTCATTTTAAGAATATTTTTCTTTCTTGTCACACTATGTTGTAAATACATGCCTGATAAAACTAGAACATCTATAGTTTGAAGAACGAAAGAAATTTTCCTCTTATCAACCAATAAAAAATAGACTTTCTGTTAACATGTGTCTATCGATCCACTTCAGGTCGTAACCTTTATATTATTATTTTTCTGTCCGACGATAAATACTTCCCATTATTCTCAAGAGCTGTTGATATTAATCTTATCAAAAACAAAAGAATACGGATGAATGGCATGTATGGCAATATGTCCTTATTTTCTCCTTTCGCTGTTTGTCGTTTTTTTCAGGTGTAAATGCCAAAAACAACTGTGATATAGAACTATTTATTAATTATGTTATTTTTCTCAAGCAATTGTTGATAGAATATAATGTAAATTTTCGTTAAATTGGATATGTCGAGATTAATTAATTTGATTATAATTATATCTTCTAGTCATAAGATTATGATTGACTGTCATGACAAGGTTTTTCTAAATTGAAAAATTTGTTACTTGGAGTCCATCTTTTCTTTATGCATAACATTAATCTGATTAGTAGGTCTTCTATTCCCTTCTAATATATACTTCAACTATGAATTGAATGTCTTTATCTTAAATGTTAAGCTTCTTAATTAAGATTGGTATTTTAATGAAATAGATTCTATTTATAATACAGATAGCCGCATTTCAGATTTCATTTTTTTTAATTATAATAATTCATCATCTATAAAAAAAAAAAAAATTAAAAATTTTTGGCGCAAAAATAAGATAATATATTTATAACCAAGATGCAGATTTGGTTTGTTATTGACGATGTCTATTCGTCTAAATACACAACATTTATCTGGTAAAAATTCTTCTTTATCATCATCTATTCATCTTCATTATGGTTCGAAAGAAATTGTTGGTTTTAAACGTTTATTTCATTTTTTTCATAAAGCATTTCCATTAGCATTTAATCGTGAAACATTTCAACGTGTATATGATGCATCAGATATATCAAAAATAGCATATCGTACAAAATATTGTTGTCAATTAAAAATCTACGGCGCTATATTAGCAACATCGATATTTGATTTCAATCAAAAACGTAAATTAAAAATTTTAATGCTTGTTGAAGATAATCATAGTATTCATTCAATTAATATTGGTAAACGTCTTTTATTACAAATGATTGATACATGTAAAGAATTAGAAAATATTCTATATATTTATGCATATGTTGAATCAACAAATTTTGATGGAATTCATTTTTATAAAATGATGGGATTTCAACAAAAAGAAATTTTACAAGATTATTTTTCACAACGTGCATCATTAACACCTGATGCTATTAAACTTGAATATAGAATTCGAACAAGTAGAAGTACTAAATTAAGCGATAATAGTAGTACAATTCTTACTCCGAATTCAACAATATATAATGTATGTCTTTCCTATTCGGGAATCCTTTGCCCTTTAAGTTAATCACTCAATTTTGCACCGAGATTTTCCGTCTTGTTTTTTTGTTGTAACAGAGAGATGTTGAATTCCTTTAAAAGAATAATATTACAGTTTGAGTATTTCTCAGTAATGACGATACGCCCTGCTAATCATTTTTAATGAGAAATAAACATCCGAAGAATGTTCTCGAATAAATTGTAACCTATTGAATATCTTTTTGAGAATAATAAATCTTCATTTGAAAATCAAGCTAATCATTTCTTTTACATTTAGCAAGAATCATCATCTGAATTTAGTTCACCATCAAATAGAAGTGAGGTAGAATTTCTTTTCCTTTCATTTAATTCAATATATAAATACATCTTTATTCTAGCTTTCAATCGCCAATAATAAAATCTCAACAGCTAATGTATTAACTTCTACAACAAAAAAACATTATTTCTATCCTTAAATAAAATAAAAAATAATTTTTGTTATTGTTGTGTATTAATCTAAAGGCAAAATTGTTGATAAGGAAATTTTAGTTCTTCTCTCTGTTTGTGATATATGTTGCAAAATAAAAAAAAATGTTCTCATTTTACTCGTTCGTATGCACCTTTAACGGAATGAATATTGAAATGTGAGCAAGCGCGAGAATATGGCATCGTAATCGTCCCATTATTCGTTCGTTTATCTCGGATATAAACGGAACTTCACATTATCATCGATATATACACATATATAAATATAGATATTCAAATAGATTCGTTTCAAATGTGTCGCATTACTGCTCACCCACTATACAGACGAAACAGTCCGAAAAAAAAAGAATTCATCAGTAAAGTATATTCGGGTCAGACACAATATACATTGTTGGTCATTAAACAAACACAGAATAAAAATATTCTTGTATTTTCATTCTCGTTTATTTAACGAATAAAGTTTTATTTTGGTAAGAAAATTTTGTTGCGATATGGCAAGATACCGGCGTGACTGATTGATAGATTAAAATAATTTCAGTCATGTGATATCTTTCCACCTTGCTCAAAACGAAAACTAAATAATTTATTTTGTTTTTAAATGAAAATCAAGATATAAAATCGAAAATGTTTTTTTTTTCTTTAATTATTGTTCAGTATATATTTCTTCAGTTTTTAATTTCCAACAAGTTTTTCAACAGCATTAGCAATATGTTGTGCATCAATACCATATTTGCTTAATAATTCAGCTGGTTTACCACTACGTGCAACTTCTGGTACAGCTAAATGAACGATTTTAACAGTTGCTTGATCAGCAAGTGCAGCTGCAACAGCTTCACCAAGACCACCTTCATAATAATGATCTTCAACAACAATAACTCGATTATTTGTAGCATTAGCTGATTTAAGAATTGTATCTCGATCAATTGGTTTAACAGTAAATAAATCAATAACTCGAATAGGTTTTCCACTATTTTTAAGTTTTTCCGATGCTTTAACTGCTTCATGTAATGTAACACCAGAAGCTACGACTGTACAAACATCATTTGATGATTGAACAACAACCTTTTAAAAATAAAAATGATTTTCTCTTTTAAGTTTATTTTTATTCTTTACCTTAGCTTGTCCTATTTGAAAAACTTCATCATTTTTATATAAAATTGGAAAATTAGGTCGACTTGTACGTATATAAACAGGTCCTTGATAATTCGCAGCTAATTCAACCGCACGTTCAGCTGAAACAGCATCTGATGTATAAAAACAAACAATATTTGGTACTGTGCGAAAGAAAGCAAAATCTTCAAGTGCCATTTGTGATGGACCATCTTCACCAATTGATACTCCAGCATGTGAACCAACATATTTAACTTGTGTGAATGATATCGCACCCATACGTATTTGATCAGCAGCACGGATAAGAAAAGCTGCAAATGTATGAACAAAACATGTATATCGTTGACGTGTTGCAACACCAATTGCAACTGCAACCATATTTTGTTCAGCAATATAACATTCAATAAATCGTAATGGATATGCATCCTAAAAAAAGATGGTTTGTTTTGAAAAGAATGAAAAAGAATAATTTACACGAAATTTAATTGAATATGTTGAATTTTTTGTATCACCATCAAGTGCAATAACATATTCACAGCTTTTACCTAATTTTTCAAGTGCTGTACCATGTGCAAGACGTGTAGCTATTTCTTTTTTTCCATCATAATTTGGTGGTGAAGATAATTGAACTTTTTTATCTTTATTTATTTCTGATACTTTTGCAGTTACTTGCGGTATTTTAGGTCGAACTAATGTTTCTTCATTAACTAATTGTCGTAGATGAGCAACAATTTCAGGTGCTTTATCACCCAATGGTTTACCATGCCAATCTAATTCATTTTCAATACCTTTGAAACCACTACCTTTAAATGTTTTAGCGAGAATACATGTTGGTTTATCTTTTGTTTGAGATGCTTCTTGAAAAGCAGCTAATAATTCAGTAACACTTTGTCCATTGACAACAATTGGATGCCATCTAAAAATTTATAAAACAAAAAAAATTCTTTTTTATTTAAATTCTTTTCGTTGTTTTTTTTATTAACCCAAATGCATCCAGTCGTTTTTGATAGATTTCTAAATGATGTTGTAATGGTGCTGGATCACTTTGTCCAAGTCGATTGACATCAATGATTGCACAAAGATTGTCAAGTTTATATAATGAACTAAATGCGAATGCTTCCCAAACACTACCTTCAGAACATTCACCTAAGAATTAAATATTATTTTAATTTTAAAAATTAAAAATATATAAAACTAACCATCACCAAGTACACAATAAACTCGATAATCTGATTTATCAAAATATTTTCCAGCATATGCCATACCAGCAGCGAAACCGATACCTTGACCTAATGAACCTGTTGCTACATCAATAAAATTTAATCGCTAAAAAGAAAGGAGAAAAAAAGTTTTGAGAAGGATTTTTCGTAGTTAAATCTTACAGGTGTTGGATGACCTTCAAGATCCGAATCGATTTTACGTAGATTGTTAAGATCTGCTACTGGAAATGCACCAGCTTCAGCCCATGCAGCATATAGAATAGGAGCACAATGACCCTAAAATAGAAGACATAGTTTAAAATAGAACATCGCAAAACTAATTTCATATTTACCTTTGATAATACAAAACGATCAGCTGCTGGATTTCGTGGATTTTTTGGATCATATCGCATCACATTAAAGAACAAGACACTTGTTATTTCAGCCATTGATGCACAACTTGTAGGATGTCTATAATACAAATAAATAATTGCAAATAAATATAGAATTAATCTATCCGAACCCTGAATTTGCTGCTTGCGTTGATTCAATACTATGAATACGAAGTAAATTAGCAAGACGTTCCAATGTTGTAACTGTTTCATTATTCGCCATTGTTTTTGTATACAAATAAAATCCAAATAATAAACAAATCTAAATAACACACCTATCGAACTATTGGTATTATATATAGTCACAAAAAATTTCCTTCGTCATTGTGATTAAAGGAAAAAAAAGCATGCGATAGGTACGTAAATAGAAAAAGTAAAAAACGCACTCAACGCATGGAACATTTATGCGTCACTGAATCGTTCGTTTTAAGAATTCTTTTAGTTCATTGATAAAAAGTTAAAGGTTATTCTAAGTACCATAAAATGGTCAAATAAACCCTCGATAAAATATTTCAGATTTTTACAACAAGTATTTACTTAGTCTACTTACAAATATAACGAGAGAAAAAAAATAAAAAAAAAAGAAAGGTTAACTATGATGATAAGAGTAAGAAGGGGTGTATCAGACGATGATTGATGTATAGGGACTTTTCGATTGGTTATATAGATGGCGGCATTATTCGTTTTAAATATCGTAAAGCGCGGGTATACATTCAACAATATTATAAAATCAAAGGGCATATATGAGTGAGACCCAAGGTTTTTGAGTCTTCTATCGTATTTCTACCTTGAATGTCTGATTTAGTTATCTTCATTCAGTTTTATTTTGATGAACATGACATCACAAAAACAGTATTACAGTCAAAATAAATCGAAAATCAATCCGATTTGTTTTATTCATTTAATATCAAAATTCAGTGCTAATATGAGAAGAAAAAAAAAACATTTCTTTCTAAAACAACAAAATAATCTCAATTGGCTAGTCGTGTTATTTCACACGTCTACATGTTCATATCTACATTTCCTATAGTACGACACCACCCATATATTTTCCTCTTTTTCGTTCTCTCATCTTGCGTGTGTGTTCAATGTGTATTTTATCTGAACTTCGATAGATTCAGTGAACGTCAGTTCAATCGTATCTGCGAATGTGTAAATGACTGTTTATGATCAATGAATTGACCTCGGTCACAATTTTCTTTCTTTTCCTTTTATTCACATTTGTTTTCTCTCCTAGATCTAGTTCGTCTCTTACGAAAATATTTTATTCTTTAAACAAATCGGACGATATATTTTACTAGTTATTCAAAATTCTTTCTTTTATCCGACTGACTAAAATAATAAATATACAAAATTCAGTCATTCGTTGCAAAATCATCTAAATAAACACACATACACACAGTCATTTAACATACTAACTTCTACTTTATATCTGTATTTGAGTGTGTATAAAATCCATGGATATTAATTGTTGTCCACGCAACGATTTTTCATTTCCAACAAAAAATAGTACAAAAGATATTATATCAACATGGCCAACAACATTAAATGGAAATCTATCAAGTAAATTTCGATAATTAAAATTCCGGAATAAAAAAAAATCTTTTGTTTTTGTATTTAGATGAAAATATATTCGATCAAGAAACAAAACCATTTCAAGATTATATTCTACGTAATAGCTCGAATATAATATCACTTGAA
>Ga0116229_10014361_pt1 | contig 11008 bp, 8 predicted proteins | sample S1TSphgellanicum_3_FD_87313 | JGI IMG/M metagenome (GOLD analysis project Ga0116229, IMG submission 87313) | Host-associated microbial communities from peat moss isolated from Minnesota, USA - S1T2_Fc - Sphagnum magellanicum MG | ecosystem: Host-associated > Plants > Peat moss > Unclassified...
CTTGTAGCAAGTTGATCCTGTGGACATGATTGTGGGTTATCATATTTCCCGTAGCTGTTGATGTGTGATTCTAGCATCCTGACTCTCAAGTCTGGTGACTAAGTGTGCAGGACATTCATACTGCTCTGATTAGCTGCAGAAATTCATCATACGACTACTATTGTTTGTCATAGTTTTTTTGTGTACTATAAATGGTGTTGTTTTCAAAGCATCTTGTTTGCACCTGGATCACTTCACTTGCTACTCATGATCCAAAGGACCAAGTTCAATTCAGTCAAATTGATTTGTGCATGAGTTTATTCATTTCACTTGGGTGCTCATTGGAAGGACTTGTTCATTTCCTTGGCTTCTTGTTCATGCATAGATTTGCTCAGTTTTGCTTGATTCTCATCCAAATGGCAGTCCATTTCATTGAAGGTAACACTTCAATTCCTTTGGTTATATGTTTGCAAATTGACTTGTGCACTTTTTATTCATTTATCTACATGCATTTGGATAGAATCAATCTTGGCAATTAGTTGTGATAACTTTTGTGATGTGTTTTGAGCCTACAACATTGGTTGCACCTTTGATACCAATTTTAAACATTGTAACTTTGAACTTCAACCCAATATTGTGCATGCGCTTCTCAATACAATTATGGTTGATCACCCATTTGGGAGTTGTGTTATAGAATCCAACTCACTTGCAAAACTTGGAGGAATTCAAGCCCAAGCACAATGAGCTAGATCAATGAACTAGACATGATCTTTGATATTATGAAATCAAACTCATCTACAAAACTTGCAAGAATCCAAGCCCAAGTACAATGAAAGCAAAAGAACACCCTAGATTAACACCAAGGATTAGACTCCAAACACACAAAATAGGGATAAACCCCCTTAAACTCACAAAATGGACAAAACCTCACTCACACTAAACTAGGTTTCGACCATAAAACAAATCTTATCCGAGATTGTTTTGCAAGTTTTACATATTTTTCACTTGAATACCAATAGTTAAATTCTAATAACTTGCTTTCATAAGCAAATTCTTAACAAGGAAATCATTTGTGAAGTGTTCCATAATCTCTTTCATTGAATCATCCCTTCCCTCACTTGGGTTTTAAAAGAGAACAAACGTGTCTTTTTGGGGTATTCTACATCATTATGATTGAGGATTGTTTTGATTCGTACTTAGTTTTCACTATCATATGATGTCTTGTACATTGACAAATCATGTTCTTATGCTATGCACCATTTACTTCAATTTATAGTCATCTTCCCACCAAATAAAGAATGTTTTTTTATGGACAATTATTAAATACTTACCAAGCTAGCCACATTGGACCACACTTAGGGCCACTTTAGATGAGGGTCCAAGGTCCAACGAAATAAAAGCATTCCTACTGGATGAGAGCCATAAATTGCCCACGGCCTTTAGATGAAGGTCCAAGACCAAAAAGTGGCAAATTGAGTCTAAATCTACATGGCATCATTTTGGAGGGAAAATTAATTGGTTCAAACCACAAAAGAAAGCTCATGATTTGAAGATCCAAGATGGGGATCCAACTCAAGGGTTCAATTTGCTTCAAATGAGTCCAAATTAGTTCCTAGGAATTTGGACCTTGGACCCCATCTAAAGTGGGCCTTAAATGACATAAACATCTAAGCTCCTCTTGGATCATCTAGCATAAATTCAATCTTACCATAGATAATTTGTCTTGCACCAACATAAAGGTTTTCGGGGCAAATTCAATGTCTATTTTGGAATGGGTTGGTGATTACATCATAAGTCATGTGCAAGTTCACCAAATAGTCTTCATCAAATTTAGTATACATAGTTTCAACAAGGGTTAATATAATGTGCAATTCTTGGACTAATTGTTTTATGGCTTGATTAATTTTAGTCATATTCTATATGTACTAACATATGTGAAGGGAATTATATGGAATTTCAATTTGTATTTTAATGTCCTTGGACATAAATTAGTTTATTAGTGTTGGCAATTTTAGTCCTTTAAGGTAGTTGCTATAGTGAAAAATCATTTAGAATTCAAACGGTGATAAAAAGGATATTAAATTATCATCACATATTTCATTTTTTTTGGAATCACTATTCCATGCTAAGATAATTAAATGTGATTTACAAGTTAGAATTATTCAACTTTGGCCCCTTTTATAACAATATATTTGTGCAGGTAATTTATTACCGAATGGATTTCCCAAATCTATGTCTAGCTAGATTAGCAAGGAGCATTACTTATATCAAATGTACTTCAAAATGCAAAACTATGTTTGCATCAATTTTACTTGTTTTAATAAAAATCTATGTGTGATAGGTAGTAGCATTCCCAAAAACAAGAAGAAAATGCATCATGATTATGCTATAAAATCATACGAGCATTTTTATTTTTTGTTTTCAAATTTTAATGTTGGTGAAGTAGAACAAAATTAATGTATTAGATGGAGCTTTCAAACTTGTAGTAAGGTTGATTGGGTGATTAATAGTTTTTTTTGTTCAATTTTGATGACATGTAGTTGTTGTTCACAAACTTCAAGTTGTGAGGAAGATGTAGAATATATTGTTTCCTTACACATAACAATTTGCTTCATAAGTTTGTGAGATGTTGGTTGTTAAGGTCATAGCCAATAAAACTCTTAATACTTACATGGTCTGGATATTAATTTCATAACAACATTTGCAATTGTTGCTATAATGTTTTTTTTTTGTTCTCGTTTATATGTGATAAATTTAAACCTACAATCAATATGTATTTTTTGTTGATTATGGTGGACAATGAAAATAGTTTTGGAACTATTAATAAAAAGATATGACTAGCTTTGATTGCCCATCACATTGGTTGGCCCATGTGGTGGCATTTAACTAGTTTTTATTTAACCCTCTCCATGATTTCATGTTTATGGATGAGGAAATAACATGCACATTATTTTGGATGACATTAGTCAACAACCACATAATAGGTGTGAGTGGTTATGCTCAAAGGGATAACATTAATTTACAAACTAAAATGCATTTGTAATATCATCTTATTATGTGTCCTATAGACCCTGTCATTAAGGTGGGGTTGATTTAATGTTTAAAGATTTTCTTTTTGTTATTGTAAAGTGGTGAATGTAATTCCAAGTTCCAAGCATTGATGGGATCCTTGTACAAGGCCAATGTTTGTGGTCTTCCTAAGCAGTTGTAAAAGGAAAATATAAGTATATGGAATTGTTCCAAATGGTTTTGCACTATGAGTGGCAATGGTATTATTATTCATGGCTTGGTCGTTATAAGAGTCAAAAGAAATATATGTGGTCTTTTTTATAATTAAATGCCAATTTTGGTAAATTGGACACAATCAAAAATATTGTTTATTAGTAGGTTACCAACAAGGAATTCTCTTATTAAAGTTTTATGTAAAATACACCGAACATGAGGCTAGTAACCCATGTTTGCCCAAAATCCAGTTTGTAATCCCCAACATGACATGAAAAATTTACACTACACTCTCTAACAGGCCACAAAACTAGATTTTTCACCTCAACTTGGCACCAACAGAATTTGGTGTCAAATTGTTGCCAAGTTGCTACTCATAGGTTGCCACATGTGGCTCCTTTTGATGCACATATTCTTACCTTTCCTTTCTTTCCTGTGAAAAACTTCAATGATGCCTTTTTCTCCCCCCTCAGAAGTTTTAACCTTCCTTTCCTCTCTCTCCTTTTAGAAGTTTAAACGATGTCTTATTTATTTATTTATTTAATGTGAAGCTTCAGCAACACCTTGTCTTGATGAACCTTGTGGAGCTTCAACATTGTGTAGGCACAAAGGTTCAATAACAACAATTCTTTTCTTTTTTTTCACCTTTGTGGAGTTCCAACATTCTACAAGCGCAAAAACACTAAGTCCACATTTCTTTCTTTTCATTTGCCTTTATGAAGCTTCAACATTCTATAGGCACGAAAGTTTGACAAACTTTAACATTTTGTAGGCATGAAGGTTTGAAGGTAACATGTTTTTTTTCCTCTTTCGCCTTTTTGAAGTTCTAACCTATGCATGCAAAGTTTTGAAGATCTTGCGTAGGTTTCTTTTTTGGTTTTTTTTCCTTTCTCACTAATGTGAAGCTCTAATCACAAGTGCAAAGCTTTGAATATATGTACTAGGTTTTTTCTCCTTTCTCACCTATGTGAAGTTCAACCTAAAGGTGCGAAACTTTGAATATCTACAATAGGTTTTTTCTTTTTTCTAACTTGTGTGAAGCTTCGACTTGCATGCACAAAGCTCTAAAGATTTGTAATAGGTTTTTTTTCCTTTCACCTTTGTGATGCTTCAACCTTTAGGTGTGAAGTTTAAAAAATTTGTAGTAGGCCATTTCTCCTATTTCAAATGTGTGAAGCTCCAACTACCTAATGTTGCTACAACTTGCATGTCGCGAAAACGTCATGGCTTTTGGAACCTTTTTATTTGTGAAGTTTGAATTACCTCCAATGGCGGTGTGGCGTTAAGAGTGGAAGGAGTTGAAAAGGAAAACATTGCCCCCAACTTGCGATTGTTATTATTTAAAACCAAAGATCCTCCCACAACTTCTTGTTTTTTGAAATGAGGTTCATCCCATAGCCTTGGATATGGTGTTTACCTCCACTTTTTCAAGTGAAGAATATGAATTTTTTTTATGATTGTTGTGTTGAAAATTTTACTGTTTGGTGATGTTTTACTTTCATTATGGTCACACTATGTCTTTGCTTACAAACTTTGTGATATCCTACAAACCTTCACAACTTCATGGCATGCAAAATCTATGAAGAAGTTTGGAAATCCTCTTCCAACCACACCAGAATTTTAAGAGCCCCATCCCTTGAAACCTAAAACCCTAAGCCATAAACTTATAATAATACTAGATTTGAAAGGGCCTTCTACCCCAAAACTCATAAAATAGAAACCTTCATGCAAGAACTCATGCCATCTTCTCCCTCCTCTCATAGACGCTTTTGTGATTGAACATATTCTAACATGTTTCCCATGAACCCATCAATGATGTGATACCTTCGTCGAGTTAACAAATCTTAGTACAACATTGTGGGCAATACCATGGCTTGGGAATGCGTTCAAAATTTTGAAAATTGTTAACATAATTTACCATGAAACAATTAAAGCTTACAAACTTCCAAGGCTTTCTCTAAAAACTTGCCTACAATTTGAACTAGAATCTTGAAATGTTTGTCTAAAATAAATAACTAAACAAAAGTGTTCCAAAGATTTGTTTTTTTGTATAATCAAAGTATATACATATACATGAATTTAATATGACTTTTGTTGAATCTCTTATGATGTTCGAAATAGACTAAAAAACCTAATTTGCATCTATTTTTATTGGTATTTTGTATTTTTTGGTCATGAACGCAATTGCAATGTTTTAGCTAATATTGTTTTTACTCTTTTTGACCTTATATCTAATGTCGCATACCCAAACCCTAATTGCCTTGTACATATTACTTTTAAATGGAACTGATAACTAATATGATTCAACTTGTAAATGTAATTGACTTGAAATTACAATGTTGTTGGTTTAGGTGGGTAAGGTTGCCATCTTGCTACTTTGGGTTTTTATGATTCAATCATAATTTTTAAAAATTACTTTAAAAAGAAAACCCATGTTTCAATTGGTTTTCTTTCTAGTCATTTTAACCCAAACCATAATTATTTTATACATAGTATTCTTGAATGGAACTAACATTGATTCGATTCAAATTGGAAATGGTTAGCCTTTCTCATGATGTTGGTTTAAATGGCTAGAGCTACCATCTTATTGTTTTGGGTTTTTGCTATTGCTTCATGTGAAAGCATATTGGTCATGATACCTTGGATCCCTTGTTTTAGTTGGTTTTATTTTTGGTCTATTTAACCTTCTTAATAATGTTGCATACCCAAACCTTAAACCACTTTTATAAATTACTATTGAATTACTATCTAAATTGATTTGTAAGTGTAACTAGCCATCTTATTGCTCTGGTTTTTTGTGATTGCCTCATGTGAAATAAATTAATCATGAAACCTTTAATCCCATGTTTCAACTAGTTTTGTTTTTGATTTTTTTGATTTTTTTGGTAACACTGCATACCTAAACTTTAATTGCTTCATGTAGATTACTCTTGATTGGATTTGAAGACATAGTTGAATCAAATGGTAAGTGTAGTTATCCTTCTTCGTGTTACTGGTTTAGGTGGGTAAGGTTGCCATCTTATTCCTTTGGGTTTTTATTATTGCCTCATGTGAAAATAAATTAGTCATGAATGCAATTGCCATGTTTCAACTGGTTTTTTTTCTAGTATTTTTCATCTTCTTGTAAACATTACATACCAAAACTTAATTGCCTCATATAAATTACAATTGAATGGAACCAACAATTGATTACTAATCACCATTCTTAGGTTTTTTAAAGGTATGTGGGTTTGTTTTTAAGAATGGGGAACCTTTTAGATGTTAATGAATTCATGGTTGACATTCAAGTGTATGAATAAGTGGCATTACACAAGGTCAAACAACCCCACTAAAAGAAGTTGCCTTAACAGATTGTGGAATTTGCTCATTTTAACACATTTACAACATTGTATAACCATTATTTTGCCATGTATAACACTGGCAAAAAAATGGGACTCAATTGATCCCTAATGTGGTCTAGAAGTTTGTTTATCATGATTACCCAAAAGCTTACCCAAACCCCCAATTTGTTGAAGAAACATTGAAAACCATCTATGGGAAACTTGAAGGAATTAAAAACAAATAATTCCAATGAAACACATTCAAAACAAGCCACATTATAATGTGAGGTGGTTTTGGAATGACTAAAATCCACTAATGGACATGCAAGTTAGAATGTTTTGAAGAAGCAACAAAGCCTCATTGACCACACACCCATAACCCTAACCCCGTTTCCTAGCCCTAGCCCATGTCATAGCCTTCCCCTTAATGGTTCGAATGCAACTTTCATTGGTGTTGTTTCCTCAAATCCTATCTTGTTGACCACCCCAATTGAAATTTAAGGCCTCAATGCAAAATTAAGCAAAGGGGAAATTGTAACCATGAATTCTAGGAACACGGTAACCATGGCAAGTCAAATTTTTTTTATGTTTTATGTCTATGATGTTTTCTTATTAAGGAAGATGGATTTCAATTGTGGGAGGAAGAAAAAACATTAACAATTTGAAAATGATTAAAAATTTAATTGTGATTTCAGAAGAAAAGTTTAAAACAAAAGTTAGGGCTATTTTGGAATTGTAGTTAGCATGTTGATGTAAAAACATTATGATTATGCAATCTAGGTTTTTTTCAAAATTTAAACCTAAAACCTTAATTTTAGACCAATAAAACTTAATTTCAAACCTAAAAGCTTGATTTCAGACCCCACAAACTTAATATTAAAACCCTAATTTCAAACCTTAAACCCTAAACCCTAATCCCAAATTTACAAACCCTAATTTGAAACATTAAACCTTGATTTTAAAACCTAAACATTAATCTTTAATCTCAAGTCTACAAACCCTAATTTTATAACCTAAACCCTAATCTTTAATCTCAAGTTTATAAGTCCTAATTTCATAAACTAAAATTTAAATCTAGTCCTAGGTCTGCAAACCCTAATTTTAAAACCTAAACCTTAAAACCTAATGTCAAGTCTACAAACCTTAAAACCCAAACCTTGCTTTCAAACCTTAAACCTTAATTATAAATCCATAAATATTTAATATAGACCTTAAAATGATAATTTAGACCTCAAACCATCATTCAAACCCTCATTTCAAAACCTTAAACCTTAATTTGCGTCCCTATTTTTAAAATTTTTAACCTTAATAAAAAAGACCTTTTAACCTAAAACCTTAAATTCAAATATAAAAACCCTAATACTAAACCCTAAAACCTTGCAACCTAGCTTTATATTTAAAATTTAACATAATCCCAAATTTTTACCTTAAACCCTACATCTTAAATTACAAGTTTTTGCAAGTTTAGAATTGTATTTAATAATCTCCTACCCATTTTTGTGTAATAAGGTCAAGGTTTTAATCTCCAATGACCTTGTATGTGAGATCCATTTAAAGACGATGAAAATAGTTGGTGAAGATAACATTGACTTGGAAAAGATGGGAGAATTTTGGTTTTGTGAAATCAAATCTTTTCATGAGGTGTTTCCATTTTCACTTAAGTCCACTAATTCCCCATTCCACTTGAACCTTAAACCCTATGACACCATGGTCTACATCCGGTGGTAATTCTTACCTCCCCATCCTTTTCATGATGAACATTTCTTCCCCCAAGTACCTTGGATCCTCTAAAAGATATTCATCATGATGGATGAAGTATTGATGCCACTCTCGATAGATGGCCGAATGGCGAATCTTGTTTACATCATGATGAACCCATGGTAGGCCAAATCAATATAAATAAACAATCCATGGTGGTCAAAAACCATGGTGTTGTTCATTGCATATATTTCCTTGTGCTCATTAAACCATGTTTGATGTTTTGAATCCTTCCACAACTTTGAATCTCAACCAATGTCATGTCAATGAACCATAGGCACCTTAACAATTCACATAATTGGTTACCCAAGGCAACCTTTTCAAAAAATGATAGCCAATGAATTTCATCTACTAAGGCATGGTTAATGCATGATATGATGAATAACACATCATCACTTAATGATGATTTTGCCCAACTCCACGTGAAGGCATCATAGATGATGACATTGTCATGTTTTATGAACAATATTAAACACAAAAACCATTGTTTGGGCCCCAACTTTGATGGTTTCCCCATGACCATTGGCCCATCTTCCCGTTTCCTTATTTGATATGCTTTTTGCAATAGGAAAAGGTTCAGGAACTTGATGTTCCCTTTGTGGTTTGCCCTCTTAGGTGGTTTTTTTAATCTTCTTGCACATGGGTCCTTCCATTTTGTTCCACTTTTGCAAAATGTATTCCCCTTTTTTGGGTGTTTTGGTTTAGTTATGATTGGTAGGGTTTCATCATGTTTTCCTAAAAGTCATGCCTTGTTGGGCTTGAATTTCAACTTTTATTTGGTGCTTCATCCCCTTTTGACTATTGTTTGCAAAGTCTAGCAATAAGGGACCAAATTTGAAAATTCAACATGAACACCTTTCCAACAACTTTTTTTTCACCCTGCAAGTTGTCCACCTATGAACTATGATATGTTGGGGTTTAGAGAAGTCTACAAAGCCCATTAGGATTATAGACTAAAAGTTATGATTATATAAATTACATATGATTATATAGACCTTATATAACTATATATGGCTATGTATGGTCATATAAACTCAATATGGTTATATGAGAATGTATTAGGGTTACATGGCTATATGTGATTATATATACTTTATATGACTATGTATGGTTATGTATGGCTATATAAACTTTATATGGCTATATAGGGCTACATGGGATTTAAGATTTGAAATTTTAGGGTTTTGTTTATAGAGTTTGTCTTTGGTTTTTTTAGGTTTAGATTTTTAGGGTTAACTTTTGGGAATTGATATTTGATATTTTATGATTTAGTTTATAAAGTTTGTTTTTGGTCCTTTTAGGGTTTAATGTTTAGGTTTTAAGTTTAGTTTTTGGGCTTTGAGATTTTAAGATTTAGTTTTTCGGGTTTAAAGTTTAGAGTTAGCCTTTGAAACTTGAGATTTGGGATTTCAAAATTTTAAGTTTATAATTAAATTAAAGGTTGACTTTTAAAGAGTAGGGTTAGTATGTATATTCTTGTTGTTTGCACATGAAAGTTATGCACATGACAATTTATAATTTTTATGTTTAAATAATGCATGACATTTTTGTTTAAACGATAAAAATTTATGAAATAACAAATTTCGCATGAATTTGGAACGAACCCATGAAACCTATAAATTTGTGATGTTGTAGTTTATGCATATTTACACATCCAAATTTAATCTTTTTAAATAATATTTAAGAAAGGGTTGGGTTGTACCATGTGCATATTCATAGGTCCAAATTCAATTTTATGTTATTTAAATCTTCAATTTCATCCAAATTAGTGTTTACAAGCCATTATATTGTTGATGGACTTGTTTTAAGCATGGTGTGATGAGACTTTATTGATATTAACTCCCCCAAACAAATATGAAATTATTATAATGATGCATTGGTATATAGGTGAAGCCTTAATATATGTTACTAATAAAGGTATGCCAATATGTGCCTACCCATAGAACTTGATATGATGTATTCAACATACTTAAATGTTTTGCACATATTCCCCTAGTAAAATGTATGTTTTTACCCATGTTGTTAACTAACGTGACTAATATTTCCTATCAAAAACCTTGTTTCTTACCAATATCCCATTTTGGGATGGTGTTTTCCTTGGTAAGAGTTTGAAGCTTCACATAAAAGCTTCATATACACTATGAGAAAAAAAGGTTTTTTGACAATTAGCCTTGCAACTTAATTTTTGAGTTGCACCAAACTCTTGCAATTTATTGTATTTATACACTGTTAATGTTAATAAACAAGTTGCATGAATTGTAGAATTATAACTCAATATATACATGATGCAATTCATTGCAACTCATTTATAATTACACCCCTGATGTCATGCTAACGTCATTAATTGTCATCCATTCATTAAAATCTAACACATGGCACAATTTTATTATTTTTCACATGACATATTAATTATATTTTTAAAATAAATGTAAATAAATATCTATTTTAGTAGCTAGGTAGGTTGTACATAACCATAGGTAAATGGGTTGGTAGGTTTTAAGACCTACCTACATAGGTAAGTAGGAAAGTAGGAACTATTTATTTACCTAAGTAGGTAAATAAATACGAAAACAAAAAACTAAGGGAATTAAATAATAACCATGAATATATATATATATATATATATATATATATATATATATATATTTTTTTTTTTTATAAATATTTTTATAAATATCTCACATGTGTTTTTTTATATTTTATATTATATGTTTTATATAAAAAAAATA
>Ga0116229_10014363_pt1 | contig 11007 bp, 11 predicted proteins | sample S1TSphgellanicum_3_FD_87313 | JGI IMG/M metagenome (GOLD analysis project Ga0116229, IMG submission 87313) | Host-associated microbial communities from peat moss isolated from Minnesota, USA - S1T2_Fc - Sphagnum magellanicum MG | ecosystem: Host-associated > Plants > Peat moss > Unclassified...
ACGCATTGCCGTGACCGGCGGCCATGCCCAGGTATGGATGAGCACGCCCAGCGCGGTGACGCGCGATGCGTTGGAGGTCAGCGCACCGAAACTGCGCGAGATGCTCGGTGCCCAGGGCTTCGGTCAGGTCAGCGTGGATATTTCGCAGCGCTCGTTCCAGGACCGGTCCACTTACGCGCAACCTTACCAGGCCATGGCGTCGTCCGCGGTCGGCGGCACGGGAGCGGCCGCGACCGCGTCGGTCGGTGCGGCGACCACGCGCTCCTCGCAGCGCGGGCTCGATGCCTACGCCTGAGACACCCGACTCGAGACGCTCAGACCTGGGACGCCAATGCCCGGCGACGGGTTTTCATCGCGTAAGCCTAACGTGCCGACAAACGGGGGTCCAACGCCTGTAAGATAGCCAGCCATGCACATCTTGATTGTCGAAGATGACGAGATTGCCCGCGACTACCTGGCCAAGGCGTTGCGCGACGTCGGCCACAGCGTCGATGTGGCGGCGAACGGACTCGAAGGGCTGCACATGGCGTCCTCCATGGGCGTGGATCTGGCCATAGTCGACCGAATGCTGCCCAAACTCGATGGTCTCGCCCTGGTCCAGTCATTGCGAGCGACCGGACGCAAGATGCCCGTGCTCATTTTGAGCGCCTTGGGCGACGTCGACGATCGCATCACCGGTCTGCGAGCGGGCGGTGACGACTACCTCACCAAGCCTTACCACGTATCGGAACTGCTCGCCCGCGTCGATGCGCTCGCGAGACGCGGTGATTCCGGCAACGCCGAATCGAACACCAAGTTGAAATTGGCCGATCTCGAACTCGATCGCATGACGCGCCGGGTGACGCGCAACGGGAAAAAGATAGAGCTCACCGCCCGCGAGTTTCAGCTGCTCGAATTCATGATGCGCCATAGCGGCCAGGTCGTGACCAGGACCATGTTGCTGGAAGGGGTCTGGGACTATCATTTCGACCCGCAAACCAATGTCATCGACGTGCACATCAGCCGCTTGCGCCAGGCGATCGACAAGGACTTCGACAAGCCGCTGCTGCACACGGTGCGCGGCGCCGGATACAGTCTGCGCGAAGACGAATAGTGGACGTCGCACTACGGCGCGGCGTCACTCCCGATCAGCCCTTCCTGGGTGTACTCGACACGTCCCCGTTTCGCATTGCCATCGTCTATTCGATCGTTTTTGCGTGCGGTGCCGCGGTCTTGCTCGGCGCAGTCGATTTCGCCGTGTCGCGCGTCGTCGACGGCAGCACGGACAATCTCATCGAGGCCGAAGTGCAGGGCTTGCGCGAGCAGATGTTGGTGTTGTCGCGCAGCTCCTTCATCGAACTGATCGAACAGCGGTCCGAGGATCAAGACGTCCGCGGCGCGGTCTATTTGATGGTGGATCCGCAGCTGCGCCCCGTCGCGGGCAATGTTCCCGCGTGGCCCAAGATCGACGCGAACGAGGGCAAATGGATCCAGTTCAAGGTATCCGTCCCGTTTGGCGATGAAACCCGCGAGCACGAGATGCGCGCGCAGCGTTTCCCGTTGCCGGGCGGCTATCGGATGTTGGTGGGCCACGATGTGCAGGAGCGGCAAGACGTCAAGAACTTGATGATGAGGGGTCTCATAGCCGCCGTGGTGTTGACCTTGCTCATGGGCTTGGGTGGGGGATTTTGGATGGGGCGGCGCATCCTGGCCCAGGCCGGTGCGATTTCGGCCGTGGCGACCCAGATCATGCGCGGCGACTTGTCGCAGCGGCTGCCGGTGCGCGAAGCGGACGATGAGATCAACACGCTGGCCCGCGAGATCAACGGCATGCTCGACAAGATCGAGCAGCTGACGTTGGGCATGCGCACCGTGCTCGACAGCGCGGCTCATGATCTGCGCACGCCGCTCAACCGGTTGCAGGCGACGGCCGAGGGCGCCATGGATCAACTGTTGCCCGGTTCGGTGGAGCGGCGCGTGCTCGAGCGCGTGACGACGGAGGTGGACCACATGCGCAGCACTCTCGATGCGCTGCTGCGCATTGCGCTCGCCGAGACGGGCACCGTGGCCCGCGAACCCGTCGACCTGTCCGAATTGGTGGCGAGCATGGTCGAACTGTACGCGCCGGTGGGAGAGGAGCGCGGCATCGCATTGGAGAGCGCGGTTGCCGCCGGGGCGCACGTGCAGGGCAGCCGCCAGCTGCTGGCTCAGGCGCTTGCCAATCTGCTCGACAATGCCATCAAGTTCACGCCCGACGGTGGGCACATCCGCGTCTTGCTGCGCGGGTCGAGCTCCGGTCCTGAAGTGGTCGTGGAGGATGATGGTCCGGGCATTCCCGCCGACAAGCGCGAGATCGTGTTGGGACGGCGCGTGCGGCTCGACGAAGCCCGCAAGTTTCCGGGCAGCGGTCTCGGTTTGTCGCTGGTGGCCGCCGTCACGAAATTGCACGGCGCGCGGCTGGTTCTCGACGATGCGCGGCCCGGCCTGCGGGTCTCGTTGAGATTTTGAGGTCTGCGTATGAGAAAATGTGTCGGGTCGATTTTTGTGGCCTTGTTCGTCGGAGGAGGGGCATTGACCGCTTGTTCCCTGGGTAAGCACGCCAGCGCGCCGGCCACGCGTTCCGTAGCGCCGGCGTCGGGCATCGATCTGCGGTACGTCGACGACTCGGTCAGGCCCCAAGACGATTTGTATCGACACTTGAACGGCAAATGGCTCGACAGCTTTGTTCTGCCCGCTGACAAGGGTTCCTACGGGTCGTTCACGCAGATCAACGACGCGACCCAGGAACAATTGCGTGGCATCGTCGAGGGGCTCGCGCAAGCGGGTGGGCACGCGAGCACCGGTTCGCCGATCGATTCGGCCGATGCGACTGCAGTGAAACTGGCCGATTTATATGCGAGCTTCATGGATGAGGCGCGGCTCGACACCCTGGGGGTGGCGCCGCTCGCGGCCGATTTCGCGGCCATCGACGCCATCAGCAACAAACGCGACATCCCGGCGCTCATCGCGCGTTTCAATCGCACGAGTGCGGGTGCACCCTACGATATCGGCGTGGACCCTGATCCGAAGGATTCCACCCGTTATGCCGTGACGCTGACGCAGAGCGGGCTCGGCCTGCCGGATCGTGACTACTATCTGTCGGACGACGCGAAGTTCAAGGACGTGCGTGGGAAATACCGGCTGCATGTCGAGAAAATGCTCGCCATGGCCGGGGATCCGGCTGCCAAAACCAGCGCCGACGATATCGTGAAGCTCGAGACGCGGATGGCCGCGCTACAGTGGACGCGAGTCGCGAATCGCGATCCGGAGAAGACCTACAACAAGACGCCTCTGGCCGATCTCGACCGCCTGATGCCCGGTTACGAATGGCGCGGCTACCTGCAACACAGCGGAATCTTGGGCAAGGTGGATTACGTCATCGTGCGACAACCAAGCTACTTCAGCGGATTGGCCCAATTGATCGCCGATACGCCGCTCAGCGTCTGGAAGAGCTACTTCAAGTGGCACCAGCTCAGCGCCGCCGCGCCGTACCTTTCGAAGGAGTTCGTCGACGAGCGGTTCGCATTCTCAGGCACGGTGCTGCGCGGAATTCCGCAGAATCGCCCGCGCTGGAAGCGTGGCATGGACGTGCTCGACGCCGCCATGGGTGAGGCGATCGGCCGGCTCTACGTCGAAAAATATTTCCCGGCGCAGCACAAGGCGCGCATGGAAATGCTGGTCGGCAACCTCCTCGAGGCCTACCGGCAGGACATCGCCACGCTCGATTGGATGAGCGACGATACCAAGCAGGGTGCCCAGGCAAAGCTTGCGAAGCTCGTCACCAAGATCGGTTATCCGAAGACGTGGCGGGATTATGGCGGACTCAAGATCGAGCGTGACGATCTGTGGGGTAACGTCCGGCGCGCCGACGAATTCGAGTACCTGCGCGTCGTCGGCCGGCTTGGCCGGCCCATCGACCGCGACGAGTGGCACATGACGCCGCAGACGGTCAACGCTTACTACAATCCGGTCATGAACGAGATCGTGTTTCCCGCGGCGATCCTGCAGCCGCCGTTCTTCGATGCGAATGCAGACGATGCGGTGAACTATGGCGGCATCGTCGCCGTCATTGGTCACGAGGTCAGCCATGGTTTCGACGACAAGGGCAGCCAGTACGATGCCGACGGCAACCTGCGCGACTGGTTCACACCCGCCGATCATGCTCGGTTTGCGGCAAAGACCAAGGCCTTGATCGCACAATACGACGCGTATGAGCCGGTGCCCGGCTACCACGTCAACGGCGAATTGACCCTCGGCGAGAACATCGGCGACAACTCGGGCTTGGCATTGGCCTACAAGGCATACCGGTTGTCACTGTCCGGGAGAACCGCACCGATCATCGACGGCTTCACCGGCGACCAGCGTTTTTATCTGGGCTGGGTACAGGTGTGGCGCGGCAAAGTGCGCGAGGACCAGGCCATCGAGCTCATCAAGATCGACCCGCATTCCCCGGCTGCGGTGCGCGGCACCGCTCCGTTGGTCAATCAGCCGGGTTTCTACTCGGCCTTCGGCCTCCAACCGGGCGATAAGATGTATCTGCCCCCCGACGCGCGCGTCACTATTTGGTGATACCGGAGCGCGAAATGCGACCAACCGTCAAATAATCGACGGTTGGTGCTACCGCCACCGATTGCCGCGCCGCACATCTTACGTAAGCTTCTGATTAAGAAAGGAATAACCAGCCCTTAAGCCGGTGGCATGGAACTTGCTCGAGACTTGATGCGGTAGTCGCGCCGCGTTAGGAATCGACAATATGGCTGATGCAGCCGAAGAAGCCCCTGCAGCGCCTCCCAAGAAGTCGGGCGGGATGATGGGCACCCTGGTGAACGGGGTTGGAATTTTTGTGCTGACGTTGGCTGCCGTGATCGTCGGTGGAGGGATCAACGCCAAGCTCCATCCCATGCCCGACTTCAAGTTGGACAAGGACGGCAAGATCACCCCCGTGATGCCCGCGGCCTCCTCCGGCGGCGGGCACGGCGAAGAGGGCGGCGGCAAAGGGTCCGTGTTCTACGCCATCGACCCACCCATGGTCGTCAATTTCGAGGATGGCTCGGTGGTGCGCTTCCTGCAAATCACCATGGAGGTGATGGCCCACGATCCGAAGGTCATCGAGAGCGTCCAAAAGAACATCCCGCTGATCCGCAACAATCTGCTGCTGCTCATGAGCAATCGCGATTATCAGTCGATGATGTCGCGCGAAGGCAAGGAGAAACTGCGCACGGAGGCATTGGCCGAGGTCAATGCCGTGCAAAAGAAGCAGGGCGGCGAACCCGTCGATGACCTGTTGTTCACGACGTTCGTGGTGCAGTAGTGGCCGCCACCGAAACTGATGCCGCAGCGCCAGATGACGCGGCCGCGCGCAAGGGTCCGGCGCCGAGTGCGATCTCCGAAGAGGAGGTCTCTGCGCTCCTCGAAAAGGATCCCGCGAACAGCGTCCGTCCCTATGATTTCGCCGCGCAGCGCATCAACCGCACGGAGCTGCCGATGCTCGAAATCGTCGCGAAGAGCTTCGCGGATCGTGTGGGCGCATCGCTCAGCACGCTCTTGGGCCGTGATGCGACGGTGCAGTTCACGGCTCTCGATTCGGGTAAGGCCGGTGAAATGCAGGCCACGTTGCCGGTGCCATCGAGCCTCGTCATATTGCGCATGAAACCTTTACCCGGGTTCGCGTTCGTCAGCGTCGAGCCCGCCTTGTTGCTCACGTTGCTCGACGGATTCTTCGGTGGCTCCGGGCGCGCCACCAGCGACAGCCAGGCGGCCATCGCTCCGGCCGCGCAGCGATTTCTCGCGTTGATGTTGCGCAGCTTCGCCGCCGATTGGCTGACTGCGTGGACGCCCGTGGTGCCGCTCGAACTGGAAATCGTGAAACAAGAGACCAATCCCCGCTTGATGCAATTGGGTGCACCCCAAGACTCCTTGATCGTGATCAAGTTTGCGGTCGAGTTCGGCGCGCGCAGCGGCCGTATCGACTGGCTCGTACCGGAAAGCATGCTGGCACCGATACGCGAAGCGCTCTCGACGGACGGCAGCAACGCGCCGCCGCCGCGCAAGCAGGAGGCTTGGGGGCCCGCGCTCGGCGCGGCACTCAAAGAGGCGCAAATCGAGACGCGCGCCATTCTTGCGGAAGCGCAGATCAGCCTGCGCGAGCTCGTACGGCTTACACCGGGCGACGTCATCCCCATCGACGCACCCCAACAAGGCACCTTGTTGGCCGGAGAGGTGCCCTTGTATCGGGGTCGCTTCGGCATTTCACAGGGGCACAACGCACTCAAGATCATTTCCGGAGGACCCGCATGAGCGTACCCGATCCCAAGAATGCCGCGGTGGCGCGCGCCCAATTCAACGACTTGGGTCCGAGTGCAGCCACCCCGGGCAATCAGGAGATGAATCTGAATCTCATCCTCGACGTGTCGGTCACGCTCGCGCTCGAGGTAGGCCGCGCCCGCATGCCGATCCGAGAGCTGCTCCAGCTGGCGCCCGGCGCGATCGTGGAACTCGACCGATTGGCCGGCGAACCGCTCGACGTCCTCGTCAATGGCGTGCGCATCGCGCGCGGTGAAGTCGTCGTGGTCAACGACCAATTCGGCATCCGCCTGACCGACGTGGTGAGCGCCTCTGAAAGGATGGAACACGCGCGATGACCGGCATGGTGCAACCCGCATCGCCGTTATCCGTGAGTAGCTTGGCGCAACTCACGTTGAGTTTGGTGGCCGTGGTCGCGCTGATCTTCGCCATCAGTTGGGCGTTGAAGCGCTTGAAGCTCGCAGGTCCGCGCGGCCGGGGCGAGATCGCCGTGCTCGACGAACTGGCCGTGGGGCCGCGCGACCGAATCATGTTGATTCGCGTGGGTGAAAGCCAGGTGTTGGTCGGAGTCGGCGCGGCCGGCTTGGTGGGCCTCACGCCGTTGCCGACACCCATCGTCCTGCACGGGACTATCCCTGCGGCGCCGGCTTTCGCCGATCGACTGCGTGACTTGATGAAGCGTACCGGAGGGTCGGCATGAAGTCGCCGCGGTGGGTCTTCGCGGCGTTGGTCCTGCTGCCCGTCGGTCTGGCTCTGCCGGATCTCGTGGGCGCACAGGCTGCGCTGCCGGCGGTCGCCATCAAAACGGCCGCGGATGGGGGGCAATCGTATTCTCTGACGATGCAGATGTTGATCCTGATGACGGTGCTGACTCTGCTGCCCGCGATATTGCTCGCGATGACCGCGTTCACCCGGATCATCATCGTGCTGTCGATCCTGCGGCAGGCGCTCGGCATGACGACGACTCCCTCGAACCAGGTGCTGACCGGACTCGCCCTGTTCCTGACGTTTTTCGTCATGAGCACGACGCTCGATCAGGCTTACGGTCAGGGTATCAAGCCCTACATGGACGGCCAGTTGGGCGGCGAAATCGCCATCGAGCGCGCGGTGGCGCCTCTCAAGAAGTTCATGCTGGCGCAAACCCGTGAGAACGATCTGCAGCTTTTCACGCGCTTGTCCGGCAAGTCACAATTCGCGAGCCCCGAGGATGTGCCGCTCACGGTGCTCTTGCCGACGTTCATGACCAGCGAACTGAAAACGGCTTTTCAGATCGGCTTCATGGTGTTCATTCCGTTCCTCGTCATCGATCTGGTGGTGGCCAGCGTGCTCATGTCGATGGGCATGATGATGCTCTCACCGGTCCTCGTCTCGCTGCCGTTCAAGATAATGCTGTTCGTGGTCGTCGATGGGTGGACTCTCCTCCTGGGTACGTTGGCGGCGAGTTTTCATCAATGACACCGGACAACGTCATGGATCTGGCGCACGCCGCGCTTCTCGTCACCTCGATGATCGCGGCGCCATTGCTGTTGATCGCCCTCGTCACGGGTCTGGTCATCGGCATGTTGCAGGCCGCGACGCAGATCAACGAGTCGACGTTGAGCTTCATTCCGAAACTGCTGCTGTTGGTGCTGACGCTGTTTGCCGCCGGGCCCTGGATGCTGCGGGTGCTGGTCGATTTCACGCACGACCTCTACACCAACATTCCCAACGTGATCGGCTGAGGGCACATGCAACCGGTCGTCATCAACACGGTCGATGTTTCGGAATGGGTGGGGCGCGTGTGGTGGCCGAGCCTGCGCATCGGTGGTTTCGTGGCTGCGGCACCCATCGCGAGCGAGAAAACCATCCCGGGCAAGGCCAAGATCGTGCTGACGCTCAGTCTGGCCGTGCTGCTGGGTCCGCTCGTGCCGGTACCGGCGGCGCTGTCGATCTTCTCGGCCGCCGGGCTGTTGACCGCGGTGCAGGAAATCCTGATCGGTGTCGCGATCGGCATGGTGATGGAACTCGCCTTCGAAGCGTTGACGTTTGCCGGACAGACCATCTCCATGACCATGGGTCTCGGGTTCGCCACCTTGGTCGACCCCCAGCGCGGCGCAAGCGTGCCGGTGCTCGGCCAGATGTTCTCGATCATGGGCACGCTCACGTACCTTGCGATCAACGGTCACCTCGTGCTGCTCGGTGCGCTCGCCAACAGCTTCAACGTCCTGCCGATCGGCGTCGCGAACATCGACAAGAATTTTCTCGTCGCGGTTGCGACGTGGGGCACGCGCATCTTCGAGACGGGTCTGTTGGTCGCGCTGCCCGCCGTGGTCGCCCTCGTCATCGTCAACCTCGCGCTCGGTGTCGTCACGCGCGCCGCGCCGCAGCTGAACCTGTTCGGCATCGGTTTCACGATCACGCTCTTGTGCGGATTTTTCGTGTTGATCGTGGGCCTCGACGGCATCATGTTCGGGATCTCGACCTTGATCGGTGACGCATTGCGTGCGGTGCTGGATTTGGTCGGAACGGCGGGGGTGCACTGATGGCGGAGTCCGAGTCCGGCGGCGAAAGAACAGAAGAGCCATCGGCGCGGCGTCTGCAGCAGGCGCGCGAGCGCGGCCAGGTGCCCCGTTCGCGGGAGCTGGTCAACTTCGCGACCATGGTCGGCGGTAGCGCGACCCTGATCGCGGTGGGCGGAATGCTGGCGGCCCGCATGTCGCACATCATGCGCCACTCCCTGTCCGTCGATGCAGAGCGCTTGCGCGATCCGGATTCGATGACGAGCTCGCTGTCCGACGCGACCATCAGTGCGCTGCTGGCATTGCTGCCCATCTTCGGTACCTTGATCGGCATGGTGCTGCTCGCCTCGGTGGTGCTCGGCGGATGGAATTTCAGTCCCGCGGCCATGGTGCCCGACTTCACGCGCATGAGTCCGCTCGCCGGACTCAAGCGGCTGTTCGGTTTGCACGGTGTGTCGGAGCTCGGCAAAGCGCTGCTCAAGTGTGTGGTCATCGGCGGCGTCTGCGCGGGTATCGTGTCTTGGCTGTTCAAGGACGTGATGGCGCTCGGACTCATGGCGCCGCACGCCGCCATCGGCAGGGGGGCGAGCCTGCTTGGTTGGTCATTCGTCTGGCTGTGCGCTTCGCTCGCCATCATCGCCGTGGTCGACGTGCCGCTGCAGCTGTTCCAATTCAACCTGGCGTTGCGCATGACGCGGCAGGAATTGCGTGACGAGGCGAAGGAGTCGGACGGCCGGCCGGAGACCAAGCAACGCATCCGCCAGATGCAGCAGCAGCTCGCGCGACGCCGCATGCTGCACAAGATTCCGACGGCCGACGTCGTGATCGTGAACCCCACGCACTTCGCGGTGGCGCTCAAGTACGACCCGAAGAACATGCGCGCACCGCGCGTGCTCGCCAAGGGCGTGGATCTGGTCGCCGCCAACATCCGCCGCATCGCCGAGGAGCATCGGGTGCCCGTGTTCGAGGCGCCGAGGCTCGCGCGGGCGCTGTACAAATCCACCGACCTCAACAAGGAGATTCCCGCCGGGTTGTACGTGGCGGTCGCCCAAGTGCTGTCGTACATCTTCCGGGTTCGCACGCTGAATCCCACCCTTGCCGCGCGCGTGGCACGTCCCAACCCGACGGTTGGCAATGAGTACGCCGACGTATGAACAGCCGCGCCGCCATGACCACCGTCGGTGAGTTCGCTCGCAATGGGCTGGGCGTGCCCATTCTGGTGATGGCCGTCATCGCGATGATGGTGCTGCCGCTGCCGGCGTTCCTCCTCGACATCTTTTTCACGTTCAACATTTCGTTATCCCTCATCATCTTGCTGGCCGTCATCTACGTGCGTCGGGCCCTCGAATTCGCGACCTTTCCCACGGTGCTGTTGGGCGCAACGCTGCTGCGGCTCGGCCTCAACGTCGCGTCGACGCGCATCGTTCTCATCAATGGGCACACCGGCGCGCACGCGGCCGGCCACGTCATTGCGGCATTCGGTCAATTCGTGGTCGGCGGCAACTATGCGGTGGGCATGGTGGTGTTCATCGTGTTGGTGATCATCAATTTCGTCGTGATCACCAAGGGAGCGGGCCGGATTTCGGAGGTGAGCGCGCGCTTCACGCTCGATGCCATGCCCGGCCGGCAGATGGCCATCGATGCCGATCTCAATGCCGGCATCATCACGCAGGCCGAGGCCATCGTGCGACGGCAAGAGGTCCGCGAAGAGGCGGACTTCTACGGTGCGATGGACGGCGCGAGCAAATTCGTGCGCGGCGACGCCATCGCCGGCATCCTCATCGTGTTCATCAATTTGTTCGGCGGCACCATCATCGGCGCGGCGCAACACGGCATGTCATTGGCGGACGCCGGCAGAACCTATGCGTTGCTCACCATCGGCGACGGGCTGGTCGCGCAGATACCGGCGCTCTTGTTATCGGTGGCCGTCGCGATCTTGGTGACCCGGGTCTCGCGATCGCACGACATGAGCCAGCAGATCATGTCGCAGATGCTCGGCCAGCCACGCGCCCTCGGCGTCACGGCCGGCATTCTGGGTCTGCTCGGCATCATCCCGGGCATGCCCAACTTGGTGTTCCTCGCCATGGCCGCGGCCTGCGGCGTCGGTGCCTATTTCCTCGGCCAACAGCGCGCTTCCGAGAAGAAGTCCGCCGCGTTGCCGGTGGCCGCGCCGGCGACGCCATTGGAG
>Ga0116229_10014366_pt1 | contig 11005 bp, 13 predicted proteins | sample S1TSphgellanicum_3_FD_87313 | JGI IMG/M metagenome (GOLD analysis project Ga0116229, IMG submission 87313) | Host-associated microbial communities from peat moss isolated from Minnesota, USA - S1T2_Fc - Sphagnum magellanicum MG | ecosystem: Host-associated > Plants > Peat moss > Unclassified...
ATTATGGCCGAAATGGAAAAGGTACTACAATATATCCTATTTAATAGGATTGCCTAAAAAAGCATTTTAGAGGTTGGGCAAAGCTACTCGAACATCTACCTAGAATTGTAAAACATTTAACTATGAGATTATGCTTGTGCAAATGACACTACTCCCCCCTTTTGAATTATGGGATACAAATGGTAACACATTATTTTGAAATTTTTGACCTACAACCATGAAAATCAAAACATGTAACCATGAAAAGTAAAACCTATAACCGTGAGAAAAAGAACATGTAAACAATAAAAACTGAAAAGTTACACACATAACCTCAAAAATTTGTACCATGCATGTTGTAACGATGGCAACCTACTACCATGAAATCATGAAAACTTACACCGATAGATTTAACACCATGCAATGAACAAACATGAAATTATGTTTGTGTAAACGTTATTCCCTTCGATGACTTTGTGGATAGCAAATTTCATGGTATAATGTCACCATGAAATAGTACACTTGCTACCATAAAAAAAAAACATGAAAATGTAACCAAGAAAAGAGATACTTGTAACCATTAAAAACTGAAAACTTGAATATGTAACCTTGAGAAAACTTACCATGAAAACTACAACCACAATTATTGCTGCCAGGAAATTCTGAAAACTTCCATTAATAAATTTGAAATTTAACATGAAATGAGACAAAAATTATTCCATAGACTTGAAGCCTATCACACTAGAGCCTTTGTACTAGTGTGGTGTGGTTCTCTCTTTTTCAAAGAAAGAACAGGCAGGTATGAGTCGGGCATATGAAGACTGAGAGTTCTAAAAAATCAAAAGAAACCTTTGATCCTTGACCAAACCAGTTCTGATCATCAACCAATGGTTTTAAAAAATTCAAAGAACCAGTCATATTTAACCTAACCCTAAATCCACCACTTCTTTGCCAGTTCTTTCATGAAAACCACCCATTCTTTCAAAATTTTGAAAAACCCAAAACCAGAGGACCTTTGAACAATACTAGTTTGTACCTGAGCTAGTGCCATACTCCATAAATGTATATAATCAGTAACAAACTTCTTCAATTTACAGAAACCTTTCACATATAGTCTCCATTCTTGAGAGTTGAGGAGGCCAAGGTTACATAAACCTGCATCATATCTTACAATAGCTCTTTATAGCAAAACCCATTAAACAATCCCCAACATGACCCACTAAGCTTTATCAGCCATAAGATGGTTCATTGATGGACTGCCCATTCCTACAGATCTAATTATGGATACATGGATAAATAAAGGATTTACTTTAGCTCACGCCATCATTGGTACCATATTACAAACCCATTCTTTGTCTCTTTTCCTGCTTGCAATGTTTAGTAGCTTTAGTGCCAAGCATCTATATTAAAAGTACAACCATCACGGGGAATTTATCATGATGTACAAAACAGGGCACATTAGTTGGCCCTTCAAAACAAAATTAATGACACACTGCTGTTCTTCAACCATCTCCAAGGTGATCCATATCAGAAGTTACAGTAGAAAGGCTGGTGTTAGATGGAATGAGAACTCTTTGAAGCGCCTCCTGCACATTCATGCTGCTCATCCCATGCACACCTCCTGCCTGAAATAACCCACATCACCAACTCAATCATTCTCATGATGTTTCCAGTTCTCAGGAGGAGGCAAGATGGAAAGGTCATAAACATATGTCTATTGTATGTTAGCCAGCTCCCTCATCTAGTGACACACCCTCCTAACCTTTTAGTGAAGTTCAAATAAGAAATTATGGCAGCAGAAGAGGGTTTCAACAAAATGACCAACTGACATACTTCAGCTGAAACACTTTGAGCCAGTCCAAACTGTATTGATAAAATGAAGGGACAAGAGATACAGGGCACATACCACTGCATTTACAGCAACATGAACTTCATTGTTGATGCAGGTACTATTGACCGATCGGACCTCCAACCCTAAATCATTTGATGCCATCAATATACGTATCAATGTGTCTGTCTGGTTGTTGGCCTCCACATTTATGACAACACCATCATTGTCTGGACAAACAGCAACTTTCCTTACACTGCCTAAGCTTGAGCTGACATCAAGGCTTGAATCTTCTTGGGCCTGGATTGATATTGTACTAGCTGGAGATTGGGAGTGATCAGTGCCTTTGCCCTGTTTTGAAAGAGGACCTGCAGCTTCTTCCAGATGTGCAACTTGTGTCTTCAGTTGGTGTATATAGTCTATAGTATGTGCGAGTACAGACACCCTGTCCTTCTGCAAAATAAACTCACTGGCACAGATAAGAAAGGCAACCCTAGAGTGCTTCTATCACAGACACACAAACGAGGTAGTGGACAAAAGCTGTAACGTTTAGATGCAGACACATGCAAAAACAAAATACCTTTTTGATGATGGGAATAAGGGTGCATAGAGTATGAAGTTTCTCATTGAAATTGTTCCGGCGACTGCGCTCTGCAAGTTTATGAACATGGGCAGCTTGATCATGAGCTGGATTTGGCATCTTTCCACACTCTCCAGAACTCAGGGTGCCACATGACCTTGTCAACTCTTGGTCTGCAAGCTTCTGAGCTTCTTTGATCATAGGGACTATTTTCTCTGTCCATTGCCGCAACAAAGACTGTCGTGATGAACGACCGTCTCCTCCATGCACTGCCAGTTTTGAGCATATTCTTCTTTTGAAGAGGGACTCATGGACATGCCGAAAATTTGATGCTGGCAGAGCAGGCTTGCAACTGTGCACATCCATCAGCAAGTTGGTGACATTGTTGGGCTGGCCTGTGAGGTCTTTCATGAAGCTCATATCAGTTGATTGTTGCAAATAGAATGGGTCGATGCTTGAAGTTGCCCGGTCTGATATCTTTAGTGGAGCTTCAGGAGTGCTATATGAGAGGCTTGCTTCTAGGAGATGAGAGAAAGATGAGAATTGTTTGTCAGTTTCACGGCTGACAGTTGATGTGGACTTTGCAGCTGAGGGATCACAGGGCTTATTGCCAGCTAAAAGATTGAGAAGGTCCTGAGCATTTGTGGCAGGCAAAGATACAGACTTCTTGCAAGAAGAATGCTCAACAGAAGATGCAGTAAACTCTGGCATTGTCATTGCCTCCGGCTCAACTTCTTTGGAATTCAGTGTGTCAGAATCCCATTTGCAAGAAGTTGTCATGTCAGGGTTGGACAAGGACTTTGTTGCCTTCTTACTTTCCAACGAATCGAACATGGTTTTTTCAACATCAACATCAATGTCAATCTCATCAAACGACCCACTTGGAAACCCATAATCGAAGAAGAGGGATTGGTTCCCTGGTGCAGTCCATAGAAAGTAAGGCTCCTCTTCCCTCAGAATTGTGCCTGAGTTCCCAAGACATTCATTGAAATCACCAGGGGGAGCATACCTGTTCACATTGAGGGAAGGAATGAACCCAGCACCAGATGAACCAGGTGCCATTATTTGTGCACCTGGTGTTCCTGAGTTCAGGGGACAAGTGACACCAAGAGAAGAAAATTGATCACTGCTGAGGTCTCCCTGTCCCCCAGGGTCCAAAGGGCTTAGGGAGCTTGGTAATGGAGACTCTATCACCCCTAACATGTGAGGTTTAACTGATGTTGATACATAGTCTTGCAAGCTGTTCATCAAAGCATCTGTTTCTGGTACCTGTGCCAACAATGAAGATGGGTATTACTCCACCAGACTTCTAAGCAAGTACTTTCAACAACAGACATCGCCCACAAAAACTTCTTCTAAGCTAAGACCTGCAAACCTGCAAAGTGGTAACACGTTCGAAGCAGACACACTTGTATTATGAACCTAAGTCTACTGGGTCTTCACCAACCAGTGTCATAGATAACAAGCAAGCTCAAAAGTGGAGAGAGAAAGGAACCACTTTTTTAAGTTTCATACTAGGTTCCCCACCACAATCAGCACAGATGAATCTCATGGAAAAGATGGGCATCCACATACCAAATCTGTTGTAGCAAGCTCTGTACAATACATGCCATCTGCTCCAAGCCCAGGAATGCAAACAACTGTCTGTTGCAGCAAAAAACCACACTATCATTAAACTTTCTCAAACATTTTATACAAGGGAAAAGTCAACAGGAAATTTTGCAGTCATAACCTCCATTTGCAAGCAAACTAAAAAAGAGCTCCAAGATCATAACAGTAACAGCCCTGGTGCTAGAAGACCCTGGAATATCCCTTGAGGGAGGAGTGGGTTTGTCCAAACTTTGATCAGAATTACAGCAAAATAGGAAGCAAAAGCTATACAATACAAAGAAGATGTCATACCTGAATGTGTGCTTCCTATTGATTGCCCCCAAGTTCCAACAAAACAGACACACAAAAAGGTCAGATTACCTGGTAACAACAAGAGACCAGACACAAAAGGGTCAGAGTACAGAGCATACTTTGGCAAACCGAAAGTTCTCAATCTACATTTCTTGGCTATTTGAAGATGCAATTCAAGGGATTCCCCTACTCTTTTTTCCTCTAGGATATAAATAGAGGGAACAAAATGTTTTGCAAGCAGGACAGATTGCCACAAAGAGGATATTTTGAAGATAGGTCTGATCATGAAGGAGATTTTCAGTTACCTGCAGAAATTGGGCTTTGTACTTGTCTGTGCGAATTTCTGCCATGTTGGATGTCCACCAAATAGGGGAGCCTCCTTGCAATGCTAATGCTGAAAAACTGCAAGCACAAACATGACCAGATTTTCTGGATATCTCAGATTTAAGCTCACACAACATAGATGAAGACTGATAAAGTGTCTGCAGACACTGTCCATGGTTTCTCTTGATCCATCTTGGGCATAGCCTCCCATCATTTATACAGATTCCATGCTTCCTTTCAAGGCCTACAAGCTTTTTTCTCACTCAAAAAATGCGTTGGTCATCTTAGCTTACCCCAGTGCACAAGGGTCCTTGAAGATGGAATAGAATTGTGGCATGAAAGTTTGAGCAGACTCTGTGCTCAAAGGGTTGAACCAGCCATGGACCCACTCCAGCAGCCTGTAGACACACAAATTCAAGCTCAGCTATCAGAACCAAGCACAATCTCTACCACTCCACTGCTAATTCCTACCAACAAAAAACCTAAGGTCAAGATGCCCTCAGACTCTTCAAGCTGATGCTTAATCACAAAGAATAGAAGGACCGCTGCAACTCTCATGGCCAGGAATTGCTCACTCACCCATCACTGGAAGAGAGTTTCCAAACAACTCCATAAGTCCATTCCAAGGACTGTACCAAAGCTTTCAGGCGCTTTTGGGAAATCTGATCCTCTGACATCCTGGGATAAAGTTGAGGTGTGACTCCTTGCATTTCCAAACTTCTGCACACTAAGTTCTTGCAGCAGTTAGGGAGGGAGATACATCATCATAAGCCAGACATTTGGTGCTGGAGATTTTGTTCTGCTAGCTAGGCTGCATCAAATGGGACTTGTAGAACAGACTTTCCCATCAGAAGACTTTTGAGAGTTTTCATTTTGCCATCCTCCAACAGAAAAAGTTGAAGTGCATCAAATTTCATTTGCATAATAAGAAGAGAAAATTCAATGGTTAAGGCATTCTAGTGCCAGACAACTACTGCCAAAAAAGAAATCACTCTTTGAGGCACTTGACAACAGTTTATTGCAGTCAATGGTGAACCCAAAAGATGAAATGTTCCATGACTTGAATATTGCAGCAGATGACAACTAGCTGCTTTCAAGACTCAAGCACTGAGAAAGCTAGTCCTCTTAGCAGAGTGAAACACAGGCACCTTTGCACTGCTGTGTGTCACTAGAGATCCACTTATAGAAACAAAAGCAAGCAGTCACTGTAAAACAGCACACTAGAGGAGGAAGAAGCTCACAATAGCAACAACAAAAGGTGGATATTAACCCCAAAATAGTGCCAATAACACACAATTGACAAGCAGCACTTGCCTTAATCCTCTGATCTCAAGGCACATGCAGTCCAACACTTGCAGAGACACAGCATCACCTAAGTAAGAAAACCACACTCCAGAAGAAAACAATTCTATGCAGAATCTGAGCAACAACTGCAGCAGCAGCAGAGCACAGGGTGATTATAATTCATAGCAGCAAAACTATGATTCCGTCAGGAATCACCCATCTACTCACATACCATGACATTTGCAAGCACCGAATCAAGGCCACCCACAAACTCTCACAGCACCAAAGTCATTGGTGATAAAAGTCTTCGTGGCCATTTTCCCTGCAGAATTCTCCTATGTTATCTCCCTACAAAAACCCAAATCTTCTCTCCTCACAAAACTTTTTTGGCTATTTTCCCTGCCAAAATTCTCCTATGTCATCTCCAGCAAAATCCCAAATCCGCACCTCTTCTCCTCGTCTCTTCCTTCTCAACTACCAATAAAACGTAAACCAAGCAACAGAAGCAACCAAGACAGACAAAAGAAACAGGAAAAGAAAAGGGAAGAAGGGGGAGAGGGGGCCGGGGGGGGAGACCTACGGAGAGAAAAGAAAAGCAAAAAGCAAAAAACACAATTACATACTCACCTCGTACAGCAGCAACAACAGAAGGTACTTGCTCCTCGTCTTTTTTTCTTTTTCTTTTCTCTCTCTCTCTGTGTCTCTCTCTCTTCTTCCAACTCCTCTAAAACTCCTTTCCGTACATCCACAAGCTCATCGCAAAACCCTTTCCTCCTTTTTGTTGTTCTCGTTCGTCTTCTTCTTCCTCTCCTGATGCCATTGAAAAGGAGCTACGCATTCCTCGCGCGCCCGCGCCCAACACAACACTAGACACGCAGGGCTCTAAACCCTAGCGACCACTGTCCCAGCGACAGTGCGGCATCTTCCGCAGTTTGTGCCATTTTTATAAAAAATAAATTTATTTATTTAATTTATAAATTTAATTATTAAAAAATTATAAATTAATTTTTTTAGGAATTTTTTTTGTCGCCAAAATGGCGTAATCCATAGGAAGATGTCGAAAAAGTGGCAATCATCCCCCTTGGAAGGTTTTTAGCCAAATCTAGTTATAAACCAGATATAAAGTAAAAATCTTTAATAATCATCCTCCTATATTAAGTGATGGCCAAAATTAGTAAATAAATTTGGCCATTTTTTACAATGTTTTTTTCTCACTTCTTGGTGACTGAAACCAAAATCACTTCTTTTTGGCATTTTTTCTTTTTTCTTTTTCTTTTTGGCGAAATCTCGCCAGTAAACAAAATCGCTGGTTTCTGCAGCAAATTTATTTATTTATTTATTTTGGGGGGGGTGGGGTCAATTTTGTGATGTAATCAAAGTGGTGATCATCCATAGGAAAATTTAGCCAAATTTGGCTACAAGCTAAATATAAGTGTAATTTTTATTTAAAAACACATCCTTCTATATTGTTGACTACCTACTTGAACCATGTATAAAAAAAATGTGGCAATTTTTTTTCCTGAAAATTGTTCAATTTCTGGCTATTGAGAATCTTTTATACAAAACTTGATTTTAGCACTTTTAGTTTTTAATTAATTTTTTTGGCTATATATAACCAGCAAAAGAAATTAAAAAATAAAAAAATGATACTCTGCAAGGTTTGAGTCGGACCAGCTGTTTTTTTGGCGAAACTTCGCCAAAAAGCGAAATAACAAATAAACATTTGAAAAATGAAGTGATTTTGGAGGGTTTCCATTATAAAAAAAAGGGTACAAAATTGATAAATTTCTATATTGTGTTTTCAGTGTTTAGCCATTAACATAAAATATTGATTAAATATTTTTTTAAGTTGAAATTTTCCTATTGGAAAATTTAATCAACATGAATTTTCAAGTTTTAAGTTTTCAAATTATAATATCATTTTTGTGAATTAAGTTTTGACGGTGTTTGAGGACACTGCCCAGAACCGCCTATTGCTCCAACAACAATAATAAGCTTCCAAGTGTCCGGACCGAGTTTGTTAGGGGGTATTTACGTGCCCGTCGGTACCTAGGCCTAGAGTACCAAAACAACACCTAAATTGAAAGCATGTGGGATAATGGTGAATTGATACATAGAAATTAATTAATTAATTAATTAATTTTGTATACTAACTCCTAGGTCTATATATATATATATATATATATATATTACATAATTGAATTAAAGTCTATATTAAATGCAAATTTAAATTTTGCAAAGGGAATTTTTTTTATGAAGAAAAATTTGGCAGTGAGGAGGGACAGGGTTGGTTTTTTTTTTTTCAATTTTTAGTTATTGAAAATTTGGCGAATTTTCCAATTAAAAAAATTAATTAGTATGATTTTACACTGGAGAAACCAAAAAAAAATTCCAAAAGTAACCTCATTTTCCAGGCTTTAAAAAATGACCAAATAATGCACAATAGTCAGTTGTGTCGATCTTGCAATGGTTTTGTTGGAATGTCTTTGAAAGCAAATTCCGGAGTAGAGTGTGTGTAAAGTGTGAGAGAAAAGAGAGAGAGAGAGAGAGAAGCTTTCTTTATACCAAGCAAAATGCCATACAAAATAGCATGAATGAAGTCAATGACAAGAGAACCTTTCTTAATACCAAGCAAATTGTCACCCCCAAAAAAAACCATGAATGTTGAATTGCTACATTGCCTTGTAGGAATTCAACTTGGACTTATAGTGCATGGTGGATCAATGTTAAATGAAAACCTAGGTGGCATCCTAGGTGACACCCAATGTTAAATGGTCAATAGCTTAATGTTAAATGAATGTTAGTTTAACATAAAATCTTCACAATAAGTAAGTTTAAGTCATGAATGACTAGTATCGTGTTAGGGGACTCAACACTAGTGTCCTTAACACCAAGTGTGAATGCACCTTTAGGTGGTTTCCCTTTGTTTTTTCACTTCCTTTGGGGATTGGGTGCCCACCTTTATAGCTAAGGAGAGAGAGAGAGAAAGAAAGCTAGAATATGGAGCAACTTGAGAGCCAAAATATCCTTTGGGTTTTTTCCAACTTTGCTTTACAAATTGACCGATTTTGTGATTGTCGACTAGACAAAGAAAAAAGGGGGATTTACTAGGTGTCAACCGTCAGATCAAATGTTTCAAGCTACATGTTGAAAGCTCCATGGAAGGAGCACCATAAAGTCCCTGGGTTTGCTGGGACTATGATGGCATTGGATCCAACTTTTGGAAGTTTTACCTTGTTAGAACCAGTTTTACGTTAGGTGAGCCGGTTTCTTTGGTGAAAGTGTTTTGATTGTTCAGACTAGAACGGATTATTTTGGTGTTCAGAGTAGGTAGATGTACAACATGTTCTCTATTGGCAGGGCCAGCGCGTTTGTGATGCCTTGCTTCTTGTTGTTGCTCCCAAGGATTGCTTTTCTGAGCTGGACATGCATATAACCTGGTTATCAAATCACCTGCCCCGAACGTCATCATCTCTTTGAATGGACCCGGGGTTTCAGGAGAGAATCATTTTCCATGATTTTCAAGCATTCTTTCCTCATGACTCAACTCAACACCATTAGGGTAGAACAGCCCTTGAGCCATAACTTAAGTGCTTAGGCAGGTCGAACCCAAGGGGAGGGCTCTGGTGTTTTTTGGTGTCCAAAAAAAACTTGAACCCCTACTATTGACGCATTTAATGCACTAAAAATCTCCAAAAACGAATTAGAATGGAGAAAGTTATGACCCCTCAAAATAGAGGAGTAAAGAACTCAACAAAACAAACCATCAAAAGCTACAAAGCTGATTCCCAATCACCCAAAAAATTCTTTATATGTTGCTTTGTTGTTATTAGAGTTCAAAAACAATTTGTAGGATTGAAGGCAGTGCTCTGAGAAAGTTAGAAGCTTTGAAAGCGGGAGGGGTCCAAAGAGGAAAAAAAATGCATTTTGTGAGTTGAAAAGCTTTTTTTTTTCCTCGCCATTTTTTCATTACTCCTTTTCATTTGCACTTCAAATTTGATTTCTAGAACTTGAGGTAGCACTCTCATAACATTTTAACATTTTAAATTGCTCAAAATGAAGCACAGATGATGAAGATCTAAGGAAGTGATCGATGATAAGGTAGTGATCGATGATGGGCAGTTCTACTCTAGCTACTGCCTGCCTGCCTGTAGTGCTTTGTGCAAAAAATCATCCATCAACCCGAATCAGGTTTACTAAACCACCTTGAAAGGGCAAAAATCATCCATCAACCCATATCAGGTGAACTGAACCTTGGAAGGGATTAATAATGCAAGGTGACAAGGGGTGAAGTTAGTTTTTGCAGAGTGAGACTAGTCATGTTGGTCAATACCATAGTACCTTGGCCATTTCAACACATGTTGGTGGAATAATTAATTAATTTTGAAATTTTCATTTCAAAAAATGAAATATTCCTAAATATTCACTATTATCCTTCACAATATTTTTTGATTTGGAAGAAATAATTTTTGAAAATTTCAACATATTCTGACAATAATATATAATTAGTGTCCAATTGGCCAAAGGTACTAGGGTATAATGACTAAGTATTTTCAAGGACTCCAATTTGACCAAGTGAACAGCCCACTGATTTGGCACTTCTTTCAAAGGAGTTTCAAGTTTCAACAAGTGGCATTGCTCTAGACTTGAAGCTATTGGACTTAGTGAAAAATCCCCCCATTTGCAACCACAACCAAATGTGAACACCCAAAGGTCCAAACATCCGTAAACGGCTGCAACTGTAGAACAAAACTCAGAGATATTAAAGTTGTCCGTAAAGTCGTGCCCAGTTGGGCCCCACTTTCACCCCCTCTCTCACCCCTCATCCCTTGTTTAGTGTTGTCCGTAAAGTAAGCGGACAGGGGTCCAACAGGGGTCCAAACTGGGAAAACCCAGGTTGGGTTCCACAATTTGACCACAGCAGGGTTTTTAATTTTTCCCACCCACGGGCTGCCCATAGTTACCTTCTGCTATGGCGGCTAGGGCTGGGGAGCTAAGGGCTAGGGTGCTATGGGGCTATGGGTTTAAGGTGCTATGTGGCTATTGGCTATGTCAATGGCTATTAGCCATTGATGATTGGCTATTGGCCATGGCTATTGGTCATTGGC
>Ga0116229_10014368_pt1 | contig 11004 bp, 11 predicted proteins | sample S1TSphgellanicum_3_FD_87313 | JGI IMG/M metagenome (GOLD analysis project Ga0116229, IMG submission 87313) | Host-associated microbial communities from peat moss isolated from Minnesota, USA - S1T2_Fc - Sphagnum magellanicum MG | ecosystem: Host-associated > Plants > Peat moss > Unclassified...
CGATCAGCCCGAAGCGATCGTCGATCGCGCGGCCGACATGGTGCTCGTCGAACAGGCGCTGCTCTCGCTGCCGATGCACTTGCGCGCGGCGGCGACGCTCCGTTTCATCGAAGGCCGCAGCCACCCCGAGATCGCCGAAATCTTGAATCAGCCGATCGGCACCGTCAAGTCGCACGTCCATCGTGCCGTACGCATCCTGCGCCGCATCCTCGGGCCGCAAGTCGGCCGGATCGTGCAAGCCGACGATACCAAGGAGATCTCCGATGCGGTGCTGTGACCTCGAGGCGCTCTGGGACGAAATTCGCGACGGTGCCGAACCGCGCCGCGAACACGTGCTCGCACATCTGCGCACCTGCCCGCCGTGCCAGGAGATGTACGAGCAGCTCGAAGGCATCGCGTACTGTCTGACGTGCCTGCCGGTGGTCGAGCCGCCGCAGTCGATGGTGCCGAAGATCCTCGAACACCTGCAAGCCACGGTGCGCTCGGCCCGCAAACCGGACTGCGTCTCGAAGTTGTCGTCGCCGATCGGTCCGCTCTTCGTCGCCTTCCGCGATACGGGAATCACGTACGTTGCGATCGATCGCAACGAAGGCGATGAGGCGACGCTCGAACGCATCGGCCGGCGCCTGCGGCGCGGCGTCGTCCCGGCCCAAGCGCCCAAATGGGTCAGCGATACGATCGAAGCGTTCTTCCGTCACCACAAACCGAATTACGAACGCATCGACATCTCGGAACTCACGGCGTTCGAGCAAGCCGCCCTGCGCGCTGCCGCGGAGATCCCCATCGGCCAGGTGCGTTCCTACGGCTGGATCGCGACGCAAATCGGCGCGCCCAACGCCGCGCGGGCCGTCGGCCAAGTGATGGCGCGCAATCCCGTGCCGCTGCTCTATCCCTGCCACCGCGTCGTCGACTCGAGCGGTCATTTGCACAATTACGAGTACGGCCTCGACGTCAAGGCCCGCATCCTCGAGCTCGAGGGCTACGTAAGCGTTCGTCGCTGAACGCCTGCGTCGTAAGGGTTTACTGCGTGCCGCGAGTGTCATGCTGAGGCTAGCATGACATTTCGTTTCGAACGAGAAGTGCGCGGCATACGCCGTCCGCGGCTCCTCCAGATACAGACGTAGCGGAGGCTAACGAGCGGACAAGAGGAGGTGATCATCGTTACTTGCGACAGTCCTAAACGAAGCGAATTCACGATGATTGGAGGTGCCCGGACCTAACCGTCCGAGCCCTCAGGAACCAACCGGTCCGCCGGCCCCAATCGGGGGCCGGTTTTTTTTCTCCACAGGGTCCGGGGTGGGACGTGGCAAACGTGCGAAATCGTGGCAAAGCGCGTTCTGTTAACGGGCTTCGAACCGTTTGGTGAATACCGAGTCAACCCGAGTGAACTTCTCGTCAGAAGTCTCGAGGGCAAGACGATCGGCGGCCGGGCGGTCGCCGTTCGCGTGTTCCCGTCCGAAACCCGGACGCTGCGCGACCGGCTCGAAGCGGCCCTCATCGAAGAGCAACCCGAGGTCGTGATGGGCTTCGGCCTCGCCGCGCGGCGCGCGGGTCTGACGCTCGAGCGCGTCGCAATCAACGTGCTTGATTTCGACATCCCGGATGCCGTTGGTACCATGCGCAAGGCGGATTCGATCGCGCGCGGCGGTCCCGATGCGCGCCTGGCGACCCTGCCGCTCGATGGGATCTTGACCTCGTGGCGCGCCGCGGGCGTCCCCGGCTATATCTCGAACACGGCCGGTACGTTCTTGTCGAACCAATGGCTCTACGAAGCGCTGGCATTGACGGCCAACAGCGCGCCGCCGATCGTGACCGGTTTGGTACAGTTACCGTGTCTGCCGGCGCAAGCGATCGAACTCGGGGTCGAAAACACGCCCTCGATGACGCTGGAATTGATGAAAAAAGGCGTCGAGACGGCGCTCGAAACAATCGGCGCTTGGCTCGAAAGCAAACCCGCGGCACCCGCGAAAGCAGCTCCGAACGCCATGTGGATCCCCCGCGGAATACGCGAAGTTGAACGGTAACCCCGAACGCGATCCGCGCCTGGTTGCGATTCCCGACATTCACGGACACGCGAAGGGCGAGCACAAACCCTATCTCGAGGAACGGCCGATTCCGCTCTCGGCGCGGATGCTCTTCCTCTGGTTCTTCCACGCCTGCCGGCGCGGTTTTCCGCGCTTCATGATGGTCGCCGACCACATGAACTACTTGACGTTCGAAGACCCGGCCGCCGTAAATCTGGTGCGCCGTGCGCTCAAGCTCGCCGAGGCGGGCGATCTCCACGGCGCGGCGGATACGGCCGGCGTCGAAGTCGGTCACGCGGCGGTCGTTTCGGAAGGCTTGCGTCGCGGGATGCGGTTTTCGATCGGCGCCGAGGTCGATAACGATCCGCGCTCGCGGCCCGACGCGCAGAACATCGTCGACGCGATGAAGCCCGACGGCATGATCCGTTCGGTGCACTTCTTGCCGATCACGCATCCCACGCACGGCGAAGGCTGGCACTGGCCCTTCGACAACCCGGAGTTTCGCGAGCACTACGAGACGCTCGGCACCGATGCGGTCTGGGATCTCTACATGACCACGCTGCTCGACGCGATCGAGCGGCTTCCGGGCCAGATCATCGGCCACTTCTACGTCCCGGCCGCGTTCGGCCACTGGCCCGACGACGCGACGCTCTCGGCGCATGAAGATCGCTTCGTCGAGGCCTGCGAGAAGTTCGGCAAGGCGATCGAGTTCAACACACGCTTCCTCTATCGCGATCATCCCGACGAGGAAAAAGAGCGCTACATCGCCGCGTATACGCGGCTCCTGAAGAAAGCGAAAGAGCGCGGCGTCGGCATCGCCGTCGGCTCCGACGCGCATTCTCCGCGCGATCAGGGCCACAAATTCGACATCGTCCTGCGCGTCCTCGACGAGTGCGAGATCAACGAACTCGTGTTCCCGATCGCGGGACGGCTCGCGCGCGTCGCGCTGCGCGTCGAACGGAAGCCCGAACCCGAGCCGCCGCCGCCACCGCCGCCGCCGGAACCCGAGCCGGCCGTGCGTAAGGCCCGCGAGACCGCATCGCCCGCGCGTGCCAAACCCGCGAAGGCCGCAAAGACCGCCGCCGTAGCCACCGAATCGGCTGGCGACGCCGCTCCCACGCCGGGGACCGACGCCGAGCCGCCCGCATCTGCACCGCAAGCCCCCGCAGCGCGCGTGAAAGCGGCGGCCAAGGGCGTCAAGGCGCTCGCGGCCAAGGCCGTCGAGGCGGTTGCGCTCGCAGCCGAAGTGGTCGTGCAGGCCGTGCCCGTGAAAGCGAAGCCCGCGCCGGCGGCGGCCAAAGCATCGCCCGCTAAGGCCAAGCCCGCCAAAGCGGCAAAAGCTCCGGCGGTCAAAGCCGCGCCGGCCAAGGTCGCGCCCAAGACCGCCGCGGCCCGTCCCAAACCGTCCGCCAAAGCGGGGGCCGTCGCGAAGAAAACGGCCGTGAAAAAATCGGCCGTGAAAGCCGGCGCGAAAAAGGCGCCCGCCAAACCGGCCGCTGCGAAGAAGGCGCCCGCCAAGAAAGCCGCGCCCGCCAAGAAGATCGCGCTCAAAGGGGCCCCCGCGAAGAAGTCCGCGCCGGCCAAGACCGCGAAAAAGGCGGCCCCGCCCAAGAAGGCCGCAGCCAAAAAGTCGCCCGCCGCCCGCGGTGGCGCGAAAAAAGCCCCGGCCAAGAAGACCGGGGCGAAAAAACCGGTGAAGCGCCGCTAAGCGCTCTCGCCACGGAGGACTCGTTTGAACCGGATGATCGGAGCGCTCGTTCTTGCGCTCGTATTTGCAGCATGCTCGAAAGTCAGCGAGGGTTCCGGAACGGCGCCGGCGGCGGGCGAGCATAGTTGGACGCAGCCCGGCAACCTGCGGATCGCGGTTCAAGGCGAGCCGGTGACGCTCAACCCGCTGCTCTCCGCGAACACGGTGGAAGGGTTGCTCAACCGGCTCTCGTTCGACGTCCTGATCTCCGTGAAACCCGACGGCAAGACGCTCGTTCCGATGCTCGCGGCGGACGTGCCGACCACCGAGAACGGCGGCATCTCCAAAGACGGCCTGACGATTACCTACAAGCTGCGCAGCGGCGTGAAATGGCAAGACGGCGTGCCGTTCACCAGCAAGGACGTCAAGTTCAGCTGGCAAGCCGTCATGAATCCGAACAACAACGTGAACTCGCACGTCGGCTACGAGGACATCGCGCGCGTCGACACTCCCGACGACACGACGGTCGTCTTCCATCTCAAACGCAAGTTCGCACCGTTCGTCGAGACCATCTTCTCCGAGAGCGACAATCCGATCTGCATCGTGCCGGAACACATTCTCGGCAAGTATGCGAACATCAATCAGATCCCGTTCAACGACACGCCGATCGGCACCGGGCCGTTCAAGGTCGCGCGTTGGATCCATGCCGATCACATCGAACTCGTCGCGAACCCCGATTATTTCCTGGGTGCGCCGAAAATCAAGTCGATCATCGTGCGGATCATTCCGGATGAGAACACCGAGGTCAACCTGCTCCGCACGCACGAGATCGACTGGATGGTCGAGCCGTCGCCGACGCTCTACCGCGTGCTCGAGACCCTGCCGGACACGACGATTACGCTCGAGGATTCTCCGCAAACGCTCAACGTTTACATCAACAACGCGCGCCCGGCGTTCAAGGACCTGCGCGTCCGTCAGGCGCTCGCGTACCTCATCGACAAGAAGACGCTGGTGAATAAACTCACCGGCGGTTCGGCGTCGGTCGGCGGCGCCGACCAGCCCCCCTCGTCGTGGGCGTTCGAGCCGAATATCGTCACGTATCCGCCGAACGTCGCCAAAGCGCGCGCGCTGCTCGCGCAAGCCGGATACACGCCGGGTCCGGACGGCATGTTCAAAAAGAACGGGCAGCCGTTTTCGATCCAGATTTCGACCAATCAAGCGAACGCGACCCGGCGCCTCGTCGAGGCGAATCTTCAATCGATGCTCCACGCCGGCGGCATCGATCTGCAGATCAAGAATTATCCGGCCAGCATCTGGTTTGCGACGTACGGCCAGGGCGGTGTTCAGTCCAACGGAAAGTACGATCTGGCCGTGACCGGCTGGATCGCCGGACTCGACCCCGACGATCACTCGCTCTTCCGCTGCGATCAAATCCCGCCGGCCGGCACGAACTACACGCGGTACTGTTCCAAGGCCATGGACGCCGCCCAAGATGCGGCGCTCGCGACCTACGATCAAGCGCCACGCAAGAAGGCCTATTCGACGATCCAGAAGTTGATCGCGACCGATATTCCGGAGATCGTGGTCTGGTACACGCGCTTCCCGCAAGCAACCAACCCCGATTTCAAGGGCTTCGCCCCCAATCCGATCAACGAAGCGTGGAACGCCTATCAATGGGAGATCTGATCACCCGTGCATGAGCAGCCGCCGACTTCGACGCTCGCGCGTATCCCCGAACTCAAGTGGCTGCAACAGGTCATCATGGAGCGCGCGCTCACGCGCGGCGACTACATGCTCTCGGGCGGCGCGCGCAGCGACTACTACATCGACAAGTTCAAGCTCTTCTCCGACCCGCACATTTTGCGACGCATCGCGCGCCTCTTCGCACCGATCGTCGCGGAGTGCAATCCGGATTTGATCGGGGGCACCGAGCTCGGCGGTGTCATCCTCGCAACCGCGGTCTCGCAGATGACCGGCCTGCCGATGATCATCGTGCGCAAGGCGCCCAAAGAATACGGTGCGTTCGCCGATGAGTACGTCGAGGGCGGTTTCTCGCCGAATCAAAAAGTGCTGTTGCTCGAAGACATCGTCACCAGCGGCCGCGAGGTGCTGGCCTCGAAAGCACGGCTCGAAGAACTGAATTTGAAGGTCGAGGTCCACGCGGTCATCAACCGCGGTCTGGCCCCGGTGAAATCGCTCATCGCGTTCTCGCTTCCGCGCGGCGGCCCAAAGACCGAAAACTAGGCGGCGGGGACTTTTTCGCCGACGGGGATCACGCTGTGGTCGTCGGCGACGATGATGTCGCCGCCGTAGAGGCTGCGCGCGCTCTCGTCGAGATCGCGCGAGCCCGAAAATTCACCGTAGTGCGTCAGGCACAAAGCTCCCACGCCGGCCGCGCGCGCCATCTCGGCCGCCTCGAGGGCCGAACAATGGCCGCGCATCCCGTGTTCGACGTCCCCAGCGAGCAGCGTCGCCTCGCAGATGAAGAGGTCCGTGCCGCGAGCCAGGTCGCTGACCCGGTGGTCGGGGGCCGTATCGGCACTGTACGTAATGCTCTGCCCGTTGACGGCGTAGCGCATCGCGAAGGTCGGGATGTAATGCAGCGTGTGCGCGAAGGTCATCGTCGCGGCGCCCAGCCGCAAGGGCTTCGCCGGGTTGTAGGTTCGCAGATCGAAGACCTCGGCGAGGAAATCCCCCGCGCCTTCGTCGGCAAACGCTCCGACGAGATGGTAGAGCATCCGTTCCCCGTCGGGCGGGAGATACAACGGCAGCTTTTCGTCACGCCGCATCCGGCCGTAGCGCAGCGCATAACGCAGCGGGATCAGGTCGATGAAATGGTCGGCGTGCATGTGGCTGATCACGACCGCATCGAGCCGGTCGTAATCGACGTGCCGGCGCAGGTTGCCGAACGCGCCGGTCCCCATGTCGAGCAAGACGTTGCGCTCGCCGTCCTGGATCAGGTACGAGCTACAGGCACGATCCGGCCGCGGTATCGATGAACTCGAACCGACCACGGTTAGGCTCAAACCGGGGGTTATAGCGATTTCAGAACCTCTGCCGCGTGGCCCGCAACGCTCACCTTCGGCCACACCTTTTCGATCTTGCCGTCCACCCCAACCAAGAAAGTGGCGCGTTGCACCCCCATACTCTTCTTCCCGTACATATTCTTCTCGACGATGACCCCGAACGCATCACACATTTTCGAGTCGACATCGGCCAGGAGCGGGAACGGCAGCTCGTACTTTGCCTTGAATTTCGCCTGCGCGGCAACGGAATCGCGGCTCACGCCGATGATCTGCGCGCCTTTCTTCGTGAATTTCTTGTAGTCGTCACGAAACTGGATCGCTTCGTTCGTACAGCCCGGCGTATCCGCGCGCGGGTAAAAGTAAATGACGAGCGGACGCCCTGCTAGGGACGCCAGATCGACGGTTTTGCCCTCGTCATCCGCGAGCGTGACGGCGGGCAGCGCTGCACCGGCTGCGAGCATTGGTTAGACCTCCTCCAGTGAGATCGCCGCGAGCGGCGTTTCGGGTGCCTCGGCTGCGGCCGGGGGGGTGGGATCTCCGGCTGCGGCTGGCGTTACCGGCTTCTGCGGCGTCCGGAATTGCGAGAGCGGCACGATGAACAAGAGCCGGTCGAAGGGCTCCATCTCATCGAATGAATTGATGAGATGGAAAGCCCCCCGGCGCCAGACGCCGAGCGGAATGCAGTGGTTGGCGGGCGGCGGCATCGGGATCTCGCCCTGTTGGCGTTCGCCGATGTTGTACTCGTCGTCGCCGAACGCGATGCGGCCGCGCGAACCCGGGAAGCGCGAGAGCCCCGCGAACACGGGCGCCGAGAGCGCCGAGGTCGAGTAGGTCGTCGTAAAATCGAACTGGCGCGCGATCGAGCGCGCGAACGTATCGTCTTGGATACGCATCACGACCGGCAGTTTCGGATTGCGCGCGCGCGCGCCGAGCGCGACCTCGAGGTTCGCCGTGTCGGAGTCCGTCATCGTGATCACCGCGCGCGAATACTTGAGGTTGCAAAGATCGAGCGTCGTGTCCGAGGTTGCGTCGCCCGTGAGCAGTTCGAGCACGCGGTTGCGCGAAAACTCGATGATGCCGGGGCTCGGCGAGGGATCGATCACCACGACCTTCTTCTCTTGTGCGAGCAAGAAATCGATCACGCGCGAACCGACGTTGCCGGTCCCGCACACGACGAAATGACCGCGCGTGCGAATCTGCCGCAGCCCCTGCATCGCGACCCATTGCGCGCGCGTGAGCGCCGTCGTCATGACGGCGACGAAGATGCCGGAGAGCGCCACGCCGGCGAACATGAGGCCGTTCGAGAAAAGCTTCGCTACCGGGCCCGCGTCGAGCGGCGTAATGTCACCGTAGCCGACCGTCGTCACCGTCGTATTCACGAAGTAGAGCGACGTCACCCAATCTTTCTTGAGCGCGTATGCAAAGTAGACGACCGAGAGGACGTAGATGATCCCCGCGGCGATCGCGATGCGCTGGATGATCGGATCGAGCCGGCGCGCGGAGCGGAGCATCCCCGCGAGCTGCGCGAAAAAGATGCGCCGGTTGGACGCGCGTTCGAAGCGCGCTTCGGCGGCGGTCGCCGGTGCGGAGGCTTCGAGCGCCCCGAGGCGGCCGAACACGACGACCTCTTCCTCGGCGTCGATCACGTGATCGTGCGCGAAAACGTCCTTTCCGCCGACGCCCACGATGCGGCACTTCAGGCGCGTCTGCGCATCCGCGACCGTGTGCCCGGCGACGCCGAAATCGGCACCCCGCCGCCGGGAAAAGCCGGCCACGATGCCGTCGACGTTATCCGGGAATTCGACCGCGTAGAAACAGGCAGCGTCGAGCGCCGAAGCCGCGTAGGTCGCCGCCGAATGGGAGGCCAGCGAGAGCACCGAGCAGTTCGGCAGATTCTGCTCGATCTTGCGTCCGAGGGTCCGGTTGAATTGCCGGATGACGAGCCGGATGTTCGGGTTGAGGTCGCGCGCCTTTAACGCGACTTGCAGGTTGAGGCGATCGTCTTCATCGAGAACCATGATCGACGAGGCGTGCACGACGCCGGCCGCGCGCAACGCATCGTAGTCGTTGGGCGCGAACGACACGTAGCCCGCCCCGAGGCGTTCGAGCCGCGAGGCGATGTCGTGGTCGTGCGACCATAACACCACAACGCGATGGCCTTGCGTCCCGCAGAGCTCCTCGCACACGCGTAGCGCAAGCGCGTTACCCCCGACGATGATGATGAGAGGTTCACCGCTCATGGACGCCCCTTCTCCGCCCGGCCCCCATCCGCTTGCGACCCGCCTGGCCGAACGCTACCGGGAACTCGGCCGGACCGGGCCGATCCTCGAAGTCGGGACCGGTTCCGGGCGCAACACCCGCTACTTGAACGGCTTGGGATTCGCCGTCACTTCGACGAGCGACGATGTGCCGTACACGCAGATCGAGGCGCCGCGGGCGGCGTTCGAAGCGGCGATTTCGACCCACGCCTACCTGCATGGGGCGGTGGCCAAACTACGGCTCGGCCTCGGCGAACTGCGCCGCGTTCTCGCGCCCGGGTCACCGGTCGCGCTGGTTTTCGGGTCGATCGACGACGCGCGCTTCGGGTTCGGCATCCCGTTCGACGATCAGACCTTCGCCCCGGGCGACGGCGCCGAGGCCGGCATCCCGCACGCGTATTTCGACCGCCCCGGCGTGGAAGAGCTGCTCCGAGGGAGCTTCCGAATCGATCGCCTCGAGGAAGTCGACGTGGATCAGATCGTCGGCCGCTGGGCCCACGGCGACGACGAGATCGCCGGCTACCGCCACTGGTTCGTCGAGGCCATTCGCACGTAGGCGCAGCGCTCGACGCCCGGTCGCTACTACGCCGATCGGGTCTCGCGACTAGTAGCGCGCGAGGCCGGGTTCGATCTCGACGGCGTAGGCGTCGATGCCGCCGGCGAGGTTCTTGGCGTTCGGGAAGCCGTTGGCGTTGAGGAAGCGGGTGACGCGTTCGCTGCGGCCGCCGTGGTGGCACATCACGACGATTTCTTTATCCTGCGGCAACTCGTCGAGGTGCTGCGGGACGTCGCCCATCGGGATCGCTTTTGCCCACGGGAGCGACACCGTCGCGAGTTCGTCGGGCTCGCGTACATCGAGCAGGACGAACGATTCGCCGGCATCGTGCTTTGCTTTGAGGTCGTGAACGTTGATCTCGGGGGTCATTTGGTCTGCAGCAGTCCCGCGATCGGGCTCGAGGCATTGGCGTAGCGTTTCTTTTCCATTCGTCCGGCAAGAAACGCGTAGCGGCCGGCTTCGGTTGCGAGGCGCATCGCGTGCGCCATGCCGACCGGATCGTTCGCTGCGGCGATGCCGGTATTCATCAAGAGGCCGTCGACGCCGAGTTCCATCGCGATCGCGGCATCGCTCGCGGTGCCGACGCCTGCATCGACGATCACGGGGACGGTCGCGCGTTCTTTGATGATCGCAATCGAATACGGATTGCAGACGCCGAGACCGCTGCCGATCGGCGCGGCGAGCGGCATGACGGCCGCGCAGCCGACGTCTTCGAGCGCCTTGCACGCGATCGGATCGTCGACGATGTAGGGCAGCACGGTGAAGCCGTCGTTCACGAGCACTTCCGCGGCAGCGATCGTTTCGCGCGTATCGGGGTAGAGCGTTTGCGGATCGCCGATCACTTCGAGTTTGATCAGGTCGGTGCCGAGCGCCTCGCGCGCGAGTTGCGCCGTGAGGATCGCATCCTTGGCGGTGAAGCAGCCCGCCGTGTTCGGCAAGATCGTGAACTTCGTGCGATCGATGTAATCGATCAGTGTTTTGCCGGTCGGGTCGTCGAGGTGGATGCGGCGCATCGCGACCGTGACGACCTCGGCGCCGCTCGCCGCGTGCGCGGCCTGCATGATCTCGAGCGACGGGTACTTGCCCGTCCCAACGAAGAGGCGCGAAGCGAACCGGTACGTACCGATGATCAGCGGAGTGTCCATCTCTCCGTATTCGACTCCGCTAGAGTGTCATCCTGAGCCTCCACGATGTCATCGCGCGCCGCCACGATGTCATCGCGCGCCGCCACGATGTCATCGCGCGCCCGCCGCCACGGTCATCGCGCGCGCGCCGCCACGATGTCATCGCGCGCCGCCACGATGTCATCCTGAGGCTCTCGAAGGATGGGCACGAGATAACGTGGGCACCCTTGCTCGCACGCCCATCCTTCGAGAGCCTCAGGATGACACGGTGGCGCCTCAGGATGACACGGTGGCGCCTCAGGATGACACGGTGGTGCCTTAGGATGACA
>Ga0116229_10014370_pt1 | contig 11002 bp, 9 predicted proteins | sample S1TSphgellanicum_3_FD_87313 | JGI IMG/M metagenome (GOLD analysis project Ga0116229, IMG submission 87313) | Host-associated microbial communities from peat moss isolated from Minnesota, USA - S1T2_Fc - Sphagnum magellanicum MG | ecosystem: Host-associated > Plants > Peat moss > Unclassified...
AATTTTCAGACTTGAAGTTTTAATTTTGAAAATACAAAATAATAATTTGGAATTTAAATTTCAGGTTTGAATCAAATGATTATTTAAAATTTAAATGCAAAATTTTCAGAGCTGAAATATAAAATTTCATATTCATATAAAAATATTCAAAATCAAAATGTTTATTTTTTAATCTATTAATAAATTTCTGAATTGAAATACTAATTTTTGGATTCGAAAATATTAATTTAAAATTCAAACTTAATTTTTAAATCAAATAATTTTTTTTGAATTTAAATTGAAAATATCATATTCAGATCAAAAATTTCAAATTCAAGTAATATTTTAAACAATTGAAATAATCATTTTCAGATTCAAATATCACATTTCAAATTCTAATATTCTTTTTAAAAAATTAAAATAACAATTTTCAGAATTGAAATATCAATTTTCAGATTTGGATAAAAAAATTCAAAGTTCAAATATTAATTTTGAGATTCATTGTATGAACAATATACATACGTATGCATATTATATATATATAATTTTAGTACATACATTAAAATACACCCCTATTTCATTGTAGAATATCTTTAGGATGCAACTAATTTGGTGACTATTGCAACTAATGGGACATATCAACCTATTAATGGATGAAAATAAATGTAAAATTGATGCAACCAATAGGATGAAATTTTGAATAGTTGCATCATAGTTAAGAAAATGACCAAAATAGTTGAAAGTTGGTCGTGTAGTTGCAAGTATTCCCAAATTTAGTCGCAAACGACTACAAGTCGCATGTAGTTGTAAATGGAGTGGTTACATTTTGGCTGATTTCTATTAGTGTAATGCAGTTTGATGCAACACATGCAAGCTTGAGGGAGCAAGAAGAATCTAAAGGCATAAAATCAAAGGAAGAGGAAAAAGACCAAAATGATGTGCACGAATTATTAAGTTTGTTAAGTAGACTATAGCGAAGGAGCAGTTGGAAAGTGGTGAGAGTAAGGAGAAAAGTCACAATGAAGGTGAAAGTGTGGGAAAGGATAGGATTTCAGAGCAGCCACTTCAAGATTCTCCACCACAACAACATTCACCATTGATAGATCACTATCAAACTCACATGTGTCTTCCCATCTACAATGAACAAGTAAAAATTGTTCTTCCAACATTTGATGCATAAGTTGTGGGGATGAAACTATGCAACCTAAATGACACACTGCACATTTTGAAGGAGTTGGAATATATTTTACCAATTATTCCCCATCCAGAAAAAATTATTTCATCTACTGCCTATAGACATGCTTTTCGGTAGGAATTGCTCCACCAATGTTCAATGCCAAAATCCTCATTGAAGATTTTGAACACACATGGAAGATATAGGATAGGGAGTTTCGAAAATACTTAGTGTATAACATTATTTGCGGTTACAAATTTGGCCAAAACGTATTTTGGAAGGACCCCAATAACATTACATGTTGTTATTTCTACAGTAGATCTATAGTAAGACAACTTTGTAAAAATTCAAAAAGTTTGATGTCGTTCGAGTTTTAATAATGTTTGCCACATCCATTGGTCCAGAGGAAGGACAAAGCATATCAAAAGTTTCTACTGGGAATGGTGCCAAGGGAGAGTTCTACATTAGAGGTTGACTTCGATGACAATATTGACAACTTCTTAACCTTAGTAAACATCTTTTGATCTCGGGTAGTAGTTTTACATAAAAGATATATTTACTCAAGAATTTGATGACCTTGTGTGGACACTAAGTGTTGTTTGTGATTCCTTGTTTAGGATATAAGATTTTAGTTTTTACAAATTTTGTTTTTTTAAAGATTATTTTGAATGATAAAATTTGAATTTTATCAGTGGACAATGTTTGATTTATAATATATTTAATGTCATTATGTCATTTTTTGTAAATGTTAACGATTATGAGTGTGTAACATCTTTGTTTTGATTCTTTTGAGTTTACATGAATTGTGTAATGATTGATGACATTTCATAATGCACTCCAATTTTATGTTCCATGGACAATCAAAAAAGGAATCAAGAAACAAACATGTTTTTAATAATTCAAAGTTTGAGTTTTGTTGAATAAAAAAATTTACTTCTAAAGAGTTGAATTTTGTATGACTTTGTTTTGTTACATTTGTCTATTAATTTGGATGAATATAATTACTTTAAAAAGGCTTTTTTTTACCTATGATTATTTTCTAAGTCAATTTTATGAATGTAAAGATTGGTTTGATGTTGTTGAATACAATGGTGTATTAGTCATTAGTGGAAATTACAAAAACCTCTCACAGGTATTATCTTGATTCCTCCAAGTGGCAGAATATTAGATTTTTTTGGGTAACTTTAGACACATTTCAGCACCCATGAACTTGACAAAGGGACACATTTATGCAATTGTTATAGGATCACAAGAAATGATTGAGGGATGAAAGATGAACATTGTTGTCACAACCTATTCGACACAGTGCCTTCATGAGTGATACTTAAGTCCAAGTGAGTGATGATGTATCCTCTAATCAAAATGTCAAGGCATTTTGCTGTTGTTTTTCTGTTGGAGGTTGTGGCCAGATCACATCCAGGCCAATTGCATCAGTACAAGGCAACCCAAGAGTTACATTAGTGGGTGTCAAACTTTTTCTTATGTCTTCGAAATCGTTGCTTATTATGATTGATGCTAATTTCAAAGGAACCAATGAGAGGAGATTATCCTCCATTTCACTTTGATGCCCTTTCTACACATCAATCTCTTTTCTAATTTGCTTATGTCAAAAAAAAATGCAGTGGGGTAAAGTGTAAGGAGAAGCTCCAAGAGATTACTGCTAATCTAAAACATGACCTCCCTGAGGTCATTTTTTGGATCAACACTAATCTCATCAGCAAACATTCTAGGTCAACTATGTGTACACCTAGCAATTAGTGCAGATTTTCACTTATGTCAATAGTGCTAATCTCTGTTGAGGTAAGCCCAGGTTTGACACCTACTATTCAACTGGAGGAATCCATATGAGACACTAAACACCCCCATCAAACTTCACTGGGTTCAAAGTGGTGGCCACATGGTTCAGCCACAAGGTTGGACAATGTCAATGCAGGTTATATAGTTGGAAAGAAAAACACACTGCATTGGGGAGTTGCTGGTAACTAATTGCTCTTGCAGTAATGTTGGTGCTAGGTTTAAATCTGATGACTAACATCAAAATGTGAAAACTGAACTTTTCTGTTCTTTGAAGAACATGACATGCACAGGGAGTATAACATCCTGCTACCAATCAGAACTTCCAGTGAGCAGTGTTGGTGCTAAGCTCAAATCTGATGATTTGCATCAAAATGTGAAAATTTGATCTTTCTATACTTTGTCGAACATGACATGTGTTCTGCTTTTACATGTTGATAACTGTGAAGTTTGAATGGGGAGTACAATGTCCTGCTACTAGTCAGTACTTACAGTGAGCCAAGCCCAACACAGTGCACCCCTTGTTACAAACTGGGTTCAATGGATCTGGACTGTTCCTGATCCTCAGAAATCAACCCCTTTGTAGACAGCCCTCCAGGCCTGCATGCAAGCAGTTTTGGGTTCCCTCTAGGCTAGATGTGAAGGCTTACTGAAAAACAGGTTTGTATGTGCAGGGACTGGAACTACCCATATGGGGCAACTAGGTCACGAATTCTTTCCAGATATCAGATATCAGAACCCAGGGGCTCTGATCAAAAGTTCTGGAACAAGATTCAGTCAACAGCATTGCCTCCAGCTAGTGACCCAATAAGGTACTGAGTTCTTACCCCAATCAATGAGGCAACAGAAAAGCTTTTTGTCAACAGATGGCATCATTTTTCCTACTCTGCAAACTCTCAATGGAGGATTCTTTCAATACTTGCTGGCTGACATTCAATGGTCTATTGCACTGAAGTTTTGTGGTCCTGGGACTCCAGAGCATCTCAACATCAACACACTGTTAGATGCAATTTCAGTGCCAATAGTTCCACACCAACTAATTTGCTATTCCAGCCTACACAAATGAGACACTTCAAAGTTTGAAATTAATTTTTTCACACATGGGATACTTATAAACAATTTGTTGGAAACTTTTATGAGCAATTGACAAATTGAACTTCATGTAGGAATATTCAAAGTATAAGAGGCTAGTACCTTCTTCATCCTTCATGGAGAAATCCATGGTACCCTGTGGATTAGATGCAGGGCTGGTATCTGCTCCTTGCAGTCCAGCTTGACATTTGCTTCTGCTTGACATGTGAAACAAGTGGCAAGACTGAGAAAAGTTTGAGCCGGTATTAGATGGAGGGGTAGAGGGAGAGATGGAAGGTGACAGAGCACCAGGGCTGCAGCAGCAAGAGGAAGAGACCATAGCCAAAGCCATCACTACACACAAGAGCTAACATGCCACTGTGACCTGTACTCTGAATCTTTTAGCCATAAAGCAAGACCTGATACTCTATTCTTCCTCATTTGTTGTAGCAGTATCTGATCAAAGATTTGCAATTCCACCTTTGAATATTGTTTTCAAGCATGGGTTGAACTGACACAACTTGAGCTCATTGGATTCAGTGTCACAGTATGCACAAGTCAACTTTTAAAGCCAATGTGGCAGCTGCGGCAGCTTTCAATGTTACCCTGAAAATAATACCAACAACTCTTCACAAGTCTTTCAGGGAGTTCAATTTTGTCTTTGATCAGCAGTGAAACATTTTCTCTCATATAGGACTTGATGGGCAACATACTGGTAGAAAGTGAAACAGACAACCCAAAACTATGATAGATCAAGGAATTATTCAAAATCCTTGGCATGCCACCAATTTCAGCTCTCAAATCTTACCTCCAACCTCATGTTTGTTCAAGGACTGGTAATGGTCACTTCTAATAAGCACACACATAGATAAATGACCCATGCTTGTCAGAGCTACTGCTACCAAAGACATTCAACAAAACCAGATACTGTGAGAAAAACCTGCAATGTGCAAATAGTTTTGGCAGATGATCAGGGAAGGTATCCAGGCATAATGAGAAGCAATCTGAAATCCTGGTCCCAGCATTGTTTTGTCACCAAAAATGTTCACCAGTAATCCATCATAGAAATTTTTTTCCTCTGTGTTTTGTTTGACTTCCCATAATCTCACTGCTGCTGCCATCTGCTGCACAAAAAGCAAACACAACTCTTATGTTACAAACATATACCATCTGCAACAACTTCCCTTATACAGAAAAGCAGTATGAAGATATGTACAGGAAAAAGTATGAACTGATAGTGATAGATGTTGAACAATCAGGTGCACTCATTGAGTAACCCATAAAAGTGGGTCTGACACATGAGGGGATATACCTGCTTTGGCCACAAAAGGGCTAATGAGTTCCTAAGTGTGAGTCTCTTGAGCTGTCAACAATATTCAGCTCATTCTGTTTCTTTAGTAGCATTGACCCTTCTAGCCAGTCCAAAATTCAGCAGGAATCCAAAATTTTCTAAGGATCCTGACACCTTTGGCCCAAATAACCAACATAATGTTCACAATGAGTGCAAGCTTTGCATGTATCAATAAGCCTGTAGAGAAAACTGCACAATAAACACTTTGAAGCTACAATCCTGCAAGTTCCCAGCAAAACCAAACCTAACATGACACTGAGTGTGGTGATAACCGTATGATGATCACTCAAAAGTAGCAGACTGTCCCCCATGAATACCAGTAATGACTAGCTGCCATGACTCTCCACTGACGTCATCAGCTCATGACAATAGGTGTAGATAAGTATATAATAGTCCATGCAAAACATTTTGGGCAAGCGTATGAAATCTGTGTCTTGAGTTTCTGTTGGCTTTCCAGAAGCAACAGGAAGATTGAGTCATGATATTGGCCAGCACTCAAGGCTAGCACTCTAAGACATATAGCTAATAAACAGACGGTTACTTCCCATCCCTATTCAAGCTGCAACAAGACTGTGAGGGTAAACTTCATTTCATGATAGCTTGCCCCTGCACAAGCAAGCATCTAAGCCTAAAGCATAGAGAGACCAACATAGAGGATAGTGGTTGGGGTCTCCTGCACCCCAAACTTATCCTTGAAGCACAATGCATCTCAGTGTGCAGGCCATACATACCGAGATAATGTAACTAACAAGCTGAGGTCCCTGATTTTCCGTGCAGTTAGAAGCTCCAGAGAAGTGTCAATATGCAGGGAGTAAGAAGCAGTCCATCCAAGCCATGTGTTGTGCCTGCACCTGGTTTTGCAACACTGGTGGTGTCCTATCTGCTCATCTCCTCCAGCCTTTGCCTGACAAGAGCTCCCATCTGCATCAAATCATACAAAAGGTCACAAGTGAAAATACAAAGTGTCAATTGCAGAATCAACCATCAGAACATGCAGAAGAAGTGTCAGTAACTGCAAGAGAGACATTCTAAGAACAATGAAGAAACTGATTCTGAATGCAAAATTAAGAATTGATACCTCCCTTGCAGCACTGCCTTATTCCACTGATGAATGCAATACTGTATGCACTGGATACAGAACGGACAATATACCATGAGAGGGACAGGGGGATCATCTGCATACCTCACATAGATCAAACAAAAGCCTGTTTTGGTACTCTCTGCATAAATGTGTCCTACTCCTTCAATCTCCTTTTCAATTCTGGGGTCCAGGTCATCAGGCAAGACCCTGCCTATTTCTTCAGATCCTGTCTGCAATGCTTCATCTACACTAACAACATCAACATTAATGCCCAGTTTATTTACCCATATCTTCATCATTCCCCTCTTTCACAATGATCCCATCTGGACCATCTGCTGGGGTTATTCCAGAAGAGAGTATATCAGTGCCAAAGTCCCAAATAACATCTGACCCTATATTGTCCACCTCTCCTCCTGCAGCATTATCTGTAATCATCCCTGAAAGTTTTTTTGTCAAAATCTGGTGGGAAGCTTACAGCCAAATTTGCAGGAAGTACCAGTCATCCTACAAATACATTCCCGCCTCTCACACTTCAAAAGAAAGCATATTACAAAGCAATTGACACATGATATAGTGCACTGGAGATTCCAGAGAAAAAGAGTCTCAGACGAGGAACAAGAAAATAGCAGAAAAGTACAAATAACTCACTGCATAACGTACTTTCTGAAGTCAGGCTCTGAAACTATGGATCTAAGGTGCGAGCCAGAAAGGACAATACTGTTGTTACTCGTGTTCATAAAGATGCAATGTTCTTTCTCCAATCTGAAGGAATCCTGCGTCAGTCCACGGACCAATCTGAGAACCCCAGAGACACTTTCTATAACGAGAATTTCCAATCCTTTTAGCCATGCAAACCTCAGCTTTCAATTGAAGGAGTGCAAGTAACAATAAAATGATTGGGAGTGAAACTGAGTGTTGGAGCTAAAATGGAACCAGCAAGCTTCGAGTAGCTGATGTCTATTGGAATCTGCAACGCTGAGTCCTCCAAAGCTTGCTCTAAGGATAACGAGCTTTTATTAGCTCGCCTTTGTTTAACAGTTCCGCTTCATCGGCAATTTTCAACAACCACATCATAATCTTTTCCAGCTGCTTTTCCACCTTCAAGCATCCCAACTGCCTTTTCGTTCTACAGGACGCACTTCCTCCACTCAATACACATTTCCTCGCGCACAGTATACACACAAGCTTGACAGACTGTCTCTTCAGCCTTAGGGTTATTTACCCCAATTTCAAAAAGACTACTCCTTTTTAATAGCACAAAGCTGCATACCTTCAAACCAAAATACGCTTCAAATTCTTGCAGCAAAGCCGCGTACCTTCAAACCAAAATACTTTTCGACCAAAGCATCTTCCAAATTCTTGCAGCAAAACTCCATACCTTCAAACCAGAGTACGTTTCGAATCTTGAAGCAAAATTGGCATGGCAATTGCCCTAGTTTCCGTAGCGAAAAGTGTCCAACAAGCTTGTCAAGCATCTAACCCTAAAAGTTCTAATGTCGGTTGCTAATACGAACAACCTAAATTTGGCTTGACTTAATGCACCAGCAACTGGGAAGGACTTTATAGCGGACGTCAACTATCGAACCTCATTTGCAATACCCAATTTGCAAATGGTCCTTTGCTGTTCGCGAGAGAGCCAGGAGGGTTGATATCGCTAGAATTGAAGGATGAACAAGCCTGTATGTCCGGAGTGCCGGAAGGCCACGGAGGTGGTGGTGGACCATGCAGCAGGTGACATGGTGTGCGCGGAGTGTGGGTTAGTGTTGGAGTCGCACTCAGTAGATGAGACATCGGAGTGGAGAACGTTTTCTGATTCCACGTCCAGCGATCCAGTTCGTGTGGGTGGGCCGTCCAACCCCCTGCTTACCGATGGCGGCCTCTCCACCATTATCTCCAAGCCTAATGGATCCCAAGGCGACTTCATGTCTTCTCTGGGTCGCTGGCAGAACAGAGGCTCCAACCCCGACCGCTCTCTCATCATCGCCTTCCGCTCTATTGGAACTATGGCGGATAGGTCAGCTGTTTCCCTCTCTTGTGTGCTTTGTAGCCGTCTTTTGATCATCGGATGGCAATCGTCCGAGTGGATTTAGTGTAATGAGATGTGCACGAAGCATGCTAGCCTAATGTATTCGACCATCACAAGTACTGCTTGGAATCTCCCTCATTCTCATGAGCAAGCTCTCAAGGAATCTTGCATACTTCTATTGCCTTGGATACTGCAAAGACCCTCGGAGTCTCCAATCTTTTTGAATGGCCAGCACCATGAGACAAAGTTCAGGATCTTGAAAGGGTTTCAGAGTTTTGATTGGAACAAAGGGTAAGTTTGTGGCAGAGGGAAGCTGGTGGATTTTGACTTGCACAGGATTCTTACTCAGCAGGGGTTTGCTTTGCTGACGGCTTTCCATTTTCTACATAGGTGAAATAGTTTGGGATTTAGCACCAGAAGATCCTCATGAATCCTTCTAGATTTGAGGTTCTTCTTTTGGATATTGGTCAATTTTGGAAACAATTTGCAGAAGACTAGGAGAGATTCCCATACCTCATGCCACCTAACAAGAGTATAATTTGGAAATGTCCAGCACTAAGATGTCCTCCTGGAACTGACTGCAAGGGGATTGCTGGTATTGTGCCCTAATCTGCTTTGGCAGATAGAAAACTTAGATTTTCCATGAAGACTGCCAAGACTAAACTAGAAAAGCTGTGTAGTGTTGTATATCTACTAGTGGTTGCCACTTTTAAGAAGGTAGATAAATCTGTGCAAATATCTTCTTCTTTTCTGCCTGTCAATTGTGTCAGAATCTCAATGTCCTGAGTGCACTAAGTAAGTTGTACTCTCTGCTGTTTAACAAGGGATTCCTTTGGGGTGTTTGCTGGATGATAGAGCTAGATCTCCAACCAAAAGTTTGAGGTCTTGTGAATGTGAACTGTGTCCCCATGGGGGTAGCCATCTTGAATTTTGGAGCGGTGAACAGACTTGCCAATTGAATCCTCTTTCATACCTTCTCTTGCAAACTAAGGCATTGTGGGTGATTTTTGCAGGCTCGGGTTGGTGTCAACGATCAAGGTGAGCAGCAAGTTAGTCCTGGAGTTGCAGTGATGAAAGTGTAAGGAAACAGCTAGCGTGAATCAAAACAGGCATGTATGGTGCTTTAGTCAGAGTGTTGTGCTTATGCCTTCCTCTGCCTCTGGTGTGAAGGATCGTGCAAATGAAATATACAAGAAGGTAGAAGACCTCAAATCCATTCGTGGCCGCAGTCAGGATGCCATCTTGGCGGCCTGCCTCTACATAGCTTGTCGCCAGGAGGATAAGCCCCGCACTTTCAAAGGTTTAAAAATGCCTCACCTATCTTCTTTTTTCTCCTTTGTTCCTGTCTGGTTGGAACTGGACTTTCACACCTGAACTTTCTTTCAGGATGATGTTGGTAATCAGCCATCAGCCTGTTTGTTAGCACTTATTTGGTATCTGAACTCTCTGTCATAGAGATCTGCTCAGTGGCAAATGGGGCCTCAAAAAAGGAGATTGGGCGAGCGACAAAGTTCATAGTGAAGCAATTGGAGGAGGAGATGGGCATGTCTATGGAAATGGGCACCATACATGCTGGTGACTTCTTGGTGAGTCTTTTTTGATATCTTGCACTGTCTTTTTATATCTCATACTGATTCCCATGGATAGAGAATCTGTCCCTCATGTCATATTGTTCCAGCTTTAAAGGCATGGAGCAGACTGACATCTATTATGTGTTCAAAGTGGCACTTTTTCTCACTTTCTTATAATTTTGGTCCCTGTTGTACACCTTATCAATCCTGTCACCTTTCTTGATATGGATATTGCAGAGGAGATTTTGTTCACACCTTGGGATGAGCAATACAGCTGTCAGAGCTGCGACCGAAACAGTGAAGAGATCTGAAATGCTTGACATCAGGTATTCTACTTTGAACACAGCTTCTCAGCAACCTCCTCAGTTCATAAATCTCTATCTCTACAAAATTCAAAGCATTGATCTGGAATGATGCACTATACTACACTCAACAACTGGAGATCTATCTGGCACACACAAACCCCTTCCAAACTCTCTTTGAAGTTGTCATCTTGCTTTCCGTTGTTCAATTCTTTCCTAAGTCAAATTCTTACTTAAGTGACATAAGCAGGGTCGTTTCTTCTGGTCAAATTCTACCATTGCACATTCTAATGGTGTGGTTGTATGTTCCCATTATGACTTGAGCTGACCAAATTATTTGGTTCTTGTTGATGCAGGAAGAGTCCCATATCAGTGGCAGCAGCTGCCATATATATGATTTCACAACTGTCTGATGATAAGAAGAACTTGAAAGGTATTTTAAAACATGTCATTGGCTAGAGGGTAGACTGATGTTTGACTAATCATATGATAGTTCAGGATAAATGGAGGCGATTCTCTTCTTTTCAACCATTGCAAGTCATTAGTTTTTTCTTTTAGAGTCAGATCATCAAATTGAGCTCCAAGTCAGAAATTGCTTGTTCTTGACATCTATTCCCCATAAAACTCCAAATCTAGAACCCATGGTACTTTTC
>Ga0116229_10014375_pt1 | contig 11000 bp, 12 predicted proteins | sample S1TSphgellanicum_3_FD_87313 | JGI IMG/M metagenome (GOLD analysis project Ga0116229, IMG submission 87313) | Host-associated microbial communities from peat moss isolated from Minnesota, USA - S1T2_Fc - Sphagnum magellanicum MG | ecosystem: Host-associated > Plants > Peat moss > Unclassified...
CTGGACCCCTCGATCCATCGACTCGGGGCTTAAGCGGCTGACGGTTGCAAGAGTGTTCGCCGGGTATCGCGGCAAGCCGGCTGCCGATGTCGATGCCCTGATCGCCGCGATTTTGGGAGTCGCGCGCTATGCAACCGAGAATGTGGCGGCGCTGATCGAGTTGGATGTGAATCCGGTCATCGTGCGTCCCTTGGGCAAGGGTGCGGTAGCGGTCGATGCATTGATTCGCCTGAAAGAAATCGCGTCAACGTCGCGCAAGCAATGAGGAGGATGTATGCCGGATGGAATCAACATTGTGAAGGACGGGGCCATACTCGAAGTGACCATCGATCGGCCGAAGGCGAATGCCATCGACCTGGCCGCGAGCCGACGTCTGAACCAGGTCTTTACGTCCTTTCGCGACGATGCGGAACTGCGCGTCGCAATCATCACGGGCGCCGGCGATCGATTCTTCTCGCCGGGATGGGACTTGAAAGCGGCGGCAGCCGGTGAGGAATCCGACTCGGACTGGGGCGTCGGCGGTTTCGCAGGCCTCAATTATCCGAGAAATCTCAACAAGCCCATCATCGCGGCCGTGAACGGTATCGCCTGCGGCGGGGGTTTCGAGGTCGTACTCGGCACCGACATCATCGTGATGGAGGAACACGCGAAATTCGCCCTGCCCGAAATCAATGTGGGCGTGATGCCGGACGCCGGCACGATCAAGCTGCGGCGGCGGATCCCCTACCACGTCGCGGTGGAGTTCCTGCTCACGGGCCGATGGATGGACGCCGCCGAGGCCAAACACTGGGGCCTCGCCAATCACGTCGTCCCAACCGGTCAGTCCCTCACCAAGGCGCGCGAGATTGCCCAGCAGCTGGTGGCGGGACCGCCGCTGCTGTTTCCGGCCATCAAGCAATTGCTGCGGCACACCGAGATGGTCCCGGAACACCAGGCGTTCGAACTGCACGACTCGCTTGATGCGGTGCAGCGAGTCGTACGCTCCGACGACTTGAAGGAAGGCGCTCGCGCCTTTGCTGAAAAACGCAAGCCGCGCTGGAGCGGGCGCTAAGCGCCGCGCTCTCGCTGCCTGATTGCACGCGGTTTGGTGCTGCCCGTCCCTCGGTTGACGACGGAATAACAGGCATCGCCCCACAGCGCATCCACATTGCACATCATGATCTCGATCATCCGGGGGACGAGTTTGCCCAAGATGTGGGTACAGTCCCGGATCTGGTCGCGGTTGAGGGCACCGTTCCAGGTGGCGCCGCCATGCATGAGTTGGTTCCGCAGCGTATAGATCCGGCTCAGCACGATGCTGAGCACGGTGGCGGTGTCGTTCTTGGCGAGCGCGTTGCCCGCGGCTTTGTTCGCGCCGGCAAAGTTCAGCAGCCATTCCGCCTTCGTCAGCTTGCCGTTGCGATGATTCCAGAAGTCCTGGTGGATATACGGGTTGTCGAGCAACACCCGGATGCTGCCGGAGAACTCCTGCCACACCAGTTGCTGAATCGAGTTGCTCTTGTCGAGCCCGATCAACTTCTGCAGAAAATCACGAAACAGAGTGCGTTCCGACGGACGATACTTCTCATCGATGTCGGTCGCATAGGCCGCGTTGAAGGCGATCCACAGGAAGATGAACGCACTGTCGCGGTCATCGCCGAGCTGTTCAGCGCGGTTCAGCCAGCTGAGCGCCCGATGCACCCGCAGCGCCAGGTTGGGCGGATACGAGTGACGCTCCATTCGCTGCCGTGCTTTCAGCGTTTTGTAGTTCATAGCCGCCATTTCGCTTCCGCCTGAATTGTGGTCCATCGTGGGGTACGGTGGCCGGCGTGGACTTCGAGCGGCACCACCCTAGCGTCTGGGGCTTTGCCCCGCTGAGCCGCCTTTCACAAGATACGACCGCTGCGCGAGACGCACATAACATGCATGTTCTATTTAGGGAATATGTCGAAGCCGATCTGGCAACCCGGCTGGGAGGGGAACGTGCTGCCGGATACCAGCAATGGCATTTCAGCCACTATGGCCGCAAGGCCTATTGGCAGAATGAGCGGCCTATCGGCCAAACGAGCGGGCGGACGCCATCGCCTGAGTTCGATGCCGTGGGGGCGCCGTGGCAACTTCAGGCAGAGGCCTGACGAAGAGCCGGTTGTCGATAGACGGAACTAGGGGGCGGCCGCGCCGGGACCGCTCTCGACCGGGTGGTCCCCGACGAGCGCACCGCGCTCATCAGCCCATGCGTACCCCACGCGCCGGGGGCGCGCGCCGATCACCTTGAGTGCCAGCCGCCAGGCGGCAGCCTGGGGAGCGGGCGCCGGCGGATCATAGGGCGCCAGAGGCGGTCTTTCCGGGCTTTCCGGCGTCGGCACATTTTCGTTGCGCATCACTGACTCCTCGTTTCCTCGGCGGCAGTATGTCAAGTCATGGGCTCTCGGGCGGTCGGCCTGGAGCGATGAGTGTTGTAGGACTTATCAGACGCCCGCGGGATCCGCGCTGCGCAGCGACAACTGCGAATCGGCAGTCTGCTGCGGAATTTCAATCGGCAACTCGAGGCGCTTTTGCTGTCGCATGACGTGCAGCTTGAGTTTTTCTCCACCGCGATAGGAATTGAGGATCTGCAGGGCATGCGATGCGCCATCCGGCACGCGCCCGTCGATGTCCAGGATCACATCGCCGTCGGCAAGCTTCAGCCGTTCATCGCGCGGCGCGCGCACCACGAGCAAGCCTTTGGCGGTGCCGAAATACGCGCCGAGCCCCGGTGTCAGCTCGACGAGTTCAGCCGATCCAAGTCCGCTGCGATCGCGCCCCCCGAACAGGCGGCTCAAATCCTCGATGCCGCGAAGATCGGGCAGCGGCGGCGGTGTGGGAATGCGAATGTAGGCCAGAGCGGTCTTGGGTGTGATCTGCGTTTTCTGCGCTTTGCCATCGCGTATGAATTCGATCGTGACCGGCAGGTCCGGCTTGGCGTCCTGCGTCAACGCACTCAGCTGCTGTTGTGCCGAATGACGGGCGTCGCCATGCAACGGCGTATCGTTGAATGCGACGATCACATCGTTCGCCTTGAGCCCGGCAACATCCGCGGGACCTCCCGGACTCACGCTGACGATCTGCGCACCCGCGGCTTCCTCGGGCGATCCGGCGACTGGCCGTCGCACACGGATTCCGAGCGTTGCGCGCGCTCCCGCGCCGCCGTGGATCTTGAGGTCGCCGGGAGGGTCGGTGGCGAGTTTCGAGCTCAACTCCGCGATTTCGCGCGCCGCTTGCTCGATCCGCTCCTGCGCTTTTTGCATCTGCTGCTCGATCTGATCGGCCGCCGTGTCGTCGACGGGTGGGTCGCCGGCGTGTGAGCCGACGGCATGAGCAGGCGAGATCAACACGCCGAGCAGCGCTGCCCAAGAAACGATTGCCTTATGCATCATATGACTCCGCTGAATTGAGAGTTGACGGCTCCCTCGGCATCCCGCAGCGCCTCGGCGTAGCGCACATCGATGAGAGAATGGAGCAGCTGCACGCGCGCATTCCAGAGACGCTGCGCGCGGTCTCGCTCCTGATCCCCGCTCGGAAGGGTATCGAGTTGCAGATCGAGAACTTCGATCCGTGTCTGCAGATCATCGATCGCCGCCGAAGTCGCGGCCCGCTCGACGGACGGACGCGGCGGCAAGCGTCGCAGCAGGTCTTCGAGCTGTTGCGAGCGCATCACCAGCCGCTGCAGCGGCTGTCCGTCGGCGTCCGCCGAGGCGACAGGGGCAGCCGGCCCTGAGGCCCGGTGCACCTGGCGGATCTGGATCAGGACCAGTATGCCGCCGATGAGCACTGTGGCGGCGGCGCCGATCAACATATGTCGCACGCGCGGGGACGTGACTTCCATGTCCTCACGGATCGCCTGCCACATGCCGTTCGGCGGCGAGAGCTGCGGCAGTCCCCGCAAGGCAGCCTTGAGTGCGCTCAGCCGCTCGAGTTCGAGCCGGCATTGCCGGCACTCTGCGACATGCCCCGCGATCCGGGCATCCACGGGCGCCGCATCCCGCAAATTCAGCAGTTCTTGGAAATTCGCATGCATGATAGCGCTCCGGTATCGGGCTTGAGCCGCTCGCGCAGCTGTTCGTGCGCGCGCGCCAGCTGCGATTTGGAAAAGCTGGTCGTGCGGCCGAACATGCGCGCGATTTCGGCGTGCGTGAAATCCTCCACATCGTGCAGCCAGACGACGGCACGGCTCAAGGGCGGCAACTGTTCCAAGGCACGGGCCAGATCCGCGTCCATCGGTTCCACCAACTGCCCGCAGCCCTCTTCATGCAGGGCACTGACGTCGTCGGCGCTCAGCCACTGCCGGCTTCGGTGCCAGGGGGAACGCAGGTACATCAAGGCTTTGTTGATCGCGATGCTCTTGACCCAGCCCTCGAAGGATCCGATTGCCCGGTAGTGGGAAAGATTTCGCAGCACTTCGACAAACACGTCCTGCAGCAGGTCTTGCGCCACCGTGGGTCGCACCACCAGACGGCGGATCAGCGTGTAGACCGGTTGGCACAGCTGCCGGTAGATGCGTTCATGCGCCTCGCGGTCTCCGTGTCGCGCCCGTAGCACGGTGTCGGCCGGTATCTGCCCGGTTTGAATCGACGGCATACCCCACTAGATGCGCCAAGCGGCCAAATGGTTGCAGTAAATTGCATGTCTTTGACTCACAGGTGCCACGAATGCACGATGACGGGAATTTTCAAGCTCGATAACATATTGATCATGCGACCCGAAATCTTTCCGGCTGCCTGCTGACGCCGCCATGCCCGTCGACGACAAGCTGCGCGATAGCGAAGAACAATTGCGCCTGGCCACGGAGGCCGCGGAAGTGGGCCTTTGGGACTGGGATGTAGCGACCGATACGCTGTACTGGCCGCCGCGCGTCAAGGCAATGTTTGGAATTTCGCCCGACGTTCCTGTGACCATGGCTGACTACTACTCGGGCCTGCATCCCGACGATCGAGCGGCGACTCTTGCGGCGTTTGCCGCCGCAATCGACCCCGATCGTCAAGCGGTTTATGACGTCGAATATCGCACCATCGGCAAAGAAGATGGCGTGGTGCGTTGGGTGGCCGCCAAGGGCAAGGCCATATTCGACGGTGGCCGCTGCGCCCGGGTTCTTGGCACCGCCATTGATATCACCGCGCGCAAGGCCGCGGAGGCGCGCCTTCGCGAACTCAACGAGAGCCTGGAGCGGCGTGTCAATGAAGCGTTGGCCGAACGCAAGGTATTCGTCGATATCGTGGAAGCCACCGATGCTTTCGTGCAAGTGGCGGATCTCGATTTTCGCTTCCTCGCGATCAATCAAGCGAGCGTCCGCGAATTTGAACGCATCTTCGGCGTGCGTCCGCAGGTCGGCGACAGTATGCTCGAGTTGCTGCAGCATCGGCCGGAACATCGGGACGCAGTCAAGGCCGTATGGAGCCGGGCGCTTGCGGGCGAGGAGTTCACCGCCGTCGACGAATTCGGCGATCCGGCGCTCGACCGACGCTACTACGAGATGAAATTCAATTCGTTGCGCAATTCCCGCGGACAGATCGTCGGCGCCTTCCAGTTTGTCTACGACGTGACCGAACGGCTCCGCGATCAGGCTCGCCTGGCTGAAGCGGAACGGCAGATCAGGCAGACCCAGAAGATTGATGCCATCGGCCAATTGACCGGCGGCGTCGCGCATGACTTCAACAATTTACTGATGGTCATCCTCGGAGGATTGAGCCTCTTGGACCGGCCGCTCGATCCCGAGCGCCAGAAGCGCATCATCGCGCAGATGCGCCAGGCCGCTGAGCGCGGCGCATCGCTCAGCAGGCAATTGTTGTCCTTTGCAAGGCGTCAGCCACTCACCCCGGAGCCGGTGGACCTGCAGCGGCAGATTGAGGGGATGCGGGAGCTTCTGGATCGAACCTTGCGCGGGGACGTGCGCGTCGAGACGGCGTTCAGGGAAGGTCTATGGCCGGTCAAGGTGGATCCTGCCGAGCTGGAACTCGTGGTGTTGAATTTGTGCATCAACGCGCGCGATGCGATGCCGAATGGGGGCGCCATCACAATCTCTGCGCACAATGTCCCGCAGGTGCGACTCGAAGGCAACAGCGGCGATTTCGTGAGCCTGGCAATCGCCGATACCGGGGTCGGCATGTCCGCCGAAGTGTTGAGCCATATTTTCGAGCCTTTCTTTACGACCAAGGAATAGGGCAAGGGTTCGGGTCTCGGGCTGCCGCAGGTATACGGCTTTGTCCAGCAGTCAGGCGGAGCGATCAAAGCGCACAGCGTCGTCGGGCGCGGCACCACCATCACCATGTTGCTGCCGCGCTCCGAAGTCGCGCCGGAACAGCCTACGGTCCCCGCCGCCGACATCGACACGTCGGCGAGGCGGCGGGCACTCCTCGGCTCCATTTTGCTGGTGGAGGACGATGATAAAGTCGCCTCCCTGGTGACCGAGATGTTTGTCGAATTGGGCTATCGAGTGACGCGCGTCGCGAGCGCCCAGGCGGCCCTTGGAGCGCTCGCCGACGATCGCAATATTGACCTGGTGTTCTCCGATGTGATGATGCCGGGGCCGCTGAACGGGATTGATCTCGCGCGGGAGATGCGGCGCCAACGTCCGGAACTGCCCGTGTTGCTCACGAGCGGGTACGCCGGCTCCTCGATGAAACCGGCCGATTCCGACAGCCTCAAAGTCTTGCCCAAACCCTACCAGATCGAGGCGCTACGGGACGCGGTGCGCGCGGCGCTCGGACGCTAGTCGCCGCCCATCGATTCAAAACGCGAGATAAGGCCAATTACCGGCGAGGCCGGGCGAGTCTTCGCGGGAAGCGGAGACAAGCCGCTGTTTCGAAGCCACGGTGACCGGCGACCCGGCTTCCTTCCAGGCGCCGTAGTCAACTTCTTGCATCAGTCTGCGCAGCCGCGCCTGCGAACGCCCCAAGGCATCGCTCAGCTCCAGCAACCACGTGAGCGCGCGCGAGTCATTCAATTGCCGTTCCAGGTTCCGCAGGTGAATCGCAAACGTGCGCAGCCCTCGGCCGCGATGTCGTGCGATACCGCCGAGCATCGATGCGAGCAGCCGATCCCAGATCATGCGCGGGATGCTGGCGCCGCGTTGGTAGCTCAAGTAGGGATGTGCCCGCAGCCGCCCGGTGGCAACACCGGCGATGCGCCAGCAAACGATGGCCGTGCGCGCGTAAATCGAGTCGCCTTCAGAACCCGCATCCAATGCCAGGGCAATCGCCCGGGTTCGCAATGCGGCATCACGAAGCCGTCGCAGGCGCATCACTTCAGCGTCAATCATGTGTTGTCCCCTTGATCAACCATATAGACCACAACGCGCTGGCGTCAGTTCCGACGACATCGGGTCGATAAGATTATTCTCAAGAGGATACTGGCACGTCTGTAGGACGAAGTCTGATACGGCTGAGGGCGAACGCTCGCCAACATCTCATGTTGTTAAATGTATCGCTGAATGCGTTTGGCAATGTCAAAAGCGTGCCGAGTTATGCCCCAACGCGGTGCACTCAGACATGACGCCATTCTGCGACAGGGTACTCATCACGGATGCATCATTTGTGATCAGCCGCCGAGGGGCCGCAGCAGGCTGCGCGAAATGATGTGCCGCTGGACTTCGCTGGTACCGTCCCAGATACGTTCGATTCGCGCGTCGCGCCAGATGCGCTCGAGCGGCAGGTCGCTCATCAATCCCATGCCGCCGTGAATCTGCAGCGCCTCATCGGCGACCATCGCGAGCATTTCGGTGGCTTTGACTTTGGCCATCGCCATGTCCCTGTCGGTGTCGATTTTTTGATCGCGTTTCCAAGCCGCCTCCAACACCAGGAGTTCCGCGGCGCGCAATTCGATCGCCATGTCGGCCAGTTTGAAGCTTACGCCCTGAAACTTGCCGATCTGCTGACCGAATTGAACGCGGTCCACGGCCCACTGCGTCGAGAGCTCGAGCGCGCGCTCCGCACGGCCCAGACAGGACGCAGCCACTTGCAGCCGCGTGCTTCCGAGCCATGTGTTGGCGACGTCGAAGCCGCGGTGCAGCTCACCCAAGATCGCGTCGCGCGGCACACGGCAATTGTTGAATTCCAGGATACTGTTGGTGTACCCGCGGTGCGATACGTTCTTATAGCCGGGGCGAACCTCGAAGCCTTCGTGCCCCATATCGATCAAGAATGCCGTCATCTTCTTGCGCGTGCCGTGCGCCGTGCTCTCCTCGCCGGTGGCGGCGAACAGGATCACGTAATCCGAGTGATCGGCGTGGCTGATGAAATGTTTCGTGCCGTTGATGACGAAATCATCGCCCTCCGCCACCGCCGTGGTCTTCATGCCGCGCAGGTCCGACCCGGCGCCGGGCTCGGTCATGGCGAGGCATTCGGTGCGCTCGCCGCGCACGGTGGGCAGCAGGTAGCGCTCGCGCTGCTGCCCCTCGCAGGCGAGCAGGATATTCGAGGGCCGGCCGACGCAGGAATAATGCAGCGCATAGTTCGTGCGTCCCAATTCCTTTTCGTAAAGGACCCAGGTGACGGTGTCCAAACCGGCCCCGCCGACTTCGACCGGCATGTTGGCGGCGTAAAGACCGGCGTCGATGGCTTTCGCCTTCAATTCTCGGTGCAGATCCTCGCGCAGCACACCGCTCTCTTCGACTTCTTGCTCGTAAGGGTATAGCTCGTTTTGCACGAACTCCCGGGTCGACTTGATGATCATCTGCTGTTCATCGGTGAGCGAAAAATCCATCGTTGAGTTCCCCTGAATTTCTCAGCCGGTTCTTCGGGCGGCTTTCGCCCCGGCCCATTCTCGAAGCAGCTCCAACTGCAGGCTCAGCTGCTCCAATTGCACGGCCGCGGGCCAATCTCGCGGACTGGTCACCGCGCTCGCGGTCAAACCATTCATGAACGTCACCACGGAACGCAGCACCTGCTCGCGCGCCGCCTGCGGCCGGTCGGGCCATTCCGGCCAGTATTTCGCGAAGCAGCGCGCGAACAGGCGCATGTATTGGCGATGCACCCACGCATTCAGGCGCCTCAGCTTCTTGTCGGCGGAGACCTGGCCCCAGAACGCCATCCAGAACGCACACTCGGTAAAACGCTGCGCATCGATCGGCAGCGCTTCGGATAACACATCCAGGAGATTGGCCTCGCCGCTCTGCCGTTCGCGCGTCAGCCGCTGTTCGATCCTGAGCAGCATCAAGCGCAGCGCGGCCAGAATGATCGCCTGCTTGGAATCGTAGTAGTGCGCCACCATTCCCGTGGTATAGCCGGCCGCCCGCGCAATGCGGGCCACCGTCGCCTGTTCGAAGCCGTAGCTGGCGACCACCTGGCAAGCGACCTGGGCGATGTCGTCGCGTCGCTGGGCATGATCGACGATTTTCGGCATGACGGCCGGTGTTACGGTCGCCCGATGGAGCGGCCCGCCTCGCGCGGCCGATCCAATCCCGCCTGGGCCTTGCGAATCGCTTCGAGTCGGGCGTGGACGGCGGAGTCCATCGTGGATGCCTTGGCGGCTGCCGTGTCAACGTGTAAGTGCATCTGCTCGCCGGTGGCGATCGCCGCGTCATCCCGGCCGCGATGCAGCCGGTGAAACACATGCACGCGCTTGTCGTCGAGTCCGAGCACTTGCGTGGTGACGTATATGGGTTCACCCGCCTTGGCCTCGCCGAGATGTTTGACGTGACTCTCGACGGTGTAGAACACGCGGCTGCTGCCCCGGTAAGCCTCATCAACTCCGACTCGCCGATACAGCGCGTCCATGGCATCACCGAACACCTGGCCATACCGAAAATCGGACATATGCCGGTTGTAGTCGACCCATTCCGGCCGCACCACGGTGTCGAGCAAGCGCAGCGGCTTGGCCGGCTCGCCCTTGCCGGCGTCGGCCGAGTATGAGTCAGTCGGCCGATGCGTGTTCGCCGCGGCGGCGTCTCGATACAGCCGCTCCTCGAGGCTGCGCAGCGTGGCGCCGGCGCCGATGTTGTATTGGCGCAGCACCTGTTGAATCGCGACCAGATAGTCATCCCGCAGACGCTCCAATTCGCGGATGGAGCGCCCGGCGGCCTGGGCCTGCGTGCCCTCCACCATGCGATCGATCAACGCTTCGGTGAGTTCCGGCGCCTCGAGTCTGGTCCACGGCCATTTGAGGCAGGGGCCGAATTGCGCCAGCATGTGGCGCATCCCGCTCTCCCCGCCCGCGAGGTGGTAGATCAGATTGGTACCCATCGCCGCCCAGCGCAGACCCGGCCCATAGATGATGGATTCGTCGAGTTCGCCGGTGGTGGCGATTCCGTCGTTCACGATGTGCAGAATTTCGCGCCACAGCGCTTCCTGCAGCCGGTCGGTCAAGTGGCCCGGCACTTCGCGGCGCACATGCAGCGGATGCATCCCGATGTAGCTCAAGAACCTCGCGGCCGCGTCGATCGTGCCCTGCACCGTTTTCTCGCCGCCGACCAATTCGACCAGCGGCAATAGATACACCGGATTGAACGGATGCGCGACGCAGAACCGCTCAGGCGCCGTCATGTCGCGCTGCAAATCCGTCGGCGTCAAACCCGAAGTGCTCGAGGCGATGATCACATCCGGCGGGGCGTGCCGGCTCACTTCGGCGAGCATTCGCTGTTTCAACGGCAACTGTTCCGGGATGTTCTCCTGGATGTAATCGGCCTGGCTTGCCATCACCCGCGGATCCGTGGTGAACGAGAGTGTGCCTTTCGGCGGCAGCGGTGCGAAGGTGAGCCGGGACAGAGCCGGCTCGGCGTTCTCGACGGCGCCGCGAATCCACTCCTCCATTTCGGGTTTGACGTCGGCGGCGATCACGTTGATTCCGAAATGCAGCGCGCGCGCAGCCCATCCGCCGCCGATCACGCCGGTTCCCAAAAGCCCGAGTGTCCTGACATTGCGCATGATCATCACCCTCGCACATCGCAATCTTTGTAATGTAACGAGTATAATATAAAAAGCCGCGCTGTGCAGTTCGGGAAATTGCGGAACAGGCGTGTGCAAGACCAGACGTATAGGTTTGCAGAGTTC
>Ga0116229_10014376_pt1 | contig 10998 bp, 9 predicted proteins | sample S1TSphgellanicum_3_FD_87313 | JGI IMG/M metagenome (GOLD analysis project Ga0116229, IMG submission 87313) | Host-associated microbial communities from peat moss isolated from Minnesota, USA - S1T2_Fc - Sphagnum magellanicum MG | ecosystem: Host-associated > Plants > Peat moss > Unclassified...
TAACTTATGTACCCACCTACCTAATGTATTATCTAGATGCCTACATGTTTACCTAGGCTTCCTACCCATCTACCTTAATTACCAATATACCTACCCACCAAGGCTACTTCATTATTTAAACTACCTACATGCCTACATAACCACCTGTCGAAGTTACTAGCCTACCCACTCACCAAGGTTATTTAGCTACTTAAGTACATACCCACTTACCTAACATACCCACCTACTTAAAATACCTACATAATTGTTTGTTTTTCTACCTTAATTTCCAACCTACCAACCCAACATTTAGTGTGCCTACTTATCTAATCTACCCACACACCTATTTTGGTTACATTAAAAAATAAATTGTTGTTTGCAATTAGTTTATAACTAAAAAATGTTGTTCATACTCAAAAAATAATTACAATTTTCAATTGCAAATGACATTTTTAATTGCAAACCATAATTTTTCTTCTAGTGTTTCCAAAAACTACCTGAAATGTTGGGTAGGTACATTAGGTATGTGGGTAGGTACTTAAATAATTAAATAGATTTGGTGGGTAAATATATTGATAACTTAGGTAGGTGGGTAGGCAGGCATGGAGGTAGATAGGTACATTACGTAAATGAATAGGTATATTAATTGGTGAAATTTGGCAAATAGGAAATGTCCAATTGGCAAATCAACATTTGACTATTCTCCCTTGATAAGTTCCTTATTTCAATAAAGACCTAATCTTAAGAAAGCAACCTTGGTCCTAAGGCTTTAAGATTAATTTTTGGGTCCCATAATAAAATAAAAGGTTTTACTGATTTTTTAATGTGAAGAAAAATACTTTGTGTTTGGATTGTTTTATAGATTATCCCCAATGTTTTATCAATCAATCGCAAACAACCTACCTACTTCCATTGTAGGTTCCAATTCATTGAAACATCTCCACCCATAATACTAAAATGGTTAATACCCTATAATTTTTATAAATTGTATTGATAAAAACATGTGAGATCGCCATTATGCCTGTAAAAGTAGGCATAGTACAGTGCCCTCCAATTGGGCATGTACAATAAAATTATTTTTTGAAAAATAAAACTAATGAAAGCTAGTCAGTTGTGCTGTCCATGGCTCTAAGTAGGCCAATGTGATAATCAATCATGTGTGAGTGTAGTTCACCATTCAAACGGTTGTTCAAAGCATCCGAAGTTCTTTCTAATGCGAGGCAAGAAACTTGTTACCGAACTTGTTCAATTGCTCTTTGTTCCTCAAAGCGAATAGTAGCATTTTTAGAGTCTTCCAATTGTTTCGAATCTTCATCAGCGACATGAATTAATTCTTGTTTTTCTTTCTCCATTTGAGAAAGTCCATTCACTCGAATTTCATCTACTTTTACTTTTGCCCGTTGCAAGCGAATTCTAGCTTGTCCAAGCTTATCAGTAGCTTCCTTATATTGTTCTTCCACATCACGAATTGTACTTAAAATGGTCTGTTTACAATTATTTAACAAATTGCTCAATGAAAGTAGATTTTTTATCTAGCTTTTTTGAAGGGTCAAAATCTCTTCCCAAACCGAACATGAATCTTTTAATTCATTTAGCTTTCCCGCTCGGTTTTCCACGAAAAATAGGCATATTTTGTTTTTACTAAGCCTATCCTTGTTTTTCAATTGGCCAACAACAATGATTAGTGGAGTTGTTAATATTTTTTTACTTTATACCATCTAATATTCTAAGGTTATATTAGTGGGGATGGGGGACATTGACTACTAGTGCATGTTAAATATAGTAAAAATTGATATGGGTCTGTAATTTGTTGTAATTAAAGTAATATTTATGTAATCGCCTAATGATTAAATTTGGTAAATTACTTGATAGTTAGATTTTGGGATGGTTTGGTCATAGTTTCAATTATGTGCATTGACCCACACATAATAATTCATGTGGAAAAATCATCTGAAAAATCTTTGCCATATTAATGTGCATTGATTCATATATGATTATTCATGTGAAAAATCATGTGAAAATTTTTCGCTATATTTATGTGCATTGACTCACATATGATTATTCATGTGAAAAATCTTTGCCACATTATTCCATGGGGAGCCATGTGGTGTGTAGACTTTAAGAAATTTGTTGTTTAATTTCCTTTTAGTTAGTATATAAAGGGGTGTTTGTGACCTTTGGAAACACCTTCACTTCATAGAAATAAATTATTACATGAGTGTAAAAGTTTCATGGAATAAAATTGTGAAGGGAATTGAAATTTTTGTTTTGAAAGATTTTGGTATAATTTACATGTGTGTGAAGTCCATGGTAGGAAAATGGTGTGGCATATTAGTTATACATAAACAATAAAAAAATGAAAAAATGTTTATGCAAATAAAAACATAGATTTCCATGGCTATGTAATAAACATACATAGTTTCAATTTTAAACCCACTTGTGATTTACAAGTCCAATAGAAGGCGTGGGTGGAGATGATCGTGTAGTGAGAGGTATCACGTTACTATTTTACCACTAATGATAGTGATCAAGTTTCAAGAAATTATTCCAACCAATACCTAATCACTATTCGTGTCAAACAAGTCCATGTGGAATGATTTCCACAAACCTTTCCAAAATGTTCCTTTTCCTTGTTTTTTGCACCCATCCCAATCAATTTGAAAAACAAAAACATGTTTTCAAAAATAATAATCACAACAAGTGCAAAATTGCAACCTATTTTATTTGTTATACTCAACAACTTGTTGACTTTAAAAGAGGGAAAGAAAAATCTCATTGCAATGCAAGAAAATAATAGTCATTGGTCATGCGAAGAGGTTTTGAAAAATTAACCTAATCGTACTAATGTACTTGCAAAATCAAAGGCATTTTTTAATACATTGGTAACGACCTAAAAGGGTTGTAGAACATGACGTCTAGCCAATTATAGATAAAAACATGCACCACTTTCTACTAGTTTGGGATATTGTCTATCCCTGGATAGACAACTTTCTAATTCCATAATTCCCATGGGGTGTGCCCCTAAGCCACTAACTTATGTAGATGATATGTCCTAATAATACAACAACCAACTAGCTTGTAAGTCCTAGCTTCACTTAGCTTAACCTCCTAGCTTGGGCAAGTGCACTCCAAGGCAAATGAATTCTAGTCCTCTAGACCTTGAGTCACAAATGGACATTTTTTGTCTACCAAGAAAATTCTCACACAAACACTATAACACAAAAGAAAGATTTTTACTTGCACCCACCTATGACATTCCAAAAGCTTTCAAGTTTCAAGTGAAAAAGAGCCTTGGTTTGAAACAGAGAGAAACCATTTACCCCGAGGTGAATCTAAAAAACTTTAAAAGGACATATAGTAGGTAGCCATAGTTGAATATATACTATACAACCAACACCTACACTGGTATCAATAATAAAAAAACCTTAGTGGATGACCTCACAAATAGGCGTCCATTCTAATCCCTATATGCTTCCAAACTATACATTCACGTGCTTTGTTTTTTAATTTATTAGCTATGCCCAGTAATACACTCTTAGTTTTGCTCTGTATTTCTTAGCTACACACTGTCATCTTTCGTGTCATCTTGAATCTACCTTAGTTATTATAGTTAATGTGGTACCTTTTCAAGTTCGGTAGCAATAAAATTATTTTTAAATGTGAAATTTTTTAAAATTATTTATTTGAAATGTCAAAATTTATGAAAGATAAAGGGAGGAAAAAAATACCAAAATTGATGGAAACCTAAGATGTTTATTGTGACATACAAATTACATTAAAATGATTATATGATTGAGGAAGATGGATTGGAGAGCAATGTTTGAAAAGTAAAACATGGGATATGAAAGGATTCAAAACTGATGTGATGAGTTTCTTAAAAAAAGATTTGTTTATAGTCTCAAATTGAAATGATATGGTTTTCATTGATTGCATGAAGGTGAAAAAATTTCATTGATGTTGTGATGGTGAAAAGAAATTTATGACCATCTTGTGCAAAGCATTTAAAAATATGTCGATGGTGTTCCAAAATAAAATATAATTCACCTCTCAAAAGGAAAGCAAGTGGACATGTTCAGAAACCATAATGTCCATTATCAATTCTTGATATGAACCAGTGTTGGGTAGATCTGACCTTCTTGGGATATTTGCTGCATATGGATATTCATTTTTCTTCTATCCATTAGATAAGGTTATTACATTTTTTATTTAAAAAAATTTAGATGTCTTGATCAAATATTGAATTGTCACATTTTTTCAATTTGACTTGAATATTAGTGTTATTGGATATTTATTGTGTATTTATTAGTCAAATATTAAGAGATTTGAATATAAAAAATTCAAGTTTTGTCCTTCCAACTATGTTCAGTGCTAATCTTTTTTGTTTAGGTGAAAAATCTTCAAAAGGTAACATCCTTTTTTTTAAAAGGGAATATTTTGTCACAAATATTATTTTTTCTAAAAAACATTTTTTTAAAAATCATAAATTAAATTTTAAGGAAATATAGTCCCAATAATAATTACTACTAACTACAAATTTGAAGAGACTTCTAAAAATGTGTCCCCTATTAAAATTGTCTAAGGATTTTTGCCACCTATTGGGCATTAATTTGTTTAACCCAGTTCAAGTTAAGCTTAAGTAGGCTAACTAATGAAGTTTTGGGGTTTTGAATCAAAGGTTCATGAAGTAGTGGAATAGGAAGATCTTATCCAATATGGACTACTAGAAATGGGTAATTTGGACATGATAAGGTGGGGGGAGAATAAGATCATTGGGTTAGATTAAAACAAAGTTATCTTGTCCTGGCCTAGGCTAAATAAGCTTCCCAAATAAGGGTAGTGGATATGGTGGCAAAGGTTTTTATGAAGATGCTAGATATTAGGGTTAAATTAAGATAACAACTTTCATTTTTCCTACAACTTGTTGACCACCTTCATTTTTTTGAGTGATGAGTGGGGTTTGAGGTAGTGGGAGGGGTGTGAAAAGTGATGATGAGTAGTGAACACTTTGAAAACTAAGTATGTCTTGAGGAGGTAATTGCACAAGAGGAGGTTAATGCATCATGAGAGGGTGGGCTGATCAAGCACATCAAGCCTAGTAATAAGAAAACTTGGAAATGGAAATGTGAATGGTGGTGTTGGCGACTACTCAAGGTGGTTTTGGTGGGAATTCTACTCAAGGGAAAAGGTGGGAGAAATACATGGATCTTGAGTTGGGCTTGGTAGAAAACAAGGATCAAGAAGTAAAAGAAGGGGTTGGCCTATCAAGAGAATAGAGGTTTCCACCTTGGAGTAAGGTGGAAAAAGATAGGAGGAAGTTTTGTTTCAAGGAGTGGGGAAGATTCATGTTGTTAGCAAGGTTGTGAGTAGTGGTAGGATAGAAATGAAAAGCTATTAGTAGAAAAGATAATGTTATCTTAAGCAAGGTAAGAACTTGGTAGAGAAGAAATCCACAATAAGGATTGGATAGAACAAACCCATGTAACTTTTTCTTTTTTTTGATGTGTGAAACGTTGTTCTGAATAATATTATTTTTAATGTTGCAAGTTGTATGTGTGAGGTTTTAATTATGAATTGTTGGTTTTAGGGTTGTGGTTGGTTGTAACAAGAGAAGAAGATTGTGTAAGAGTAGGAAAAGTGGCTAAACATGTGTGGTTCACACAAGGAAAAATAAAAATATTTTGCCTAAAAAGAGGTATAGATTAGGAGTGCAAGTCTTGGTTAATTGTGATTTATTGGATTAGGGTTAGGTTTGATATAACAAGGGTAAGAAGTTAGTGTAATGAATAGAAAAGGGATTGTTGTTTTGATTAGACAAGGTTAGGGAAGGGTAATAATATCCAAAAAGGAAGGAAGAAGTGCAAGTCCTAATTATCTGTGATTCACTAGATTAAGGCTGGTTTAATACATCAAAGGTAAAAAGTTAGTACCATGAGTAGGAGAGGGACCATTGTTTAGGTCAAACAAGGTAATAACATGAGAATTGTATCCAAAAAAAAAATGCGAGAGAGGGGGCTAAGTTCCTACTATGACACCCCTTTAGATATCCTCCAAGGGGTAGGGGGGAGTGGCCCAAATTAAAGTTGTTGAATATCATTCGGGTGATATTCAACATCATTTTGAGTATCATGATGAATAATATCCAATACGTTGAATATCACCCGAATGATATCCATTAAACGGTTCCACCGAATACTCTATTGATGTCGAGACATAGGTGCCATTCCTTTTGGTTAGTTTTGATATCTTGATTGATATTTGAGGTGATATCCAATTTTTTAAAATATTCGCCCAACACTAGTTTGAACTTCATTACCATTAAAGCCAACTTTTAATTATTTTCTCGAATTTGTTTTCTTTTGATAATATCATTTTCATACCATAGTTGGAAGCCAACTAGTAAGGTTATAGTTGGGAATGGGGTACTAGCAAATGAATAAAAACTAATAGACAAGGTGGTTGGCAATTGCATTTCCCTTCCAAGAGAGTGTGTGTTGTTGGTGTTATTAATTAGGTGTGGGCAATTCCATAATTTTAAAATGTGTTTTTGTGTTGGGCCTCATTTATTAGCAAAAATGAACTAATGTCATGAAAAAAGAGGGCAATCCCAAATCCACAACCATTAATAGTAAAAACATGCAATAACCAACTTCTATGAAATTCCCAAAAAAAACGTAACAATAGTCCAATGTTGAATTGAACAATATAACATCTAAACTATGGACCATGAAGAATTACCTCACTTTAGCTTCTTTCTTTTGAGCCCATTGGTTGCATCATAATAATTATAATTCTCAAGTCACAACCCCACAGCATGGAATCCTTTCCATTCCCACCATTCAATTTTAAGAAGTTGTACAAAGAAATAATAACAACCCAAATCACCCATTGTAGGTATGTCCCAACAATCCCAAGGTTTTTTTAGGTAAGACAACAATTCCCTTTAGAGCTCCCACCTGAATGGTTATTCCTCTTCACACACACATGACCACTCTATCCCAACAATGTAGTATCTTTCTCCACCCAACCCAAATGCCATAATCAAATTGCTTTCAAAACCCTTTATTTGTTCATCACTTTCTTCAACTGGTCCTTATATTATGTAACATAATCTATCTACACTTGAAAAAAAGGCAATGGCACAATGGAAATATAATACTTTTTACTTTAGAAATTCCATGGAGTTAGGGCATTCATCCCTCACAAACCTTCATTTTGGAACTTATTGTGAGAAGAACCACAACAAACATTTCTCAACAAACTTGAAACAACAATGAAAACAAATGCAAAAAAAGATTCCAATTCAAATCTAGAAATTTAGCTTCACATCAATTGAAAACTTCTTCATATATTGTAATGTTTGCATTCCATCAACCACAAGCTCCAAAATAGTGCAAGATTCCCCTCTGATCAATGCCAAGCGCCATCACAACCTTGAAAAAGGAAAAATAAAACTCATCACCTGCAAGCAACAAAACATCACAAAAACAGAAAACATAACAAATGAAGAAGAACAACACCCTCAATGCTTCATGATGATCAATTGTCCCTTGTTTTGGCACTTTCCACCAGTCCAAAACCATATAGCTCTTCATCCATTAGGTTACTCCTTCATCCAAACTTCCATTTAGAGCTTGTTCACAGTGAAAAAGAACAAACACATTTTCAAATCACACTAACATCTACCATTATACCTTCACCATCTTGAGTAAGAATTGTTACTGTAAAGTAAAACCTCATGGGTGTGCAAAACATTCTCAAAATAAGGGGCGTAGGGAAGGTTGTAGCAAGTTGGCCTCACATTTTGAAAATGTCCTCCATCAGTGGGCTTTACTTGCTTTATTCATTGTAAAGCTTGACGCAAACATGATCATCAACCTAAACATATTTAGATCATAGACATAAAAGTGTTCTTACACCTATGAATAGGATTAATTTTCTTATCTCTCTTAAAAAACATGCATAAGATCCCTCATCTTTTCTAAGAGGGACCCTTTCATCCCGTCTTCCCTTTTTCTTGAGCTCTTCCCCTGCTGCCACATATTTTTTCACTACTCCTAATTAGTCTCAAAGCTTGTGCATTATATGTTGAATTTCAACATTTTATACCCAGATTTAATAAAATTTTATTATTTTGCGGATACCACTGAAAGAGGGGTTTGGGGGTGAAAGGAGGCCCAAAAACAAGGTGAATTTGTGGATAATTCTATTATATGGGTAGGCATGTTGGAAGGGAAAAAAAAAATTTAGTGGAATCAACATGGCATTGCAAGAGTTAAAAGTGATGAAACCCTACCATCATAAATAAATCAAAACACCAAATAAAAGGGAATACAAGGAATAAAAAGGAAAGACTCATGTCCAATAAGATAAAAGAACCACCAAAAGAAGGCAAACCACCAAGGAACATCAAGTTCCTGAACCCCCTTTTGTTGTGAGAAGCATATCAAATAATGAAAATGGAAAACCTTTTAAAAGGACGCCTAGCCTGAAAAGCCCTCACCTCCCACAACAACACATTTCAAAATAAACACTATTTGGGCATGATGTAACACCATTGACACTTTCTACCTATAAAATGCGCGCAAAACTAAGAAAAGAAGCCTTCCAGTGCCTTTCGCTTCCCATGCCATGTTAGCACATCAATGAAGAAGCTCTTCCACTTGTTGGTGTAAACATCTAAAAAATTTTATAACTAGTGGGAAAAACATGTATGTTAGGAATTGATTGCAATAAAGACCATCCTTCACTTGAGCTATGATTTTCATCACAACCCCACGAGAAAAAAACAGCTTGCAACACCAAATCAACTCAAGTGGGGTTGATAATGACAACATCTACCAATGTGTCGACACCATTAATTAATAACATAATGTCAACTCGACGACATGAAGATTTTTAAAGTGGGAAGTAGGAGGACATGGGTTGTTTTCGTGAAACATGAAATCCTGCATTTTTCGCAATGGCCGCAAAAACATTTCCCACAACATCATGCAAGGCCATCCTCTCCCCACCATGTGTGCGGTGAAGAAAGTGGATCCCCATAAGATTCAAATGATGGCTATAAATATAATGTGACACCCCAAGGATTAAAGGATGGGAAAGACCCAACTTAATGCGCAATATGATAAAGAGACCATATGAAAGTAGGTGAAAGAAAAGAATGATTAGGTGAACTACCAACCAAACGCCAACACACGACCCTACATATACTTCAAACGTGCTCAATGTGAATTAGAAGGTAAAAAAAAGGATGTTAATAAATGAATGGTCATGCAATCTCTCTGAAATATTTTTTTAAAGGCAATCTACACCTCCCTTAGCCAATTGTTCAAAAGGGGGGACACATGGTGCAACCCCGGGGGGGGGAGAAGTTGTTGCACTAATTTCAAATGTGTTTAGAAAAGGAATGGCCTTGAGGTACTCACACCAATTGCCTCTAACAAAATAGGCAAGAATTGAATAAAAACTTGGAAGCTATGATAGGGGCTATTAAAGCCCAACTCCTTAGATAGGCAACTAAAACAATGACCTCCAAGGACATCAATCTTACACTTGCACTAGAAATGGGGAGAACCACTTACTAATGGAATAAAAGGGCTTTGGGTCACTATAATGAACCTGGACCCAAAAGTCTCTCAAAAATTCCCATAAAGGTGGGTCAAAAATGTTGAATTGATTTCAAAAACTTGAAAGAGGGGAGAAACAATCAAGCAAAAAAAAAGGCTTCCAGGTGAAATATCAATAAAGGACACCAAAAACAACTTGGACATCCCCTAACCTCAGGAGCATGTCTGCATGCCGAACATCCTCAATTAAAGCTTCCAACATAAAAAAGGAGGTGAAGGAAGCAAAGCCAAAGGGGATGCCAAAGATTTTGATGCCACCAAGGCGATTATAAGCCTTGTAAAAATGAGTTAAGGCAAAAATAGGCCTTGCAAGTGGGTTGCCTTAACAGATGCCCACATAAGAAAGAATGATAAACAAAGCCATTAAGGAAGAATGATAATTGAAATATAAAGGAACTCGAAGGCCATAAAAAAAACGAACAATAGGAAAAAGTTATGACAATTGCCTCCTCATTGCCCAAAGTTCCTAGAAGATGACCTTACGTGAGATGGTGTTGAAAATAATCACAATGTCAACCTAATGTACCACCCAATCAGGATGGGCATCCAAAGTGGCTTGAATACCATGGACCATGGTCTCACAACCCCCTTTAACCACCACCCCAAACTAATATGGTGACAAATGAAAAGCAAATACATCATGAAACTATAAGCAGAAAGCTTTATTCATCAGTTGGTAGAAAGCCTTTCTCCTTACAATTGGATGGATGCCACCAAAAGGTTTAGCTAAAGCCAAAAGCTTATTTTCCCCAAGAATTCCAGCCACAAGCCTAGGGATGTGATTAACGGTCACATGGGAACCCAACTCGTGGAGCTGAGTGAAACCATCCATTGAATCCTAAGGCTCAAAATAGTCTTGAAGATGCTCAAAGACCATGCCAAAAAGACCACCACCAATAAATGAGATATGTGCAAAAAAATCATCTTAAAAGAATCCACAAGGTCAGAATCAAGTTAAAAGTCCAGCAAGGAATAGGAGTAGGGGGAGTTTTTGTTTAATGGGTGCAAAGCTAACAACACACTAACAATTTCTATGGTTGTTAAAGTTGGGGTAGAAGGAGCAAGAGCCCTAGTAACACATGCAAATTCCTTAATGCACTTGGACGCAAAATTTTCTCCCAACTGAGGGTGGGGGGGTGGGGGGAATAATCAAAATCGGGCAAAGCTGAAAACTCAGCCATAATTGAAGACAAGGCTAACGTTAGCATGTGCGCCTGAAAAAGGTACATTTTGGAATTCCCAACAATTGACCTCAAGTTGCCAACTTTTCTTTATTGTATGTGGAATTGTTGTTGCAAAGAGCATTCCATAGGATTGTCACACAACTCTCATGAGAATGACTTGTAAACAGAGGCCATAGGCAGTTCTGAAAGGCAGAAAAGTTGCATGGAAA
>Ga0116229_10014377_pt1 | contig 10997 bp, 6 predicted proteins | sample S1TSphgellanicum_3_FD_87313 | JGI IMG/M metagenome (GOLD analysis project Ga0116229, IMG submission 87313) | Host-associated microbial communities from peat moss isolated from Minnesota, USA - S1T2_Fc - Sphagnum magellanicum MG | ecosystem: Host-associated > Plants > Peat moss > Unclassified...
TGCTTTTTAATGTAAATGGCAAGGCCACAGTGTGTGTGATGACACACCCCTTGTTTCTTTACATTTGATTTCAAAATTTCTGATGTAGTCTTTAAGGCTCTTGGGCAAATGCATTACTGGAATAGGGCCCATGCTCGAGAACTGTCCTCACCCCAGAGCTTTACCCTACACATTGTGAGCTGCACATAGAACGCCATAAAGGGTCTAGTAATTGGTCTTTAAAGTTCCTAATTATGTGACAGAATATCTCCTGAGTGTGGATTATGTCAGATAATGTCCAGTGGTCAGGAATCATTGGTTCTGGTCACCCGTGGTTTGGACAGAATCATCCTCAAGTAGACATTACATAATATATAATGATCCTTTTAGGGTGCCAGGGTTTTGGAGTCTAGGGTTTTTAATGGGTTTAGGGGTTTTTAGAGTTTTAGGGTTTTGCAAGCTGACCGATAACGTTTCAGCCTGTCCCACCAACAAATGCGCAGGTGGTGGGGGGAGAGAGATTGCATTTGAGTCTACTTGGGATGCTCTTGGATCGTGAGGAGAGAGAGAGAGAGAGAGAGAGAGCAATTTCCAAGGGTTTTGTTTTTGCGAAGAACCAATGTCTCCATCATCAGTACCGCAATTGCCGTATGCAAGACCTAACTCTTTTCTAGACCGTAAGAGCCGCAGCAGCAGCAGCAGCTCCACCACTACATGGAGAAGAAGAGGGGTGTCGTCCTAGAGGAGGAGGTTGCTGCTACATGTGTGTGTGCACCCACAATTAGACTTCACCCATCAGCAACTTGTGCACTACAGTACCGCACTTCTTCTTCCCAGAGCGCAACAACGGGTAGAAACACAGGCAGCACTCAGAGATCACGGCAATTGTAAGCTTTCGTGTTCTTCCTCTCTCTCCTTGTCAGTCTACTACTGCCTTCTTCTCATGGTTTTTGTTTGCCGAAAAATGTTGACCTGATATCTTCGGAAAGAAATCGAAAGACTTGACACGTTCTATGCAAGACGCAAGTACCTCATCGTGATTTCGATGTGATCAAACTACGTGATTTTGAAGGAAGTTTTGAATGCAGTCCCTGCAGGTCAGAGAGAGAAACTGTGGCGGGAGTTCTTTTTGGATCCTTCACAATGGTGGGATCACAGATCCGAGAAGGTAACTGAAATTCAATCCTGTCAGAGTTTACATGTCAATGGAGCCATAGCTCTTGTTGGTGTCAATATTCCTTTTTCTCTCTCTTGGTTGATATCTTGCCATTGTTTAAACTTGGCGGAAATTCTTTTCATTTCCTTTGCAATGGTGGGATAGTAGTAGAAGGCTGGAGAAAGGTAGGTGAATGCAATAGACTTATGGAGAAGGTCAGTGCAGGTTTCTCTGTTCCTATGATACCAATTATGTGTGGGTTGTTGGAGAATACATGACTGATTACCTTTATTGGGATTTCTGGTTGTAGACAAATGAAAGGTACCCAGATTTCAAACATAAGAAGACACAAGAATCACTTTGGCTTGGGGATCGATGAAACCTGCCATGGGTGGCAGCAGAGATTGCTGCAATGGCACCAGGAACTGTGCAATTGAGCCCTTTTGCATGGAATCAGAAGCTTACAAAATATGTGAAGGATGGGCAACCTAAGAAGGCAATGCAGCTTTTCCAGCAAATGTGACAAGAAGGAATGAGTCCTGACACATTCACTTTTGTTCAGGTGATTAAGGCATGTGCTGAGTTAGGAGCACTTGAAGATGGCAGGTTTGTTCATGAACAGCTCATTCAAAGTGGTTTTGAGTCTGATGTCTTCGTGGGGAGTAGTTTGGTTGACATGTATGCAAAATGTGGGAGCATGGAGGATGCTTGGAGAGTGTTCAACAAGATGCCATCTCAAGATTTGGTGACTTGGAATGTCATACTTGGAGGATTTGCCATGCATGGGCATGGTAAGGAAGCTCTTAAACATTTTGAACAGATGTGTGAAGAAGGTGTACAGCCAGATGATATCATCTTTATTTGTCTTTTGTCAGCTTGTAGCATGCAGGTCTCATGGATGAAGGCATTCGCTGTTATGCTTCAATGGTCACAGACTTTATGATTCCTGCAAAATTGGAACATAACACCTGTATGGTTGACATTCTTGGCCATGCTGGCCATCTACAGGAGGCAGAGAATATGGTCATGGCAATGCCCTGTAGACCACATGTGGATGCATGGATGGCTTTGCTTGGAGATTGCAGAATTCATGGTAATGTGGAGATTGCAGAATGTGTTGCCAAACAAATTCTTGAAATGGAGCCTGAAAATGCTGTCAGTTATGTACTGCTGTCAAACATATATGCTTCTGCTGGCAAGGGACATCTCTGTGAGAACGTGAATGGCAGAGAAAGGAAAAAGGTGCACAGAAATAGCCAGGTTGCATCTGGATTGAAGTGAATAATGAGGTGCATATGTTTGTAGTAGAGGATTGAGACCACCCCCAGATGATTGAAATTCATGCAGAACTGCAGAGATTGTCGGCATGCATGATGCAGGGTATGTGCCTTGTACGGAATTTGTTCTGGATGATGTGGAAGAAGAAGAAAAGGCATTTCATTTGTGTCATTAGAGTGAGAAGCTGGCTATTGCATTTGGGCTCATCAACACAGCTCCTGGTACTCCTCTTCAAATAAGGAAAAAAATGCAGGTTTGCAAAGATTTCCACACTTCCACAAAGTTCGTTTCAAAAATAGTTGGGAGAGCCATCACAGTGAGGGATGCCAGTCACTTTCATCACTTTGAAGATGGTGTTTGTTCTTGCATGGACTATTGGTGATACCCGTAGTCTGGCTTGTCAATCACTAAATCAAGTTCAGGTATCAATCAAAAAAATTCATGGAGTGTGACTGCTCTGTGGCTCGTGCATCTGCTTCATTCTTTTTCCTTCTCAACAAATTTTGGATTAAACTCATGTGAGATGAGAATGCATTGGAAACCTAAATCCAAGTGGCTGAGCAATAGAGAAGGGATTGACCAGCAGGCCCACATTGAGGAATTCTCTTCTGATTCCAAGTGGAGCACTTGTTGGGTTCTTGTGGATACATCAATGTTTCCAGGTATATGATTGGGCTGGGTTCCTTCCTTTCTTTTGCAAGTTTTTGGGAGCCTGGATGTCGAGACATCCTTACCCTCATTTCTCAAAGTCTCAGAGTGTAAACTTCAAATGGAGACAGACTCTGATCTGCTAATCTTAGTTTATGCACGAAATCAAGGGGAGAGAGTTACCCATGGGAGGAAGGGAGACAAAGAGGAGTCTACTCCAAACAGCGAGTTTGCATTTTGGAAAAGGAATTGAGGAAGAGCCAGGGGAGGGTTTCAGCTACAATGCAGAACTTATTCAGACCTACTGCTTTGCAGTTCCCTGCTTGAAACACTGTCTGATTCTGTGTACCCCAGTTCAATTCAAGTAGAATGCAAACACTGATTGCAAAGTATGAAGAACTGGAATCTCTCCCTCGCCCTTCATCCAACTTGAACCTTCCTCCTCCCTTTACACTATCATCGAAACAGAACGATTTTGCTCCAGATCTTGGTGTATCAAAGTTTTGTAGTCTTGTTGTGAGGCAACCTTGCAAGTGGTCCAAGTTGCCGCATTTCAGAAACATCCACCCTGCTGTGATGGAGCCAGCAGTTGCCCCTCAAAAGGTCCATAGGATGAAGAGACATGCAGCTATCCTTTTGTCTATAAATGTTCTCATTCTTCTCTTGATGGCAGAGGGTTGGTGAGTTACAGTTCTGGCTCTTACTGTTCTGCAGCCACACACCCCCACAACCCCACAACCAGGAAGCATCTTTGGAGGTAACTTGGCAGAGAATGCACCATCTGGTTTTGACAGAGGAGAGGTAATGCGAATAAGTGGGCAGGAAGTTGAGGAGGGAAGTGTGCAGACAAGGTGATCCATGTAGTTGCTTCTCTCAACTGGGGTCCTCCTTTCTTCTATTGTGTGACGGGTGGATGAACCTGGTTTACCTGCATTAAGAAATTTGCTTATATTTTTGAGGTTGATGTTCTCCTCTTTCTGAGATTATGTAGTTTCTATGGATGGATGACTGCTGGTAACCACTTTGGGTCCCAGTTTACCTGCAGATTGTATTAAGGGCGGATAAGGATAATTGCATGGGCACTTGTATCCTTCTGAAGGTTTACTCACAATGCCCCATCTTTCTTGTCCTCAGGATGTGATGTGTTGACTTCTTGGTTCATATTGGTGCTGCAGTGGGTCTTCTAGAATCATTATTGCCCCAAGCTAATGGATGGGCATGTGTAGATTTTGGGTGCACCCATCCAATTGATGGGTTGTTTTGAAGTCTACCCATCTACTTGTTGGGTTTCTTCTCAAAATATGAATGTTGGGTAACTGATTTAATCATGCCTCCATATCATTTTATTTTTTTGGTTTGTCACTTGCCTTTTTGTATGGGGAGGTTTCATATCACTATGAAATGTAGCAAAACAATTCATATGACTGATTTTAAAAATGAAATTTGTTTGATAAACATACAAATAAACAGCTTCAATTCCTTGAAATCTTATTAAAATGAGGTTCTTAAAAAAATTGATTATGCAAGAATTGATTAAAATAAAACATGCCATATGAACCAATTTTGGAGATTTGCAATTCATGACCCATTTGGTTGAAACTTGACATGAGATGTTTGGCAATTGAGACAACATGTCAAGTAATTTCACAACATGTTGATCCCATGTATGATGGTAGATATGGTGTGACTTTGTATCGATTAGTTGTGGTTCTATCCAAACTTTAAAACCCTTTTTTTTTGGGGGTGATAGGCCTTAGTGACTGGCCCATTACACAAAAATGTTTCAATACTTTGCACATTTGTTCCCAAAATAAAATCTTCAAAATAGAATTTGCAACTTTCATAACAATATCATTTAGCTTAAATAGAAGATACATATTCTTAAAGATCCAATATTTTTTTTCACAAATGTTTTTTTCTTTGTTGAAAAAAAAACTTGAAAATTTAAACATTTTTGAGAATAGTATAATTAGTGTCAAAACTATCAAGCTAGTAGGGTAACTAGTTTGACATATATCAATATGAATTAATGCACTTATGATTGTCACAAAACTAAAGAAGGCTAAAAAATATATCTCGATACCCCAAACGTGCAACCCCACTACAACTTGTCATTCCAACTATCCATTTAACACACTTTCTTGTTATTCCAACTATCCATTTAACACACTCTCTTGTTATTCCAACTATCAATTGAACACACTTTCAATGCATCTCTCCAAATCTATGCCCAGAACTATTATACTAAATAATTCATTGTCATCGGTAGTACTTAACCAAGCCCAAGTCCTACAATGATGATACATGTTTGAGGTTTACCTTTATTTGAAGGCTCATAAATTGTCTTGAGGTGAGGAAAAGAAGGGTATATGAAAATAATCATCCAATTAATATGCTAATTAACCACTAAATATGTGCTCTATACATTTTATTTCCTTCAATTCCAGTCATTACCGCAAGCAAGATTGTTACCTAATATATTTTGAACATTTGCCACTTGTTGAGTTACCACTTGCCACTAGTGTTTTTGATTTTTTTTTTTTTTTTTTTTTAAAAGTGAACAATTTTTTTTTTGAAACAAAAAAATTACACCAAAAACACTTTCAACCCAAGTTTTTTCTCAAAATTTTTTGAGTGCAAAAATAGCTATAATTGTACATATTATGCACCTTTTTATTTACACTACCTTCTATCTTTCATTTTCACATTTGAACTCTTGGAATGAATGTATGGTAAATGATAAGTATGTACATGTTCCTTTACACTCAAATCAAGTTAATTGAAACATGTAAGGGATAATGTATGTACACATAATAGATTAAAAACAAGAATAAAAATAATTATAAATAAATATTCAAAGTGCAACTCCTTGGCAACAACTTTTCAAGAGAGAAGTTCAATATTCATAAATTATAATCTCTTTGTCAAAGGTAGTGTCCCTTGTTTTCGGTGGGTGCTATATCAATCATTTCAATGCAATATGTAGCCTTAGTCTGGCAACAAAGTGCTTAATCTATATTTTTTTTATCATTTATGTTTGATAATGAAAATTAAAAAATAATAATTTGATCATTTTTTCTCTTCTAAAAATTCATGTTTAAGCAATAATGATTAAAATTATAATTGACATAAAGATAATTATAAGGCATATCCAATGGGTAGTTAAAAAAAAACTTGTTTCGCCAAAACAATCTTTCTTAAGTAACCACAAGAATGAAAGTGCAACATATGACACTTTACACAATCCCAAAACTAACAAATACCAACTATAATGCAATGATCATAAGTAACATCTAATGGTTAATTAAGAGGGGACTCATTTTGTTTTACATGGGTTTCAGAAATTGTGATTTAAAGTTTTGCAATTTCTTTTGTCATTTTTCATATTTTTGATGTAATAAAAAAGGTAAACATTTTTCAAAAAATTTGATAATTAAAAAAATATTAATCAATGCACAAGTAGGCTAAATATTACAATATGTAGTTTAGTGCATGCCAATGGAAAGAGGGCTTGGGTAATGGGAGGAGGAGAAAAGGGGCAAGTTTTTAAGAAGACGGGTTATCATCGACCATGTTGATTGATTGAGGAGTTTGAGATTTGAGTTTATGTTTGTTAAGGATGATGACAAATATATCACACCAAATTTAAATGTAGGTAGATTTGTAGATTTTTGATTGGGAGGGGTGGGAGTTTGGGTTTGATTCTGGTTTCAATTATCGGGTTGGTTATTTTGGTTATGAATTATTTGACTTGTTGATTTCAAAATTTGAAAAACAGAATTATAAAATCAAGATTGAAATTGGAACCAAAAATCAGCCTTCAAGCTAAAACCAAATGCAAAACCGAATCTGGCCCCAAAACCTAGTTCACACATGTTCTAGATTTACACTTTTAGTATTATTTTTTATTTAAAATATTTTTTAAAATTTATTTTTAAAATTTTAATTATATTTTTTCTAATTGGGGTTAGACATGTTAGTTTGACAAAACATTTCAAGCACACAGTTTTTGGAATAATAAATTTGGGAGGGGGGAGGGGGTGGCATTAGACACGTAGTTATTTTTGGAACAGTTCTTTTTTTTCCAGAAAACATTTCTTTTGAAAAATTCCAGATCTAGTTGATGGTTTTCAAACTGAGTTTTAACCTAGTTCACAAAAAGCTAAAGGTGTGTTCACACTTGGTGTTAGGGACTCTAGTGTTAAGTCCTCTAACATCATCATGTTAGTCATTTAGGACTCAAACCTAGTTCCCATGAAAAATTTATGTTAAGCTAACATTCACTTAACAGTAAGCTATCACCTATTTAACATTGCATGCCACCTAGGATGCCACCTAGATTTTCATTCAACATTGACTTAACATCAAGTGTGAATGCACCATAAGAATCGTGATTCCAGTTTGATTTGGTTCCAAATCAGGTTGCTGAAATCAGACCCAATTTCAGTTCGGTTTTTTCTTGAGACTGGAAAAATATAAAATTGTGCTTGTAAATATGAGATGTGCAACTTTTCAACATAATAAGGCCCCCTTTACACTAGGAGCCAGGGCCAATGTTCAACCCAAATCCAGCATTCCTATTGGTGCAAAAAGTTGAAATCAGCCCCAAGAGCTTTACACTATGAGTCTAAGGCTGAAATAGAATTTTTTTTTTCAATCTGCCCCAAGTTACTAACAAATGCTGAACTTTCTTTTTATGGCCTTGTATTTGCCCCAAGGCTGGAAAAAAGGATACCATCAAATTTAGGAGGCCAATTTGCAACCCTTGGGACCTATGTTTCAGCATTTATTAGTAATTTAGGGCCAATTTGCAACTCAAAAAAGGCTCAAAATTGGCCCCAATTTTTTTGGGCCCTAACTCCTAGTGTAAAGCGGGCCTAAGATTATTGTGTGTGACATAAGTTATTCTCACCAGAGCCCACAAGATTAACAGAAAAAGTTGGCCAGCTAAATGGCTGGACTAAGCTAAATGGCTGGATTAAGGCAAAAATTTCAGCAGTGCTTCCTTAATTGTCCAAATTAAAGTAAAGTATCATTAATCATCATAGTTATAAATAAGTGTTAAAGTATCTTTTTTAGGTTTAGAACTCAAGTTTATTTATTTAAAAAAAAAAACCCTCTATTGAATGACAATACTCATTGCCAAAATAGAAGAGTAATTAGTAAACTATAATTAATTAATCACACTGGTAGATCATGACTCATGGAGGTCATGATTTTTGGTGAAGTAGGCCTTCATTAAATACCTTAAGGTGGCCAGGGTGAAACCTCCACTCACTTTTAGTCCCTTCTTCAGCTTCTGGAGTGATCCTCTTTGGTGGTTATATTTAACATGGAAAATCTTAAATTGGGACTTGGATGCCCCTTTTAAGGCCTGCTTTACACTGGGAGTTAAGGCCCAAAAAACTTGGGGCCGACTTTGAGCATTTCTTGGGTTGCAAATTGGCCCAAAGTTATTAATAAATGCTGAAACATTGGCCCCAAGAGTTGCAAATTGACCTTCCAAATTTGATTGTATCCTTTTTTCAGCCTTGGGGGCCAATACAAGGCCATCAAAAGTTCAGCATTTATTAGTAACTTGGGGCAGATTGAAAAGTGTTTTTTTTCTATTTCAGCCTTGACTCCTAGTGTAAAGCCCTTGGGTGCTGATTTCAACTTTTGCACCGATAGGAATGCTGGATTTGGGTTGAACATTGGCCCTGACTCCTAGTTTAAATAGGCCCTAAAAAAAAACCTCCTTCTGGAGTGGGCCTCTTTAGTGGTTATATTTAACATGGGAAATGTTAAATTGAGACTTGGAGACCCCATTTAAGTCTTTTGTTGGGATACTTTACAACGTTTAGAAACAACCCAAAAAACACTTCAGGGGTTTTCCCAGTATTGGGCAGTTCTCATTTTGGTGACAACTGATTGTTTCAGTTCTCATATGGGATTATGAGAACAAACTTGGTGGATACTGCTGGGAGTCTCACTATGAGATGCTGAAACTCAGCATTTAATGTAGAGGGTTCCAGAGTAATTATAGTAGTTGTACAGGTAAGAGCAGCGAAAATATATGTAGTGTTAGCTGCTCAGGGAAAAGGAAAGAGAGGATGAAACCACCAAAATCGGTGGAAAAACTAGATTGGATCCCAGTTATTTCGTTTTGTAAAATTTCATTCCCAGTTAAACATTTGATGCTCTATTATGCCGAAACTGGCTGTCCTCGCCCCCTTATCGGCTGACTTTACTGATAACTTTAATAGTCTCAATTCAAGTTCTCATTCCAATTTTCAAATGAGGTGATTTCAAGGTCCAAATTCAAATCCAAATTAAATTTTTTTTTGAACCTCTAATCTGATTGCCTCAAATTTGAACCTATAAACTTAAATTACAAATAACCTAAACTTACCAATACTGATAATTACTTGAGAATGGATTAAATTGGAATTTTTTTAGCTAATTTCTGAGTGGAGGGATAAAAAAGTGTCTTTTTGAATTTGTGTTTTTAAAAAGGTTTTCTTTTTTCAACATCATTATTATAAGAAAATTTTCAATACTTTCAATACCAATTTGCACTCCATTTCTTTTCAATTGAATTTGAATTCAATTCAAAGTTCGAAACTTTCCTTTAATTAAACCTGAATTCAATAAAATTTAATTGAAATTGAGTTGAAATTGCATGCAATATCATTCAATATTGCCATTTGAATGGAATTAAATTTTCAAACAATCAATTCTTTGTTTTGGAACTATTGATTGTCATTAGTAATGTTTTGCAACATGAGGCCCAAGTTATCAATTTGATTTTCACTAATTCATGTAGTAGGGGGATCCATCATGAGGAATCAAAAGCTAAAGCTATTGCTTGAGGTTATTATCTATATAAATTCAAATATGGTATATGCTTAGGAGAACATCAGTGATTTTGTTTTCGGGAAATTTTGGTTTTTTTAAAGTGTAAATTCAAGGGAAAATACTTTTTTTTTGGAAGAATCATCAAACTTTCAAAAAGCACAAAATTGAAAAAAAATAAAAATAAATTCATGACTTGACATGACCTTATGAGATTGAAATATTTTGGCATTAACGTTTTTGCAAATATTAGTCCATTGAAGGGTCTCACATTTTATATACACATATGCACACATATAAAAAAAGTGCAGGCCACATCACTCCAATTTATTGGACAATGAAAATATGTTTTTTTAAAATTACATTTTCCTACCAAAAGTAATGGATGATTGGCACAAGCTTAAGGGAAAAAATTATTTCTTCCCCCTGAATTTAAAAATAAAATAAAATACCAGACTCTCTCATTGAAATGAAAATTAAAATACGGTCCGGGATGTGTCCGGCCATAGATGTGCGTAGCCAGGCTAGCCGTTGATGTGTCCGTCCACGGGATCTAAGTCGTGTGCGCAGCCATCGAAGCCGCCATTCCGAGCGATATGATCGGCCACTAAAACCGCGTCGTGGGCGCAGCCAAGCAATCCCTTCCTACCGAACCCAACGGCGTACAAGCCGTGGTCTCCCTTCCATCCATGCGGAGCATGCGAGCTCGGCAAACCATCGCTTCCAAACAAGCCTGAGTTCTGAAGAAAACAAAACCCAAACACATTATTGTAGCCCGAGAATTTTTTTCTACAATAAACGAATTGCGAGTGGCCGGATCTGATAAGAGATTTGAAAGAGGAGGACAAGAAGAATTGTAGTAGCTAGCAGGAGCTGATTAATACTAAGAGCTTGATACTAGACTATAACTGTTGACTTTGTTGTTTGTTTGTTGTTGTTTCTATTACGTACCTTGAGCCAATTGGGTACATTGCTGAAATATCCCGTTGCCATGATGATGGTGTCAAAGGTTTCGGTGGCACCATTAGTGAAGAGAACTCCCGTTTTCGTTAACCGTTCAATCCCAGGAACCACCTGCAGAAAACGAAAATTCCATCAAAAA
>Ga0116229_10014380_pt1 | contig 10996 bp, 4 predicted proteins | sample S1TSphgellanicum_3_FD_87313 | JGI IMG/M metagenome (GOLD analysis project Ga0116229, IMG submission 87313) | Host-associated microbial communities from peat moss isolated from Minnesota, USA - S1T2_Fc - Sphagnum magellanicum MG | ecosystem: Host-associated > Plants > Peat moss > Unclassified...
AGCGCGCGATGCAAGAAATTGTTGCGCGGCTCGCCATCGGTCAGCGCATCGATATCGACGGCGATCAGGCCCTCCTTCGCATCGGTGATATAGGCATAATGATAGAGCGGGTGCATGGCCTGCTCCTGGTTGGTGTCGCGCATCAAGGCGCCTTCGTTGCGCTTGGGCGCGATAGACTGGTTGGTGGGCAACGCGACGCAGGTGGCAAAGCGGGTGGGCACATGCGTGTTCTGGCCGAGTGGGGAAACCGGGCCGGTAAGAATACGGTCGGAAATCCCCTTGTTGGCGATGGCGGCCACGTCATACACGCGAAATCCGTCCGCGCCGGCCGCGGTATAGAGATATTCGCCGCGCAGCTGTACGCAGCGCGTCTCGTCGCCGCCGTGGTGGAAGGCGGTTTGCAGTTCACGGTTTTTGGCGAGATGTTGCTTGAACCAGTCCGGGTAGGCGTAGCGGTGCAAATAGCTGCCGATCACCGCCTGCGGCTCCTCCCATTCTGTCACCTGAACGGCTTCAACACCGCTCTCTTCCCCAAGCCAGGCGTCGTAGCCGATGAAATTCACGAAATTCGTGCCGAGCAAAAGAAGCTGCGCCATGACCGCGTTATTGTCGTCGTTTTTCGAAACGTGGCAGTCCTCGCATGCCTTGGTTTCCACGGTGCGCTCGGTATGCGGGTAATGCGGGGCGAAGGCCTGCGAGGAATAGCCGCTGGAAGAGATCGGCGGCTGCTGCACGTAGATATGCTCGCGATTGATGTTGGTGGAGGATTGCACCAGCGCCGAGGATGATCGGATCGGCGCAATGATGTTGTTCTTGGCGGTTGAGTTGCGGCCGAGGAAGAAAATATCATCACGCGCGATCTGCGGGTTATACGTCGCGAAGTTGCGGGTCTCGCCGCCCTCGAAATGCTGGCGCGGGGATTTCCAGTTGGCCTCGATCGGCAGGTGGCATCCGGAGCAGCTTGTGGTCCAGGAGGTGTGGCAGGTGATGCACATCATCTCGCTGTCCTTGTGGGCACGGTCGGCGGGGGCGATGCCGGGGCCCCAGCGCTGCGACCAGTCCTCTGCCATCAGTTTTGCCCGCGCGGCCTTCGGGTTGTATCTGGGATTGTTGGGATCGACCGTGTCGCGCACCAGGCTCACCTGCCATTCGAGGCCAGGTGTGATGGCGGAGCGCTGGTAAAGATGGCCGTCGCGCCACTCGAATCGCAGCGAACCGTCCTCATTGCGCAATGTCGAGAGGTCCCGCCCGCCGGGCTGTGCCGCGGGGCCCGATGTCTTCAAGGTGGGATAGCGATCCACCGTGCCGTGGCAATCGACGCATTGGATCTCGATGGCGGCGGAGACTTCCCCATAGAGAAAACCGTTGCCGTGCATATCCTGCGAAAAATGGCAGTCGACGCATTGCATGCCTTTCTCCATGTGGATCGAGGCGAGGTGCACGGCCTTCTTGAATTTGTCGGGATCGTCATGCGGCACGATATTGCCGGCGGCGTCGAGCAGGTTGCCTTTCCGGTCCTGCTTGAAGACGGCCCTGAAATTCCAGCCGTGGCCGTGGTAATCGGCGAACTGGGTATTTTTCAGCGACGGGTTGAGTTCGGCGACCTGCGCGAGAAAATCTACATCGGCCCATTTGCCGCGGGGGGCCGCGCCTTCCGGATTGCGGTCGTTCACCGCGCGCGTCTCATCGTCGCTCGGGTTGTGCTGTTTCTCGGGCCACATGGCGGGCGCGTCTGATTCGTAATCCCACATCGTGTAGCCCATGAAACTGTTCACGAACACATTCGGCTGGTGCATGTGGCACACCATGCACTGGCTGGTGGGAATCGCCTTGGTGAACACATGGGCCAGTGGATGGCCGGATTCGCCATGCGGTATCGCGGGATCCACCGAATGGCTGGCGCCGTCGTGGCCAAACACGCTGTACGGGCCTGAATGCATCGGATCCCGGTCGTTGGCGTAGATCACGTGGCAGCCGCTGCAGCCTGAGCTGCGATAATCGCCCGGCTGGTCCTCCGTGCCGAGAAACCACATCGTGGGGTCGTTCAGGCGGGTCTTGTGAATGTTGATCAGCGGCACGGCGATGCGCGCGCCGGTGCCGAAATCGCGATTGGAGGCATGGAAATCGGGCCGGCCGGGTTCATCGAGCAATTGCAGTTCGCCCGACGCGTTGGGGTCGCCGATATCGGGGAATTGCGTGCCGATCACGCGGCCGCCACGCTCGAAGATGCGGAAAATATCGCCGGGCGGCGTCACTTCCCAGCGCGGCAGGGGTTCGAGGAAGGGCAGTATGCCGCGATCGGTCATCTGCGCGTCTGGTTTGATCGGGCTATAGATCATGCCGGGCAGGCCGTCCTTCGTGTAGGCCTCGCCGGTGATATAGTGTTTTACGGGCAAAATGCCGTTATTATAGGCGGCCCCGCCCCATAGCATCGCCCCCGTCGACATCAATGAGCGTTCCGTTTGCTGGATTTCGGGCAGGTGGCAGGCGCCGCAGGCGTCGCGATCCACCCGGTAGTCGCCGGGATTGAGAAAGCGGATGAAGTCCGGGCTTTCGTGGTTCAGCAATGTGTAGCTACGTTCGGGGCGGGCACTGACGGGATAATTCCAGGCTTCCGGGTGCAGCGGCAGCACATGCGCGCGATCCATCGCCGCGCGATAGGCCGGGTCTGGGTCGCGGGCGATCGGTGGCGCGTGGCCGGAGAGTCCATCGGCCCGCGCGCGACTGGGGCCGAAGCCGGGGCCGGTCCTGCCCGGGCGGAAAATGGCAGGATTGCCGCCATGGCAGTCCGCGCAGCCAAGCGTCACGGCCTGGCTGGTGTGCATCGTCGCGGCGTCGGAAGCAGTGTGGCAGGAGATGCAGCCGGCGCTTTTGGCTGCGGCCTCCGCTGGGGATTGGGATCGGGGGGCGGGGGCGGCGGCGGCCAAAACAAGAAGGAAGAAAGAAAGCAGTTCTTTTCTGAAGAAAAGAACCAAAAGACTTTTATTTCTGCGCTCGCGGCAAGATCCCGGCCATGGCCTCGATCGTGGAAGCTGCCGAGAAACAAAAGTCTTTTGCTTCTTTTCTTCAGAAAAGAAGATTCTTCCTTTCTTCATCTCAGTACTTCAATATCGCGTTCACAAGCACAGAGTAATACACCTGGTCCGAGCCTTCGGATGCAAAGAGATCCTTAAAACCCTGCCCCGGTATCAGCACCGCCGCAGAAGCACGAAAAATAACGTTCTGCGTGTCGAACGGCCGCCACGTCGCGGCCCCGGAAATGTCCCAGCCGATATCGCGGTGGATCGGTGATTGCGCGCGCAGCACTTCGAGCACTTGCGTGTCGTTGAAGCTGAGGTGGTTGAAGTTCAGGCTGAAGCGCAGTTGCGGCAGCACATCCGCGTCCGCGCCGATCCCAAGCAGAAGCACCCCGGGATTGATGAAGTTGGACTGGCCCGCGTCCTTCGAGGACCGCAGATCGGGCAGCACGCCGTTCGGCCCGACGAGATCGACACCGCCACCGCCGATCAACGGGATGCCCTGGCGTATCCAGTAGCTGGTATCGGCGCCGGCGAATTGCGGATTTTCCAGTATGGCGTCAAAGCCACTTTCGGTGCGGCCATACGGGTTGCCGTCACCGCTCGCATAGAGGGCAGAGCCGCGGATGCGCAGCCAGTCGATATCCACGGATGGCTCCAGTGCCGCGAAATACGCTTTTATCCGGGCGCCGACGCCGCTGAACTCGCTCTCCTTGTCGTTGCCGAGCGCATAATAGGCCGATTGCGTCAGGTTGAGGCGGCCGATATGGCCATCGCCGTTCAGGCCGAAATAGGTCACGTCGTATTTATGCGGGTTATCCAGCCCGATCTCGGCCGGGCGCACTTGAAAGCCGTTCTTGTCGTAATCGGTGGCGGTTTCGTGGTTGTCGTTCTGGATCACGCTGAATTCGGTTGTGTAGCCTTTCACCGGCAGATCCTGGATGAACAGATTGGCCATAAGAATGTCGTCGCGGCGCAACGGCTGGCCCAGATCGTTCAGGCCGCTATTCGTATCCTTTTCGATGCGGCGAAAATAGGCCAGGTTGTATTGCACGCGATTGTTGAACCGGTCGCCGAACAGGCGCACGCCCAGTTGCTGATCCTGGAACAGGAATCCGCGGAAATCGGCATTGATCGGCTGAATGCCGATGCGGATCGCATCGAAATCGTAGCGGGCGGACACGTCGCGCAAATGATAATCGACGAAAGCTTCCTGAAGCCCGACGAACGAAGAATTCCGCGTCGTGCCGTGCGTCGGATCGATATTCACCAGGCCCAACTCGCCGACATCGAGCTGCGTGTAATTGATCGCGGGTGTGATGCGCAGCTGGAATTGCGGCGGCTGGAAGGTCGTATCGCCCTTGATGATCGCGAAGCTCGGGATCACGGTTTCCGAGAAAAATGTCTGCTTCGGCCGGCCGAACTGGTCGTTGCTCTGCTGATTGTAGGCATCAATCACATTCACCGGCACCGGCACGGCGCGAGGCTCGTAGACGGTGTCGGACACAGCGCTGAGTTCAATGAACCAGTCGTCGACAATCGGGCGATCGCCTTTCAGCGTGCTCTGGTGATACGGGTCGAAGGGATTATCCGGCGTGCCGAGCGCATCGATGATCCGGTTGCGGTCGGGCACCGGGATCTGTGTGTAGGCAAGGTCGGGGTCGGCGGGCACGATTCCGCTTGGGATCGGCTCCGCCGCCGGCGGCTCGGGGGGCGGCGTTCCGGGTTGGCGGAAGACCTCCTGGGCGAAGGCGGGAACGGTAAAGAAGGCAAAAAGGAAGTAAGCAGTTCTTTTCTGAAGAAAAGAACCAAAAGACTTTTGGTTGTTCCGCCGCTCCCAACATCGTGGCCATGGCCGTGATCTTTCCGCGGCCGAGGAAATAAAAGTCTGTTGCTTCTTTTCTTCAGAAAAGAAGACCTTCCTTCCTGCTCTCATTTGCCCGAGCAAACATTATGCGATGCGCTGTTCACGAAGGGCGCATAAGGGCAATTCACATATTTCGGCGCAACCCCGAACGCCGATAATCTGCTGGCGCGCATTTGCGCCGGCGCATGCCCAATGCCGCTATGCAGCGCCCGCCCCGCATTATAAAGGCCAAGGAATGAGATCAGATCGTCCTGGTCGACGCCATCGCCGGAAACGCCGATGCCGCCCACCAGGGTGCTCCCGCGGTAAATAGGGAACCCCCCCGGAAATACCTGCAGGCCATTCGCCAGCGCCGGCGCGCCGGCGCGGTTGCCGGGCGGCGGCGGAAGCGTGGTGCACACCGGGGCCGTGTCGCCGAACGCCACGGGGTCCGACAGATATTCCACGGCTTCGACCAGGTTCTTGGCCACCAGGTCGAGTTGCAACCCATCGGAAAACGGCGTCGTCAGGCGGGCGGCCAGGCTGAGCGGCCCGTTCGGCGACCCGTTGATACCATCAGGCAAGGTGTCGCGCGCGATATTGCCGATCGCGCGGGCGCTCCAGGCGTAGCCGCCGCCAAAGGCAGTGGTGTGGAAATCCGCGTTGGCGGCGTTGGCGAACAGCGATATCTGCGGCGTGCCCGTTACATGCAGCGCGTGATTGGCTCGTGCGCTGGAAAGGAAGGCCGCCGAGCGGGCTTTTTGCAGCGACACGTCGATGCCGAACATCGGCGCGTCGGGCGTGGAGGCGATGCCGAGTATGTTGCCAGCCGCGTCCACTACGCTGATGGTCACGGCGGCATGCGCGCCTGGCGAGTTGCGGATCTGCGCGCGCGTATCGAGTGCCACGGCATAGGCATTCTGCAGCAGAACGAGCGTCTCGTGCGCGTTCAGCGCCGACGGGCCTGCGCCCCCGATCGGCTTGTAACGCACCTGACCGGCGCCATCCACGAGCAAATAGGGTTCGGTCGCCGAGCTGATCAGCCCGGTGTTATCCTGCACCAGTCCGTAGGCGGCCGTTCCGTAGGCGCTGCCGGCGAGAAGCCCGCTCAAGGCGCTATAGTAACCCCCGACGGACAGAAGACCGGCCGGCAAGGAGCCATAGGCGGGGGCCTTCGCCGGATTGGCCACAAACTCGTCTGGGGCTGCGTCGGAATAGCGCAGCAACAGGCCACCCACGGTAATCTGGTCCGCGCGCAAATTCGCCGGCGCGTCCAGCCCGATCGTGCCGGCCAGCGCCAGGATTTCGTCGGTGTCGAAATCATTCACATGGATGTCGAGATCGAGGCCGTATGGCCCCACCGCCTTTACGCCTACCGCGCCGACCAGCGCACCGCTTTTGTAGAGCGGGAAACCGCCCGGATCGGCGGCGAGGCCGAGCGGTGCGCGATGCGGCCCGCGCGTAAGGGTGGAAGCGTCGGCGCTCAAAAGACGCACCACAAGGTCGGAGCAGGGCAGCGAACTGAACTGCACGCCGTAGAGCGGTCCGGAGGAGGCATTCCTTGTGCCGGGGTTGAAATGATCCTGGATGATCTGGCTGGCGGTGCGGGTGCTGAACGCGTTGCCGCTGCTGGTGGAAAGATACGCGGCCGTCACCGCCTTGGAGATCGCCTCCGCGGTCGACGGCAGCCATACCCCGTTCAGGCCGTTCACCCCCTGCCAGGCGTCCGGCCCGTTCGGATTGTTTATGACCGGAAATTCCGTCGGTGCGCCTGCCATCCGGTAGACGGCGAGAACGGCGCCAGCCCGGTCCACCACGGCGATGGTGGCCGGGGTTCCGCGCGCCTTCGCCTCATTCACCACGCGGGCGATCACCCCGCCCACATCGCCCGGCGTCAGCGCCTGGGCACCGGCGCGAGAAGGGACAACGGCGGCGAGCACCACAAGGGCGGCCGCCGCCAGGCAGGTGCTGAAGCGGATCATTTCGTCTCCAGTCTGGCGACAGGGTGGACCGGGCCCGATACCGTGGGGTCCGCCGGATTTGGCGGCACGATCGGCAGGGTTTTGTCGTGGAACACGTGGCACGTGGCGCAGGGCGAGGCGACACGTTGAGGAGCACCCGCCTCACCGGCGTGGCACTGCCGGCAGGTCAGGATGCCGGGCAGCAGGGCCAGCACGCCGCCATCGCTGTCCCGCGCGGCATGGCAGGCGGCGCAGGGGGTGGTGGCGTGGCTGGCGTGGCTGAAGGTGGCCCGCAGCAAGTAGCGGTCGGGCACGAACACCGGCGCCACTTTCCAGGCATCCGGCTTGTCGCCGGCGGCCGGCTGGCTCACGCTGTGGCACTGCCCGCAGGCGCTGCGGGCGATGCTGGACATCATGGCGGCGGCTGTCTCGGCGGACACCAGCGCGAGGCCCGAGGGTGAAGGCGGCGGCAGCGGCGCACCCGGCTTTGCGAACAAATCGCTGCTGGGGGCAGCAAATGTTTCGCCGGCCAGGGCTGCGCGGGCATAGTAGCCGGCAATGCGGCTTCCCACCTCCTCCGGATGGCCATGCGGCAGGCGCCATTCGGGGTGCAGCGGCTCGAATTGCAGCGTGTGGCAATTCGCGCAGGCGGCGTCGAACCCCACCGGCTTGAACGTAACGCCGCCGGGTGCAAGGGTGTGGCAAGTGGCGCAGGCCGCGTCACCCGGTTTTCTCAGCTTGTCGAGCGCCAGGTGCTTGGCATGGGTAAACCGTAGACCGGATTTGTCCGGGGGCTCGCGCGTTCCAACGTCCGCCCGCAGGGTGGTGCGCAGAACTGCATCCTGCACCAGCGAGGCGGCGAATTGCGGGTGATCGATCCCAAAATCGCGAACCGCACGCAGCCTGGTGTCCGGTGCCACGGTTTTCAAATCGCGGTGGCACCTCACGCAATCGGCTTCCGTATCGCGTGTGGCGAGTTTCAGGCCCTTATGTTCGCGGTGGCAGGTTTCGCAGCGCTGGCTGGCCAGGTCCGCGCCCGGCGCGCGCACCGGGTCTGCATGCTGGCCGGTGCCGCGATGGCAGGCAAGGCAGGCGCTGGACGGCACATGGGCGAAGGGCTGGCGGTGGCAGAAGGCGCAATCATCGCCAAACGCGCCATGCACGGTGGACATGGTACCGACCGTCCAGAGTGCGCCGAGAAAGGTGGTTGCAGCGGCGGCCGGGTGGGTCTCCGCGAGGCTGCGGTCGTTGCCCTGGGGCGCCAGCCCGCCGGATCGCGCGTCTGGGCCGGGGCCGAAGCCGAGCGGCAGGGCCAGGAACAGGATAGCGATAACGCAGGAGAGGGCGAAGGCCAGCAGCCGCACATTCGGCAGCCGCACATCGAAAGCCGCGCGGTACGCAGCGGCGATAGCGCTCTCGTCAGGCGGCGCAACCACGGGGGTGATCAGCACTACCTCGTCGCCGTGAGCCGCGTCGGCCGCGCGGCTAAAAAGATAGGGGCCGACGCGGACAGTGTCGCCCGGCGCAAGTTCCGCCCGCCTTGAAGCTGCCGGGCCGTCTCCCGAAAGGGCGCCGCCGATTGCTTCAAGAACGAGTTTTCCGCCGGCCGGGCGGAAAACCGCGTGTTCGAAGCGAATGTCCGGGCTAGGCAGGCGCAGGCCGCTTGCCGGCGCGCGGCCGATGCGCATGGCGCCCTCGGCCAGCACATCCTGCCTGGGATCGGGCGCAGCGCCTGGCCGGGCCGCGAATCTGAACCGCGTGGTCATGCCGCCCACGCGCCTACCAATTGTAGAACACCGCAAACACGTGGATTGCCAGCGCCACCAGCAGGCCGAGCGTGACGGGCACATGCACTGCGCGCCACAGCAGCATCAGCGCGCGGTAGCGGCGGTCGCGCACCAGCCTATCGAGCACGGCCAGCCGGCGCGTGAGCGCCTGCACCAAAGCGAGCACATCGGCCGGCGAGGCGCTCCCAAGCTGGCCGAGCTGCTGCTCGACGCGCGCGATGGCGCAGAGCGTGAGCCGCCGGTCGGGCACCGCGCGCCTTGCCTGCGGCGGAGCAAGACAGCGCGCGACCGCGCCGGCTATTTCGTCCGGAAAAGAAAGCGCTAGGTTCTGGCAGCGGAGATCGAGAGACGCGAGGGTGGCGGAGAGTTTGCCAAGGGTCTCGCCGGCGCGGTTGGCGGTCATCAGTTTCGGGATGCGCCAGAAAGCATACGCCCCGAAAATGCCGCTGCCGATCACGGCCACCATCAGCACGTAAGCAAGACCATGCACGTTCCAGTGCAGGTGGAAACCGGTATGCAGGGTGGCCACCACGACCAGCGCGGTGCCGAAATACACATGCGCGGAAAGCAGATTCTCCAGGTTACCGGTGCCGCCATAGCGGCGGCGGCGGATGCCGAACCAGGCGAGCCAGACGATCAAGCCAAGGCCGATCGTGCCGTAGGTATAACCGAGCAGAGTGCCGCCGTTCGGCGGCCCGTCCGGCCGGTCCAGCCAATACAGCAGGATCGCAAGAGTCGAGATTGCGGCTGCCAGCTTGCCATACAGCCCGCCGCGGAACGACAGGAAAGACCGGTGCATCGATGCGCTCGGCTGGCCCGCGGAAGACATCACGGCAGCCCCCTGCCTTCCCGCAACCACGTCATGTAGGTGTCCGGATCAACGCGCACCGCGGCCCCGGTCGGGCAGGCGTTCACGCAGGCCGGGCCGCCCTTGGATCCGCGGCAAAGATCGCACTTGACTGCCTTTTTCTCATGGGCCGCGCCGGCGTCATGCGCGGCGCGGGCGCGGCGCGGCGCGGGCAGGCCGATGCCGGTGATCAGCCAGAGCAGCCAGTTGGGCTGTCCCGCGCCGAAATCGGCCGGATCGACCATGCTGATAACGCCATAAGGGCAGTTGTTGACGCAGTTGCTGCAACCGATGCAGGTTGTCTGGTTGATGATCACTTCGCCGGTGGGCTCGCGGCTGATCGCATCGGGCGGGCAATCCGTCATGCAATGTGGATTCTCGCAGTGGCGGCAGGCGACCGGCAGCAGGATAGAAACCGCACTCTTGCCGGCGTCGCGGCTGACGCGGCTGACGCCGCCATGCGTGGCCGCGCAGGCCGATTCGCAATTGCCGCAGCGCGTGCAAAGGGATTCGTCGATAAAAAAGGCGTTGGTAGCCTCGCCGATGCCTTCGTGCATCAGGAATTGCGTGGCGGCCGGCTCGGAATCGTCGCCGGCCTGGCGGCTCGCCTGGGCGATCGCGCGACGCACCGAGCGGTCCAACTGCGCGCGCACCGCGACGGCAAAAATGTCGTTCAGTTCGGGTATGGCGCCGAGTGCCTCGCGCACCGAGGCGGCGTCGATACGCACCGCCTCGCTCGCGATGGCGGCCCGGATGGTGGCGGCACGGGTGGTGGCGCCACCAAGAAAGCCACGCTCGCCGAACAGATCGCCGGCGGCGATGTAACCCACATCGATGTCATGCCCGTTTTCACGGCTCACGACGATCGCCGACCCGGCGCGCAGAATGTACATCGCGTCGATCGTTTCGCCTGCGGTTACAATAGCCTCGCCGGCCTTGTAGCGGCGCAGATCGGCGGCGGCGATGATTTGCTCGATGTCCGCGATGGGGCGATGGCGCGCGAGCGTGGTGTGGATGATGCGGCGCAGGGCTACACGATCGAGTTCGGCCTGCACTGCCTCGACCGAGCTTTCCAGGCGCAGCATGGTGCGGCGCGGGATTTCCACCATGATCGATGGTTCCGCGGCCGTTACCGTGGCACCGCGGCGGCGGCCGGAGAGCAGGCCAAGCTCGCCGAAGAACTCGCCCGCGCCGATGCGAAAATCCTCGTCGTCACGAATGCCCTCCACATGCACGCGGGCCGCACCTTCGGCGATGTGCCAGAGCGAGTTGGTATAATCCCCGCGCCGCAACACGATCTCACCCGCGCCGAAACGGCGGATCGCGCTATCCAGCATCGCCTCGCGCAATTGCAGCGTCGTCAGGCCGGAGAACATGGGGATGCGATCGCGCATCCATCCGAGTACGTCATTGACTTTCCAGTGCGGGAAGACTGGCGCGAACAGGGTGCGCAGCAAAGCCTCGTCGGCCGGTTCAACCGGCTTGCCGGCCAGCCGGTGTGCCAATTCGTGGCCCTGGTTGATGGCCTGCTTGATCAG
>Ga0116229_10014381_pt1 | contig 10996 bp, 13 predicted proteins | sample S1TSphgellanicum_3_FD_87313 | JGI IMG/M metagenome (GOLD analysis project Ga0116229, IMG submission 87313) | Host-associated microbial communities from peat moss isolated from Minnesota, USA - S1T2_Fc - Sphagnum magellanicum MG | ecosystem: Host-associated > Plants > Peat moss > Unclassified...
CAGCCGCATCTCCGGCCGCATCGGCCCGGGCGTCGGCCACGTGGAAATCTTCGCACGCGGCTAGCAGTTCGGCGTCCGGGTCCGGCCGCTGAATTTTTCCGTCGGCAATAAGCTGGTAGGTCGTCGAGGGGCGTAGGACCTTCACGGGTTCGGTTACGCCGGCAAGGTCCCGCAGCACCTCCACGGCGATAATTTCCGTCGGGGTCGCGTGCTCCCGCCATTCCGCGTCAAGGCGTCCGTCTAGGTGCCAGTGCATTGCACCGAAGCCCACGCCTGCCTTGGCTTTCAGCCCTTCAGTCGTCGCCGGCGTCCACCCCGCGATATGGCCCAGCAAAGCGAAGCGCTGGTCGCAAAGTTCGTCGCATTCGTCATCAGAAATTGCATGCCCAGGGCTGCTCATCAGAGCGTGAACGCGGTGATATTCCGCGCAGGCGGTGATCATGGCCGCGTCCGGGATGAGCCGCGCATCCGCCAGCGCGGTCGCGGGAGCGCCGGCCAGAAGGGCGGCGGCGCCGATGAATTTGCGCCGCGATGGTGCGGTGCGGCCTTCAAAAATATGGGCGAGCGTGTGAGAAGGCTGCCTAGCCTCGTCCATGGGTATGCTCCGTGGTCTGGGTCAGGTCGGGCAGGGAGTTCGTACCTCACTGTCCGGCCGCCCGGCGTCTGCCGGGCATCTTTATGCCAGCACAACTTTGAATGGCAGTAAAGAGTAACGATCAAGGCGCTTTTATTTGTCGGTCGCCCGCTCCCGGGCCGCAGCATCCCACCCTTGATCAGTCGCGGTGCGCCGCGAATGACAGGAAGCACACAGGGCGCGCAGGTTTCGCCACGCCAGCCGCAGGTCGGGCCGTTCCCGCACACTCTTCACATGATCCACCTGCGTGGCCGGCAGGGTGCAGCCGGTAGCTTGGCAGTTGGGATAATTCTTCAAAAAGTTTGCGCGGAGTTTGCGCCAAGCCGCATCGTAAGTGCGCGCCGTCACGGCCGCTCGCGCCTGGTTCACTGCGCCTGCCTCACCTGCAACGGCTGCCAGCCGGCAGGGCGGTGAACGGGCGGGCGCGTGGGCATCAGGCTGCGGTCACCGCCCGCAGTTCGGGCACGCCGCGTGCGGCGGTTTCGTGCCTGCGGGGATGGAAATATCCACAGAGAAGCGGGTCTCCGATAGGCGCACCGCGCGCGAGCGCAGGAACAACCCGGTGGATGCCCGGTTTAGCAACATGGCTGATATCTGCGAAAGAATTTCCTGGCCGCGCAATCCTGGAGAACTGCCGCCGGGGGTCGCGGTTGCTATCGGGACTCACGACTGAGCCGACGCGGTTGCGCATGGCTGCGCCCGGCCGCGTGCCGGATTGTGCATGTGGTTGCAGCTTTCACAGCTTCGCCAACTCCATCGCCGCGCACGCATCCACGTTTCGGACCGCAACGGCGACGTGCCTATCAAGGTCGCCGGCGCCGGCGTGGGCGATGCGCGCCAGGCGTTTGGCCAGGGCGAGCTCAAGCGCCGTGAGGGCGAGCGTCTCATCGGCCACCGTCACATCCACCAGCCGATCGAGAGCGGCGGCCAGGTCGTCAACGGCGCGGAGGCGAACGTCATCCATAGGTGAGAACAACACTGCGGGCATTCGATGCACCTGGCCGGGGAAATGCCTTCCTATCCCCGTTTCTGCATCGGGTCGAGATCGAGGTTGCCCCAGAGTGAAAACATCTTCTTTCATGAAGAAAAGAAGCAAAAAGATTTTGTTTGTTTCCTTGCGCAGTCATTGAATAGCGCAACGCCGGCGAATGGGTTGCCGGCCGCGGTGCAGGAGAAGCACCCGCCGGCTCTGCGTGTTGTTGCGGACACGTACGCAGTTGTCCGGGGCGCGTCGAGGATGCGGCGCCCGCGCATTTCAGGATAGAGCGGACGGCGGGACGGCCTGTTCGTATCTGCCGGGCAGAATGAAGTAACTGGCCGCAGTGGCGTTGCCCGATGCGGACGCGCCCGTAATGACCTGTATGTGGTTGAAGCCATTGTTCACGTCGAGCACACTCTCGGGTATTACTTCAAAAATGATTTTCTTGTTCCCGGTCGCCGACGAGGTGGTGAAGTTTTCGGCAGAGGGTTGCTGTACGAGGGTATCGCCCGATCCCGCCGCCTGATCGGCCCAAATTGACATATTTGCGGACACCGCTTTGGCATTCGCGCCGGCGGCCGAGGTCGCTTGCTGGAACGTGAGCGGAACGCCCGTGGAGGCTCCTTGTGCGATGTCCACCATCACGTAAATTTTGTGCGAGAATGCCGCGTTTACCCAGACGCCCGATCGGCCGGCGGAGTCGTTCGCCGGCGCGAGTGCCATCACCGGGTGGCCGTCGTAAACGAGGTTAAATCTGTTGGCCATTACTTTGTCCTTTCAAACTGCGTTCTGCAGGCGCCGCAGCCTTTCGCGCCGTTCGCGTTCCTTTCGCGCGTGATCCGTGGGATTGAAGATCGAGCGCGCCTCTTCCTGCACTTCCATCTTCGTGCGGTAGTGATCGATCACGGCCTGCGCTTCTTCCCTTAGCGCATCTGAGACTTTCGCTTTCGGCAGTGCGGTCGCGGCGCTATCGATGCCGCCGTTGGTGGCGGTGAGGGTGCCATTCACCATGTCGGCAAAGGGTAGGAGGTAGGAATCGCGGAGGCCGGGCGCGGCGGCGTCATAGAAAAGAAAAGCTTGGCGCGTGGTGACGCTGTTCGCGGTGCCTGTGTCGAAGCCGGAGGCCTCGAAAATCCGTGCGGCTGCTGCATCGGCGTCGAAGGACGATGTGGCGGCTACAGGCAGCCCATGCGACGCTGCGCATTTCCAATCGCTGGCCACGTCGCTGTTCGATTCCGCGCGCGCTAGGCCAGCAGATGCCCGCCTGGTGCCGCGCTGGAGATCGAGCAGCGCCCCAGCTCGGCGCGCCTCGCGCTCATAATCGTCGGCGGGCGGTAGGAAACACGCCGGTACCGGGCCACCGTTTTTGCTCACCGCGTCATAGGCCTTCATGCGAAGCAGCTTCCGCTTGTCCGCAATCGTGCCCTGTTTGCAGAGGTCGTAGATCGAGGCGGGGCGCTTCGTGCTGCGATACACCGCCTCCAACGTGCGTCGGTTCACCGTGCCCGTTCCCTGGTCAAGATGGCGTCCAGCCCATGCGGCAATGGGGTGTGTGTCTATGCCGGCGGCGCGGGCCGTTATGAGGCAGGCGGGATCGCTCGGCAGAACGACGACTGCGCACTCAAGAAGACTTTGTTTTTGAAAATCGATGGCGCCCGGTGCGCGGCCTGGGGCTGTGGCATATTTGAAGGAAATTGGCGTCCACGAAACCGACGTTGCGTTCAGCACGCCTTCGGCAATGCAGCCGAAAACAGTAGCGGCCAGGGGATTATCGGCGGCGCGAAATTCGCCGACCAGTTTTGTTTTGTCGCTGGTGACGCCAATATCCGTTGCCCGGCCGATCGGCGGCGTCGATAGATCGTGGTTGAAGGTAAGCACTGGGTTGTTGAGGTAGTTGGTGAGTTCCCAACCAGCCGGGTCGATAGTGTGCCCATCCAGCGCGATTCCGCCGGTGGACAAAACCGCGCGGAAAGACTGCCCATTACTGGCCAGCGGCGGCGTGACGGCCTCGCGGCGGTAGATCGCCACGATCTACGCGGCCACCATCGCCGGTGGCAGCACGATCGGGTCGTGCGCTGGCAGCGGAGGCACCGGCGGCCGAGTGTCGAGCGGCGCGCTGCTGGGTTCGGGGTCGCGGAGGATTATGTCGATTTGTGCGAGGGCCTGGCGCATGTCGGCAATCGCGAATTCCAATTCACGAACGCGCTCATCGTGCCCCCGCGTCGCGGTCGCCGGCGACGGCTGCGCGGCCTTTGCCAACCGAATTCTCAGTGCATTTGCAACATCTTGTTTTGGCCGCAGGCGCGATAGCGACGCCGTCAAAGCGCCGATGCGCGCCGATTCGGTTTTGATTGCATCCATGGCCACCTGCACCGCAGCGCGAGAGGTCTCCAAATTCTTCTCGGCCGTGACGATCTCGGCCTCGATCTCGTCGCGCCAGGTCAGGAATACCGCGCGGGTTTCTTCGTTCATTTCTCGCTCCCGAAAGTCTTTTGCAACCACTGGCGAAATCGCCAAGCTTCTCCGCGCGAGTCGGAAGGATCGCCGAGGCGGTAGAGCGCGGCTGGCACGTTCGCCGGCAGCACGGTTACGCTCGGGCTGTAGCCGGCGGCGGCCAGCTCGGCGGCAATCGCATGCAAGTCCGCCAGGGCGTTGTGCGCGTCGCCCAAGGCAGCATCAAGGCGGCGGATTGATGCGACATGCCGGACGCGGAATCCGAGGCTCGCCTCGTAGTTCAATCGGCTGACTATTTCCTCCCGTTCGGTGGCCAGCGCAACCAAACCATCGCGCAGGATTTTTTCTTCCTGATCGGCGGCCTCGATTTCGGAGCCCGGCTGGATGCTTGGGATCGTGCCGCCGGCAGCGAGGGTTTCCGCCCGTTGCAGCGCCGGCGTGGTGATTTTCGCTACCTCACGCGGGCGCCGGGCTCGTTCGCGACGCAACCGGGTCTGGGCAAGACGATTTTCAAGCGCCCGGATGCGCGCGTCAATTGCGGCGATTTCGGGCTGTTCGGCGAGCGGGGTCAGGCCCGGTTCGGGTGGGGATGCGACGCGGAGCGGGTTGCGGAAAGGTGCCATGATTTCTCTATGCGCCCTTGGAATCGGCGAGAAAAGTGTTCGTGCAAAAATAGGCCTATTTCTGCATTAACGTTCCGGAGTGTTAAGAATATCCAAGATCGTTCGCCAGCACATTGGGCGGCCACCGTTCAGCGCGCGCACGGCCGCCAGCGCGTCCGACAACAAGGTGCCCGGCGCAGGCGGCGCCGTAAGGTGAGCGGCGAGCGCTTGCGCGGCGCCGGTGCGCGACATCCCGCCGTAGAACCGCGCGATCGTCATCAACACCGCTCGATTCCGCAGCCGGTTGCGCACCGGCGGCAACAACGCCGGCGCCACAGCCGCCAGGTCGCCGGCGGGCAGGCGCGCCAAGGCCGTCATCGCCGCCGGCGTGATCATGCAGCGTCCCCGCCAGGCGCCGGCCACGGCCGCGCGGGCGGCCGTGCGCGGGGTTCTGGCGGGGGTTCGTCGCCGGCGGTGCCGACGGCTTGAAAATTCCGCTCGGCGCCGCCTGGCGCTGCGCGGCGCAGGATTTCCGCCGCGCAATGTGGCAAGCCGGACTCCAGCAGCCTCAATGCTCGGCCGATTTCTCGTTCCAGCTCGCTGATGCGCGTCGCGAGGCGCCCGCGGGGTTCGGTCAGCAAAGCGTCACCGCGTCGAACAACGAAACGGGCGAAAAATCTGCCTCATCGAGGCGCTCCAGCTCGCCGGGCAACAGCAGCTCGTGGCGGAGCAAGTAAGCAACCTGGCTTTCGAACGTCGGCGGATCATCCGGGCACGGCGGATCGCGCGGACGCTCGCCGTCAGGGCCGTAAATCTCCGCTTCCGCCTGCGTGATCCAAGAATCAGGGACGCCCGTTGAAAACGACGGTGTGATGTTTAGAACCTCAAACTTGGGCGTGCCAGTGCCGCCAAGGCGCCTGCGCGGTTCGGGCCACAACTGGCCGGCGTGACCGGCCGCGCGCCCTTGGAGCGTCCCGGCGCGCAGCCGAGGCGCGCTCCAACGCCACCAATAGCTAGGCCGCGTGCCAGGCCGATCGACGATCCATTCTTCGACAATGCTCTCGCCGTGCTCCAGCCAGATCGCTCGCGGCGCAGGGTCGCCGGCGGCCGTGAGCAAATCGTTTTGCGACATTTGCCAATTCAACCACTCAACCGATGCGCGGTCGGCGTCGCTGAATTGTTCGTCGTTAAGGGCGCGCCACCATAGTTCGGGAATCTTGGCGGCGGCTTCGCGTGGGCGGCGTGGTCTGCTCATCTGCTTTCTCCTACATCCAGGTTGAGGATTCTCATGCCGGCCAGAAACGCGGCACGAGCATCCCGCTCGGCCGCCAGCAACGGGTTCGGCTTCAGTTGGCCAAATCTGTCGCGCACTGCTTCGCCAGTTGCGTCGATATGTTCCCGACACCGCCGGGCACGCTGGTGGGCTTCCAGCGTTGTTTGGAGCAGGAGGAGGCTACCAGCGTCATCGAGGCGATAAGAGGCCAGCAGATCGGCCCAGATTTTTGTCTCCTGCGGCTCCAGGTGCGCCGGCGCCGGCGGGACGCGGCGGCGCGCGGTGGGCGGCATCGATCGGCTGGTCATAGGTCGATTTCCCGGTCAATTTTTTTCAAACGAAAAGTACCGCGCGGACAAAATCGAGCCACCAACGGTTGTTCGACGCTATCGCACCCCGAGATAAACCCCCTACCGCCCCGGCGCCCTGCAAGCCGGCGCGCAAACCGATCTGCATTCTTTCGGCAGCACCGGATCGCGCCTGGGCGGGGGCGCGCACGCGGTGACGCACTTTTCGGAGCGCGTTCGTAAGTGATTGATTTTTCGTGCTTCCAAGCGCGGTGGTGACGCATGGTGACGCATTTGCCTTTATAGGGCTGTTCCACGCGTGCGCGCGCGGGAGAACCACTACAGTACGAAAATGCGTCACCATGCGTCACCGCGTCACCAAAAGTTCGCTGATCACCCATCTTCGCGGCGTACCCACCATCGAACGCCACCATGGCCGCGCTTACCTTGCCGCCAACCCAGCCTCTCCAGCGCAAACGTAATGCGGCGCTGGTCGGAGGTGCTGATCCTGGATGTCTGGAAGTCCAACGCGGATCGCGCCACCTCGGCCACCGTGCATTTGTTCTGGGCGAAGAGCCAATCAGCGATCGCGGTTTCCCAAGCATCATCTTCAAATCGGAGTTCCTGCTGCGGTTTAATGTGTTCCTTTTCGAAGGCTGTATCAGGCCACCATCGATCGCCGCGGCGAAAGGCCGTTGCAGCTTCCGCGAACAGTTGGTCACGATCACGCTGTAACGCATCCGTATCGACGCGCCCGACTTTCACCGGCCAGAACCTGCGCCCACCCGTTTCATCGCGGAGATATGCGGCTTTGTTGGTCGTTCCGATGAACACGCATTGCCGCGGCTCGATCACTTCGTTACGGCCGTATTTCGGCAAATAGCGTTCTTCCGTTTGCGTCAAGAACGCCTTCAGAGCGCCAGCTTCAGCCTTGCCGATCGAGGAAAGCTCGGCGACTTCGACGACCCATTTTCCGCGAAGGTGCATCGATAGGCGCACACCGTCATTCCTGTGCAGATCGGGTAAACTATCGGAGAACCATTTCCCGGCGAGTATCGCGCAGGCGGAAGATTTACGCGCGCCTTGCTCACCTTCCAGAACAAGCATGTAATCGCATTTGCATCCTGGTCGCATGATTCGAGCAACCATGGCGATAAGAAACCAACGCCCGATCGATCGGGTATATGGCGTGCTTTCGGTCCCAAAATAGATCGGTAGGAACGTATCGAGGCGCTTAGCATTGTCCCATTTCAGGGATTTCAGATAGTCTCGAACGGGATGAGTGCTGCGCTCACCGGCGACCATATCGATTGCCTGTTGCGCAGTCTCCCGGCCAAGCCGCCGAAGCTTGTTTCGTTGCAGCCATTCCTGCACCGCACTCACATCGGCATCCTGCATCGGCCGCGGATAGATAGCGCTGCCGCCTTTGCTTTTGGGCACCTTTCGCAGCAAGATCGTATGCCGCAACATTTCATCGTAGCAAAGCAAATTTCTCATATCTTCATCACGCCTCAGAACGAGAGCGGCATTTGCAAGATTCGCCACCGGCTGCCCGCGATCATCATGTTGCAGATATTTTTCCCACTCCTTTTCCTCTCTGGTTTGTTGCTCCGTCTCAGGCACCAGGTCGGCATAAGGATCATCGTCCGCCTCATTCGATGCAGCGGCAGGACGCGATTTCTCAATTCCCCCACCCTGCGCGAGCAGAATTTCCTCCGGTGTCGCGGCTCCGTCCATCATGCGGCGACCTTCGCTAGAACATCGTTCCAATCCGTACCGGACGGCGGCCAGATTATCTGGGTTTCGCGGCCGGCGGCGCTCCATCGCTGCGCGCAGGCTTCGGCAGCCTTGGCGCCATCGCCGCTATCGTCGCGATCAGGAAATATCGTGAGGCAATCAATGCCGTTTAGAACAGGAAACTTCGCAATTCCGTCTCGGCTGCCGGCGGCCCATATCGCTACCCACCCCGCGCGCTGAATTAGCGCCAGGCCGGTCTCGATGCCTTCGCAAATGCCCAAGCCAGTCGTGATTTCATCGTTTGGTGCAAGGCGGATGACGCCAGCCCGGCCCAACATCATTTTCGCCTTTCCGTGCTCGATCTTTCCCATTCCGTCCGCGCGGAGAAAGGTTCGATGAACACCGCAAAATTCGTTGTCGGGTGTAGTCATGGCTGCGACCATCGCCGGCAGCTTTTCGTTTTTGCCGCGCGGGCAGGTTGGATGGAACCGCAGGCAGCTTCGGCGCGGAACGGTCGCGCCACGGAACCATAAATATTTCTCTACGATCGTGCCGCCGATCGGAAGGCTTTCTTTCCATATTTTGTAGGCGCGCTGTCGTTCGTCACGATGTTCCAATACTTTTGCCGGCGTCGAATCGGCGACGGCTGGCGGCGTGCGTTCACTTATTCCTGCACCGGATTTGAGAAGCCGCACCGCGTCCGGAAAAGAAACGCCCTGAATCTGCATGGTGAAGGTGATGGCGTTGCCGTGCGCACCGCACCCGAAACAATGATAATGCCCATCGGGGTAAATGTAGAAACTTGGCGTTCTTTCATTGTGGAACGGGCAACGTGCGGTGAAATTGCGGCCGCTCCGCGCCAGCTTCACGCGCCCGGCGATCAGCGGCACCAACGGCGTGGCGGCCAGCAGCGCCTCGATCTCCGCAGGTGGTATCCTCGATTCGCCGGCGCTCATACGCGTTGTTCTTTTCTGAGGAAAAGAAGCAAAAAACTTTTGTTCGTTTGGCAGCCGGCGGTGGCGGCAGTCATGCTGCAGCCCGCAGCTCGGCAGCCATTTCGGCGAGCAGCTCGGCCTGGCGCACCCGGCCGTGCGCAAGGGCGAAGTCTGCCGCGCGATCGAGGGCCGGCGCGCTTGCGGCGCCGCTCGGGCGCGGGCGGAAGTTGGGTGGTTGGTGTCGATTCTGTGGCTCTGAGGTGTGGCGTGGCTGCACGTTGTCGTGTTCTCTACGGGGAACGGACAGCTTGAATTTCGGGACGGTGGCGGGTATAGCGCGGTTGCTGATGACGCTTACCCAAACGATCCGCCCCGGTGCTGCCCGCGCCGGGGTTTTCGTTTAGGCGGCGGCTTGCTGCCCTACGGCTTCCCGGCTGCGAAGCCAGGCTGCAACGGCTTCGCGGCTATAGAGCGCACGGCGCTGGAAAAGCTTCACCCGCGGCGGCCCCTTGTTTTCCCGCTCTAGGCGCTCAAACGTCCGAACACAGACGCGAGCAATGTCCGCAACCTCTTTCTTCGTAAGTAAGGTGTCCATTGATTTGCTCCATCAATGAACACGGCATAACGCGCACCAGTGCGACGCGCTCACACAAGGTTTCTCAGTTCAGTTTTCTAGCACCAGAAACCGCGCTTTGAGTTTCTTGTGGTATCTTCTCATACAGCCACCCAGAGATGTTGGCCGGTGTCACAACCTCGCCGAAGATCGCCTTCACGGCTTCACTTAGAAACGCCGAACAAGGGCCATCCGCAGAAAAACCGACTTGCACCTTGTTTGTCTCTTCGACAGCTTCCTTAAACGCGATTGCCAACTCCGGAACGTAGCTTCGCCACTTTTCGAGCGGAGGCGAAGTAACAGCAAGAACACTAAAGAATGGGTCGCTCAGCCAAGCTGTTGCTGTGTTTTTCATGTTGGCAAGGCTGCCTGATGTTCTATTGGAATACTTCGCCAGAGCATTTTTCTGCAATTCGAAACCATTCTTGTGTTCATCTATCTTTTCCAAAGCCAGCACGAATTTCTTAAGCGAAGCCGCAGCTTCCTTGAGCAGCTTCTTTCGCTCGTTTATCACCGGTGAAACAAAGTGAACCATTTGCCATGTTATCATTAGCACGGAAATTCTCTGGATTCCTTCATTGGTCGGCATTTTCCACTCGCCGCGCTCTAGGGCGGTCCTAACCATCGCGCGGACCGCGCTTCTAGTCACAATCCGTTTTTGAAGGCCGTCGACGCGCTCAAGCAAGTTTTCCATGGTGTCGGTCATTGCGCCACCGCGGATGGCAAAGTGTTCACGTTCGCGGCGTCGGGGGCCGGGGGCTTCAGCAACTCGGCCAGTCGGGTCGCCGTCCTGGTTGCGGCGGCCAGCGCCGGATCCGCGGCAAGATGTGCGTATCGCTCTGTAGTACTGCTCTGGCGATGGCCTAGCAGCTTGCCCACGATAAACAGGCTATCCCCACCGGCAACGGCGGTGCTGGCGAACGCGTGGCGCAAGTCGTGGATACGCAGAGCGGGCAGGCCGGCGAGAGCCCGCACGCGCTGCCAAGGTTTCTGGATACCTACAAAGCTGGTGCCTTTGCGTTCGCCGGGGAGAACATGCGGGTTGCCTTCCTGCCGCGGTAAATCCGTCAGCACCGCGAGGGCGCCGGGCGGAAGATACAGATTCTTGGCGCCTGTTTTACTGTCCGGCAATCGTGCCACACCCTGGGATGCGTCGATCCATGACCATTGCAGCGTGAGGATTTCGGAAAGCCGCGCACCAGTGAAGATCAGCAGCCGAAAGCACGCGATCGATCGCCAATCTTCAGCCGTGGTTCGCTTTGGTGCGCGGGCCGCCACCCAAGCCGCCGCATCGTTCTCGGCGATGCCAGCCTGTTCGGCCTGACGCTCGCAGGCCTGGCGCCAGGCCTTGCGGCTTTCATCGGTCCAGTCGGCCGCGGCACGATCGAGCGCCTCACCTAGGCGCGCCAGTTCGAGCGCGCTCAGCAGCAGCTCGCGGGCCTTCTCGGGGAATTTCTTCACGTGCCGGCATGGGTTGGAAAG
>Ga0116229_10014384_pt1 | contig 10994 bp, 7 predicted proteins | sample S1TSphgellanicum_3_FD_87313 | JGI IMG/M metagenome (GOLD analysis project Ga0116229, IMG submission 87313) | Host-associated microbial communities from peat moss isolated from Minnesota, USA - S1T2_Fc - Sphagnum magellanicum MG | ecosystem: Host-associated > Plants > Peat moss > Unclassified...
AAAAGGGGACCAGGGAACGGGCCGCCCAGGCCAAACCAACAAAAAAACACGGGGAAAACTGAAAGGGGGGGGCCCCCCCCCCCCCAAAAGCAACCAAGACTCAACTAGGATGAACTAAAAGGATTTTTACCACACATTGCGGATGAACTACCGCATACCTTATCCATCCTAATGCAAATGGGTCAGTCAAACTTGGATGATGTTGATGGCTCTCCATCCAAAAGAAATTGGATGATAATTTCTTTTTCAAATAAAATGTTTTATAGAATGAATTTTTTTGGTTAGATTACCTATGAGTTTAATTTCAGAAATTTGAAGGTGTCACATTTTGAACATTTGGACCTTTTTTTTTTTTTTTTTTTTAAAGGTTGGAAATTTAATCAAGAAAAAATTAAGTGGATTTTCTTTTTAAAACTATACTTTCATAGGTTGGAACAATAATAGTGCAATGGGGGAAACCCTAAACCCACAACTACCCAATTACATGATAAACCACATCATTTAAGACCTTTGGGTAGTTTTTAGTTAGGTTAGTTATTTTGTGTTACAAAAACCAAATGAAATAAAATAGCATTGTGGTGGTTACTTGTGGATTGGTTGATTTTGTGAAGGTCATAAAATGACTATCAAATTTGGTGATTTATTTAATTGTGTTAAATCAAAATGGGATATACATGGCATAAACCCTGTATATTTATTTATCTACACTAATTTATTATTCTCACTTCTAATAAGTTATTATTCAGTCGAAGGTATGTCAAGTTTTCATCCATCTTTAATGAAACAATGGACTAAACTAAGGTTTCTCACTTCAAATTGGTCTTCAGAATTTGAAACCCTTCATAATTATGGCAACTTACAGTCAGGGGTTTTTTTTTTCCTTTTTTTTTTTTTTTTTTTTTTTTTTTTCAATTTTGGCAACATGCTCAAATTTGTTGTCTGAATATGGCAATTTCACTTTTTTTCCCCCTCAAAGTATGGTGACTTTGCCCCATTTTTATCCCAAAATTTCTTGTGTAGGATTGGCACTGCCTAAAATTTGTGGTGAAAATTTGACCCAAAAAATAAAATGCTGCTTACAATATGAATAATTTCAATATTCATGTGACAATAGTATGAGTAATTTCACTAAGTTGTAGGTTATTGGATATATTGAAAAATAATCATTTCAAAAAAAATTTAAATCTTTAAAATCTTTAAATTTCAAAAAATCTAATCTGCTTTCACAGAATGCCCTGTGATTTCTCAGAAGTCAAATTCCAGTGTAGAACATGCCCAAATACACTAATTTTTTTGGCAGATCTTTGGAATATTTGTTAAGGCCCACAAAGGGTGTCCAAATTCTGTTAAGTCCCCCAAAAAGGGGTCCAAAATTCGTTAAGGACCCGCAAAAGCGTCGGCGGCGAACGTACACCGGCGATGGCGCTCAGGCCAAAGGACAGCCCCCCGCGACCGACCGACCGACCGAGAGACGGAGCGATGGCTTGCTTGCTTGCTTGCTTTCTGCTGCTGTCGTGACGGTCTGGTAACCGGATTGCTGCTTGCCTGCTTCGCTTTCTGACGCTGCGCTGATGCAAACCAGAGGTACGAAAGTTGTGTTGGATCACTCATATTTCGAAGCTTAAAATTTATTTTTTGAAACTTTGGTACTTTCTTGCTTGTTGCTTCAGATCCAGTGTAGCTCTGAGCAGTTTTTTTTTTCTTCTTTTTTGCTTCTGAGCTTTTCTTTGGCCTTTTTTTTCCTGTCGCTAGATCTCTTCAACTAATTTCTACTCAATTGCGCGCCGGTTCGACCTGCCTCTGAAATTCTTTTCTTTTCTCCCGTTTGAAGCTTAGTTTCTTTTTCGAAATCCAGCTTTTTCAATTGTCTTTGCTCCTGCTTCTCGTAAATGTTCTTCAAAGGCTTCTCGTAGTCACACGCTATCTGCGAGAGCACGCGCGCGAGAGAATGAAGACTGTTCCGGATAAACTACTTTAGCCTCGACCGACGTTATCTGCACGAACAAATATTTCGATCGGCACAAATTATCTTACAATTGAGTAGCTATTTGCATGCGCGTTTGCTGTCAAAACCTTCAAAATCCTCGTGTGTCGACGACGTAGAGAAGCGGATCCGCAATTGAGAGGATTGATAGAAGCTACAAACAGTTTTTTCAAGACATAAGGAAGAAGCATTGTCTGATCATCATTCCAGACCGATTCAAGGCATCTGTAACCAGAGTTTTGTCGTTGTTCTTGTTCTTGTTCGTGCGATGGACAGCTTCTTGGATGGTTACACGGGCCTGCTCCCTTTCTTGATCAGGGCGATTGCATCCAAGAGCAACGAGCCCCGCACCAACGTATACTCAAAGCTTGTGGAGGAGCCTAGCAATAATTATGCGGCGCAGCAGCGGACGTTGAAAAGGAGTAAAACTCATCTGCCGCAGCAGGCGCCTCGCTGCTCCTCATCAATAGGAGGAGCAGCAGCTGCTGTGCAGAATTTGACGTTCTTCCGCACCTCGTCCTTCGACCACACTACCACACCTCGAAGGTCAAGCAGCATGCAGCAGGCCGCGCATCACAACAACATCCGATATTAGAAGAAGAAGTAAAAAAACATCAGCTGATCACAAAAATGATCATGTCCGCTCAGATCCTCTGCAATTGGTCGCTACCATGAGTGAGCGCTCTTCCGATCCTTAATCGAGCAGAAAAATTCATGGATCTGAAGTAAGTACACTCCTCTACACGAGCAATATTCCACACTGACCCTCATGACGTTCCAATAAGCTCGAGACTATGTAAGCTTTAACTTCTTCGTTCATGGCTTGTACAGAATAGAGAAAGTAGCCAGAAGATGAATTTCACCATGGCTAGCAGTTTGGCCATGGCTAGTCCAAGGGAATAGCAGATCCAGAGAGAGAGACAGAGAGAGAGGTCCAGCACTCCGGATGCACACAGGATTTGTTGGGAGGATTCACCTCGCTTGGAATTCTGATCTGAGGCTCAGGAGTCCAGGACATGATGCAATGAGAAAGTCTCATTGTTGTAACATAAAGATTGTTAAATAGATTTGCAAAAGCCAAGTGTTACAAGGGTCCTGTTTTTCATCAAGTCCAATGCATCATCAAATGCTGCGTAATGTTTTCTTAGATCCTGGAAGATTGTTTGCCAAGGAACTAGATCTTACAAACACAGTCGACATGAATTCTGCTCCTACTGTCCTGCTCCTCGCTTCTGAAAGTGCGATCATCACGCGCACATGATGCCTGTCCGGGAGGAGTTTGCGAGGAGGACAAGAGCCGGTGAGAAAAGTCTGATACGGAATCTCCTACCTCGAAGTTCTAGTCCAATTATAGCTGCAAAAGACTAAGCGATCTTGGAGGCAGGCTCTGTCATTGCAGCAGGGTTTAGGGTTTACTAGGATTCAAGCTGAAACTCACCACATCGAATGTCCCTCTGAAGTGTTAGTGATTCTGAAACTACACATGTTTGATATCCATCTGCTGGTTTCACTTACAACTAGGTTAGGTTCCACAGAGGATTCATTCCAACAGCAACTTGCATGGATTGGGAAAGAGGATTGGGACCTCATGACATTGCAGCTGGCTGATGAGGTTTGTCTCTTTGGCTCAATGAAGTAGTTATGTTTTTCCATGCTTTTCAGGTGATAATACTCCATGTTTTTCTATTGGGCAAGGAGATTCTTTGTACTACTACAAGCTGCTCTTTGATTGCTGCAAGATGAAAAACACCCACTACTGTAGGAGGTTTGAGTATGTTAGTGAAGCAATTGGAGAAATTTCCTAGTGTATTTAGAGGGTGTGACCTTATATCCATAATTTTGGAGAATGAAATGCTGCTTCATGCTCTGACACTGTTCATGTTATACCTAATCCATGTATCCTGCTGTGACAGCTCAGACTTCTTCATACTCACTTGCTGGTTGGCTCCTGTCTCAGACTCTTTACAAGGAACAGTCATTCTGTAACTTTGGACTTTGTTTCTGTTGGCAATGAATCAAGTTTAGTCAATGACCAGGTCGTCTCTTTTCAATGACCTGGACATACCATGTTGTTGCTGCATGCAGAGGTGGCTTCGTGAGCAGATTACATCATTTCTGAAAGCGGCTACAGCTGATTTAAATTTCACTTCTTTGTTCTGGACTTGCATCAATTGGGCTCTGGGAAAAAAATGCCGGAGTGAATCAGACAACATCAACAGTAATAAGCTGCGTTATTGTGAAGAGGTCAGTCTTCTTGAGACCTACTGTTCCTTATTGAAAATGTGAGAAACTTTTCAGCTCCATTTCAGGTTTCTTCTGCACCTTTTTTGTTTGACCCTTTGCTCTATGAGGTGAGATTCAAGAAGCAGATGCTTTCCCTTGCCATTGTGTCCACCCTAGATTCTAAAACAAAGATTTTGGTGTACAATCTGCAACAGAACCCCACTCAATCTCAGTGTGGCATTCTAGGTCCAGTCTCTGAAACCAAATGTGAAGAGAAACTTTTCAGCTCCATTTCAGGTTTCTTCTGGACCTTTTTTGTTTGACCCTTTGCTCTATGTAGGTGAGATTTAAGAAGCAGATGCTTTCCCTTGCCATTGTGTCCACCCTAGATTCTAAAACAAAGATTTTGGTGTACAATCTGCAACAGAACCCCACTCAATCTCAGTGTGGCATTCTAGGTCCAGTCTCTGACACCTCAATGCATTGCTGTAGGCAAGTAGAAGCCAAATCATTTGATCATCAACAGTAGTTGTGATAGATGTAAATTAGCCCTCTAGAACACTTGGGTTACTGTGTTTGAGCGACTGTAAATCTGAATTTTGATGCAATAGTTTGTACTTGTGTAGTAGATTGAGCTAGTGGTAAGCAATGTGCAGGAAATCAAAGAAGTAAATTGACTCTTGTGGTTCTCAACAGGTAGTCTATTCAGGCTTTGTCAAGTCGGATTTCACCCATGCAAGTAAGCCAACCTCTGAACCAGTGTACACATTAAGTTGACCTGGGATTCAGCACATTCTTTCGATCAACAGCCCAAGAACAAAGAATTCTTCTTCCCTCGTTATGGAAGGATTTTAGCAACACTTCAACAGGCAAAGCTGAGTTACAAAGGTATGCATTTTCTTTACGAATCAGATTAGGTAGTAGCTCTTTGAGTTGAAGATATTCAGTTTTCTTATGTATCTCAGCTCTCTCAAAAAGCAAGGGTAGTAATTGGCCTCTTTTCTCATCAATTAACAAACAGGTACCCTTTGCTTGAAAGTGGCATTTGAGACGGAAGAGCAGAGAACGTCCTGTAGGGAATTCAAGCACTATGCAGGAGAGAGATTCCTCCTGTCTCATAAAGCACTAGGAGAAATATCCTTGTATAGATGGAGGCCACCTTAAATTCACGAATCACTCCTAGTAAAGAGGAGGGATCTTGCACCACTCCTGAAGATTCGGAGGGGAATTATGCCTACCTATATTTGTAAGATCCCTCCCACTCTTGAGTAGGCGTAAGCACCCTCTCCCACCTACAGCTTGTAATATATGTATGTTCAAGTTCATGATAATGTTCACCTTGTGCTCCATGATGGATGGGCAACGTTGCCAAAATGCAGGGTTGGACTTGGTTCATGATAATGTTCACCTTGTCCTAGACCCCTTTACTTTGGGAATGCTCCCACCTCGGCTGCTTTAACCTACACAAATTAGTCCAGGAGTTGTGTTCTCCAAGAATGCAGTCAATTGTCATCATCGAATTTGATTAAATTTGATTTGGATTTTGTCATTGAACAATACTTACAAAAGGGGGAGAAGCCAAAATGTTTGTTTTCACCAAACTCATGTTGGGCATTTGGGCAATGATATAAACTCAATTCCTACTTACTAGGCAAGTTGAGAAGTTTCTGACCAAGGATTTTAAACAGTATTAAAATTAAGAATTTCAATTTATAGTTTGTTAGACTTTAGTTGTACCACAACCACATTGTACAAAATATTATTCTCGTGTGAAAGTTTAAGGTCTACGTCATGTTTGTTATTGCCCCAAGCTAATGGATGCGCATGTGTAAATTTTGGATGCACCCATCCAATTTCTTGGGTCGTTTTGAAGTCTATCCTTCTACTTGTTGGGTTTCTTCTCAAAATATGAATGTTGGGTACCTGATTTAATCATGCCTCTATATCATCTTCTTTTTTTTTTTGGGTTGTCACTTGCCTTTTTTGTATCATGAGGTTTCATATCATATGAAATGTAAAAAAATTCATATGAAAAAATATGCAAGAATTAATTAAAATAAAACACATCAATTTTTAAATAATTTAAAATTCGTTTCTGAAATATAATTTTTAAAAATTAATTTGATGTTATTTTAAAAACTTCAATAAGGATTTTATTAAGATTTAATAAAAAAATCATAATGCAGTTAATTTTTAATTGATTAATTTGTTTGTATTGTTGTTGTATTTCATGTTATAAACATTTATTATTGCCCAAGATAGTAGACATGCATGTATGATTTTAGGATTTACCAAGCATGTATGAGGCAAACACAATTAGTTTTATGTAAGTTGATTTCAAAACAATTTTGTCATGTCATGACTACATGACTTTATTTACCTACCTTATGCTACAATCACATAATGTTAAGTTATGTTAAAAGAGACATGTTTTTTTTTAATAGAAAATGTTAGTCAACATAAAATCCTAGGTGAAATTTTAAATGGCACACAATGTTAATTGAATGGTAAGTTGATATTAAATGAATATTAATTTAATATTAAATCTTCAAAACAAAACATCAATCTTGGAATAAAAACACAATGTGTAAAAGTTGAGGAATTTAAGTCAATGTTTAGTTAACAAAAATGTTTTTCATGGTTCTCCAAAGAAGAAATGAATAAAAAAAAAGTTAATTAATTTTTAGGTCAATGTTAACTAACATAAAGTTAGCCTACTTAACATTATGGGGCCTAATATTAGGCCTGATTGTAGCTTAAGACTACTATAATTATTCTTTGTACATTAATTTTAACACGTAAGATTATTTGCATCAAGGGGTAAAATGCATTTGTCACCTTTTACTTTTTCTTAAACCTACAAATCAAAAGTGTTTCACGAAAATTCATCCTTGCAATTATTACATTACATGATATAGCAATATATAGTGATGGTTAAGTTGTTATTTTCAAAGTATAGTTGTTGATTATTGTTAATGAGATTTTTCTTTATGCCCATTAATTTCCTACTTCCTAACTTTTTCAATTACAAGTTTTGAAACAACAAAATGTACATCTAAAAATTAAAAATCTATGTACAATCCTACAAGATGCACTTACTTTGTTATATTTTCAAGAAATTAGAATTAGTTAAGAATAATCATTTCATTTCTCCACAAAATGATCTCAAAGTTTGAAAGTATAAAAAGTTGATGCAAATCTCATTTCCTAAATTCTAAACAAGTACATAAAACTCAATGTTAATAGGTATTCGAACTTATAATGAAAATACAAAATTGTATTAAGAAATCAAAGTTTGTACATTAAAGATTCAAAAAATAAGTATGGAAATTAAAAATCTGATGTCTTTCATTTTTTGTCATCCTTCTTTTATATTCTAAGTGTTACAAACACAAAAAACCACAAGAACAAAGGTTAAAAAAAAGGTTTAAATTTAATTATGCATGACAAACGTGAAGACAGATTTTTATTATGCTAACATATGCAAACATGAACATGAAGAGAACTTGACAAGATTATGGTGCAAAATCATGCCTTAACATATTAGTTGTGTTGCCAAAATGTATCCCAAGGAGGTTGAAGCTTGATTGGTTTGCAAATGAACAACAAATTCACAAAATTCTTGATTTTCATGTTCAAGATCCCTAAGGACAATAAGGATTTCTTCCATGGATGTAGACATGATGAACATTGTGAAATATGACACAACAAGAAGTGGGTAATTCATGATTTTTTGAAAATAAATCCTTTGAAGAAAAAAAATAATCCACACCCAATTCCAAAAGAAATCTAATTCCTGAATGACTTATAAATGTAAAATTAAAAGTAAACCTAATGGAGTTTATTCAAACTATTAAGGACACAAATAACCACAAGAACAAAAGTTTAAAAATATATCTAAATCTACTTCAACCAAGGAACAAAACAAGATTATGTGATTCAAAAATAAGAACACAAGATGTGCACGATAAATATGAAGACAGATCTTTATTACATTAACTTATGCAAACATGAACATGAAAAGAACTTGACAAGGCTATGGTGCAAAATCATGTCTAAGATTTGTGTTGAAAAAACTAATAGAAATGAGAGGTCCTACTCCTATTTATATCCCTTTGTGGACCTAGCTTAAAGAAGTTTCCAAGGAGGCTTCTATGTGTGCATCAAGTAAGGAAGTTTTTTGCAAACCTTTTTAATTAAGAGTCGACTATGAGTTAATTAAAACTTAACTAAAAATCAATTACGATTTAACTATACTTAATTAGGATTAACTAAGATTTAATTGGGATTTAACAATTAAGATTTAATTAAGATTTAACTAGGACTTAATTAAAAGTTAATTGGAACTTAATTGAAAATTAACTAAAAATTATGGATGAACATTATAGATGAATTTTATCTATTGGAAGATGGTGTCTAATGTTTCCATCCATCATATTAAATTTGAACTTGCAATGCCTCATGCAAATCACCTAAATAATAACTAGTTGATAAATTTTTTTGTTCTAATCAATTAAATAAAAAATAGCTAGTAAAATTGTAAGAAACAATCATAATTACTAATAAAATTCTTTGTTCTAATCAATTAATAAAAACTAGCCAATAAAACTATAAGAAACAATCAAATATTTCAAATTTTGCTACCTATTCTATTAATGACATGTTGTGCAAACTACTGGTTCAACAAATGTCACTGGTTCAACTCACATCACAAGTTAAGTTATTACTAGTTATAATGTTAGTATTAATTTATCAACTAATGGTTAAAGTACCAGTTCACAAAGAAAATTGATTAACAATTATACCAATGGTCGGGAGATGGAAGTCCAAGATGAATAATGATCTTGATGGTATAGATTGCTTGGAGGCTTCAACCTAGAGCAAGTTGTTTTTCTTGTTTGAAAACCTAACTCATTTTTTTTGTCCACTTCCCGTCTTTCCTTAATTGGTTCTTTCCTTGAAAAATATTGGTTGTTCGCAATGAAAGAATTATTGTTTTTGTCATGTGTTTTTTACAATTATTCATGAAAGAAAATTTTCATTGTTTTTTTTTTTGGGTTAATGTGCACATTAATGAAACATTGCAAAATGAATGGATAACATTAAGGTACAAAGCTCCATACCTTGGAACATAACTTGTATCACATGCATTGTTTTGTTTTATTTATGTCAAAGAAAAGGGATAAAAACATTTTTTCATTACTCATTTTCTTAGCCGCAAGGATAACACTTCCATGTAACAATCAACCTATTTGAAACAACAAATAAATATTTTGAAAATTTCCATTGACATTAAAATTCCACAATGCACACATCAAATATGGGTTGAATGCACAAGTTGTGTATGTCAAAGATGAAAGAAACAACCTGTCAATTATGATCATTGCATAAACTTCAATAATCTTAGGTGAAGTGTTGAGGTTGGATATGCCACTTCATTATCACTTGTCAAGGCACACCATCCCTAAATGTTGCCAACAAGTAACAAACAATGTGAAGGTTTTGTTGGATTAAAATAAAATAAGGAAACACAATGTATCTTGTTGAAGACCATTGCATGGAGCCAAAAATTTGAAAATGTAAGAATGAAAAAAATTACTTGGATTTTGGAATGTGGTTTTGGAGATTCAAGACTCCAATGAAGAGATGATTTGCATCAAAAGTGATTTTTAAAATTAAATAATTGAAATTTTAAGAGACATTACATTTTGAACAACAATGTGAAATTGCGTTCTAGGTGATCTAAGAATAAAGTCCACACATTTGAGTCATATCATAGACAGTTTACATTAGGGTTGAGGGAACAATGCATTACCAAACACATGGTTTTTAGTTTTTTTTTCCCCACTATTTCATTCAAATGCAAATATAAAGTGTGGCCCTTGATCTAAGGAATCCTAGAAAATTAAGCCAAATTGCAAAATCAACTCATATAACCCTTGGAGTTTAGCAAAAACAAAGCTCATAATAATGAACAAGGGAAATGTTAAATTTCGACTCAAAGTCCCTCAGTTTGGTATATTTATAATGTGTAGAAAAAACCAAAATTTTCTTCAGGGTTTTAACCATGGTACAAGTGTAAGTGCTAGTTCACCAGGACAACACCCCAGGCCACACTCAAGAGACCTTGGGTGTCACCTTAGGCCAGTTGGTTGTCACCTTGGGTGAACCAACACCTACACTTGTAAAATGGTAAAATCCCCAAATTTGGGCGGTTGCTTCTAAACATCATAAATACACCATCCTAAGACTAAATTGAGGGTGTTCAAGTCCAAATTTACCCTTTACTAAGGGTTCAATATAACCTTTGAGAGGGTCTCACTAAGAAGGGTGAAGGTGTAGGGTAAAGCCCTTGGCCATGGGCTTCATTGGAATGAGGGCTCCAATTGAGTGCAGGCCCAACTCCAATGAAGCCCTTGGCCCAAGAGCTTTACTGAGTGCAGAAGACCTGTTCTGATCTTCTTTTTTTTGTCCTGTGGTGGCATCAAATGCATATCATAAGAAAAAAGCAAAAAAAAAAGGGGAGTGGGTGTGTTTCAAAAAATTGGATCACTTGCACCCTTTTTTGAATTGACCCCCAAAACTATGCTGGTTAACATGCCCTCCAATTACACTAAAAATAAAAGTGGAAGCACATCTTTAGGTGCTAGTGTAGGTGCTAGTTCATGGGGAGGGGGTGGGGGGGGGGGGCACAGAATCCCCCCTAATTTAAAGGGGGGGGGGAAATGATTTAGGAAGGTGCTCACTAGCAACCGCCCGCAACCCTAAAGCTTCCTAGATGACACCT
>Ga0116229_10014385_pt1 | contig 10994 bp, 6 predicted proteins | sample S1TSphgellanicum_3_FD_87313 | JGI IMG/M metagenome (GOLD analysis project Ga0116229, IMG submission 87313) | Host-associated microbial communities from peat moss isolated from Minnesota, USA - S1T2_Fc - Sphagnum magellanicum MG | ecosystem: Host-associated > Plants > Peat moss > Unclassified...
AAATACCCTTAAAATTTTGTAATTTTCATGAAAAAAAATACAAAAAATAGTTGTTTTATAAAAAGTTTGTTTAATTTCTTTAGAATCATGGTTATAATTAACAAACCTCCAAATGAGAACCCATGAGGGTTTAGTGTGGTTTCCAATACATTCAACATTGGTTTCAACCATTGTTATACCAATAAGTATATTTTGACTTTCCAAATTGGTTTGAAACATTCAAGAATTAGAAATTTAGTTATTAGGCAAGTGTTGGTATGGTGTTGACGTTTTTTTAACTTATCACTATGATAAGAATAGTTATTTTTAAAAACAATAACGAATGGCATGAATATCGTGATTTTGTGAAATGTCTTACCAAGAGAATATGCATATTGTTATGGTAAATGAAACTTTTTTGCATATCAATACAAATGACAAAATATAATATAAAGTTGTAACAACATCTTTAAGGTTTGAAAAAACAAAATTGGTAGCAAAGAAGTGGTAACTCCAAGATATTACCATTCCTTTCACTTTCATGGTTGCCATTAAAGGCATGTGATGAACATTTAATGTGTAATGAGCAACTTAAAGCCTAAAAACTATATGAAGCTTCAAACTCTTACTATGGACATATTTTTCAAAATTGTAAAAGAAGGAAAATGCAATAATAACATCAATAATTTGGATACAATGCAATGTGAAATTTAAAATATTATTTTAAAAAGTACATTGATTTTGAACAAGGTGCGAAATTTTTTTTGCCATCACTATTGGTGGTAAAATTAATTCATCTTGAGTTTGTGTGACGATGGTAGTTACAACATGCCTTGATTACCATTATCAATGTGACATCACACATGAAAGAATCACATTCATTGCATAATGACATTGCTCATTTTAGTAAATTCAAAATAAGATCATGATAAAAATTAATGGAACCATGTAATTAACAAATTTGAATAATTTGAATGCAAATTAAAATTTAATATAAAAATAGAGACCATAACTAGGTTTCCAACTAATACCCACAAATTGGTTTCAATTTCAAGTCAAATAATTGTATTCCCAATACATACATGGATGAGAAAAAAAAAAAATGTTCTCTTTAGAGTAAAATAAATTAACAAACACCTACCCTGTGGGCAAAGTCAACAAATCTTATTTTCCCCAAAATGTAAGGCATATTAGCAAACATTCCCCTTTTTTTCAAAAGAAAAAAAGAAAAAGTGCACAAGTAATGTGCAAGAACCCTATCTATAAATAGCTATTTGAACTATTAATTCACTCAAAATAATTTTTTTTTAAAATCAGACCATCAAATTTAATAATCCCATTGGCTTGAAAAAGAAATCTTCAAGCCTATACACAACCTGATTTTACCAAACATTGAAAATAATCTTTCCTACCTACCAAACTAGTGCATTCAAAATAAGTAAATTAAATTTTTTTTAAAAAACACCAAATTTAACAATTTCATTGGTCCTAACAATTTTTCTTCAAATGTACCCACACACAAACCTATTCAACAACTTCTATATATTTGTATATTAATATTATAATCTTTTTCTATATACATATTAGGTTAAAAACTTTTTAGGAAGACACAAAAATAGATTATGTAGCCTAGGACTCCTAATTAAAGAAAACCAACACCTACATTGGTACCAATAACATAAAAAAATAGTGGATGACCTTCAAAAAGTTATCCAATATATCTCCTTATATCATTTTTCACAATAACCTCCTAAATTTGTTTTTTTTATTTTTAGTAATGCATATTTATCTTTCATTATATTTGTATTCTAATATATCTATAATTATAGGTAGTTGAATAAAAACTCGGTATTTTTTATTTGCCTTCTCCTTGCTATTTAGATTTAAACAAGACCTTTAATGAAACATATTAAACCATATCAAAACTTGAAAAACAGAAAACATTGTGATCACACACCAATGCATTCGTGTAAGGCAAGAGATTTAACAATGGCAAATATAGCATGCACATTCTATTCAAACTCCACCAAGGGAGTTAAAGTAGCATTTGTTTCACAAAGTCATAAAGACATAAAATTCTTCCCACATTTGGTAGGATTTTGGGTGAAAGGCAAACAAAATAACCCCATATGACAATTTCACCTTAACAATTCCATGAGTTTTGGAATTTTCCTATTAGATTGCACTACACAACAAGGGTGCCATTAAGTTGTGATGATGCACAAACACAAATCTCAAAGGTCTTTTGTTAAAAAATCTCAAGGTTTTTATTCATGAGAGTTATTGTCTTCATCTTCAAGGTGCAAAGACTAGAGAGCAAAGACTTGGTTATTAAATTCACTGCCCAGATTGTGTTTTCTTGTCAAATTCTAAAATGCATGCAACTGCCAAAAATAACTTGTATCAAAGTTTCATCACTTGAAGAACATATTTATGCCATAACATAGAAACCTACATATATGCGCATGATGAAAAAAAAATGACATTGAAACACAAAAACATACTTAGGAAGAAACCCGTAAGGGGAAGAGCCAAAAAACACGCACAAAATTAATAAAAGAAAAGGTCAACAAATTAAAGCTAGGTGACACACTAGTAAAGGCCACTGGACCAAGCAATCAAAGGAATAATAAAACAAAGAAAACCGTAATAAAATAAGTCAAAGGCCAAAAAGACCTAATCAATGTCAGAGTTTAAAGAAAAGGAAACCAATAGGTCGAAAAAAGGCCATCTAAGTGACAAGATGAGAAAGTTTAGGAACAAGCAAGAGAAACAATACAAGTGCAACAATGCTTCACTAAGAAATATCATGTGAAGAAAACATCAAAGGAGGAACAAAATGCCACCAAAGAATGTTGGAGTCATCCACAAATATGCCATTATGACACCATTCCTTTTGGAAAGTGATCTCAAGTCATTGTTGTATGCATGGATCTTGACTTGTCACCTTATGATGACGAAAGCAACCCAAGTCACCATGCCAATTTCAATAGTTGCAATCCATGCATTCACTATAATTTTTTTACTAAAGTAACTTCCTTCAAAGAAAAAACATGATCATAGATTTGAACGTGTTGATGGCCTAGAATGAAAATGGATATCTTGTTGGATGGTTCAAAAACTCTTTTGATGTTGGATGATCTTCATCATAAGCCAAGTCTCCAAGAATGAAATCAATCCAATATGTGTCTCTAATCAAATCGACCCTCTCCACAACCTCCAAATTGTTGTCAAAAGTTAGCCAAACATGGTTTGGTACCCAACAACTTTTAAAACAATGTTTAACAATCTCAAGTGTTTCATACCCATATATTGAACACCTAATTTCAAAACCCATTTGAGCCAATTAAAGCCAATAGGTAATCATTTATGCAATATAAGCCAAGTTAATGTTGTGATCTTTCTAGGCTTAGAATGATGCCAAAGACATTAAGTAAGGTTTTGCATCATTGCTCCATCAAACCTTAATCCTTAAGTTCCTTGACAAAGGAATTTGAATCCTCCCAAGAAGGCCCTATTAGTCCTATAACTTTTCTTTGATGAATATCCAAAGAATGTCAACTCCTTTAAACCTTGGCCAACCTTCCAAATCTATTCACTAGGATCCCATGGTAGGCCAACAATAAATTCAAATTAGAATAACATCAATTCAAAAGCCTTAAATATCCATTGGTCAATTCATTTAAGTTTGTTTGCTTTAAAGTTGGTTTAAAATAATGAATTTTTCCTTCCTCACAAGGACTTTCACACAAACAAGGTTTTGTGTTGTAATACAAAAAGGTTCACAAGGGATTATAAAGATATGACCTATGTCTTTGCATACATTAAACTCCTGAACCCTAATAGAATTAACCAAATTCTTTACAACCTTATACACCCAATTAAGTCTAGTTATCTGATTCAATGGTAATGTCAAATAATGTTCACCCAATCACCTTTTATTAGATATGCAAACTCATTGTTCAAGTTCCATGGGATGGATGAGTGGAGAATTTTTCTAGCCATTATCAACATAATAGTCCTTCAAGTCTTCCGAGTCCTAATCATACCACATTATTTCCAATTTCCACAACTAACATCCCAAAAGTTACTGATGCATGAACAACTAGCCATGGCAATAGCCCTCCTTATATGGGTTGTAGCTTGCCGTAAAGGATTTGGGACAAGAAGTGGGATGAGATCATTGTCAAATATTGGTTGTTGAAACATTTCCTCCAATTAGCTCGACTCCTTTTTGGTCAACCTAAGTCTCACCTAACTCCATGCATCCATAATAAAATTCCAAAAAAATGAAAGGTTTATTTAAATTTTATAGCTCCAAATAACCGATTAATATTTGGAGGCATTGTGAAGCAAGCTTTGCCTTGTGGTTAGAACAAGTTTGCACACCTCAGTAAAAAATCTTTCCAAGACTCCTTACTTAGTAATGGACTCCAAACCATTAATTTCACAAGAAGAACTTATGCTTGGGTTTTGGGATCAATATTGCCTAACCTTCTTGAAACATTAATAATGTAATAACATTTCAACTTACCTTCACTCAAGACATGTTTACCTTACCCCCCCCCAATATGAAATTCTACATCAAACTTTTGATTTAAATGCACATGCCTAGATTAAGACTCCAACATGTTGTTATGTACCATACAGATGCAAACAAGACTTGGTTGGTTATTAAAATCCAACCAACTAATGATATTTTGCATGTAACCCAATTAATCAATTTTGATTTGAAAACTAGCATTGATTTCCCAAAATTGGTTTCAGCCAAGAGGCAAAAACCTATTTGAAAACCCAAGTATTTTACTCCTTGTCCCTATATAAGGAACCCAACATAACCCTTCTTTTTTACTCCAATCAAAATCCCTCTAACTATCAAATGCCCAAATGGTTGATGATTTCCACCAATTAATTTTTTCACCTACAATAGTACAAAACAAAAAAAAATACCCCACAAGTTCTTTCCAAATTATTAGCCAAACATTCCAAATAAAGTGTTTTCAAAATCAAATAGAAGCAATATTAGCTTTTGTTCATTCTCCATTGCCCAATCCATTGCATCCCTTGCAACGAGAATATTATTTAGTATATTTCAGTTAGTTACAAATCTAATTTGGTTAGGCTAGATGATTTGAAGTAAATGTATATACGCCTTGTTAGCAACTTGGTGACCATTTTGTAAACATTTCCCAAGAATGTTATGGGCCGCTAGTTCCCAATTAAAGACCTATTTCCAAACTTTGGAATGAGCAAAATCAAACCTTTATTAAGAAATTTTGAAAGTTGACTTACCACCAACATGGTTTCATTACAACAAAAAATATGTACGCTAAGTGATTTCATTGGATTTTGAGTGAATTCATTGGTTGTAATGAATGGGGACTAGTAAAGAAACAGTGAATTCATTGGTCTAATGAACGGGTACTAGTGAACTACACCCACATTTTGTAGTAGTGTTTTAGTTACTTCCAATAGACCCGTACTAGTTTCATTAAGAATCTATTGAAAAAATTCCATCGGTAAACCATCAAATCCAATTGCCTTGCTCGTGGAGAACGAGTTGATAACCGCTTTCATTTCTTCTAGTGTGATGTTTTTGAGTAGCTCACTTTAGTTCTTTTGACATTTAATGAGGGACTGAAATAAAACATTCTACCCTAATTGTCCTTATTGCATCATCTTTTAGATCTACGAAATACAAATTCTTGTAAAATTTTTGCACATGTTCATTAAACTCAGTTTAAGTAATAAGAATCTTAACATCAATAATTAACTTTTTAATAAATGTTTTTTTATGTCCACCTTTATGAAAATTGAAAAATGTTTTGGAGCAAGTATCCCCAAACTGAAACAAATGAATTGTTATGTTGTGTATTCCTTGATTTAGGTTTGCTTAAAAAATTTTAATGAGTTGAAATTGATATTTTGAGAGCATCTTTTGGGCATCTTCATTTGTTGGATCACCTTGTAATTGTATTTCAACAAGTGTGATACAATTTGAGTATTTATGAATGTGTTCACATTGTCGTTTCCATTGGATTTTGGATAAGACATCACCTCTAGCCACAACTTTTTGAATGGCCCTTTTTAGCCATCTAGCCCTTTCAATCACTAAAATTGGTTTGCCATCATCATTATTCCATGTATCAATGATATTCAATTTAAGAACCAAATCCTCTAGTAATTTTAAGTCAAAGACTCAAGAGTACTAAGATTTGACCCCACATGTGAAGGCCAAATCTAGAGGGATTTAAGAGAATGATTTGATACCTTTCTAAGAGATGTTAACACACCTATCTTGCCCCCATATCATTTAGCCCTATTGACACATAACACTTGTCCAATAGTGAAACAATTGACTAAGCACTAGTTTTTTCATTGTCAAATGTGATGGATTTGGTTAAAGTTATAAAACATTTGTCTAAAGTCCATGCATGTTTTAAGCCCCAACTTAGTGTCATATTGTGCCAAATGTAGCCTCTCATCTCCTCATCAAGTTGTGTCCTATTGCATTTGTTTGATGCCCATCTTCAATTGTATTGAAATCCCCAACTATAACCCACTATGTGGCATTCAAATCATGGTCTACAATGGCCTTCCACATCAAAGCCCTTTTCTGGAGGTTTGAGCTGCATATACATTAATGATCCCTACTGAATTTTCATAAGATATTTTTAATACAATGTACTGGGCCCAACCTTCCATGATAATACCATGTTGAAGAATGGCAAGGGTGAGGTTAAGGCCCACTAAGATAGCCGTTCCTACACACCAACATTGAAAATGCCCTAGTTGTAAACCTAGATTCCAAAAAACATATCCATTCTTCAATTCCATTCCCTTTTCATACTTATCACATTATGCTTCACTCAAGTGATGTTCTTGCAACAACACAATTTAAGGTGGTAATTCTAGATATTAGATCTAAGCTTTAATTTTTTTTTGCTTCCTAACACCACAACCTTTCCCCAAGTCGCATAGATTCAACGTTACCATTGTTAAAGCCTTGTCAAGGGCATTTATTAAACAATCGAACCCCTTCATTAGTAACTACTAACTTCACTTGCCTTTTCCTTTGATTAGATTCAAGTGAGAAAGAGCTACCACCAATAACTATTATTGCATCTTGATTTAATTGTATATCTACAACAACTACCACCCCCTCATTAAAAGTTATCAAAGGAGCTTCATTGTCCTACAACAAAACACCCATGACTAAATGCGAGCCATTTCTTTCATCAATGTCTTTTTTCTTGCCTTACATTTAGGTTTTTAAACCTTCCAATTAGTGAGATTAGTTGAACATAAGCTTGGGATTGCGAAGTAGTCCTCACCATTTGAGGTGGTTTGAGTTGTGATATCTTGAAGTGGAGGCAACTCTTCATTTGCCCATTTCACTAGATTTTTCCTTTTTTGAATTACTGATAGTATCAAATTTGGAGCATGTGCTTTTTGTTGAGCTACAACCTTTGTCAACACTTAATTTTGAATGGCAACTATGATGAAGTAGTGGCAGTCTTATTAATAGTTTGAGTATTGCCACTTGGGCCACCACCCTAAAGTTAGTGATTCCTTCTATTGATTTGAATATAATGATTCCTTGTATCGACTAACAAATCCTTGAATTAGTTGCTACTTAATTCTAGTATAATAGTTGACAAAACCCTGGCACCCACATTATGCATTAGCAACATCTGAGTGCCCCATTAGTTACATTCGTCAAACCACCACCCTGAAGTTGATGATTTTTTAAGTGATCTTGATTTTGTCTTGATTTTCTTGTTATATCATGTGTTTTTCCTATGCAGAAGTAGTAGGAAAAACCTACACAATCCCAATAAAAGGTGGCAAAACCTGAGCATTTGCTTCATGAACAAGCAAAATTATAACACTTTTAATATGGGTTGGCAAAACCTGAGCACCCACATGTGGCTAATCTTGTTGAATCTATTGTTTAATTAATGTTTTGCCACCATTATGATTTGAAATTGACCCCCTTCCAAATCTTGCCACCTTTTCATTCAAAGTTGGTAGTTGCGAAACATTTATGTTTGCCAATTCATGGAACGACACTTCTTGAGTTTGACAAACTCTGCAAAATGTCCAAACTTCCTACACTTTTGACATTGATTATGCAGCCCCAAGTAAATGATCTATTGAAAATATGTTGGATTAATTAGATTTTTAATATCCAAGGATGACAAACAAATGTTCCGTGGATTGTTCCTTGGGAGTTGTATGATATGATAAACTTCTATTGTCACCATGGGCCATGTTTGTTGCTTGATGTATGAATTTGGTTTTTTAACTTCAAAAACCTCCTCAATCATCCCAACAAGCAATGTCAAGTCTTCAACATTGCAAAATTAAAAATTGAGGTTAGGAAATTGAACCTTCATGGCATGTGATAACATCCGTTTTGCACCTTGAGCTGCAGTGTTGGAATGAGTCCGCCATTGTGACAAGCTAAGTGTCATCCCATTTCATTCCATCATGGATAACTTCTTGGTGGTAATGGCCTTTGCCTCTTTTGTGAATGAAATATCAAAGAATTCTTTTGTGAGCAATGTAACTAATTTATAAAAAACATGGAGATGTATTTGCATATAGTCATGTATTGCCTTGTGAAATGCTTTACACCCAATGCACCTATTGAAAACTAGTTCAAAACCCTAAATTACTTTTGTTTCCATACTTGCATGAATACATAATTATGTGTACTTGTGTTCAAGTTCCCATGTCGAATCAATTAGCGATGAACCTTGGGTATCCCCAGGTAAATCCTAGTTCTTTGTTTGTAGTTTCTTGGCTTGTTGCAAATGGTGTACCAATAGCATGATCCTTGGCTCCTTTGCGTTTGGTGAAGCTTGGTAGAGTAGTAATAAGTGACCTTGTTGCATTGTAACTTTATAGGACGGGGTGTGGATATTTTGAGAGTCGTTCCCTCTCCACTAGTTAAATTCAACATCACGATGTCCTCTATAGTCATAACCACGTAAAAAATTTTAATTTTTGAGCAAGAAAAGGGATAATGACTAAACATAGTTGCTTTAGTTTCGTCAAAATTTTGATTAGATAATTCAAGAATATAAGGACTTGGTTGTTCCATAAATTAATCGATCTTGGTAACAACAATGTAAGAAGTCATATCTTGATGCAATTGTGAAGCATTGGCAATGCAAGTGTTCCCTATCATTAATCTACATGAAGAATTGCAAGAGATCTAATCAAAAAACATTTAGTACATCTACATTAACATTGACCTTTTTATGAAAGGTAATTGGAGACAAAAAACCCATGAGATCATGACATATGCAAGATCCTAAGGCCTCCATTGCTTCCATGGACCTGATACCTAGATTTCCCTAATCTTATACCCCCTTCCCCTTTGAAAAAATGCTCTAAAGATTCATATCCAAAAACTACTCCCGCCTTAATAGGTTAGTGTAATTAGCAAGATTCGCCATTGCAATGCTCCTATTAGTTGCACTTCTCATCTTGCTTTCCAACAAGAAATACTCAACATTGGGATTTCTGCACATAGAATCAAAATTAGAAAAAGATCTTGGATCCTTGATAGCCACACACAACAAATCAACAACTAAAAAACTTCATTGAAACACAAAAACACAAACCCTTGCCCTGATTGTGAAGCTCTGGCATCAAGATATGCGCTTTTCTCCATCCAATTTTGCAAATTTACAAAAGCATATTTAGAACAATCAAGGAAAAGATGATAGTTGAAACTTTCAATTCATCAAAGGTTTGGAGCAAAGTTGTTTTTTTTTTTTTTTGGCTCAAAACAACGTCTTGAAATAGTGATGTTGTAGCATCATCACATCAAAGTTGTTATAAAGGCAAATTGTTTAGTGTGAAACTTGCTATGAATGTCAAATTTTCTATGGGTGTTGAAGCTATATCATTATGTAAAACTTGCTACTAGAAATGAGTGGAACTTGATGTGTTGGCAATGGTGACAAGCATAAGGCCAAAGGATCAATAGGAGCAAGAGTGAATTGGTGAGCTTGCCCAACAAAACAATGAGTAATGACAATGAATGTTGATAGAGGGATTGATATTGTAGTACTTGAATGGATTTGGCACCAATTAAATTATTTTTTGAATTGTTGAAATTTTTAAGAATTCATTAGTCGAAATATCAAATTTTCAAAAAAAATGAAGCGCATGTTGCTAAGAGTTTTGGAAAGTTAAATGAGGCACTATTGCAATGGCTTTCATGACACACAATTGTGAGGTTTGGACAAGAATAGGTGTAGAGGCAATGATTGATCCTTTATAGAGAAAACACAACTATAATAATGGAGAGATATTTACCCAAGATGTCCTGCCCGTAAAAACACCTTTGTCAAGCAGCAGCAGAAAATTTCTGGTGTATGGGGGGCAGGGCATGTTCCGTAGTAAAAAATTTCCTTGGCAAAGGGCGGGGTGTTGTGAAAAATGAACTACCTGCTCTGGCAGGCATTTCACTTAAAATTTTGTTTCCCCATGCTACCCAATAGATACCACCCGGGCTGGGGTATCACAAGAAAAAAAATAAAAAATAAAAATTCCTATACATTTACCCTTTTTCCTAAAGAGAAAACACTAAGGGCAGGGCAGGGCAGGGCAGGGCAAGCTTGAGGGGACATCATAGGTGTGGATGAACAGTTCTCATCCTCATCCACAAGCATCATCTTCTTCTTGCATCCTTCAAACGCTTTGGGTGTTTTAGGGTTTGAAGCCCTGGCTTTGGTTTTCGGTTTTGTGTTTTGTTTCTGGTGGTTTTGGGTGTGTTCTTAGTTTTCGCGAAGTGGGAGCGAACACTGAGCTGTTTTGTCTGTAATTTTCAAGCTTTTCTTCTGCTTCTACTACTACTAATACTACTACTACTACTTCTTCTTCTTCTTCTTCTGATTTTTTGGCTCAGCTTATTGTTGTTGTCTGTAGAGTAGCTCATCTATTAGGGTTGAAAGCCGAAGGCGTCGGATTTTGCGTAATCTTGCATAGCAAACCAG
>Ga0116229_10014386_pt1 | contig 10994 bp, 5 predicted proteins | sample S1TSphgellanicum_3_FD_87313 | JGI IMG/M metagenome (GOLD analysis project Ga0116229, IMG submission 87313) | Host-associated microbial communities from peat moss isolated from Minnesota, USA - S1T2_Fc - Sphagnum magellanicum MG | ecosystem: Host-associated > Plants > Peat moss > Unclassified...
CCCCCCCCCCCCCAACGGTCCATCCCACCCCATGTGTAACTTCCCAGCTCACCACTTTTACCCCAACACTATACTTACCCCTGAAAAACATCATTCCACCTGTCCGATTCCAGATCCAATGCTCCTAACTCACTTTATCACATCTTTATTCCTCTCCCCCCCAGGGTAACTTAAAGTAAGTTAAAATAAGATAAAGACAGACACACTGACAGACGGACGTAATGAATTAATATATATGATTTTATAAATAATGACATGGATTACATCAAAGTGACAAAAGTATTTAAGACTCCCAAATAGGAATCTTGAAATTCTCAAGTTATAGTGAATCCTTGTATTTTTATTTACAAGATCATAACTCCTTTTATGAACTTTGATCAAGAAGTTGTGAAAAGAAAATTTGTAACCCTTGAAAAAACCTTTCGAATGAAATATTACACAATCCAACCAATGGTGATTATCCCTTATATTAAACAGTTTAATGGGACTTAGAAGTTGTAAGCCTTTATCAAAAATCAAAGACTAGGGTAATGACATGGTGTGAGTGAGTTTTTTTTGAAAATAAATTAAATGTTGAAAATGTTAGATGACTTACTTTCACAAATAACTAGTAATTTACAACAACTAAAACAATGGCTATGAAACATGTTTTCAACTATTGTAGTACATGGGCATGTTTGGCATAAATTGAATATATTTTTATTTTACTGAAATTTTGAAAAATCATTAATCTTGTTTGTCAAAAAATTTAGAAATTCAGATTTGATGGCAATTTAAATTGAACCCTATTACAGTGTAGTCAAATGCATTAGTTGTGAACAAGTTAACTGCAAAGACAACAAGAAAATCGTGATAGTTTTTGTGCATTTAATAAGTATATTCTTTACATATCAAAAACTCTAAAATTAAAAACTCGCATGCCAAAGTTCAAAATTTTAAATGAATTAATAATTGGGCACTTATGTAGTAAAATTGCTTAGATATTACGGTATTAACTTATGTGACAACATTACTAGTTGTGATGTTGATCTTACGACAAATGAATTAATTTCCTTATGATATCCAATTTTCATTTAACATTCCATGAGTCATATTCATAAGATAACGGGCCAATAACAAAAAATTGGTTCACCATGTGGATGTTTAACATCATTGGGCTATTAAATTATTTTTTTGTGTATTCCCATTAAATTTATAATTAAAAAAGAATTTAAAAACTAATAAATGAAAAAATTACATTACAACATGAATCTATAATTTTGAAAATTTCCAATTATATATGCCCCCAATTTAATCACTTGCCCTATATAGTTTTGGTTTCCAATAACTATTACATGAGGGTTTAGTCAATGAAAATAAATGGAATCAAGAAATTGAAAAATTATAAATTAAAACATGTGACATGAGGAGGTGTATGTAATTAGAAAAATTACATTGAAAATTTTCAAATAAAAAATTTAAGTTATTACACTTTATAACCCTATTTTTTAGAAATTAAATTTGATCAAATTTTTAATAATAAATTGAAAATATTTATGTAAAAAATTATATATATTCTATTGGTTATTAAATTTAAATGCATATTAAATAATTATGTGACAATGTGTAAGACTTGAAATATACATGTTTATTTTTATGCAACGACATAATATATCACGAATTGAAGTTGTGTTTGGATGGACAAGGATTTGGTTTATAGTTGTGAAAATGAGGGTTCAATTCTTTCTTATGACATTTTGTACTTGTGACTTACACAAGTAGATACAATCAAATAACACTTATGATTTCATTAATGTGGGTATTGACATGACCAAATTTTATAAATAAATAAATAAATAAATAACTATTAGTATTATATATATATTTACTTTCAACAATAAAGCCCTTGCCATGATGAGGTGAAATAATCTTCCCTTCGCCAAATGTAAATTTACACAAACATTTGTAGCCAAAAGAAAGGGTCCAGTGAAAATAGACGACTCATACACCCACTGATGCGGACCCTTACATCGACGTTCTGCAGATCGAGCTCACACCCGTTAATAACCTTCCATGCCCAACACTCAGAGCTTCTCACTGTCCTCCTTGACTCCTCAACAGACTGTCAAACACATCCACACAGCAATTCGACAACTCACGACCCCTGTCATGCACTTCCATACAGATGCGATCTCAAAAGGAAAATTTGATTCTCATTCACAGAAAAACATGTACATCCTCGACAGCGCGAGCAGTTCTAGCTATCAACAGTTCACAAAAACTAAAGGAGATGGTCGGATCATTCTCCGAGTCCCCTCCTCGCTCTCTCCAATCCCTCTCGTTTATCTCTGCAGTAAGAGCCCCACTCGACCTCAGACGCAGCGGGAAAAAAAAAACCTTCAGTTGGCTAAGCTCACCCTCTCAACAACTCCTTCCTCTTTTCTCCATCCCCTCGCCTTCCCCCGAACCCTGTTCTTCCCTCCCCCTCCTTCACCATCGTAAGCTTTCTCTGGAAGCTTCAGCCATCCTCCATAATCAGCCCGCCATTCTCCATGATGGCATCGCCGACCTTAGCCGTCATTCGGAGCCGCCACACAAGCTCCTTACCCATTCATTGCAGCCGCCATGCAAACCACCCAATACCTCACTCCTCTCCCAAATCAACCAAGCTTCCCATTCAAGAGTACAGTAAAAGTAGCCGTCACGAAAACAAATGGCTCAACTAACCAACCGTCCATTTCCCTGATCCGTGACACCCAGAAGTTGATGTGACCTCATTTAGGGTTACACATTCACATTTGTGGATGTTCGAAACAACTACATGTTAAAAAAAATGTGTCCAACACAACTCTAGTTCTACCATAATCATTTTTGTCTATACGATTAAAAATTTAGTTGCAAAGATGATTTTTTTTTCTCCAAAATTTCACTAGTCAAATGGTTAATTAGTAAAATGGAGGTTTAATGCTGAAATTTTGTTATTGTTCTTTTTGAAATAAAATATATTAGAGAAAATTTTCTTTTTTTGGAAGAAAACTATATAGCCTTTTAACAACTAATTAAATTGGGAACTTTGAATATGTCTTTAGTACCTATTAAATGATGTCCCTATGTTTGTTGATGTCTAAAATTTAAACATGACCAATAGGTCATTTAAAAATTTGTATTTGCCATTTCAACAACCATAAAGGTGAACATTAGTAAACTACAATGACAATTGATTCAAGATTTTTTGGTAGAGCTTAAAAAAACACAATAGAAGACTCAAACAACTCATAATAACACAACAAAAGATTGAACGAAAGCAAAAACCACAAAATGAAAATTTTAAATGCTACTAGAAACTTTGCCAGACTTTTTTTTTTAATTCGAAAAGATTGAATAGAACTCCAAGTTGAAACATATATCACAATCTACAAAACTACAAAGGTTGTGGCAAAGCAAAAATCAAATGTTGATACAATGAGAACACCAAACATATATAGTAATTCAACAATTAATAGTAACCTACTAAAGATAATTAGTTACTACTAGCTAACCTACATTTGCATTAGGTTTTACTTTGGTCTAAATTAGGGTTATTCTAAAATTCATTAAAATAATAATTTAATAATTAAAGAAAATTCAGCTTTTAAAATGTACAAATATACTAAAACTCCAAAATTAAATAACTAGTTAAAACTATAAGCAACCACACCTAAGTTTACCATAAAAATTTAACAATGCATGTAACTACACTTGCTTTCAAGTACAACCTACTCTAAATTAGGTTTAGGTCACAACTTGTTAAAATATAATTTGACCAATTATATCACAACAATTATATTTTATTGTGCAATCCTAGTATTGTCAAAATTAAATGTTATTAATTTAACTACATCATTAACTATACCATATAATTTTACACAATAATCATGCATACAAGGTTGCATAATAAATCTTATGAAATTATAATAAATTGAATTGGAATTCCATTAAATCTAACACCTTTACATTTTGCGTTTATTAATGGATATGAAAATGTAAGTGCAACCTTGCCCAAGGAAAAAACTCGCAAAAACATGATCTTCAAAGTAAAAATTCCACAAAACATAAGTGTCACCTTAGCTATTTGAAAAGAAAACCATGAAAACTTGTATTTTTTTGCAACACTTGACAAAAAAACTACACAAAAAAAACATTGGAAATTAAAAAGAAGTACCTCACTTGAAGTGTGCCTGAAACCCACCAAGTTGTTGTTTGACCTTGCCTGCATAAGGGAAAATAACCACACAACATAACAACACCTATTGACAAAAAAAAAACCCATGAAAACTTGCAATATTTTGCAATGCTTAGCAAAAAAAATGAAACCAACATAAGTGCAACATTTTGCAAACAAAGAATGAGACACAATAACATTGAAAAAAAAAAAATCTCAAGTAGCTTACTTCAACCACCTTAGCTTGCATTATGTTTTTTTGTGATCTTGTTCACACAAAGTCACACAAAGTAAATGTGACTAGAATGCAACCCAATGCAAGGAAAATGCCACAAAATTTACAACCTCAAAAACAAACAAATCACACATCTTAAGTAAAACCTTTTGCAAGGAAAAAAAAATTAAATTTTGCAATTTTTAGTAAAAAACATTAAACATGCATCATGGCCAACCTTATCCCTCATGTGAACAAATATTTTTTTTCGGGAAAAATCAACCGAAATGCATTAATAGGAGCCAACTTAAAAGTTTTACCAAATTTAAAATTATATTAGATTTTTTTTTTGAAAATTTAAAATTATAGTAATCATTACTAGTTGTGTTAAATGACTAATGTTAGTGTTGAAGAATAAAAAATAAAAAATCATTACACTAAATTTCAACTTTTGGTTTTAATAAAAGACTTTTCAACTTGAACAAGAATTGCATTAAAAGTAGTCAAATTTCTAAAAGATTAGAGTAAAGACTCTCTTATTAAATTTTTGGCCAACCTTATCCTTCATGTTAACAATTTTTTTTTGGGGGAAAAATGAGTTGAAACACATTAATAGGAGCCAATTTAATTTTTTTTACAAATTTCAAATTAAAGGAGATATGTTTTTTTAAATTAAATTAAATTATTTTTTACATTTAAAAATTATTGTAGTCATTCGAAGTTGTGCTAACTGACTAATGTTAATGTTGAAGAATTAAAAATAAGAATTCATTAAATTAAATTTCAACTTTTGGTTTTAATAAAGGACTTTTCAACTTGAACAAGAATTACGTCAAAAGTAGTCAATTTTGCAAAAGATTAAAGTAAAAGAATTATTTATTTATTTTTTGTTTATGGTAATAAAAATTGAGATGATAATAAACTACTACCCACATTCAACAAACATTCATAATTTGAAAGTTATGGAATTTTAAAATTTTGGTAATTCAAAATATATATTTCAAAATCTCAAAATTTCAAAAATCTTTTACCACATGTAAATGGGGTGTAATGTAAATGACATACAATAAAAAGGTGTAGCTTATGATACAAGAAACTAAAACCTAAAATAATTAACATATTTGGGTATGATTTGAAATTATATTAATTTATCAAAATGAAATGGAAATTTTAGCAAAATTTACTATTTATTTAACCAACACAAAACATAAGATAATTTGGGGCAACTACATGTATTTTTAATGACAAGTTACAAAATATTTCATTCAAAAATTCTTTTATATGAAAAAATAAAAATGATTAAAAAAAGATTCACTATCCTTTTATAAGGTAATATCGTTGGTTTCTACTAGTGTGTTTTGGTTTAGACATCAATTTGAGACATGGGTTAAACAATCATGTTGGTAGCATTTATACAATGCGTTAAAAAACCCAAATGACACACAATATACAAAGAAAACAAATAAACTTGGCATGTAATTTACCTTAAGCACCCTAACCCATGGTAAGCTCCTTTACAATCTTGGACATATAAACCAAGAAAACATCACATCATAAGTGTGACATTTGGCAAATAAGTTGGGCATATAAACTTGTGAATGCCTTGAAAACGAATAACACGCATGTAAGTGTGACCTTTGGCAAGGAAAAATCCACTAAAACTAGTGATTTTTTGCAAGTGACTTCAACAATTTTCAAATTTTACCCCTATCCTATGTCAGTGGCAACCACCTTGCCATTAGTCCATCTTTTAGAACGTTAGATAAATTAGTGTCTCCATTTCTTAAATTAAAGAAGGAAATAGATCTTACTCACTATTGATAATTTTACACTTATCAAGAGGTCTTTGAAAGCAATTAATCTATGGTTTACCTTCCAACAAAGCAAAGATCACAAACAAGCTTAGCAACCCACACACACTTGCATGTAAAGAATCCACATAACAGAAGTGCCAACTTGCAAAAGCAAATAAGTCATCAAGATTTCCAATCTTCCACAACACTTGGCATAAAGAACGAACACAAAAAACAAAAACTTGAAATAAGCATGGGAAGTACCTTACATCAAACACCAAGGCCAATTAAACTTCTTTGTGATCTTGCAAACAAAAATTAAAAAACACATACACAATGTAAACTATGTGTCCATGCCCAAGAAAAAAAACCACATGCACTTGCAAACTTCAAACTAAAGAAGTCACATGACATAAACCCAACCTTGCACCCCAAAAAATGCCATTGAAAATTGCAATTTTTGCAATGTTTTAAATGAACTAAACAAAACACAACAAATACAAAGCACAAACAAGCCCAAAAATACCTTAAACATGGCCATCCAACCAATCTCCTTTTTTATTTTGTCCATGAAATTTTGCCATCTTCTACAATTTTAAGCAAAAAATTGAGACACAAAAAATACAGAATGCAAACAAGATAAAAAAAATGTACCTTACTTCAAACAACCTAGGCCACCATGCTCCTTTGTATTTTACACAAGAAACCCAACAATGTGCTTCAAGCTCCCAAACACACACCAACATGTCCCCTTCCCTTCCTTCATTTTCTTTATAGCAAGAAATTGTCACACAAACCCAACTACAACAACAAAACACTAGGAACCAATCAAATATATTCAAACATTAATCACCAACAACTTCACTCAAAACAAGTTTACATGCTTATTTGCACATTAATCACTAGTGAAACCAATTAAAAACAACACCACATGAACACTTTGCAGATACACAAGGAAAAACACTATAGCCTCAACAATGTTGTTCAACACATGTTGAATGAAATAATCCCTTGGAACTCCATCCCCTTGCCTTAGGGGCAAGGCCTAAAAATGGAAAAACTATTCATAATGATTTATGTACAAGAACATTTTCAAAGGAAATCACATGATGATTCAATAATAACTAATGCCGCTTGCGTTGTTGGTTCAAGTGTGAACATGATTATGTAATTGATCCAAGTGTAAACATGACCCTAATGATAAGTCAATTCTGAAAAACCTATTTAAAATTTAAAATTCATTTTCAATGGAAAAAAAATCAAAATTCAATATCTCCCCTACTTTAATTCTAAAAATTATGACATAACTTGTAAGAATCCCATTCATCAAGAGCTTTCCAGTGTTACCAAGAATTTGATATAATTTTCCTACAAACTTGAAGCTTTATGTTTTTGAATTTTATTTGACAAAATTGTTCAATATTCAATCATTCTTGCACTATAGGTTTAAAATCAATGTTGTGTGGGTATACATTTTTTGATCTATCCTTGGGTAAGGGTATACATTTTGAAAAATTAGTTTACCCATTAGATAAATGTATATTATCACTAATTTTTTCCCCTCATGATAGAGTTTGGGTTTGAAAAAATTATGGTTGCTAGTAGATGGGTAGGGTCTAGGTAACCCCAAAATCATCTACCTCCATTTGGGGTAAAAAAAGGTATTATTTATTTAATTTAAAATGATTTTTTTTTTTGAATTTTGAATGTATTGAAATGGTTTTCAAAGACCAAACCCAATGGGATTGTTGCATATATCATGGGTATAAATAAGACATAAAATTTCAAATTTGCATATCCTTGAATATTTGGACCATGTGAATATATTGATTAAAAAAAGTTAATATAAATAATAAACCCTATTTGTACCTAGTGAATATATACATGTAAAAAATTATACTCACACAACACTAGTGAAACCACTCCATGCACACCTACTTGTCTAGGGCTTTCTGATGGTATCAAGTGCACAGTGGGGGCACCATGGTATGGGAGATCTCAACATACCAAACAAACAAAAGAAACATTGCCTTCCTTAATACGTAGGTTTAGATGTTTGAGCATCTTCAAGTTTCATTAGAGTTTGGAACATGCTAACAAGTTGATTATATTATCAACTGTAAGAGCATCTCCAGCGGTGCTCAGTATGTGACCCTGCGAAAATATTTTTCACACCCAAGTTTAGTTATGTCCTCCTTTGCAACCGCACCCATAAAATTGAAACAGGTACGGCAAATAGGTGGGACTACTAATAGCAAACCACCTGGACCAATCATTATGATGTGCCAATCAGAAACATTGAGTAGTAGTTAGATCATATATATTACACTCTTTTCTGCTGGTGCACAGCGATACTGCGCCTTTCACTAGGCACGCAACCTGCGGAAGAATGCTGAGCTGAAACCACTTTCCTGAGCCAAACCAGCAAACGTTGGATTTTCTTCATCCGATTTTAATGTGCAGGATCACATATTGAGCACCATTGGAGATGCTCTAACAATTTAATTTACCTTGTTCCCAAGTTCAAAGCTAATAGTTTCACACATTTTGGTGGAACATGCCAGCACTTGACGTCCACATTTCAACTTTGTGATTAAGAAGAGTTTGGACTTTCTTCTTAGGATCATGAAGGACACTACACCAACTGTTGTTTACTCAACCCAACAATATGTTTGAAATGGTCTTCTTCTCCTTTGCACACAAAGTTTAGCACTTTTGCAAGTAAAGTTAGTGCAAAACTCACATCCAAAAAATGCATAATAAGTTCATTGCGAACCCCATGACCAAATTTGCACAACCGTAGCTCAAATATCTTTATCTATCTATTTTATTCTCTTTGTCTAGACTCTAGACCAATAAAGACAACGGTTTCCTAAGTAGCACATGAAAAAGGAAAAAAATATTTAGATTGATACTCATTCAGAAATGATAGATCAGAAAAATTGCATTAAGGTTGCCATTTAACATAATTATAATTTTAAAAATAGTTAATTGTAATTTTAAAAAATAGAACTTTACTATTTGATGGTTGTTTTTTGGGGTGCAAATTCCACATCCAACCCCACACTGGAAAAAAAAAAATGGAATAAAAAGAAAGAGGCCTATATATTGTCGAGTTCAGTTCTATAAAGTCGGCAATAAGAAAAGGAAAAAAAAAAACACTACTGTAGTACTTAACCTAGTTAGGCATTAATTAATTAATTTTTTGGAATTGCTGAAAATTTGAACAAAACTCTTAAATGTGCTAAATTCATAATTTAGTAAAATGTTGAATTGTAAAATAATATTATTTTGACTGCCAAACATAAGTGTCCCAAAATTTTTAATTATTTAGGCACCTTGATGCCAAACCAAGCTAGGCACAAAAATCTGACCTTTTTTGTGGCAAATTTTGCTATTTTGCAAAAAAAAAAAAAAGAAGAAGAAGGAGAAAAGACTTGGAAAATTGTCTTTTTCAGTTTTAGATGTGTTTTTTCCCACAAAAAAAGGATGTCACAAATAGTCACATTCACAATTATTTTTTTTAAAGAAAAAAATTGCCACCAAGCATCCAATTTTTTCAAAATCCAATTAAACAAGGGGGGTGTGTCACACGGTGGCCTTGCCATTTACATTAAAAAGTAAGCATCTTAAGGCAAAAGAAGAATTATGGAAACTCAAATATATTTCACCATAGAAAAAATATACCTAATCTTCCCAAAAAAAAATCCTCTAAAAAGAAACCAAAATCCTTCAAGATATTATTATAACTCTATTATATTTAATCTCAAGTTTCAACACAAGCGAAAAAATATCATGTTTCAAAAATCCTCATATAATAAAAAATAGACCTATTATTATTATTATTATTATTACCTAGGGGCCAATAAAAATCCCTTAAGCTACTATACTCTATAATGAATCTTAACACAATAGGTATCCTTGCCTTAGTATAGGTATCCAAGGCCAACAACAAAAGACCCCCAAGAGACTCATCTAGTCCCTTTGCCTCATCAGCAATGGTGAAATTCTCAGTTCTATATGGAAAAAACCACTCCAGAAATTTTTATTTTAAAATAAAAAAAAAATTAAAAAAAAAAAAACGGTGAATCCGATGACTTTTTGCCATTAAATGACGTAGTAATATTTAAATCTAATGCCATAATTTTTTTGTATTTTAATATATTTTAAATATATTTTAATATTAAAAAAAATAAATTGGAAGACCAAAGGAGAAGAAAAGTCATCTGCCTTCTTCCCCCACCAAATCTTGCACTTTTTTGGACCCTTTTCAATTATTATTATTATTATTATTTTATTGGCTCTGGGTGTCAGGGGCCTAGACTACGGAACGGTGCAAAGTGCATTTGGACCCACAATTTGACTCGGAAGTTCATTTGATACCCCACCCAACCCCAACCCCCAAAGCCTTTGCTCCTATCCATATTTCAATTTCAAAATACCCGCCCTCCCTTTACAATTTTTTTTTTTTTACGTGATACTTTTAATGAGTAATCCTTTGATGGTTCCGGCCATCGGTTGAGTAACCCTTTGATGGTTCTGGCCATCGGTTTTTATTGGATTTTTTTTTTTGGTCTCCTTTGAGTATCACCGGAACAAAAGGGAAAAAATTGATTGGAGTATGTCTTTATGCCGGGTGAAGCTCTGAGCAGCGGGGCTTTAACAGATTTGGGCCTGTGTGCGGCTTCCCCTTGTCCGGGCCCTTATTCTGGTAAAGCTAAGCTGCCTGGGGTTTTTTTACTTTAGGCTTTGTGGAAAGTTTCTTATTTTATTTTAACTGTTGTTGGTTTGACCTTGGCATACAGGG
>Ga0116229_10014387_pt1 | contig 10993 bp, 9 predicted proteins | sample S1TSphgellanicum_3_FD_87313 | JGI IMG/M metagenome (GOLD analysis project Ga0116229, IMG submission 87313) | Host-associated microbial communities from peat moss isolated from Minnesota, USA - S1T2_Fc - Sphagnum magellanicum MG | ecosystem: Host-associated > Plants > Peat moss > Unclassified...
ATTGTCGTGTCCGGCCACCAGGATCGCCAGATCCGCGAGGCGTTGGCAGGCCGGAAGGTCCGGTTTGTTCACGCGCCGGATTATACCGAGGGGATGGCCGCTAGCCTTCGCGCCGGGATTGCGGCTTTGTCCAATTCAATTGGTGCGGTGATGGTTTGCCTTGGAGACATGCCACTGGTGGAGTCGGCGACCATGGATCGAATCATCGCCGCTTATGATCCTTCGGAAGGCCGGGAAATCATCATCCCTTGCTTTGATGGGCAGCGCGGCAATCCGGTTTTATGGGGGCAAAGATTTTTCCAGGAATTGCTTAACCTCTCCGGTGACACGGGTGGGCGGCAAATTTTGCATAAATATATGGAATACGTGTCTGAGGTCAGTGTCGACTCTGATTCCGTTTTGCGGGATTTTGATGCGCCGGAGGCGCTTCAGGGCGTTGCGCAGGTTTAGGTCGTTATCGAGGCGTAGTGAACGATGAAGGCGGCGGCGAGGTTCGTAAACTCTTTTGCGACCCCCTCGCCAAGCGCTGGTGTTGCCAAGGATTTCGCGTCTTCAATGACGCCGCGTGATAGTTCGCCAAACTCCACGGGGACTTCGATCGGAATGCCGTCGAACTCGATTGATCCAAAACCGGACACCGGCAAGCCGAGCACTGTTCCCGCCGCCGACTTTTTGGTGATGCTGGGGTCACTGAAATCCGGCCGCAACGCCATGCTCAAGGAAAGCAGCGGTTCCGCGCCGTGGCCGAAGCGGTTTTTTTGCCCTTCGCCCATTTGGCGCTGCATCAGGATTCGACAAATCTTCCATAGATACAGGGATGGGATGATTGGCCCGGCGGCGAGCTTGACCGCCAATGTCACCTCGTGAATCACCGGTACATTCCCGCCATGTCCGTTCAGGATGACAATCCGCGACAAGTTATGGCGAAGCAACGCTGCAAGCAGGTCAGTCAGCACGCCACGAAAACTGGCCGCCGAGACCGCCATGCCGCCGGGGCTGGACCCGAAATAGTCCGCGACGCCGAACGGCAGGGTCGGGGCGACGAAGGCCGGCGTGCCCAACTCATGGCAGGCACCCGAGATTCTAACCGCCAAGGCCTCCGCTAGCCGGTAATCGCCCATGGGCAGACAGGGTCCGTGGTCCTCATGGCTACCAAGTGGCAGCAGGATTATGGGGTTTGCCCGGGCAATTTCGGCGAAGTCCGTTCCGCTGAGGTTGGCAAGGCTTAGCTCCGGATTGGACGTCACCATTTTCACCCTTTACCGTATGGAACCATGAGTAGACAATCTTCTGTCAAGACGATCGAATTTATCATATTTTTTGAATGATTGCGGGTGATATGCCGGAAAAAGATGCTAAGATTATTCCCGTAATCCTCTCGGGTGGCTCCGGAACCCGGCTTTGGCCGGTTTCCAGGAAAAGCTTTCCGAAGCAGTTTTGGCCTTTAGTCTCCGAGCGGACGATGCTGGTTGAGACTGCGCAACGTGCTGCCCAGGCACGTTTTACCGGGCCGATTGTAGTGACCAATCAGGAACACCGCTTCGTTGTTGCCGAGCAGCTGCGCGAGGCGGGGGTCAAGAACGTTAAAATTTTGCTTGAGCCGCACGGACGCAACAGCGCGCCGGCCATTGTGGCTGCGGCCTTGCTGGCATCGGAGGCCGATCCTGAAGCGATCCTGTGGATCATGGCTGCCGATTCCGCCATTGGCGATTTGACCGCGTTAAACGAAGCTGTCGACAAGGGAGCTGCCGCGGCCATGCGTGGGTTTTTCGTGACGTTTGGCATGCATCCGACAACCGCCGAAACCGGATACGGGTATATAAGCCAGGGAGATCCGCTGGAAGGGCTCAACGGTGTATTCGTGGTCGACCGCTTCATCGAAAAACCGAACGCGGCCCGGGCCGAGGAGTTGTTGAAGGCAGGAAAGAATTTCTGGAACTCGGGGATGTTCATGTTCACAGCGCAATTACTGTTGGCGGAAGCCGAACGGTATGCGCCGGAGGTCCTTCAAGCCGTTAAAGGAGCGATGGAAAGCCGGGTGAGCGACCTCGATTTCGTTCGGCTGGGCAGTGCTGCGTTCGAGTCCTCTCCGGACATCAGCATCGACTACGCCATTGCGGAAAAAACCGAGAAAGCGGTTGTGGTGCCGGCAAGCATTGGCTGGTCCGACGTCGGGTCATGGACCACACTCAGCGATATCTCCCCGAAGGACGCCCATGGAAATGTGACCCTTGGCGATGTGATTATCGAGGATTCGAGCAATAATTATGCTCGCAGTGACGGCGTGCTGACGGCGTTGCTGGGCGTGCGGGACCTGGTTGTGGTAACCACCCAGGACGCTGTTCTGGTGGCTCAAAAGAATGATAGCCAGAATGTAAAAAAAATTGTTGAGCGGCTGAAGAAAGCCGGCCGGCCGGAAGCCGATACGCACAACCGCACTTATCGGCCCTGGGGATTTTACGAGAGCCTCATTAAAGGCGACCGGTTTCAGGTTAAACGGATCGTTGTTTGGCCAGGCGGGAAATTATCGTTGCAAAAGCACTTTCACAGGTCCGAGCATTGGGTCGTGGTGGCCGGATGTGCGTCTGTCACCTGCGATGCCGAAGTGCGGTTGATCAATGAAAATGAGAGCATCTATTTGCCGCTGGGCGCCATCCACCGCATGGAGAATCCTGGGAAAATCCCGTTGACGGTGATCGAGGTTCAGTCCGGGCCTTATCTGGGCGAGGATGATATTATACGCTTTGAAGACACGTATGGGAGAAGTTAGGAGCCCGCGGCAGAATTTGCCGCTTCCTGCGGTGTCATTAGGACCATTGAAAGAGCATGGAGGCCCGATTTGAACTCTGCCTCCAGCACCTCATGGACTTTCCGGGATCTAGCGATCCGCGGTTGGCCGATGAATGCCTCGGAGGTCAGGACAACGCGGTAATGGGTCTCCCCGGCCTCGGGCGCGCCGATTCGATGGGCGTGACCGGCGTGCCGGTCGCTCTCATCGATGATTTCCAGATACATTGGTTGAAACGCGGCCTGGAGCGTGTCCCGAATTCGGTCATATCTGCCGGTCATAATTGGTATGTCCCAGTCACGTTTTGAGTTGCCAAGCGATAAAATGCGAGCACATTAGGTACATGATACAGCAGCGACGCAAGCGAGCCTATGCCCCTCATCCGGACGCGCCGGATCAGATGTGCAATGCGCCAGAGTGCACGTTGGCGGGCAAATATAAGGCGCCAAAGTCACGCTTGGCACTCCGGGAGTTTTATTGGTTTTGTCTTGAGCATGTGCGCGAGTTCAATGCCTCTTGGGACTACTACAAAGGCATGTCACCGGGTGAGATTGAAGCTCAACTTCGGGCCGATGCATCGTGGCAGCGGCCGAGTTGGCCGTTGGGGCAGCTTGGCCGTTCGACGCGGTTGGAGGCGACATTCGAGGACCATTTGCGAGCGTTCAACGTCTCCGCCCGACCTGTGGCACCCCAGGCGGTGGCGGATGCACCGCCGGAATTACGTGATGCATTGGGTGTTCTGGGTTTGATCTGGCCGGTGTCATTCACCGATGTGAAGGCCAAGTACAAACAACTCGCCAAACGCCATCATCCAGACGCAAATGGCGGCGATCGGGGTTCGGAAGAAATCTTGAAATCGATAAATATTGCTTACGCGACGTTGCGCGGCAAACTGCCTGCCCAACTTGCGCAGCCGTCACGGCCCCCCGCAGAATAACTTGATGGACAGCAACCAGCCTTATATGGGCTTTACGAGACGACTATGGTTTACGGGATAGGACAGACCTTCTGATGAATAACATCGCCGCAATTGCCGAAGTACGAGCCAGTCCGACTTCGGCAATTAATACACCCGATATCACAGTCGATGTCCGGGCGGTATTTGGGATTGACGCTGATTTGGTAGCCCCGGCTTTCTCCGTCCGCACTGAACACGTCCCGGAAATTGATGCCGCATATCAATTTGATAAAGAGACCACGTTGGCCATCCTTGCCGGCTTCGCGTTCAATCGGCGGGTGATGATCCAAGGGTATCATGGGACAGGAAAGTCCACACACATCGAGCAAATCGCGTCAAGGTTGAACTGGCCGTGTATTCGGGTCAATTTGGATAGTCATATCAGCCGCATCGACCTGATTGGCAAGGATGCCATCGTCCTCAAGGACGGTAAACAAGTGACGGAATTCAGAGAAGGGATTCTCCCCTGGGCATTGCAGCATCCGTGCGCCTTGGTGTTTGACGAATATGACGCTGGCCGGCCGGATGTCATGTTTGTCATACAACGCGTGTTGGAGGTTGAGGGGAAGCTTACGCTTCTGGACCAGAATCGCGTAATCCGGCCACATCCGGCGTTCCGGCTGTTTGCGACCGCGAATACTGTAGGCTTGGGCGATACGACCGGGCTGTATCATGGCACCCAGCAAATTAACCAAGGGCAGATGGACCGCTGGAACATCGTGGCCACCCTTAATTATCTGCCGCATGCGCAGGAGGTCGCGATTATCATGGCGAAACTCGGCGTCGATAGCAGTGATTTGGCGACGAGGAGGCGGATGGAGAGCATGGTGGCGCTGGCTGATTTGACGCGCGCGGGGTTTATCGCCGGGGATATTTCGACCGTCATGTCGCCGAGGACCGTTATCACCTGGGCAGAGAACGCAAAAATTTTCGGTGATCTCGGATTCGCGTTCAGGCTGACCTTTCTGAATAAATGCGATGAGGCCGAGCGCAATACCGTGGCTGAGTATTATCAGCGCTGTTTCAACGAGGAAGTTTCTACCGGTCTGCCGCAACGCAGGCCTGGCTGAGATCACTGAATGACTAACCCCGACCAGGGACGAAGCGAGGATTTCAAACGCGCAACGGCCGGCGCTCTGCGAGCCATCGCACAGACGCCAGATGTTCAGGTTGCCTACCAGCCTGGGCCATGGGGCCTTGCGGGAAAAAGAGCCCGGTTACCGTCGCCATCTCGCGCGTTGGCAGCCCCGGAGATTGCCAAATTAAGGGGCGTCGCCGATTCGATTGCGCTGCGCCTTCGCCATCACAATGACGCTATCCATTCGGCGCGGGCTCCGGCGACTCGGGAGGCGAGGGAAGCTTACGATGCTTTGGAACAGGCCCGCGTTGAGGTCGTGGGCGCCGAGCATATGGCCGGCGTTTCGGCCAATCTGCGCGGCAAGCTGAATGAGGAATGCGAGTCGGACGGCTTGGACCGGATGACGCGGCGCGATCAGCTACCGCTGGTTACCGCGCTCTCCTTGTTGGTCAGAGAGAAGATGGATCCGGCCGCCGTACCGGAGTCGGCGCGCCAGATTATCGCTCTGTGGCGCGATACGCTCGGCGAAGCTGCGGAAGCGGCTTTGGCCGAGCTAGCGTCATCACGGTCGGACCAATCCACGTATACACGGGCGGCGCGCAAACTTTTGGCGGCCCTGGATTTGGCTGAAGCGGAAACCGACACGGCGGATGAAGACGAATCGGATGACGGTCGGGATGGGACCGACGATACGTCCCAACAGGATAACTCCGAGGATGGCGAAGGCCAGTCCCAGAGCCAAGAAGAGGCGATGCTGGCGGCGCAGCCGGAAGTCAGCGAAGGTGAGAGTGCTGAGCAGGAGTCCGAAGATCAGGATGAAGGGGACGATCTTGTCGCCGAAGCGGATGATTCGCCGGCGGGGCCACAGCAGCGGCGTAGCCCGTCGCCGAGCAACGACCACTCAAGCTACCGTGCGTTCACTAGGTCCCACGATGAAGAGATCGATGCTGACGCTCTTTGTGATCCTGAAGAGCTATCGCGGCTCCGGCAGCAGTTGGACCAACAACTGCAACACATGCATGCCGTCGTGGCAAAACTCGCCAATCGTCTGCAGCGGCGACTGTTGGCGCAGCAGACACGGGCGTGGGAGTTTGATCTCGAAGAAGGGATGCTGGACTCCGCCCGGCTGTCGCGGATTATCGTCGATCCGCTTTTGGCGCTAACTTACAAGCGCGAGCGTGATACCGATTTTCGAGATACGGTCGTCACGCTGCTGATCGACAACTCCGGGTCGATGCGCGGCCGGCCCATCACGGTCGCCGCCATGTGCGGCGATATTCTAGCGAGAACACTGGAACGCTGCGCCGTGAAAGTTGAAGTGCTCGGTTTCACAACGCGTGCTTGGAAGGGCGGGCAAAGCAGGGAGCAATGGGTTGCCGCCGGCAAGCCGCCGATGCCGGGCCGGCTGAATGATCTCCGGCACATTATCTACAAAGCGGCGGATACGCCGTGGCGGCGGGCGCGGAAGAACCTTGGCTTGATGCTGCGCGAGGGCCTTCTGAAAGAGAACATTGACGGCGAAGCATTGCTATGGGCTTACCGGCGGCTCCTGGTTCGGCCGGAGCACAGGCGGATTCTCATGGTGATCAGCGATGGCGCGCCCGTCGATGACTCGACACTTTCTGTTAATTCGGGGAACTACCTGGAACGTCACTTGCGAGATGTCATTCGGGACATTGAGAGCCGCGACCTGGTCGAACTTATAGCGATCGGCATTGGTCATGACGTAACCAGATATTACCGGCGCGCGGTTACGATAGTCGATGCGGAAGAACTTGGCGGTACGATGATGCGAAAACTCACGGAACTATTCGACGAAGACGAGGCAGAAGCCTGGGCGCGCGTGGCGGGCCAGCGGGCGGCGCTGATTGCCTAAGTCGAGCGGCTACGATGGGCATGTCGATGCCATACGAGTGACCGCTACCGACGGCGGCCGAAGAGGGCGGCCCAGTGCCCGACCAAGGGCCTTGGCAACCTCTATCGAATGTTTATACTGGCACGGCTGTGCAAGGTGATCCTCGCTGTCGTAGAAATCCGTTTGCGGGAATTCACTGAGATCGTTCAATACAATGAAGCCGCCACCGGTAGAAAGATAGATCGAGCGAATTGCGGCGATGGTTCCGGGCGGAAATTGGACCGTTCCGAGCTGTGTGGGTAGTCCGCCAATCACTTCGACGCCAGCGCGTGTCTGCTTTGCAACAAAGCGGCGGATTTCTTCGGACCCATAACCGCGCACAATGCGGTCAGGGCTGGGCGCGCTGAGCGGTGACGATGGAAGCAATTCTGGATCAGCTGTCGCCAGCGATGTGCCGATGCGGTCACCCTCTGCGTTGTATTCCGCGGCAAAAAGAGCGGACGCGGAAAGGAGGCGGAAGTGAACGGCTGACATTTCCGCAATAGCGTCCAGGAAATCCAGCAGAGATGACGAGAAAATGGCGCCAACAATCCGCGCCGCCCCGAGGGTGCCGAGCGTTTTCCGGTTGTGCCGGAGCAAAATTGCGCTATCGGCGCTCGCGTCGTTTTGTGCGCGGGTGACGATATATTGTGCAGTTTCCATTGGCATGTAGACAACGTCGCCATGATGCAGGGAGGGTCCGTATTGAGCAAATAGATCGTCTAATCCGATGCCGACGGCGATGCCGGCATTCTCGCAGGGCAGGTTCAGCATGCTGCCGATGACGACGCAGGAGTGCGAGTATGGGCCGTTGGACCCTGCGAGGATCACAAGCTTTGGGCTCGGCAGAGTTGCTAGTCGGGAGCTCTTTTGTTTAATTTCAAGGTTCAAGAGGCCTAGCGATAAAGGCCTGTCAAAGCTAAAGCAGAACAGTGCAATATAAAGGAAAATAGACAGACAGCAGCAAGCAAGAAGCCGCAGCATGATCAAAACTGAAAGTATAAAAATGGCACTGAGAATGGTGCAAAAAACAGAGCCTGGACGGTGAAGGCAAAGCTGCACACCAGCGCTAAACTTCGAACCGGGCGCGTGAACCGATGAATGTCCGGCAGCGCGAGGACCCCAATCCAACCGACACAAAGTAGCAAAACGCCCTCGGGCAAACTCAACGAGCGGGCGTCCCCGACGTATGGTAGCACCGGCGCGGATTGCGCGACCTGGTTAAGCCAGGGCGCGTGCTCCAGGATAATAACTGGAAGTACGAATCCGTTGAGCCCCAACAGCCCGCGGTAAAACTCAATGCAGGCCGAGAAACTTGTTGATCTGAAAGGGACCCAGGCAATCAGCACGGCGGTCAGGGTAATGGCTTGCGCGAGTAAAGCCGGAAGACGGATGCCAGTTCCTCTGAACAAGCCGTGAAGGATTAGAAATGCGCCGTGCAAGCCACCCCACAAGATGAAGCGCAGGGCAGCCCCGTGCCAGAGGCCGCCGAGCAGCATTGTGACCATGACATTGATGATTCGGCGCCCCTCACCCCGCCTGTTGCCGCCTAGAGGGATGTAGAGATAGTCGCGAAGAAAGCTGCTGAGCGAAATATTCCATCGCTTCCAGAAGTCGCTGATGTTCCGCGCTTGATACGGACTACGAAAATTTTGCGGGAAATGTATCCCAAACATGCGGGCGAGACCGATCGCCATGTCGGAGTACCCCGAAAAATCGAAGTATATCTGCAATCCATAAGCCAACAGCGCGACCCAGGCTTCGACAAGGGTGAGCGGATCATGGCGCGCGGCCGCGGCAAAGCCCGGATCTGAAAATTGGGCAAGCCCATCGGCGAGGACGAGCTTTTTGGCCAGGCCGAGGAGAAATATCTCCAAACCTTGGACGAGACGGCTTCGCCAATTCGCCAAGGGCTGAAAATTACAGAACTGCGGGATTATGTTTTTCGGCCGGACGATCGGCCCTGCGATCAAATGGGGGAAGAAGGACACGAAGCAAGCATAATCCAGCAATGAGACTTCGGCGCCGCCGTCCCGGTACGTGTCGACAATGAACATGATTTGCTGGAAGGTGAAGAAGCTTATCCCAACGGGCAGCTTTACACCCCCAAAAGGCAACGCCATGCCGATGATCCCGGCAATGAAATTGCTGTATTTGAAGAACGCCAACTGTCCGAGGTTGAATACCAGGCCCACGATCAACCATTCCGGGCCGGCGCGGCATTTCCGGATTCTTAATCCGCATTCGAAATTTATGATGATCGAGAAGACCAGTAGAATTAGAAGCGGCGGATTCCACCAAGCGTAGAAGAAGGCGTTCGCAATCAGCAACCACATCCGGGCAGCAATACTGCCGAAAAAGCGCGCGATCAGATAGACGCCTCCCAGGGCGGTGGGTAAGAATCCGACAACGAAGACGGTCGAGTTGAAAAGCATTGCCTTAATTATTCTAGGGTCGGAGCAATTATAAAAGACTACTTAAAGTTGTTCCAGAGAAATCCGTCATACTGAATTGGTTTTTGACAGCGGCGGTGCTATATCGCCGCGCCACTACCGACGGTTCCCATGAACGAGACGCCCGCCCCCCACCCTGCGCTCCTCCCGGCCGGTTTCCGTGATGTTTTGCCGCCTGAGGGGGCGAGGGAAGCGCGTTCGGTGGAGGCAATCATGGATTGTTTCGACTCCTTTGGTTATCAAAGGGTAAAAACACCGTTGCTGGAGTTCGAAGAGACTCTGTTTTCCGGAGGTGGCGCCGCGACGGCCGATCAGACGTTCAGATTGATGGATCCGGGCAGCCAGAGAATGATGGGCCTGCGGGCGGACACCACCCCGCAAATTGGCCGGCTGGCGGCCAGCCGTTTGGGTTCCGCTCCCCGCCCTCTGCGGCTTGCCTATTCCGGCCAATGTCTGCGGGTTCGCGGAACCCATTTGCAGCCGGAACGGCAGATTGCCCAGGCGGGAATTGAATTGATCGGCTACGACAGGGCTGAAGCGGATGCCGAGGTTATTTTGACGGCTGCCGCGGCATTGGCCGCGCTGGGTTTGCCGGATATCAGCATTGATCTAACAGCACCCCGACTCGTCCTTGTCTTGATGGAGCAGATCGAGCATCAGCACCGCCCAGCTCTGACCCGCGCGCTGGACCGAAAGGATAGCGCCGCTGTCGCCGGTTTCGCCGGCGCGCAAATTGGGCTGCTGCTCCAGCTTCTGGAAGCCACCGGTCCCGCCGAGCGCGTCATTCCGGCGCTTTTGGCGATCGATCTGCCGGAGGGAGCAAAGATTCATGCCGTCAGACTCGCCGAGACCGTGGCGGCAATTCATGCCCAAAAGCCGGGCCTCGCGCTGACCGTCGATCCGATCGAGTTCAGGGGCTACCAATATCACACCGGCATTTGCACGACCGTATTCGCGCCGGGGCGGCAGGCTGAACTGGGACGTGGCGGCCGGTATCAGTCAGGCAACGCCGAGCCGGCAACGGGAATCACGTTGTACCCGGACACAATCGTCCGGATCGCCCCGCCGCGCGAATTACGGCCGAGGCTGTTCTTGCCTTTTGGGACCACTCTCAGTGACGCGGAGGACTGCCGAAAGCGCGGTTTTGCCACGATTGCCGGTCTTAGTCCGGAAACATCGGATGCCGGAGAAGCGGCTCGGCTGGGTTGCAGTCATGTGTACACCAATGGCCGGATCATCGCATTGGCAAGGAAAATTTAATGACCAACGTTACCATCATCGGCGCTCAATGGGGAGACGAGGGAAAGGGTAAGGTGGTCGATTGGCTGGCAAGCCGCGCTGACATCGTGGTGCGGTTTCAGGGTGGGCATAATGCCGGCCACACGCTAGTGGTCGGCAATCAGACCTATAAACTTTCGCTCCTGCCATCAGGGCTGGTTCGCGGCAAGTTGGGGATTATCGGCAATGGCGTGGTCATCGACCCAGTTGCACTGCTAGCCGAAATTGAACGAGTGACCGCGCAGGGCCTGGAAGTGACCCCGGCCACACTTCGGATCGCCGATAATGCCACGCTGATTCTTCCGCTCCATGCGGCGCTCGATAGCGCGCGGGAGACAGCCCGCGGCGATCGGCGGATCGGAACGACCGGCCGGGGTATCGGCCCAGCCTACGAGGATAAGGTTGCGCGGCGGGCCATACGGGTGTGTGATCTCTCCGAGCCGGATACGCTTTCGGCGAAGCTTGACGAACTCCTGCTTCATCATAACACGCTGCTGGCTGGACTTGGCGCCGCGACTTTTGAGAAAGAGGCGCTGATGGCGAA
>Ga0116229_10014388_pt1 | contig 10993 bp, 6 predicted proteins | sample S1TSphgellanicum_3_FD_87313 | JGI IMG/M metagenome (GOLD analysis project Ga0116229, IMG submission 87313) | Host-associated microbial communities from peat moss isolated from Minnesota, USA - S1T2_Fc - Sphagnum magellanicum MG | ecosystem: Host-associated > Plants > Peat moss > Unclassified...
AAACTTACACAAGGTTGGTATTCCCTGAGGTCCCTACCAAGTTGGTACTGGTACAAGGCTGGTGTTCCCTCAGGTCCCATCGAAGGGGTCATATTTATCTAGAACTCATCTCATCTTGTGGTTTTTTATTCATTTGGCAAATGATGTTTCATTTAGTTGCATTTCATCCATACTTTGTCCTTCGTTTCACTCAACAAAACTCATCCACCCATAATCACAGCATTCACTAATCAATAGTGGTTTCAAGCAATGAGTTCAGACTTCAGACCGATCCATCCAGCGGACCTAGGACAGCACCCATTTCATGCTAATTAATGCTGAGGATCCTCTGCAGTGGACTTACTTCAGTAATGTGGGGAAAAAAAAAGCCCTGCTCTCTTCTAGTTCTCTTCCACTAGACCTTGTAGGGTGTTGATTTTGTAGTCTTGTAGGTGCTTCAGTCTGTACCATGTTATGGGTGCTTGACTTTGAAGAATAGGTGACTTAGGATTCAGGCACTGACAGGAGGGTTTGCCTAATCTTCTGGACGAAATTTTTAAAGTACAATAATGCATCTCATGATGTTGTAAATGGTTGCAGGAGGGAGGCTATGGTGGAGAGTTGGTACGAGTCCTAGGTTCAAACCAGTCTTGTCCGGTATTGCTGCTCAATTGCCTAGTTACTTGAAGCTTATTTCGAGCTCTGTTACAACCAGTGCTGGTATGATATATAGGCATGTGCTTGGTATATAGACTTGTTTTATGCACCAATATCAAAGGACCCCTGTAGGCTCATCTGACTTTAGATAATACCAGCCTTGTACCAATACCAGCTTGGTTGGGACCTGAGGTAACACCAGCCTTGTACCAGTACCAACTTGGTAGGGACCTCAGGGAATACCAACCTTGTGTAAGTTTTATATCAACTTTTCAATATCAGGTACATACCTGCTTCATACCTGCCACCCAATCGGAAAGTTTTTAAAAGGGACCAATAGCAGGATTAGTGTGGAAAATTTAAAAAATATCAATACCAGGAAGACCAGGCTGATATGTTTACAAATCAGTAGCAGACCTTCACTGATTACAACTTGGTGTACTATCAGTCCAGAGGATTGGTTCAATACTTCCTCAAGTGGGGGTTTTGTAAAGAGTCTCACCCAATTGATGTTGGGATGGAATTCCGACTTGTGATGGTAGCATTTGGTAGATTATTGTACAGTTATATATATGTGTGTGTCAAATGGAACATACTGGGGATGGAACTTGTTTTGTTTTGCATGTATCTTGTGTGTCAATCTGGGGACTGAATTTGTTGCATGTATCTTGTGTGTCAAGATTCATTCACACAAGTCTGGAAATCATGGAACAGCCATACCTTCTGCTATTGCATTCTAAGACATATTCCTCCTCATAGCATGTTGGAGAAAGTAGCCTTGTTCAACATATAAACTAGACTTCATTTCACAGCCTGCTTCTCCTCGGCAAGTATCATTGTTAAGGGTTCTGATAAAATTTGTTGACATGGCATTCATTCACTGGGTCTGAGTAGGGCAGCTACACCCTGTAGCTTGACAGCTCAAATAATAGTTTTGTACCCATATCATAATATATCTTTGTCATCAAATTTGTGTGTGTAAACAAACGACAAAAGATTGAAACAATGTCATCACTGCCTTCGTCAATAATTCGCATTGCCAAGTCCTCATATTGTAATGATATGTCTAACTTGTGATAATCATTCTTTCTGAAACTGAAGTCCATAGTTTGGAACAACTTTGTTTCTTGGTTCAACATTGAAGAAATTCGTTTAAGAATATTTTTCATGGAAATTTTGGTGTAATTTTGGTAGAAAATATTTCTAACATTCTTATGTTGGCTCCATGTGAATAAAAAGTTAAGGACATCACGACCAAACTTATGTATAATTATATCTGTCAAAATCTGCATAAAATCTTCATCATTTGCAAACTTCTCTGCAAATGTTCTATACTTTACCAACTTCAAGGCTTCAATGCAGGGATAATGACCATTGAAATATTTAAACAACTTCAAGGCTTTAGTTAGACGATTGAACTTAGAATCCTTAAAGGTTTTCCATTGATGTTTCAAAATTTGAATAAACCCTTGGATGCTTTTATGTTGAAGAATGTCATCTTCATAGAATTGGTCCACAAGTTGTTGGTCTACAAGTTGAGCCCATATACAAGCTGCTGGCACTAATTGAATTTTGTCAAAATTCAATAGATGGAGCAAAGCTCTATGTCTCCTTGGGTCACCAACTTGTGAGGTTGAGAGGCTAAAAGTATTGCATTTTCAGCTTTGGTTCCCCATAGTTTGAACAACTCTTCCTCTCTCCAATCCTCGTAATAGAATTGGCTAAGGGACAATGCAAATTCTATATTGGTATGTCTTGTCTTCCATATTGGTAGAAATGGCAAGCTTTTTATTGTAGTTTACCTAGACTTTGTACACTAGGTTACCAAGCCTTCCTTATGTCACCTAATAAGTTGATTTACTTAAGCCTTTTACCTTAGGCTCCCTAGACATCTTACTTAAAGATTTTGAGGACAAGGCATGGCTGACCAAAGTGAACTAGCACCCACCAGTGCACCAATGTGGATGGATGGTGCACAGATAGGATTCTCTTTTCTATTCCTATGCCATCTCAGGTTGACTTTGTGTTTTTGCCCTTTTTCAACCCTAATCTCAGTTTTTTTTTGCAACTTTATTTTTTCCCCACCCCCACCTAGTTTCGTTTTTCTTGCTTTTGAAACTTTCTCGGCCACCCACCTACTACACACTATCCCGCTTTGACCTACTCAGCTATATATTTAAATTAAAACTAGACTCTTCCCCATCTACCTACTCACCTATAAATTTAAAATGTGCTACTCTCATCTCCACACATGCACCCACCCCCCCATCTATTTATCTACTTACATGTCCTTCCACCTTCCTACCTACCAACACTTTAAGTAGGTACCTACCAAACCTCACCTACATGGCTACACCTACTTACATGGTTGCTATTCCAATAGACCCCCAATAGTCAACAATGATTAGGAATAAAATGAAGGTATTGCATGGAGCTTAAATAAACAAATAAATAAGGGAACGATTAAAATGTTTGACACACCCTACATAAGGGTGTTGCAAGTTCTACTTAGAAAGTGTGTTTCATGCAGGTATTGCAAACCAAATGGATAATCAAAACAATATGGAGCTCCATGTCAATTCAAATATATTTAGTGCATGTTGTATTCATGTTCATAAAACAAAAATATTCAATAGATGTGTAACACCCCATTCTCAATAACCTTGAAAGAGTTTGAACTTCATATCATATCTTTAAAAACTTGGAAAAGTATTGCATAACCTTAACAAAACCTAGAAGGAACACAATACCTTCATTGGGCTACACTATAACAATATGAACTGAATTATTTTGGTCCAATCTATTATTTTGATATGCCCAAAAAGAATCATCAAACATGCAATACCCCACTTAGGGTATCCCAAAAATACATTGGGCTCCATAACATATCTTTTGACATGTGTAGGGGTATTGCGTAGCCCACCAGAACCAACAATGAAGTCAATACCCTCATTAAGGTATTTTATAATTAAACACCATGGGTCTACACTCTTCAAAGGTATTGTTCATGGCCAAAACTATTCAATACATTCACAATACCCTTCACAAGGTATCTTAAAAAATACATTGGGCTCCATAACATATCTTTTGAAACTTGGAAGGGTATTTCATATCCTTATCAAAACCTACAAGCAAAGCAATACCCTATTTGGAATATTTAGTAAACACTACGGGTTAAATTATTTTGGTCTAGACTATCAAAGGTGTATTGCTAATGGTTAGGAAAACTCAATGCACATGCAATACCCCTTGTAAGGTATCCCATAAATCTTTTGGGTTCTATAACATATCTTTTGAAACTTGAAAGGGTATTACATTACCATATCAAAACATAGAAGGAAAGTAATACTTGCATCATATTGCAATAATATCCTAAACCATGAAACAAAAGGACATTTTTTTAAAACAAAATTTCATGTTCAATATATCATGCCCTACATATTGATTCAAGTAAATGAAGGTATTGTAAAGCTAATCACATTGATGGTAAAAGGTTATTTGAACGACATTATGGAGTTTAAATGCAAGACTTGTATCATATTGTGATAATCCATTAACCATGAAACATAAAAATATTTTTTAAATACTCAATTCATAACCAATACATCATGAAATTCATGTTTTCAAAATTATTTGTTCACCTTTCAATATGATTTAACATATACAAAAATGAACATAAAGTAAAATTGGTCACATTGATGGTACAAGGCTTTGGGGTTTAATGAAAGATTTACTAGTTAATGTTAGAAATTCATAGTTTGTTGAAATCAAAAAATTAAAGATCATGCTTAACATTTATTCAATGATGTACATTTTAATTTTTTTTCCCTTTTAAAGTTGTAAACTCATTTCAAAAAAACAAAACATAAAATCTATAATTTAAGAAGATTTTAATGTCTATTTTAAAAAAATTAAAGCATATGATTTTTTACTTTTTTTAATGGTTCACATATTAATAATAAATGATCTCTTCCCATGTATTAATCCTATGTATGATTGAAATTTTATTTAAAACTTTTCTGACATATAATAAATAATTTGTAGGCTAAAATAATTATATAGTAGTTCATCTTTTCATAAATATATAACATAAATCTTTATGTAAATTTTATTTTTTATGATATATAATAGTGGCTTAAATATTGGTCTAAATATATTGTTATTTGTAACATATCGAATAACACATTACATAAAATTAATTATATCATGGAATTATATTATTTATTCATTTTAATACATATAATATCTTCATATTTATTTAAAATAACATAATAATTGATTATATATATATATATATATATATATATATATCTAAACCCATGGTTATGTATAGTGCAATTTTTTTAAAAACTTAATTTTTAATGAGAATTTAAAATTTTCAAAAGATTAACATTATTAGTTTGATGGGTAGAGAGGTTCTAGTAGATTCAAGAGTAGGCAATCCTTCTTCCAATAGTTGATCTTGCTTGATAGGATTTATAGCTTGTGTGTTGCACCCATTAATCTTACTTGTCATGAAACTTTTTTCTCAAATTCTTTGCAAATGGATACCCATCTCTTTTTTGCTCAAGAGACTTATTCTCAAGTTCTTTTACAAATGGGTTCCCATATGTCTTCTTTGCTCAAGAACTTTTCTTTTCAAGTTCTCTACAAATTGGTACCCATGTTTTTTTTTCTCAAGATCTCTGTGAAACTACAAGTTTAAAATCCAACTCATGAACAATTCAATCTGTTCAAAACTCCATAAAACCAACTCAAGTTTGAAACTTTTATCAATAACTTTTCTCTTCAAACAAATCCATTGTCAACTAACCCAACTAATTCAAATCAACTAAGTTTGAAACTTTGGCTTGAAATCAACCATGCTTTGAAAGCTTCATGGAAGTACTTGAATAATCATGTGCAATGGTGTTGTGTTAAATTATATTTCTATGTTTTGTTCATTTTTTATGGTGGATTGCTTGCAAGGTATAATGAGAATGGGAGGAGTCATGTTGACATGCTATTGTGAGCCATGGATCATCCACCACCCACAAAAATGTATGCACAATATTGACCTTGCAGGATGGTGCATTCAATGATGTGGTACATTAGCTACATGCTCAGAGGTATGACATCTTGGTGGCTAACATTTTTCCTACATATTTTTTTTTCAATTTATTTCCCAAGTAATCACAACAGCAACAACAACTCAAATGCTTTACAACAATGATGGATATAAAAATTAACAATGTAATGTTTGAAATTCAAGCAGTAAAGAATATTGTTCATTTTCCTATTGCACCTTCCTTGAAGAATATAGTAGCATCATCATCAAATGAAAAAGAAGAAGAATAGTACAAGAAGGAGCTTCACAAAAAAAATGAACTAACTTTCATAATGTTCCAAAATTGATAGTTCACAGCAAAAAGTTAGTGCTTAAATTGTTGTCTATTCACAAAAGAAGGTTTTTTCTAGGAAGATTCCAAGAAACCTTGTCAAATTAACTAAAGTGTTTACACTAATCAAACTAGACAACCTAGCCTAGCATAAGTAATAGGCTAGTAGGCTAATTTTATATATATAAACCCATTGTTATGTATAATGTGATTTGGTTCTAATGTTTTTAATTTTAAAAAAGAATTAAAAATTTCCCAAATATGTAAATTGTGTTTGTGTTTTGTTTCATTTTTGTTTGAATATTTATCTTCAACCCAATTTTTTCCTTTTTTGGAATAGAAAAAAATTGTTAAGCAAGAACCCTGATTTATTTCAATTATGGTTTAGGGTTTAGGAATAAGGGTTTTAATTGAATTTTAAAATATAAGTACTTAATATTTTGTATGTTTGGTTAATGTATTTTTAAAATTATATGTAGAATTTAATTTATAATATATGAAATAATGATATACTTAATTAATTAATGTGTGGCTTTATTAAACTTTTTGCATTACTAAATATATAATATCTTAATAAAAACTTTATGTTAGAAATTTTAAGTAAACATTAAATATAATTGAAAGATATTTTCAATTCATAAATGATAAGAATTGTTCAATCGACCAATGCAAAATCATTTGTATATATATGTACATGAAGGTATTGTAATATTGGCCACATTAATGGTATAAGGTTTTCTAATAAATTTTTGATGTGTAATTGCAATACCCTCATTTTAGTGATAGTTTCATTGCCTTTTACCATCAATGTGACTAATTTGACAACACCCTCATTTGTACCATGGTTTAGATATTGTCATAATATGGTGTGATATTGTATTATTTTTAGGTTTGGTAAGGCTATGCAATACCCCTCCAAGTTTCAAGGTGAATGAAAATATCCCAAGATGATGTAGGTATTGCATTTAAACTCCACAACTTTGTTCAAGAGGACCCAACATCAATGTGAAAAACTTTGCAATACCCTCATTTCCTTGAATCAATATGTCTGGCATCATATAATGAGCATGGAATAAATATTTTAAGAAACATTCTTTTGTTTCATGGTTTATGATATCATCGCAAAATGATGTGGGTATTGTTTGTCTTCTAAGTTTTGCTAGGGCTATGCAATATTGTTCCAAATTCCAAAAGGTATGTTATGGAACCCAAAGGTTTTATGAGACACCTTGAGAGAGGTAGTGCATGTGAATTGAGTGTTTTGGGCATGAACAATACCCCTTTGATAGCTCGAACCAAAATAATTGAACCCATGGTGTTCGCATAATTACCCCAAATAAGGTATTGCTTTCCTTTTAGATTTTAGTATCATTATAAAATACCCCTCCATGTTTCAATAGATATGTGATGGCGCCCAAATTATTTATAATATACCCTAAGAGAAATATTACACATGCATTATTTAATTCTGGGCACAAGCAATACCCCTCCAATAGCTTGGACCAAAATAATTCAATCCATGGTGTTTACAGAATACCCTCATGAAGGTATTGCTTTCCTTCTAGGTTTGAACTTTTTATTTTTTTGGGTAAAGAAAGGTTTTTTGGTTTGAGTGTAAGATTATAATCAAATTTTTGATAATTTCATCAAACATACATATAAGAATATGCGAAAAGGTATTTCTAACTATTAACACAAGATGTTGTAAAATGAAATAAAATGTCTTAAATAAAAAAACATATATGCAAAAAATGACCAAATCCAAAACAACCCCACCTTAAAATGGGGAACATGTCATAATGGTAAATATGTGGTTGCCTTAAAGATAAATTGCTACCCTAAATCCTAAAGATTAAAACAACACCTTAATTAAACTAGGATAAGCTATGGGTTATCTATATCACTATTGGAAGAAGATGTGATCCCATTGGCCCCCCTGTACCATGCTAATGCAACCTTTGCATCATGGGCATGTCGTCATGTGAATACTCCACAATTAACCAATGTTGCGTCCACAACATCAGCCACAAACACCTCCCTAATGGTGTTTTGAACCTTAAAACAAACAACACAATACAATAAGTATTACATATGAATTCTAAAACTTGGAATTCAAATAAAATTAAGTATGGCATTATTAAAAACTTACCAACCATGAATCATTTTTGAATCATGGTATTGTGGAAGGAAGCCAATCTCCTTACATTGCATTATCTTATTTGATGTAAACTTCCAATTGCGCTCCATCCAAGTGCCTTTGCATACTTGGCTCTAATCGTTCGAAATCACAAGTGCAAGGTCCTCATCACACTTTAGCTTGGCCTACACATTGAGAGGGATGGCCCCCACACGCCATGTAGTCATGCCAAGGAGCTAAAGAATGTGGTTAAAAGCTAGTTTAATAAGTGTGGGCTTAAGAACATCAAGTGTGTGTTACAAAACAACCTGGAGCCTATCCCACTCTAGGTTTACATGCCTCTTAGCTTTAGCAATTACCTTTTGCTCATTATGACAAAACGAGGTTAAAGGATTACTCAAGATCTGCACATTCGTGGTCACGTGATTTTCATGCTTTGGGCCTCTTCTTGAATAGATGGGCGTCCAAGCTTGTTGAACTCCATGGTCACATTATGGCACATTCGCAAATGCCATGCCAAGTTGTATTTGGCCATGTAAGATGCATTGCACCCATCAACCTTGCAAGTAAATTTGGGCCCATCCATTGCCCAATGGGGACACCTTCTAAGGTAATTGGGAGAGGGGCAACCACATCTAAAATCAAAAAACAAAAGCAAAAAACCAAATGTGAGAATTAATATTCTAGATGAAGGTATTGCATAGATAGATAAAAGATCATACACACAATGAATGTATTGCACAGAAATATAAAAGAACAAAAACACAATATGGGGGTACTATTAAACTCCAATGTTGAAATTTGCATAAAATGAAGCAAACCTTAAAAATAACATCACCTACAAAGCCTAAAGGTATTGCCCACAAACTTAAACCCAAAAAAAATGTCCCACCCACCTTCTCACATGGAGAAGGAGGGCGGGCATGCAAAGGTTTAAGGACCATAATTAAGGAAGGTATTGTAATCACAAATCTAACAAAAAAAACCCCACCCATCCTTTCCGCTTGAGAGGATGGCTGGGGTCATAATCATAATAAATGAAGTTCAATGGCAATATCACCTCCATTAATATGTGCATGAAGTTCAACATCTTCATTTGCATTCTCTTGCTCCGGCAATGGAATAACAGGAATTACATTTTCTTAGTCCTTTATCACTAGTAGAAAATGGCCATTTTGCAACTGGTCCATGTAATTAATTTTTAGTTGCAAGCGACATTTGCAACTAAAATATTAATAGTCACATTGGACAAGTCACATTGACATTAGTCGCAAACAACAATGAATTTTGGATGAAAGAAAAAGTCAACGAAATATGCTTTCATATCTTGACTACTCATATACATATTGTCGCTTGCAACTAAGATGCGATTTTTTTGGTGGACAATGGGAACAAATTATGTGTTGCCACGTGTCCCAACTTAAAAAAATTAAAAACATTTTATTATTATTTTGAAATAATCTACAACGTTTAATTTATGTTTGGATCGTATAGATTGTGACACGTGGTGCAATAGAAATTTGCCATGTGACATGTTAATTGAAAATTTCCAAATTAAATTTAAATCAATATTTAGGTATGTAGGTTTAACTACGTACCTACCTACTTATATACCCACCTACCCATCTAAGCTAAAAACCTAGCTAGGATAAAACCTATTTAGCTACCTAGGTAGATAGGTAGGTAGAAGAGTAGGTTGGCAAGTTAGGGAAGTAGGTAGGTAGGTGTAAATACATGAATACTTTTATTTTATTTTGGGTTAAATCGTTTTTATTGATTCATCCCATATGCCCATCTTTTTAAATATGAAAATGTAAGACAAAACAAACAAAACACTTTGTTTATACTTTTTAAGATCAAAATGATAGCCAAAATATATGGGATAAAATTTTTAGTTGGAAATTGTTTGTGACTAAAGATTTTTAGTTGCAACCTACTTGCAACTAAAAAAGTTCATCCCATATGTTTTGGTTTTCATTTTCATCTTGAAAAATATATAATGAAATAGGTAAGTGACAACTAACTAGCTAATTAATTAGTTAACTAATTAACTAATAAAACTGTTAATTATTTAATGAATATAATATAGAAAAATAAATTAATAAAGTTTTTACAACTAAACAAGAAACTAACTCATTCACTTTATAAACTATCCAACTAACTAATTATTTGTAGTAATAATCATCAATATCTAATGATTATTGAATTAATTATATTATTGGTTATTATTAAATATTACTTAATTTATTAGCTGAATAAACAGTAATAATATTTACTTATATATGTATATATATAAACTATAATAATATATCAACCAATTTAATTAACTAAGAATTGGTTAGTATTGAAATAATTAGGTAATTATTAATAACTAATAAAATATTATTTCATAACCAAATAAATTCATATAATGACTGAAATATTCCATATTAATAATTATTAACTATTAATTATAAATATTGAATACTAGTTTTTTAATATTTAATAATATAATTAAAACCTAACCTACGTTAACTATTTTATTTTTATTATTCATATTATTACTTCACTCATAAAACCTATTTATGAACTATTACAATAATTTTTTTATATTTTTAATAAGTATAGTTTTTCTTCAAAAATAATTTCTGCTCTCATATAATAATTTATTAGATTTCCATTCTAACTAATACAATAATTATTATAAAATAATAAAATAATAAAACTGAAAATAAAAAATTCATATCAGTAATTGATTATAATGATTTAATTATTGATAAATAATAAATATCAATTATAAACTTGAAATATAAAATTTTAAAATTATATATTAATATTTCCTAGTAATTATTATATTAATCTA
>Ga0116229_10014390_pt1 | contig 10992 bp, 9 predicted proteins | sample S1TSphgellanicum_3_FD_87313 | JGI IMG/M metagenome (GOLD analysis project Ga0116229, IMG submission 87313) | Host-associated microbial communities from peat moss isolated from Minnesota, USA - S1T2_Fc - Sphagnum magellanicum MG | ecosystem: Host-associated > Plants > Peat moss > Unclassified...
GGATTGGAAATAAGTTTCAAATTTTCATATACACTTTTTCACAAAGGTATGTCTAATACCATGTTAGCACCGAACAGATTTGATGTGTGTGCTTGCTGACCATCATTTTAGAAAAATCAGCCCCATAGACCTATTAGATCTTTGGTATCAATTCAAGTTCTCAAGTTCAAAAGAATTGCAGGGAGATCTGTAGCCTTTGGCTGGTTTGGCTTTGCAAGGGTAAAAAGAACCAAACACAAGGAATATGTTCAAGGCTGATGTTCATGAGAGATTATGCTAGGTTCTGGAAGAAATTGTCACTTTGCACCAATTATGTACTTTGCAATGACAGTATGGAGTGTGTAATGGGCCACCACACTGGAAACTTCAGTAGATCATCATTCTTCTTTCACAAGCTGAAGAATGACTACACTCACAAGAAATTCAGAGTTGGGGTGTGTGACCCGACCCCCCCCCATTTGTGCAGTAATGGTGTGAACTAAGTTAAAGAGCATGCAACTGGACCCCATTGTTTCTTCAACTTGAAAAATTGGGTCTACAAACTTGAGGGGTTTATGGTCTGAATCAAAGAAGCAAATTCCAATATCAGTGTCCAATAGAGTAATGTCCTCTAAACACTACCAGATCCCAACAGGCATTCCAGTTTTTGAAACTGCCCACATCTTTGAATTTATTTCCAGCAGAATCTGGCCCGTGCTCAGCTCCACTTCACTTGGGCCCTTATTCTGGTAAAGCCCACAGCTTGGTGCATTTACCCTACACAAAGGGACCACAAATAATAACCTGGGCAGACCAACTACTACATCAATTGGCTTCTTATCAAAAGCCGCATCCATTGTTGCAGATATCTTTGAGCCTGGTCAATGGAAGCAAAAGAGTGGAATAATTCATGAAACATGGGAGTAAACCCAATGTCCATGTTTTCAAACATCCTTATGGAGATCAAAGGGATCACATATAAGCCAGGCACACCAAGTTCTAAAGCAATTGGCCTCTTATCAAAAACCACACCCATTGTTGCACATTTCTTGAGCTTGGTCAATGGAAGGAAAAGAGTGGATTCACTCATGAAAACACAGAAGTAACCTAATGTGCATGCTTTCAAAAATCCTTACTTGAGAGAAACTATTCCTAAATTTTCTTTTGTTGTGGGTTTGACAGATTTTGGCATGATTGAGAATCACAGTAGCTCCATAGTTATCTTATGAGTTCAGGCTCCTCTTCTTTGTCTGATCCCATCATTGATCCAGCATTTCTCTCCATTCATGGAGCTTTTGTCTCTTATGGCATGATTCTTGTTTAACGTGATTTAGAGTTTGGATGTCCAATGTGTCCTGATTCTGTGCAACCCTTTTACATCAAGTCCGAAAAGATATCAAGGTAACCTCAACCTTTGTCACCTCCCATATGCATGGCCATGCCACAAACGCACTTTAAAATATTCTTTAATTATTATGTAACCATGAGATATAGATTGGCAATGATCAACAAAGACAAGCTCATTCCAGAGCTCCCCTTTGAGCCTCTAGGTTGAGGATAATATTATGATCTGCAATCATGAAGTTGGGACTCATGAAAGGTTGTGACCAACTTCTTCATTTCGGGGTTCTTTTTTTCGAGAGAGAACCTATTTTTATATATGTTAATGTGGCAGTTTTGATATGATTGAAATCAATTTCTTGAAAGTTTTGGATGTCAAATGGATCTGGGTGTAATTGTGTGGGGAATGTCCAATTTATACTTCGAATTATTTTTACTTTGAATTAGAGTTCTCTCTGATGTGTCTCAGTGGAACAGGAATAAGTTTGGATATACAGAATTCCATCATGGCTGGAAGCATTGTGGGAGAAGAGGTAAGTGACCAGCTCTCTCTGTTCATTTCTGCACCATGATCATCAAAAGCACTTGGTTTCATGAAATGGAAATTGGTAGGTTTGTGAGTAATGTTCCTTGTATGACTGTGTCCATCCCACCCATATTTTAGAACTTTGTGCAGACTTTGATTGACACATTTGTGCACATCACTCCTTGAATCCTTTCTCCAGTATGTGCAATAAATCGAGACATCTGTGAATAAAATTGTGGTGAGGAGAGGGATCACGACTCTTGTGTGGATTTTTGCTTTCAAGGCCTCCCTTTATCTGCTCTTCACCTCTATTCTGCATGAGTTTATACATAGTTTTGCATTTATACTGCCGAGACCAACTCAAGAAAACATCAAACAATTGTTGTTACTTCCATGATGGTCCCCTAGCTATTCTCAGCTGGCCTTCAATTCTGCAGAAGCCTTCTGGTCTCCAGGAATAACTGGACTTTCATGGACCCAACCAACATGGTGGTCACTAAATGTAAAGAGCTGGATTGGGACACAGACTTGCTTCTGTTCTCACAACACACTGTGCCAATAAGTATCACAGTGCTTAAGACAAGTGTTTAAAAAATCTCAAAAGAAGTTTGCAGGTTCAAGCTCAAGAAGGCCTTGACTTCCATGGAATTTATGGAGAAGACCTCAAAATGTTGCCTTCTAGTTACACTAGTAATTCTCGTTTTTTGGAATGACATGAGCCTTCAATCTTATGCTTCGTACATGTACACCCATTACCCTTCCTTTTATCTTTGCTCATGACTGTGATCAGCTCTGAGATTGCAGCTTTCAATATTCCTCCACACACAAAATTTGTCATATCAGCCTTCTACAAAATTACAGACATCCTGCATTTTTCTTCTTGCCAGGAGACTTTTTGTTTTCTCAATTCACTCTCCCTTGTGACAGATCTAGAGTTTCTGTGAGTATCATAAGACTAACTACGTTATGGTTCTAGACAGGAAAAACAGCATTCTGATATTCTGATTCTACTATATACCAACAACAAATAAGCAGGTCAAATTGGATCACACATTCTCATTCAACATCTTCAGATTAAGACACATGTTTGGTGTGAATAAGATAGTTTCGAACATTCTTGAGTTACACTTAACTCTTATCGCATCCAACACATCAACACTCTTTCCCTCAAAATTGAGAGATTACTCCAAATTTTAAACATTACTCTACTACAAGCACCTGGCTCAATTCTCGTGCAACCTTGAGCTTCAAAATTAGAACTCTTCTTTTCTTAGTTCCTCAAATTCACCATAATATTTGTTGTATTGACATGTCATTACTGTTGTTTCAGGTGCATCCGCACAAAGAACAGGAGTTACATGAACACACAGTATGCAGCAGAAATACACGCAGCAACCAAGTCTGCTCACAAATTGTTGCTACACACAAGGTCCATCAACAAATGCACTAACCTTCTGCAGAAAAGTCATTGAATGTTGAGATTGAGAAAGCATAACCACCAAATACCATGCAACCACATTGCTAGACCGCGTTAGTGTGTGCACTTCCAATGACAACATGATGCTTTCCTTTTGCACTTTGAGTCCTACTCTCTAACTTGCGCCCAGGATGTTTGGTGCCCTGTGAGTCCCGATCAGAGGTCACATTTGGTGGCCACAAGGTTTAGAAAAACTTGATGGATAATTAGCCCATCACTTGGGAAACTTGGCCAAAGTGTGCGCCTTTTTGTGACTTTGCACATGGGCCAAATGCTTCAGCAACTTGACCTACATTGTTGCTCCAAGGTTAAATATATTTATCTCACTTCAATCACGTCAATTTGGACACCAACATGTTCGACTATCATGTTTGTTGAAAGCCAACTTAGGGTATGTATAGAATCATTATTATCGGGGCAATAGCTATTGCCTAATGATAAATTAGTTAACCCTTGACCATGAACATGCAATATATGTGATGCCAATTTGTTGGGTAAAATTTAGGTAGCAACCAAACTAAAAAGAGCACCTTAATCCCATTCAACATTATGTAAGACCAAATAATTTTATGTAGACAGCTAAATTTTGGTTGCCAATTACTAACAAAAGTATGTAACATCATACAAGCAATTGAAATGAAAAAACTTGGCCAAAAGTTGATCATTATTCAAAGTATGTTGACAAAAGTTGCCAACTATTTTAATTGCCAAATATCATTAGAAGGACTTACAAATCAATTGGAAGGGAAACAAACAACTCTTTGCATTTTCCTTTTATTTTAGGGTCAAACAAAATCATGAGAGATGATGAAACCATGTGACATGATTAAGTAATTTAAATGCATAATTAATTAGTTTATCATTTGTCCAAAAAGTGTCAATTGTTCTTGATGTTCAATATGTGCATTGCTCAAATTGATTCAACATTCTTCATGTTAAGCTATGAATTGTTTAAATGGATTGCTTCACTAAACATGGTCAACATGTAAGTTTACAGATATTATCATTGCATTTTGATGAAATTCAAATTTCATTTCATTCAAGTTGCATGTGACCATTTTTTTAATTGTGGAATCATGCTTGTGATTTATTATAAGATTTAGTTTCCCTCATTCTATTGAATTTGATAGTTTTAAATTGATTTGACTTGCTTATATCTTTTAGGGCTATTCACAAGTGCAAATAGTCAACACTTTTAATAGAGTTTTTATTGGTCATTACAAATTTTGAATCATGCTAAATAACATTTGTGTTCATTAATGAATAATTAGAAATCTATTACAAAGGTTATAAGTTCATTAAATAATACTTTCAACCAATGTATTATTTTTTAAAAATTACCCATAATCACCAAACTTCAACCAATTGAACCAAACTAAATGAACCAAATTGAAGTGTATTAATAGAATGGATTTTGGAAACTAATTTCTGAGAGACTACATTTTGGAAATTTAATTTTTTAATAAAGTAAAATTTAAAAACTTATTTTCTGAAAAACTAAAATTTGAAAACTTAGTTTCTAAAAGATTAAAATTTGGATACCTCATTGTACATTGTTGGTTATAATGCTTGTCCCAAAAACCCCTTAATAAATGTCTTCAATTTTTGCCTTATGATTTAACAATGAACATGGGGCTTTTAACTTAAACTTATTTCCCCCAAACAAAATTGTTTACTCCTCTAAAGAAACATGTTCATTTTCTAAGTCACATTTTGGATGTAATCCTTTAACATTCAACTACTAAATTGTGACCAAAAAAAATTTGCATTTTGTTGTTTGGGGTAAGAGGGGCATGTTAAAGCTCTAGGATAAATATTAGGACGAGTGACAAGTGGGTTAATTATTCTTATGGATCTACACAAACTAAACGACAAGTTAATTAGTGCATAATTGGAACATTTTTAGTGCATGGATGAATCACGGGCATACATGGATTCATAAGATTCATCACGGCCCAGACTTAAAGAAAGCCATCACCTTTCCCTTTATAGTACTTTGTGATTTGCCACAAGGGTTGCACTCAAATGTCATTCTTTCCAAGATTCCCAAATTAGGAGTCCCGAAATTAAGACTCCCACGACTTTGGACACTCATAACTTCTTGTATAGACCTTCAATTGAAATGAAATTTAAAACAAAATTGCAGCCCTCATCAAAAGCTTTCCAAAAATATGTGGCACACCCCCTGGACACATGTAATTCAAGGCAATTCCCAACTTTTAGTGGTTGGGAATTAAATTGACACTTTAACTTTCGACTTTTTTTTCGACCATAATTTGTGTCATAAGTACTTAAATGGATCATGTAAACACATTTTAGACATCTACATCTTAAAGGTTTTCCAATGGTATAAAGAAGTTTTCAATTCAATGAATTTTGAGCCTTCAAATCACTTTTTGAAAATTCAGGATTCCATAGTGATTTTAACGCCCAAAGTGAGAGTCCACTTGGGAGTGTGTGGGTTCATTCCCTCACATTCACTTGCATTCCCAAGAGTGTGAATGTGACTCCCAGGTTGCACTCTCGACCCACTCCTTTTCATGCCTTTGTTTTGGTCGCAAGCCCAAGGTTAAAGTTGTGACAATAACGTAAACATGCATTCAACTTGGATGTAGTTAAACCCATAACAACTTTTCTACAAAATTTAACCCTACTTTTGTACCATAGATAAATGTTTTTTTTTTGGGCCAAAAGTGCATGGAATTTCAATTAACACCAACAAAACATAAAAATTGGAAATGGAAATCTATTACACCTACATTGTGGAAATTTCAATGAAAAAAAAAACAATATTATGTTATTTCAAAGATGATGGTTCCTTGTTGGATAACTCCTCATAATCAATTCTAAATTCATTTGAGTTTTCCTTTCCATATGCTTGCATAATTAGCTTGTCCATTTGAGCCAAACCATATGGAAAATTGTCCAAATTCTGTATGCTTCATTATTATATAGGGTGAAAGCACATTACAATGACCACTTTTGGAATGTTAAATGTATTATTTTTTAAGAATGTGCATGTTTGAATGTATCACACTTCAAAGGTTTGAAAAAATTTCATAATATTTTTTCATATTATGTCAAAATATAACCTAAGCAAAATACTAAAGAAAATAAAATTCATTTCATTTTATAAAATGGGAAATTGAAATATATTTGTTGAAACAAATGTAATCTCAAAAACACAAATATATTCCAAGAAAACTTTAAATGATTTTTAATTTTTACAAAAGTTGAAGGTACTATATTGAACCATGTTTAAATACCATGTGATTAATTTGAAATTTTTCATGTCAAAAATTGAGTTTTTTCAACAAAAATGCAATAATCACATTCACATGGAGATGACAAGCATAACTAGATGGGTTATATTTTTAATTCCATTAAAATTAATTATTTTAATGACTAATGAAACTTTAAAATAAATGTAGTCAAAACAAGACAATGGCCTTATTATACCAATCATGTATATTATAAATATACCCATGGATCTTTCAATATAGATAATGAGATTTATTATTATTTTAAAAATAATATTACATAACATTAATTTTTAAAAAATCAATTTCTATGCCCAAAAACCAAAATTGGTACCAAAAATTAAAATGTGTCATACTTTTGAAACAATTATATTATATGTACTATAATACTAAACCCAAAAATGCCAAAAAGGGGTCATCATAATGTGTTGTCACCCTCTATTAAGTTTTTCAATGGTTTGTTATAAATATGCAAGTTACAATACTATTATTTGCATCACAATAACTTCAGAATCAAATCATATAGAAGAATTTTTAAATACTACCCCATTATAATGTATTGAATTCACACTTTGTCAGTTTTAATTGATATTCATAAGTGTTTTCCAAGTACCTTCAACAAATGGAGGTACCATATACTAGTCTTTCCCAAAGACCCTAACAATAAAAAAATGATTCCAACATGCAATTTTAGAACTAAATATTCTTATGTCAATGAAACTAATTGCCAAACATTTATCATATTCTTTGGTGTACTCCAAAGAGCCTATGAATGTTTTCACCACACTTAAACGTTTATCTAACATTAGTATGTACTTCACCAATTGCCTTTAATCCTTAGACTAAGAATTGAATTCCAAACACCAATAAGGTGAAAGCACACCATGGTGGACCCAAAATGACAATTGAAAGTCCATATAAGAATCTAAATTTAGTGTATTTCAAATGTAATGAAACTAAATCCCAACTAAAAACATTTAGATAATTTTTAAAAAAACATTTTTTTTCCATATCCAAATTCATACCACCTTAATTTAAACATTTTTTAGACACATTTCCAAAATATCAGGGTAAAAGCATGTTACACTGTAACAAAATAGGTAGTTGAAAATTCATTTAAAAAGTTCAAATCCAATGTAATTTTCAAGAAAAAACATATAAATGATGTTGAAGTTCACATTTTTTTCCATGCCTAATTCATACCACCCTAATTTAAACCTTTTCAGAACACCTCTAAAAATATGGGCTTTGAAAAAATCGATTTAGGTATTTAAATGGACTTCACATTTTTAAAATCTTCATTTTGAATCTTTAAAAAAATGAAAGATTTTTTTTTACAATATTTTTTCATCTATTAAGTGTTATGATACTTGAATGTGTGGTGACAAAAAATTATAAAGATATTATCCAACTTCACTAAAAGCAAAAAGTCCATAACCATAATATTTTGAATTGTGAAATTAGTTGCACCCTACATTGCAAAATCCACCTTGGATTGAATATTGATATTTTTTGAGTAAAATTTTCAAAGTTGGGAATGTTACATTATCATTTTCAATTTTTCATTTCCCTTTGCTATATTTTAAAATGGATTTGAGGTATATAAAACAAGACTTGATTGACCTAAAAAAACCAAAACTATGACATCTAAAAAAGTTCATCATAATGTGTTTTCGTCCAATAATGTTTTGCCAACACATGTACAATTGTTTAAACATGACTCATAGTTATTTGACAATCACACTTGATGGTTACCAAACATTCTGGGGTAACTGAAAAGGACTCCAAACACTTATCAAACACCCATAATTAAATTAGGACTCCAAGTGCTCGCCAAAGACTTTTGGGTGGTTGATAAGGACCCTAAGTGCTCATAGTCTAATCTACTTGAATGCTTGTAAAAGACCCCAATGTTCATAAATTTTTTTTAAATGGTTGACAAGGACCCCAAGTGCTTACTAAATCTACCTAAGTGGTTGTGAAGGACCACTAATCATGTTCAATAATGGCTCTTAGGTGGTTTTTTTCAATTTTGTTACAAAGCCAAAGCCATGATGATCCACAAGAAGATTTAACCAAATTTGGCTACAAGCGAAATATTTTCTTAAGAACATCCTTGTACTATTTGCAAGCTTGTCTTGAACAACTTGAAAACTAATAAATTTGATAGGAAATCTTTCAGACCTTCTATAACTTCAAACTACAAAAAAAGAACTTTGAAATCCTTGATAGCTGGGTAGGTAAATTCAAAGAAGATCACCTAACTTGATTGGCCATAGCTTGAACCATCTTTCTAGTGGATTAGTTGGCAAATAGCTTCTACTTGAAATGGACAACCAAATATCCAACAACAAACAAAAAAAGAACAAGCTTAAAGAATGAGAGGATCTTGCACCATACATTGTCATCCTCGCTCCGTTTGATGCCAAACATCTCTTTGCCTACCTGAAGTCATGCATCACCACTCACAAATACATATCCACTACTTGTCAAAACAGTAGCAACTTTCCACTAATGGGTAGATAATGTATATTAGGGGAGTTTGAAGGCTGATTATCTACTTGCAATAATCCATTATCTCAAATGTCCACTTGGCTACATATGAGTGGATTGATAATTGAATCCTCGAATATTCAAAATTCTACTCAAGAATCATTGATGATTCAAAGGTCATTTTTATGAACAGTTTCTCACCCTTTGCATTGAAGAAGTTGACATCATGGCATACATGACTATGGCCCATATGGACAACAATTATCTTTGTCCATGCCACGACCATATATTACCATGGGTGTAATAATTGGCAAAATAATCATGAGATAAGCAACAAAACCAATTTGGGGGTGTTCAAAGCTTCACCCTTGATGATCACACTTCAAATAATCAATTATTTGAACAATATATTCAACCTTTGAACCTCTATTTGATGCTCGGTATATCCCACAAAAACTCTTTCTCCATTCTCCCAATTTCTGTGTTGCATTTTCACTCTTAGTTCAGAAGAATCAGTTGTGCAAAGGGACACAATAACCTAAAAGCAAATGGCCTTGAAGGGTTCCACTTCCAAGAGCAAAAGCTGCCTATTGCACAGATGTTTGAGAAAGGGCTTTTGAGAGTGGACAGAATGGACTTTCCTTGGAATCCAGGTACAAGATCTGGAGTGGATTTATAAGCCATGCTGCCAGCTCATGACTACAAGCACAATAATTTGTGCACGTCTATGACTTGTGTGTTTGCATCCACAGATGCTCATGGCAGCAAAAATGCCTGTACCATATTCACAGTCCAAACAATTCGTCTCCTCAATCTCATTATCACTGCAATTCAAGCTAACCATCCCATGTGCATAAAGACAAACAAGATATCATGAACGGCTGTAGTTTTTTTTGTGATGGAATTCAGTGACGGAAGGAAGACACATACCCCCAGTTCTGCAATGGCTGCTTTCCTTTCATGAATGCATCATGTCCAGATCCAATCTTGACCTGTCCATGATTCATGATATAACCATTTCTTCAAACTTTCTCTGGAATTCTCCAACAAGGGTGTGTCTCTTGTCACTCCCTCATACTTTGCATCATTGTTGAAACTGCTTTCTCTGCCAATGAACCCACAAAGAATTCCTGGTCTTCCCAATAAAACCCAAAACAAATAAATCCTAACCTCTTTGGCTAATGCTATTTTTCATGGGGAAAAAAGAAACCTCTGTTCCCTTTCAGCTGACATTAGACAACATGCACAAACTCCACAATAAGATTGAATGCAAATGATTTTGCAAACTCTAAAACTTGTTCTACAACTTTCCAATCCCTATGATGCACCTTGGATTCTTCCCCATTGAACTCTTCCACATTTCAGAAGCTAAAAAGAAGAAAAAAAAACCAGCTTCACTGAGAAAATTTACAAGCAACAGAGCAACAAATCACCCTCCCCATTCATTACTTCCAGTGCTGCACATGACCTGAAACCCAAGAAACCCATCAAAAGAAGAAGACCCAAGGTGATTCCGCTGTTGTGTGTGTTCCCCACCATTTGCATCATCATCCACTTCCTTACTTGTACCCAATTGAGACAAGCATCACCTAGATGGAGGAGCTGGTAAAGAACTGGGGAAATCAAATCACCTGCAGCAACGAGAGAGGCAAGAAGCGTCATCTTTGGAAGAAGGACGAGTGCATGACAAGCTAATCACGCTCTGTCTTTCTTCTTAAAACTGCAAAATAAGAACTACTTGGAGCTGATTCTCCTCTTTCGATTCCTTTAGATGGTACATTCTGATTCTTTCAGGTTCTTCATGAACCAATCGACCACCTCTTCCCTGGAAAGGCACATGGGTTATAAACGGTGTAGACCCTCCCCACTCTCCAGATTGCACTTACCAGTGGGTCTGGAAATCTGCGATTCTTACA
>Ga0116229_10014391_pt1 | contig 10992 bp, 15 predicted proteins | sample S1TSphgellanicum_3_FD_87313 | JGI IMG/M metagenome (GOLD analysis project Ga0116229, IMG submission 87313) | Host-associated microbial communities from peat moss isolated from Minnesota, USA - S1T2_Fc - Sphagnum magellanicum MG | ecosystem: Host-associated > Plants > Peat moss > Unclassified...
ATGCATGATAGTAATCAATTGCAGACAAATATTGTCTGAAAAACTCCAACATATTATTCAGCCTTTGAACGCACATCACGGTTGTACACAGGGTCTTGTGCTACATCCTGAAGATGTACCTGTTTTTCCTACCATCTCAACATTTTGCGGGTATCAGGCTTCCTGTCACAGGGGATTGTGGCTTCTAACAATGACTCTGAAGGGAGCCAGGCTCTATCAGACCTCATTTGTACTGCATAACTGCAGCGAAAACCGAATTCATCCCCTTGAGGAATGGCTCTACCACCTCAGCAAAAAGAACAACCTCAACGCTGAAGAGATCCTTTGCAAACTATCCCTTCTGTCTGCACTATTTTGTTTTCACAACAAGATAATATGGTACACGTTGGAGTTTTGTCTTGTCCAGTTTTGAGGCTAGAGCTACGTGTTCTGCCATTTCTTAACCCAAACTTCTGGTGAGGCGATGTCTCTTTGGTGGATCTGAAGGGAAGTGTGAATGCTGTAGCATGGACCACATCACATGCACATCATCATAGCCGCAGGAGCGCACATCACTATAAAGTTTTGAAATCCCATTTGCTGCAAAAAAATCCAGAACAATTCATTAGCTACAGCATCGCAACCCATTTAATAATACGATCAATTTGCTGCAGGATGACTCAGGAAAAAAGAACTAGACTGCTTGATTTGCCTTGCCTGACAACAGCTAAGAGGTTTCTTATCTCTTTAAACTTTCATCAGTGACAATTCAGAGAGGCCACAGATAAGGTATTGCAGATAACACAAAGTCGGAGAGTTTGACAAGAGAATCGATGTCTGATAGACTCGATCAAGCTGGACAGCTAGTGGGCAAGGAGACAGACAGCAGCAGTGATTCAAGGAAAACAGGGGAGACACAAGCACTGTGAGATAGCGAGGAAGCATGTGTCTGTCAAAGCCTGGCAGGAGCATCAGGATTTTCAGTCTGAGATAAAGCAGGTACATCGTAGAGGAATGAGTTCTAGACAAGAATTTTTTGCACATCGGCGACAGTTGTATTGTGAGCATCTTAGGAAACGCTTCGACGCTTCGACTCCTTCTCCTCCTCATCTTCTCTACCTCGTGAATGTCTATCCCCTACACTAATCAAGGAATTATGGTGCAGTATGTTGGTGAGACAAGAGTTTTGAGCTTACCACGCTTGTGTCTGCGGGGACGCAGCCTGGACACCATAGCATCCCAGATTCGCCGGAACGGACTTGTCACCTTCCGCAGCCATGATGATCCCATCTTCCTTCCTTACCCCCGGTACAGTTCTCCTCGTTCGTTCAGGCTTCCAATCCCCGCCCAACTATGCTCCGAAGCTTGGAAACAGAGAAGAAAGCGAAGCTGCAATAAACGAAGGCAACGCGATGGAATTCCGATAGAAACCTCCGTCCGCGCGAAGCCAAATGTTGAAGCGAGCATTCAGAACGTATCAAGTATGAGAAAGACGACGAGAGTACTCAAGGCCTCGTGGTTTCGAAATCTCAGTACCTCCACAAAAATTCACAAGAAATTTCTAAAGCTTCTGCACTAACAGTCTCCTCGTCGTCCTCCTCCTCAACAACTGTTTCTGAGATAGATGATGCAAGAATAGAGAATCGACGATAAGAAATCCAATAAGCTCGTGCTAAAAGAGTCGAAGAGATGAACCGCTTTGTAAAATTCTGTTGCTCCGTTTTGTAAATCCGACGACAAAACTTAAGAGAAGACCGTGAGGAGTTGACTAGTTATTCTGTAAATCTCTTTTTCTCCTTCTCTCTCTATCTCACTCTGTCTCTCGTTCTCCCTCTATCTCTCTTGCGCAGTTTGGCAGATCGTCAATCTACGAATTCTATTGCCTAGCTCTGAAATACTACAAAACACTCTTATCTCTCTCCTTATTCTTGCACAATTTGCACATCCTCAATCCTCGAATTCTATTGCCTTGTTCTGAAATACTACAAAAAACAATGACTCGCTCAAGTTGAATGTGTGCAATAGTACTACTTTTTCAAGGAGTTTGGCGATCCGCTCGCTTCAAAACAAAAAAAGAAAAGAACGAAAGAAAGAAAAAAGAAATTATGTTTTTATCCTATCAAGTGCTTTCGAAGGTTCCGCAAGTCCTTAAAACTCCCGTCTCTCTTTTCTTTTATTTTCTTTTTTGTGTTTGGTGCCTTCTTGAGCAAAATTGGCAGTCGAAATGATAAAACACAAAAAAAACTCTGCAACTTGCTTTGCTCTAATTACCGTGACATAATAGTTTGGAGATTACTACAACTTCATTAACAAAAAAAAAAACAGCACAGAGAGACTAAATAATGATGGATTGCAACAGCAGCAGGGCGTTTTTGTGCGGTGTCTACCTTGTCCACCTCTTTCTCTTGAAGCCTGATTGACTGACTGACAATGGCGAGTGCCGCAAGCGCGTTGGCCAACACACCGAGAGACAACAGCAATGAGAGAAGAAGGAGAAAGAAAAAACACACAAACGAACGCCGCAACGACACATCCTCGCAGCGCAAGAAACAAAAGGAACGCTTGCAGGCACACACACACGTAGGTAGGGCACCTCCAGAGAGAAGCTCCAGTGTTTTTTCTTTCGCCATTTTTCGAAAAAGAAATTGGCAAAATAAAATTTGGAAAAATTTGGTTTTTCTAATGTTAATTCGACTAATTTCGCAAAAATTTTCGTATATTTCGCCAAAAAAAGAAAAAAAAAACAACACGCAGTTTCACACGTACCTGCAGAGACTGCTGTCGACAACGCTCTCTTTTTCCCACTACTACACACGCGTTGAAACTTCTCTTTCATGCCCATGGCTACTCCGAACCACATCCTAACCTCTCCCCTAACCTGGTTAACTTGTTTCCGAACCTGTTTTTACCTTCCCCGAACCTGTCTTTAGCTCGCAAAGTTTTTTTTACCAGGTAAAAAAACTCAATGGTAAAAGCTAAAATCAACTTCAGTAAATGTGGAACGGGCATTTTGTGAATTTTTTTTGTTGCAAATTCAATGATTTTTTTGGGGAAACAAATCGACGAAAATTGAGAGAAAAATTCAAAAAGAATTTTAAAAAATTGCCAAAATTCTAAACATGGCTCAAGTAGGTAGCCAAAAAAGATATAATGGTGTTTAAGCATTTTTCATTTCATATTTTGTAACTAACCAAATTTGGCTAAATTAGCTTATGGACGATTGTCACCTTTTTTACATCACAAAATTGAAAAATAAATAAAAATTGAAAAATTGAAAATGAAAATAATTTGTTAAAGATTCGTCAATAAATCCATGGAGGGGAATATTTTGTCACAATAATATTCTCATTTTTCTGGAAAAAAAAGGCGAAAAAAAATCAAAAACAATATTTTCAATTTCTTTTTGGGTCACATTTTGAATCTAATTTTAGTTTTGGTAGCATTATTTTAACTAATTAAAAAAAAAATTTAAGATAGGTTTTTAAGTATTGCTTATTTGATGATTTTTTTTTTTGTTGTTCTTATGAACTTTTAATTGCTAGTCTTGATTACTTGACAATATTAATCAACTCGAAGGTTATTTTGACAAGCTAACATTTAAAAAAGCAAGCCAACAAATACAAAGAAACCCAAGAAATTTTTAAGGGGAAAAATCATTCCATACCATATACGTACGTGCATAAATTGTTGAATAAAATGCAATTTTGAACCTAAACCCTAAACCCTAAAACCTAAAAAACGATGTCTCTTCCTTGGTGCCATAGCGTCTATTACACATTACACCATTGTGATGCATTGCTCCTAGTCGGCATGCAATGTTGTTGTTGCCAAAATTGAGAAATCAACTTGTCTTGTGCAACTTGTGGACCGACCACCCATCATCTTAAAATCCAAAGTGATGAAAAAAAATCAAAATTTTTTTAAAATTTTTTTTCAAAACTTGGTGAATTTCCTGAAAAATAAAATAAAATAATGATAAATATTTTTCATTTTATTTCTAAATTTTCTCATTTTGGAAAAAAAATAAAATTTCAAACCCAAATAAAAAAAAGGGCTCCAAGAGGCCTCTTACACTTGAATTTAACAACTCTCTTTATTTTAGAATAGAATACCGTTTAATGATCGCTTTCCCCACCCACAAACGTTTCATAAAAGCCCCTTTAAACACTCAAAGACCATTTACGTCTTTACATCTGGACGAATGAATAATAGTCACCGTCCAAATCCATAGTAGAAAAAAGCTTTTAAAGGGCTTAAAAATGACCACTGCAAAATGGACCAGTACTCAGTGTGTCGTCACTCTGGATAATAAAATTAAATGTCTAAGTTTTGCTGTTTTTTCTTTTGGCAACCCCACCAACAAAATTGTGACAGGAACTGCATATACACGGGGACTACTAAATAGCAAACCACCTGGACCAATCATTATGATCGACCAATCAGAAATACTGAGCCGCCAGTCAGGTCTAATTCATTACACTGTTTTTTTTGTTTTGAGGTGCAGAATTGCGTTGCGCCTTTTACCAGCCACGGCAACCTGCACGAATGTAGTGCAGAAAAAAACCAATTTCCTGAGACAAACCGGCACATTTTGACATTTTCCCAATAAACTTTACTTTCTGGAGTCACATACTGAGCGCCGGTGGAGATGCTCTAATAACCATCTGGTCGAGGGTATTGTTGGCCTGGAACTCTACCTTAGACCTCAATCCGTCACAACCATACAACTGCTACAGCTCACAAAATTGTTACATTGGGGAAGGCCTTGTTGTCATGTCATCTCGCCTTAGACCTTGGGTCACACCCTTGCTTCTCAAGGCATAAAAAATAGAAACATAAAAATCGATCTTGGGTGATTATATAAATTTTCAGATAACCTATGGTTAATGTTATAATTTTATAAAAAAAATGATTTAATCTATGGTTCTAGTTAATTAAAATTTATCAAATCAAACATATCCATGATCAATTATAAATGAAGTGATGGGTTTTGAAAATAGTTATGTAAAAATCATTTTTTCGGCATTCAATAATTTATGATTATGTTATAAATTGGTTATTTGAGAAGTGAATCATAACATGGCGATTGTGCAAAAAATGTATCTAAATATAAATCCAACCCTCTCCCAAGAATTCAATCATGCATAGCCCCATGCTTTTATTTATTTATAATAAGCAAAGGACACACATGAAAAAAAATAAAATTATTAGATAAATGATTTTAAATCTATCTATGAAGGAAGGTACAATAAACTCCTTTTATAATCACACGTGTTTTTGTCACATTTTTGTTTGTGTCACATTTATTTATTTATTTTTGTTGGTAACCATCTATTTTAGTAAGAAACTCCATTCTTTAAAATCATTATCACATTCGTTAATAACACAAAATATTTGTAATTTTTTTTTTATAAATGTGATTATAATGGGGAAATCTAAGGCAATATTAGGGTTTTGTAAACTGTAATTTTTTTTGGCAATGTTAGTATTGTTTTGTGTTCAAATTGTGCAAACTAACAAAAAAAATGAATCCAATTGAAGAAAAATAAAATAAAAATCGACAACTTTTTAATGCAATCAAATAAAAGATATGTGAACTTACCAAGAAAGCAAAAAAAATCTTAATTAAAAAAATTTAGTTAACAAAAAACACAAGCTAATAATTAAAGAGCTCAAACTCAATGTAAATTGTCAGATTAAAATAGGCAAAACTTATAACCTTATTCAAATCTAATAATGCATAGTAAAGCTTAAAATAACCCATGTAAAAAAATTAAACAATTGCGATCTTTATACTAGCATTAAAAAAATTATTTTGTAAGGATTTTTTTAAAATTTTTTTTTTGTTTATAATCACAATCTTGTAAGGGTTTATATGGAATGTGACTACACAAGTTTAAATCACAATTCATTAGTTTCACAAAAGAAGTGGTCACCAAGGGCATGATTATAAAGGGGTTTTGCTGTAGTTTGTTTGTTTTGTTTGTACTTATGAGATCCACCAAACTTGGATGCTTCAGATTGTGTTCTTGGTCTCGTTGGAAAGGTCTCGAGGAGGAGAGGTGCATAGGCTTGGTTTCATGGCATTTGGAATTGCAGTGTAGAAGTTCTCGAATATTGAATGACTTCTTCACTGAAAATTAAATTAAATTAAATTAAATCGTAGCTGAAGAGTTCGGAGCAAATGGAATGTGCCTTTGATATCGTTGGAAAGATCTCGATGAGCTGGATTTAATGAAATTTATTTGGTAATATTTGGATTCAGAATGTGGGAGATATTGATTTTTAAAGTGATTTTCCAGCTGTCAGTCACACATTGGTTCCCTGCTGGTTTTGGATGATGATCAGAAATATTGCAAGACACATTCATCCAAGAAAGGCCTGGATGTCCACACCTCCGGATGGTTTTGGACGATGATCAGAATATTCCTAGAACCTTCATCCACGAAGGGCTGGATGTCCACTTCCGGCTGGTGGTTTTGGACGATGATCGGAATATCCCTAGAACCTTCATCCAACAAGGGCTGGATGTCCACTTCCGGCTGGTAGTTTTGGACGATGATCGGAATATCCCTAGAACCTTCATCCAACAAGGGCTGGATGTCCACTTCCGGCTGGTGGTTTTGGACGATGATCGGAATATTCCTAGAACCTTCATCCACGAAGGGCTGGATGTCCACTTCCGGCTGGTGGTTTTGGACGATGATCGGAATATTCCTAGAACCTTCATCCAACAAGGGCTGGATGTCCACTTCTGGCTGGTTTTGGACGATGATCGGGATGTCCCTAGAACCTTCATCCACGAAGGGATTCTTGTAAACTATTTATATGGATGTACAGTTCCCGCTGGTCGTGGATGATCATTTATCATCATCCACGAAGACGCCCAATCTCTAGTGTTGTGGATAATGGGAATCTGCTTGCTCCTCGCGCTTTGCTCAGTTCTGAAGAAGAACACGAACAGGAACGACGCGCACAGCTGCTGCAGCCATGGCGCACAGCCTTACAGCCGTGTTGCCACAGCTGGCTTCCGCTGCCTCTTCTTCTTCTTCTTCTTCTTCCTCCTCCTCTTCGTCCCCTTCTCCTGGCACCCATTTTTTCTCCCTATCGTCTTCTTTGCTCTCGAGGATGCCTGCTGTTGCATGGAGTTTTTCCAAGGCTAGCTCCTTTTCGGGTCTCTCTATCCATGAAGCAGCAGTAGCTTCTGCTATTGTCGCTGGCCACGGCAATTCGCAGCAGCTTCACTGCGGGGGAGTAGGTAGAGTTCGTGGTTCTGAGAAGTCGGTCGGATTTCGGTGTCGTGCCGCTGCTGCAGCAGCAACTGCGGTGGAGGCTCCGGTTGCTTCAAGCAACGGGGCAGCTGGTGCATCTGCGTCTTCACCTGAGAAGTTGTTTGGTCGCCAGTATTTCCCGTTGGCAGCTATCGTTGGTCAGGTTTGACTGCTTTCTTTCTTTCACATTTGTTTTGATCCATTTCTGAGACTCCCTCAACTTGCATTGCATTGGTAATAGAAGAAGAAGAAGAAGGGAACAAAACACGGCATCCATGTCAGGCGACCTAATTTGGCGATTTAATTTGTCATCTTCTTGCAAGGGTGCGGTGATCAAAACTACGTGGCTATTGATTCCATGTGTGCTTCAGTCACAATCTCTGGCGTGCTTGTGGTTTACATCCGTTGAAAGAAAATGTCATGGAGTCCTGCAGTGTTCTGCCATTTGGATTATCACCATTCACATATCCAATCCTAATTTGATACTATCCTGTTAACCTTGCTTCCACAGTTCAATAAGCAATCAGAATGTGACAACCTAGAATTCAATTGGATCCTTGAAGCTCAATCGAACCACAGATGAAATACTGTCCAATTTCTTAATATCTGTTGCATGAATGGTCGTTGCTTACACATAAAAATTGAATTCTGATTTGATGTTTAGTTGCAATACAGATGGAAGTTGTTTGAGTTCTTGACCATGATTTGTGCCTGCACTATTTTGTCTGTCATTATGTATGCTACTCAGTATCTGTACTAGGGTTTTGGTGAGTGTTTTCTGGATTTGAATTCTGTTCTGGGCTTTGTTGATAAATATTCAGTGATGTGAAACTGTTTAATCCCTTGGGTTCAGTTCAGTGCAATTCATTGTGAATTGCATGTATCTCTAATAGTGTGTGTAGATTCTCTCCCTTCCCTTTGAATTTAACTAATTTCCTTTCATCATCAGGCATGTGATGTAAAATCCTTGTGAGGAGAAAGCCATGTAGCACTACTCAAAAGACCTGTGCCACTTGGGGCGTGGTTGTATGCAGGATGCAATAAAGGCAGCTTTACTTTTGGGGGCTGTTGATGGGAACTTGGGTGGCATTGCTATTGCTGGGAAGCGTGGGACTGCCAAGACTGTAATGGCACGAGGCTTGCATGCCCTTCTCCCTCCAATTGAGGTGGTGATGGGCTCAGTGGCCAATGCTGACCCCACCAAGCCTGAAGAGTGCGCTCTCTTGGCTGATCCCCCTTCCCTGTTCACCCTTTGTTTGCTCTACTGCTCTCATTTCAACCTCCTCAATCATGCATGCTTGTCAAGTTTGATCATGTAGATTCTTGGCTGATACTGTTCCCCTTCCACCCTGTGATATTGGTCTATTACTCTCATTTGATTGTGTAGATGGGAAGCTGGGCTAGCAAATCACCTGCTATATAATGATGATGGGAGTATCAAGGTTGAAGTTGTCAAGGCACCTTTTATCCAGGTTAATCCACCTCCCCCTGTCCCCCCATGAACCCCACATTTTGTTGCAGGTCTGTACAAATGGGGTGGGGGACTAGTTTACCAGCTCTTTAGACAGTCACCAAGAGGGGAATTCAGGAAGTCAGATAACATGCCAGATCTGTTCTTGGACTATTCTGAGTTAGGGGATAAGCGTTGGTCAAATAGTCTTCTTATGGGGGATTATAAAAGATTCAGAAGTTTCTTGACTGGCTTTGATTAGCAGCAGATGGCTAGCCACTGATATTCTGCCAGTCACATGAAGTATTTATATGGCAACCTGCTCAATATGTGCTTTATCACAGATTCCTCTCGGTGTGACAGAAGATCGGTTGCTTGGTTCTGTGGATGTTGAGGAATCAGTGAAATCGGGGACAACAGTCTTTCAACCTGGGCTGCTGGCAGAAGCTCACAGAGGGGTGCTTTATGTAGATGAACTCAACCTGCTGGATGAGGGAATAAGCAATCTCTTGCTCAATGTCCTTACAGATGGTGTCAATGTGGTTGAAAGAGAGGGGATTAGTTTCAAGCATCCCTGCCGACCCCTTCTGATTGCTACCTACAATCCTGAGGAAGGCAGTGTTCGTGAACATCTCCTTGACCGAATTGCCATCAATCTCAGGTGCATTTTTGACTCAAACCAAGCATAGTAAACTGATGAACGTTGAACCTAAACCTTGTACTTGCCTTTGTAGCTGTATTGGATTATTCCTGATAATTATGTTCAGTAAACCAAGCACAGTAAACTGATAATTGAGTTATGGTGTTTGACTTTTCAGAAAGTAGTGGTATATTTCTGTGTAGCCCACCGTAGTCTTCACCAATTACAGGCTCACTGTGGCTCATGAATCTTGGTCACCTTAGTTTGCTAAGTCCTATCAGCTTCGTTCATAAATGATGTGAAAGCAGATGTACTATGTGTCTTGTAGTGCGGACATGCCACTTAACTCCGAGGATCGTGTGAATGCTGTGGAGATTGCCACACAGTTTCAGAACATGGCTGGGCAGGTTCTGTCTGAGGCTGCAGAGGCCACTGACTCTGCAAAGACACAGGTGATTTGTGTGATTCTCTGATATGGTAGCCATATCCAGAAATGATGACATTCTATGCAAACCTTTGTTTCTGTCATACCCATGTAAACCATGCCAGGAGGAAGATGGGTTGTACAGGGGTTTTCACTTGTATTGCAAATCCAGTGTCATTATAGTCACATTCATGTGACCCTTCAACCTATGGCAGGTTGTTTTGGCCAGGGAGTGGCTAAAGGATGTCAGCATCAGCAGAGAGCAAATGAAGTACCTTGTCATGGAGGCCATTCGAGGTGGCTGCCAGGTTTGTTCTTGATCATAGTTTCTATTGACCTCCCAGATATCTTAATGTAAGTAGCGTTATTGATGTTGCTAATAAGCATTTGTGGTGAAGGTTCACCTGTCATCTCAGGTGGATATCCTGTTTTTGTTCAAAATAAAATTCATTTGTAGAGAGCTTTGGATCCAACTCAATTTGTTATTCCTGATAATTGAGTTCTGAGTGGATGCTGAACTCTTTATTGTGAGCAGGGCCATCGAGCAGAGCTGGCTGCTGTCAGGGTTGCAAAGGCATTGGCTGCATTAGAAGGACGTGATCGAGTTGGAGTGGATGACCTAAAAAAAGCTGTAAGTTGGAATTGCATGTTCTGTTCCCATGTGGCTGCAAAACATTTCATAGCCCTACTTACAGTGGCTGCTTAATCACACCTGTTCTCTTTTTTTTCCCCACTCTTTTCGCATTGGTAAGTTTAACCTGTCAGCAGGCAGTTTTATTGAAGAGTGCTTCACCCTGTTCTGATATTTATCTGCATTCATCTTGGAATCCTCCAGGTTATGTCCTGTAGAGCTTTCTTTGACACTTTGCTTGCTTTTGCAGGTAGAGCTAGTAATAATTCCACGTTCAATTTATATGGACTCACCTCCAGATCAGCAAACCCCACCACCACCACCCCCCCCACCACCACAAAATCAAGAGAAAGACAAGGATGAGGAGGAGCAAGAAGAGGACAAAGTATGGTTTGGTTAAAGATTGTTTCTGGATTTACCATTTTGGCAGCCTGTCATCCCTACAGTTGTATGAGGATGACACACACATTGCCATCTAAAAACACACTGTGCTTGTACATACTTTCAGTTGCTCTAAGGTTGTTCTTTTGCAGCTAGGAAGACAGAAGATAATAGCTGGGTGATCAATTAACAGCTCTATTTGGGCCATTCAGGAAG
>Ga0116229_10014392_pt1 | contig 10990 bp, 7 predicted proteins | sample S1TSphgellanicum_3_FD_87313 | JGI IMG/M metagenome (GOLD analysis project Ga0116229, IMG submission 87313) | Host-associated microbial communities from peat moss isolated from Minnesota, USA - S1T2_Fc - Sphagnum magellanicum MG | ecosystem: Host-associated > Plants > Peat moss > Unclassified...
AGTGAGAAATCTAGGATGGGACTATGTGAAACTCACAAGCAAGAGTTTAAACTATGATAACTTTCACAAACCCTAGTAAAAGAACAATTAGTGCAAGGTGAAGTTAAATTGGTGCACGAATGAACCATGTGCCCAACATAATTTCACAAGACTCAACATGACCCAAACTTGGAGATGAATCATCACCTTTTCTCATATAATATATTTTGTACCTCATTGTGGGGATCTCATTGGGGTGGCAACAAAACTCCTAGGACTGAAAGTCCCAAGAATCTCAAAATTTCCCAAATTATGAATCCTACAACTTTACAAGTTCATAACTCTCACATATAAGTTCTAATTCTAAAACTTTCACGAACAAAGTTATAACCTTTGAAAACACATTTTCAACATTGTATTGCATGTTCAATTTAGAGGCCATTTGACCCCTATTTCTTGGGTTTTGATAATAAAATCAAATTGTGATTTGACTCATATGATCATTATTTTGATCATAACTTCTAGCTCACAACTTCAAATGGAAAATGCAAATCATTTTTAATAGTTACATTTTAAAACATTTCCAATGATATATTAAGGGCCCAATTTGAAAACCATTTACTATTTACACTTTTGTTGTAAACATTTGGAATTCTCACATGGCTTCAATTCCCAAAGTGGGAAACCACTTGGAAATGTTGGGACTCATTATCTCACACTTGTGGGAATGTGTTTAAATCCTAACACATTTTTTTAATTCAATCCCATCCTTATGTCTTAACCTTGGTCATGAGCTCAAAACTAGGAAATTGATTGAATTCAAATTTGATTAAATAAAAATTCAATTGAAAATAAACAAAATGCAAATTGGTGCAAAAGGTATTTTAAATCTACTCATCACTTGCACTATTTGTGACTCAACAAAGCAATCACATAAGCCTTGAACCTTGAGCCATGACCATTGAACCTAAATTTTCATACATGTTTCATCCATCATTTTCATCCAAATGACAACTAATATCCATATTTGTCATCCATCATTTTCATCTAAATGACAATTAACATCCATCAATTTTCATCCATGTCATCCACTATGATGTGAATTTTCATCCAAATCATTTTAAACTTTCATCCTAATGAACATGAACAATAAATACATCGTGAAATTTCATTTATTTCATCCACCACAAATAGTTTATTCATCCATAATTTTCATTCACATCATGCAAAATTATGCTAATAATTAATTGGGAACATATTATTGTTGTGTTTGTTTTATTGCATCAAGGTCGATTTGATTTAATTTCTTTTCAAAGTCAACTTTGCAAAAATAGGTCCCCCTTGTCAACTAAGGTGTACATTAACTTGCCTTTGTTCATTTACTAAGTTGAAATGGCAAGTTGACTTGTTGTGATGGACTTCATTCCATGACTTGTTGAAGCCCATGTAAGAAATCGACTTTTAGTTGTTGCCTTATGAGGCATGGCAAGTCAACTTGCACTTGTTGACCTATAGATGTGACAACCTAACTTGCATTTTTTCAATTGTGGAGGATCGCAAGTCAACTTGCACTTCATGTCAACTTGTCATGCATCACAAGTCAACTTGTCATTATTGACGACATGATTCACTAATTCAACAATGACAAACTAAACAAACAAATTGACCAATGCAACTTCATCAAGGACATAGCCAAGGCTCTTGTTGGAAATAAGAAAGTTACAATCCCATAATATATGCCTTTAGCCACTTGATCTAACACAACACTACTATTTGAATTCCAATGTTGTTAAGCATAGGTCTTGCCGCCTATTATGCAAAAGTTTAACCACACATTATTTGTATGCAACAATCATTTAACACATGTACTATTATGTGTTAGTATTCAAATGTTTATTTGGTAATGTTTAGAACAATGCATCTTTTTTTTCAAATGTTCATTAATCCATGCTCCTTGGTTCACAATTTTTTTTTGAAAATTGTACCTGCGTTGATGCAAGTTCAAAAATTGAACATTTTTTAATTTCCTAAGTTGTGTCATATCATTATGCAAAAGCTTAACCACATCATATTGGATTGAAAAATTAAGCTCAAGGCTCATGTAATTATGATAATCCACAAACAAAAAAACTTTACCACGTCATAGTTGCTTACAACTATTTTTACCATATCTAGTGCTTCTTGTTATGCAAAAGCTTAACCATACACTAATTGGAGTAAATGTTGTCTAGCATAAATAGTGCTTGTCATTATGCAAAGTCTTAACCACACTATTTAATTGCCATTGTTGTTAAACACAAGTAATATTAGTCATAATGCAAAAGTTTAACCACACGTTATTTAGAATATATGTTGTTTAACACATGTAATTCTTGTCACTATGCAAAAGCTTAACCACACTATTTGAAATATATGTTGTTTTACACATGTAATGTTTTTCATTATGCAAAATTTTAAGCACACCATATTTGGAAGGTGATGGCACATTGTGTTGTACCCAAAAACAACAATTGGGAGTGCATAAAATCAATCCATAATTATTATTATTTAAAATGAAGTGAGCAAAAAAGATCAACCATTGGATGTTATTAAATGGGAAATTATCTCGGCCATTAGGTTCATGTGCATGCAAGTTTGGAAGTCAAAATTTTAGAATTTTGGTCGTCTTTCACATAAGGGGTCAAGGTTTAGAACTTGAAATCTATGTGCAACAAAGGTAGCCTATGTTGACTAGGATAAATTACCTAGCTCAAACTAGGAACCTAGGCTAAATAATTAGGCTAGACCTATAGCTTAACTTAAGTATGAGGACTTCAACCCTTCACCTCTGTGAGGTTGAGGGGCCAAAACCTTACCATTGCATCATGTATGTTTTATGTGAGATACCTTGTCACCATATTATAATAAACATATTTTTCTAACTTAGTTAAGTGGCCTAGCCAACCTAAGTTAAAGTTCTTAAATTATTAGGCTATTTTAAGGCACTTTAGGCTACTACCAAATTACTACTTGGTAATCTAGGCTACTATAGGCTATTACTAAGTTATTTTAAGTTATTTTAGGTAATTTTAAGTATCTAAGTTAATTTAAAGTATTGGTAACCTACTATAAATCATTTAAAAATACCTATAGGCTTTTCTAGGCCACTATTTGTCTATTCTAGGGAACCTTAGGCTATTAATAGGCTATTTAAAAATTTTGGCTACTAATTGGTTACCCTAAGCTACCCTAGGCTACTCTAGGGTACTTGAGGCTATTTTAAAATACCTATGTTATTCTAAGCTACCCTACGGTACTTGATGTTATTTTAGTTCATACCTATTATACTTTCAACTATTATAGGTTATCATAGGCTATTATAGGTTACTTTATATTTATCTATATTATTGTTAGTATATTCTAAATTATTTTAAACCACTACTTGGTTATTTTAGGCTACCCTAGGCTACCTTAAGCTAATATTTGGTTAATACTACCTAATTAGTTAGTTACCTAGTATGTTAAACTAGGTTGGCTAACTTAAGAAACCTACCTAGGTTAACCTAGCACATTAACTAAGATTAAATTATTTAGGTTAGGTAAGCCTACCTAAGTAAACCTACTTAGTAGCATAACATACTATGTAACATATGTCCTAATAGCTTATAAATTACCTATGCTAAGCAAGCTATTGAGTAAACCCTCCTAAGTAACCTACCTATGTTAACATATTAAGTAATTACAAGATTAAGGAGACATGTGTCACATCTTTCATCGACTACTAGTTATGTAATCATACTTACCTACCTACCCACCTACGTACCACCCACCCACCCACATACCTACTCACTTACTTACTTAAATTGAATTTTTATTTATTTTTTAAAAATGTCATGTGACATATTTCAATTATGCTAAGCGACATATTTTGATTGCACCAAGTGCCAAAATGTGAGTGGGTTATATTTTAGTTGTAAAAATGAAAACAAGTTGCAAATTGCATGTAAATGGTCAACATATGAGATCATATAATGTTGATTGTATACATCATCCATATGTAATGTGTTTACATCAAGGTGAGTCATCATTTGCAATTGAACATTGCATACAACTTCATTTATGCAATTAATGGATTTTTAGTGCATATGTTCATTGCAACTTGTTTATAGTTGCAAATTATAATTCTAAATTGACACTTTTCTTTTAGTGGTTCAATGTAATTGTTCTCATGATAACAAACTAGGGACAAGCTATAGATGGCGACCATCACATGAAGAAATAGTTTAAAAGGTGGACATTTGCCCAAACAAAGATGTTAAAAGATAATAGCAACAAAGGTTGTATGCAATTCAACACCTATCATAAAGGTGTTTATGTAAGAATGTTTTCTAGAAAAGGAAATATAATAGTTGCAACTACTTAAGACATCCAAAACTTAAATAGGTAATCAAAATGCAAAGTTTATGAAAGAGTAGTTATTTAAAACTAGGAAACAAGTCTAGGTTGAATTACTTTTTCCTAAACAAGATCAATAAGAGGAGAGAAGACAAATGAGGACAACACTTCTTATTATAACACCATTGAATGAAAAATGAGAGAATTCTAAAGGTGATTTCATCACGAGGAAAATACAAAAGATGAGAGGTGCGGCAAAGTTATTTCAACAAGAATTTAAAGAATAACAATAAGTACCAATAAGGTAAAGTGAGAAATTCTTCCACCTCAATAAATAGAACAACATAAAGAATGAGTATTGAAGAAGGAGAGATCATCGACACTTACTAAGATGATGAATTCATGTTGTCACTAGAAAGGGAACAAAGCCTACCAATGGGTATGCATGGTCAACCTTCACCACAAATGGAGCAAGTGACCATTGAAGATAGACCTAGTGTAAGACAATACTAACAAGCACCAAAAGTGGCACTTGTGATCCCTAAAGATAGACCTAAAAGCAAACAAGACCAACAAGCATCCAAAGGGGCATTAATGATCACTAGGGAAACACATGTAGACATAACTAACCAACTACTACCAGTTCATCGAATATGTGGTTACCGAAAACAAACCCACCTTCAACAACAAGTTTTTAGATGCATGACATGTTTACATATAAAACTTTTGGACAATCCTTTAAAACTAGGTCAATAGAAGCCACACTAGGTTTTCATACACCAAGTGGAGTGTAGAGTAAAGGAGTGACAAATCCACATGTGGGGTCATGATTTGTTTGGATGAACTTCAAAATATAATTTGAGAAGGATGGGATGGAAGTAGACATGCAAAGAGAAATACAAAATTTGAAATTGGACATTACAATACCACATGGAGTCATGGACAAAATGAAGAACATGGAGCCATGTTAATCTTACCATAGGATGCAAAAATATGAAGACATCAAATAAACAATGTAATCTTTGTCAAGAAGGCACAAAAATTGAATGAATGGTGGGAGATGGTGCAAAACATGTTCAAAGAAGGTATGAAAGTGATGTTCAAGAAGTTCAAGTTGGATGATAACATGTACATGCACCAATTGAAGGCATATCTTGTAGCATTTCCATATTTCCATTATGTACCTCTAACATTCAATTTAGAAAAACTACATGGAAATCCATTGAATGATAAGGTAGGGCCAAGTGGAAAAGATTCAAAAAAACAAATATAGGCTAAAGAACCCTAGGCACTCGAAGAAGAACTTGGACTATTAGTGGAGATGAAAAGGGGAGCTGAAACAATTGGTATATAAAAGGAGGACATTGTAATGGAAGAACCATAGGCACATGTTGTCATACAATATGACTTACAATCAAATGAGTTCAACACATTATCTCAAACATCACATGAAGGGGAACAATCAAAACAAGAACATTAATATGAAAAGATATTAACACAATAACATGTGGTGGAGGAAGAACAATAGAAGTGGATTCAATAGACCATTTGGAACAACAAGTATATGTAGAGCAATCATTGCCAAAACAAGAGGCAATAGGAGTATTTCCACAAGCAACCAAGCAAGAATAGTGCTTCTAGTTGACCTTAACATTAGATCATGTTGTACATAACAAGGATTTCAAGGATGGAATCCAAAGTACAAGGTTGTAATGTTAAGAAAACATATTAGTCAGTGAAAGTAAAATGTAGTGTATGTAATTAATAAATAGTTAATTTTTAGATTTGAATTTGGGTTTTGGAAAGAAAATTTGAATACTTCTTCCCCTACTTTAAAAAAAAATTGGGACATTATTTTTTTATGCAATTTGGAAATTTTTTACACCTTCTTGTTTTGGTAAGGGACTTTGGAAACATTTTGTGAAACATTTTGTTTTTTTAATGAAAAAATACATGTATAATTAAAGTTGCAACAACTAGTACTTATACATGAACAATACCTATTACTAACTAAATCAATTTACATGTAAGTATTTAGTATTTAAAAATATTTATGATTTTTTTAAAATGCCTAATTAAGAAGTGAAAATCTAGTGATTACCACCAGGCCCAGGTCATAAATATGTTTTGCCCAATTATGTGATGTCACATGGCAATGTAAGTCAAATTGAATAATTTATTATCCAATTATGAGCTACCACATGGTAACCTAAAGCTATGAAATGAAATAAATTTGTTTAATTGTGTGATGTCATGTGCGAACCAGAATCTAACCAAATAAAGCTAGGTGACCTCGACTAGGAAGTTTATTTTATGCGGCCTAACTTAGGAAGTCTATTTTATGTGGCCTAACTTTAAAAGCCTAGCCTAAAAGGTTAGGTAGGATAACTAGGCAAGGAACTTTTGTAACCTATGTTGTTATTTAAGTTGTAATTATGAGGATTTGAACCTTTAACCTTCACTTCGAAGGTTTAATTCCATAACCATTACAACACAACCTTTTTTCATGTAATTTTTTCCCCACCACAAAAGTATAAACAATACTTTAATACCAATAAATATTTAAAGCCTATGAACCTTACATGAGTAGAAAATATGTCTTTTGCAATTGTAATTTATAACTAATTTTCAATTGCAAGTGATGCATGCAACTAATTTTTGCTTTAGTTGCATGTAACATATTATACATATAGTGCACATATGGTATGTTTATACTTTCTATCCATTGATATTCGTACAACAAGTTGCATATGCAACTACATGTGCAATGAAATGAAAATCTCTTTTATGATATGTGTGCATTTTCAAGTCAATCATTTATTAACATGGTGGATTTGAAGCCCATTTTGGCATTTAGCTTAGCCTATGTAACCTAACCTACATAACCTACCTACCTTAATCTAACCTACTTACCCCAACCCTTTAAGAATGCACGTAGGTTGCAAGTATTAGGAATTGAACCTTACACCTTCACATTGATAAACCAAGTCTTCTACATACACCATCAAAAGGTGTTTAATTTTTGTCAAGCTTTTTATTTCACATGTTTAATTCATATTAATACCAAATATGAAGGAGGTAGTAAACAAGTTGTAGGATGGTAGTGAGTAGGTAGGTAGGTAAATAAGCAAGTTGTAAAAGGTAGGACGTATGTGGGTACATAAGTGAGTGGTGAGTGGGTAAGTAGGTAGTAGGTAGGTGGGTAGGTAAGAAGGTGGTAAGTAGGTAGGTGGGTGGGTGGGTGGGTAGGTAATTAAGTAGGTTGATAGGTTAATAGGTGGGTGGGTGGCACTATGAGAAATCACTTATGTTGAAACCACACTACCTTACAACTAAAGTTGAAAAAAAAATTCATATATAACTATTGTGTAATTATCCTTTAGGTATTACAATTATTGTGCAATTATCCCCTTGAAAATACAAGGTATTAATAAATAAATTACCACGTTAGAAAATCAATTAGTTACAAATGAGTTAAAATTGTGTATTATATATGGTAATTTATACACATTGTACATACATATGTAATCAACCATGTTTGATTTTTTTAGGAGTTGCATTATAGTTGCATGTGACAACTATTTTAGAATTATTGTAAATGTGTCACTAAGGCAACAACTATGTTGTAACTAATGTATAATATATATATATATATATATGTAATCATGCCATGTGTCCATATTTTCACCACCCATTACAAGATACATTTGCAACTAGTTTTAGACTATGATTCCCATTGATACAATAAGTAGGGCCACTAGTGTGCCACTATTACAGTACTATTGTTCCACTATGTTATGACTATAGTGCAATTGTTTATAACTTTATAAAGATATATATTCATATGTAATTTTTTATAAATAGTTATTCTTTCAATAATTTGACTATTGACTATTAATATGAATAAATAAGTATAATTCATATAATTACTTAATTTTACATGAAATAATAAATAAATAAATAATAGATAAATATTTATCCAAATCGGGGATACTTCATAATGAATTAGAATAATTATTGAAGATAATTATTAATTCATCAATAACTATTGAATCATTGATTACTTAAATTCATTCATTATTTATTTATTTGGATACATATAATCCATTTAGATGTGAAACTAAAAGCAATGTGCATATTATACTTGAACTTTGTTTTACTATTATTACTAGTGATAATGAAATGACAAAAAAAAAAAAGGTTTGCATTTGAAAACTTTGTTATTTTCATATATATATATATATATATAAGATTCAAATTGCAAAAAAGACCATCCAATTATTATCCAAGGGGAGATTCAATCAACCACTTTTGCTTTTAATTCATTGAAAATTTGGAAGCAATTAGGGTGGATAAACATTAAATTAACTAAACAAGTGGGGATTAAATCCTTGAATTAGGTATTTAAGAGAGAAGTTTTTATTGGAAACTAACTTAATCTCAAAGAAGAATAAAATTTTAATCTCTTGAAATAATCTCCACATATTCAAATGAAATAACACATATTTACATTTATATGAAATTACATGTAAAAATGTGCATGAAATTGAAATACATAAATATTCAAATTTTTTTTGAAAGGACACAAATATTCCCAAAAACATTGAAAAAAATTAAGAGATTTGTTTCTCTTTCAATATCTTAGGATCCATAAGGACATTTTGAAACACAACAGCTTGTCAAAATGTTTTCGTTTTTATTTAATAATTTATTTTAATTTTAAATTTGGTTTGGAATTGACCTCTAATAAATTTTCATTTTCGAATTGTCTTTTTGTATGACTTACGATTATAACCCATCCCACCTAAACTAGCTCCGATGAAATCATTGTCACTAGAATTGAAAATTCAATTTGGTGTACATATAATATGCCTATTTATAGCTTGAAAAAATTAATTAAATTGATAATTAATTATTATGAATGAGTTTGAATCATATAATTAGTTCATTTATTAATTAAAATAACTTTTTTTTCCAAAATTTTAGATGATAAATGATTAATTAAACGGTTTTAGATAATCATTCATCTAATAATAAATTATCTGAAGTCAAATAGTTAATTATTTGAAATAATAAATAAATAAATAAAATTGATTAACTCAAATATTATTAAATTAAATTAAATTAAAATAATTAATTATAATTCATGAACTAGCTATTTATTTGAATTAGACTAATGACTTTAATATGTAGTTCACTAGTTAATTAATTCAAATAATCAATCCAAATAATTAATTATCATATATTTAATTAAAGAATTTATGTTTAAGATAATTATTTTCATACAATTAAATAAACTATTTTGATAATTAATTCTATGAAAAAAATGATTAATTCAAATCATTATTTTAAATAACTAAATAGTAAATAATTAACTCACATAATTAATTATCATATAATCATTAATTTAATTGGATAACAATTTACATAATGAAAACAAAACATGAAACCTCTGGGAAAATCTTTTTATAGTTGCAACTTAATTTGCAACCAAGGAATAATTAAAAGATTTAACCCATATGCTTTGTATTTCAATCCCATGTTACAAATTATATAAAAAAGGCATGTTCTTTTATTATCTCACATTAAAATACATGTGCCATTTGGGGATGAGCTTAAAAAGGTTTAATTCTGAAGACAAAACATAAAAAATAAAAATAAAAATTCATGGCTATTATTTAATTTACTTAGTTTTATGTTGTCCTACCTACTTATCTACTTACCCACTTAAGTAAGCAAATAGGTCCTACTTTTCTACCTACCTATGTAGGTAGGTAGGTAGGTCACATGTAAGTACATAAGTATGTAGGTTCTAAGACCTACCAACCTATGGTTATGTACAACGTATTTAGTTATTAAAATATATATCTACTTTTATTTATAAACATGAACCTACATTAAACCTACATTAATCTTAGTTTAATGTGTGTTATATTTAGGTTTACCAAGTTTAAACTTAAACCAACCAAAACTAAATTTAGATTACATTACAAACTTATTAGCTTCATTAATTTATTTGAAATTCACACAAAATCTATTATTTTGTGGGTTCATGTTGTGCATTTAAAACATGTATGATGCATGTATGAATATGATGAAATATTTTCAAGTGATCTAATTATTTCATGAGTTAAAAATATTTCAAGGATGCTTAAGATAGCTTAAAACATGTATGATGCACATATAAGTAGGATGAATATTCCCTAATCTATCCTAGGCCTCCTTAAACTAGCTTAACTTAAAATAGGCCTTTGTAGATTATTTAGTTTAACATAATACAACCTAAGGTTACCTAGGTTATCTTAAGGTCATGTAGGCTAATTATAGAATTACTTAAAGATACCTAGGTTGACTTGGGTTAGTCTATAAGAATGTTTTAGGGCTACTTATGCTCACCTAAGTTAACCTAGGGTCACCTAAGATAACCTAAGTTCACATAAGCTCACATAGGTCTACCTAAGGTAACCTAAGAAACCTAGGCAAACTTAATTAGGTTGACCTAGGTCTACCTTAAGCTTATGTAAGTTAACCTAGGCCTACCTATGTTAACTTACTAGGTTGGCCTATCTAGGGTAATCTAGGATGGTTACATTGTGACACATATCATGTTTTTGAAAATGACTAATAATTATGTAAT
>Ga0116229_10014394_pt1 | contig 10990 bp, 5 predicted proteins | sample S1TSphgellanicum_3_FD_87313 | JGI IMG/M metagenome (GOLD analysis project Ga0116229, IMG submission 87313) | Host-associated microbial communities from peat moss isolated from Minnesota, USA - S1T2_Fc - Sphagnum magellanicum MG | ecosystem: Host-associated > Plants > Peat moss > Unclassified...
CTCCCCGGCTTCGAGTCCGCAATGGCGGAGCAGCGCGCCCGCGCCCGCGCTGCCTGGTCCGGCTCCGGCGAGGCCGCCACCGAAACGCTTTGGTTCGACCTGCGCGAAAAGCTAGGCGCAACGGAGTTCCTGGGGTACACAACAGAATCCGCCGAGGGCGAAATCCGTGCCATCGTCGCCGCCGGCGCCGAAGTCCAAACCGCGCAAGCCGGTACCGACATTGCCCTCATCCTGAACCAAACCCCGTTCTACGCCGAAAGCGGCGGCCAGGTCGGCGACACCGGCACCATCACCGGACCCGCGGGATTACTGATCCGCGTGATCGACACACAGAAAAAACTCGGCGACCTGTTCGTCCATTTCGGCCGCGTCGAACAAGGCGAAGCCCGCGTCGGCGAGCCCGTGGTCGCCGAACTCGACCACGCGCGCCGCACCACCATCCGCGCCCACCACAGCGCCACGCACTTGCTGCACGAAGGGTTACGCCGCCGTCTCGGCACCCACGTTACCCAAAAAGGCAGCCTCAACGCACCGGACCGCCTGCGTTTCGATGTCAGTCACCCCAAACCCATGACGCACCAGGAACTCGCTGACGTCGAAGCCGTGGTCAACGCTCGCATTCGCGACAACAGCGAAGTCACCACCCGCCTCATGACCCCCGAAGCCGCGGTTGCCGAGGGTGCCATGGCCCTGTTCGGCGAAAAATACGGCGATGAAGTCCGCGTCGTCGGCATGGGTGGTCCAGGGGGGGGCGGTCCGGAAGGCAACAAATCAGCCTGGTCCGTAGAACTCTGCGGCGGCACCCACGTGCGCCGCACCGGCGACATCGGCCTGTTCCGTATCGTCAGCGAAACCGGCGTATCCAGCGGCGTTCGCCGTATCGAGGCCGTAACGGGCGCTGCCGCCGAAGCGCTCGTCATCGAAAACGAACGCCGCCTCCTCGAAGTGGCCGCGACGCTGCGCGCCAGCCCCGCCGAAGTCCCCGACCGCGTCGCCGCCCTCATGGAAGACCGCCGCCGCCTCGAACGCGACGTCACCGATCTCCGCCGCAAACTCGCCACCGGCGCCACCGCCCAACCCGACGAAGACATTGCCGGCATAAGATTCTCCGGCCGCAACCTCGGCGACGTCCCCCCCCGCGACCTGAAGAGTCTTGCAGAAGCCATCGGCAAACAATCCGGCAGCGGCGTGGTAGCTTTGATTTCGACAGCGGAAGGAAAAGCCAGCATCGTCGTCGGCGTCTCCCCCGACCTCACCGCCCGTTTCAGCGCCGTCGATCTGGTCCGCGCCGCCTCCGCCGCGGTAGGCGGCAAAGGCGGCGGCGGCCGCCCCGATCTGGCCCAAGCCGGCGGCCCCGACGCCGCCCAAGCCGAAGCCGCCCTAAACGCCGTCCGCGCCGCGCTGGCCGCCGCGTAATCCAGTAAGGATCAAGACGACGTAGTTCTTTTTTGAAAAAAAGAACCAAAAAACTCTTGCCCTTTTATTCCTCCTCCACCACCCACCAACGCATCCACCTAATACTCAAACCCATAACTCAACCCAATACTCGTACCCGGATCATTATCCGGCGTAGCCCCCTGCGCCGTCCCACCACCACCGCCCAAAGTCGAATTAAGTTTCAGCCGCCGCGTCAGATCGATCTGCACTTCCGCCTGCGTCCCCCCCGCCCCGCTGGTGGTTTGTTTCGTCCCGACATAAACCCCTTTCGCAACATACCGCCCCGCCTCGATCGTCGTCCCAGCCCCCCCGCTTCCCCCGCCAACCGACAGCCTATCCAGCCCTAAATTCTTGCGGATCGCGCCAAGCGGACCTTCCCCCCCACCCGTCAACCCGGAAATCTCCGCCAAAGCCGCGCCAATCTCGGCAATTTGCAAAGCCGACAACTGGCTCATGCTTTGCCCGAACAGCAGATGCGCCAGCACCTCATCCTGCGGCAAATCCGGAACGCTGCTCAGCGAAATTTTCGGCGCGTCCGCATACCCCGTTATTTTCAACGTCGCCGTAATGTTACCGGAATAGGAATCCGCCTCGAAATCCAATGTGGGATCGATACGGTTGTCCAACCCCGCGCCGTTGAAGCTCACATCGCCCTTGCCAAAAGTAAGGCTCGTCCCCGCCAACGAAAAATCCCCCTGCCGCAATTCAAACCCGCCCTCAATCAGCGGCGCACCCGAAGTCCCATGCACCGCCAATTTGCCCGCCAGCTCCGCGTTCAACCCCTTGCCGCGAACAAAAATGCTGCTGGGCGCATCGACATCGATCGCCAGCCGCACCACCGAAACCGGCGCCGGTGGCCGAACCACCGCGGCAGGGGGCTTATACCCCGGCCGCCGCACATTCAGCACCGCCACCGACGGCGGCATACTATCCGGAATATTGATGTCCATCCGGCGCAGCGTCACCGAGCCCCCAGCATCCATGATACCAGACGCCTGGCCACGCACCGTCAGATCCGCATCGAAAGTCGCCGTCAGCAAATCACTCGCCAGCGGCCGCGCGTTGCGCGCGGTCACACGCAAATCAACCGGCACCCCCGGCTGCGTAATGCCAACCGTTCCGTCAAGCGAAATACTGCCGGGCCCCGCGCCGGCGGTCAGGCGCGTGATGGTAATCGTATCGCCACGCGCATCGACGCGCCCATTGATTTTGTCCAGGTGCAGCCCTTGCGCAAAATCCTGAATATCCGCGTTCGCCAACGTAACAGAACCCCCAGCCCGAGGCGCCTGCAAACTCCCAGTCGCGGTCAGGTCCAGCACCGCCGTTCCTTTCGCTTGCCGTCCACCGGCTTCCAGCACCGGATTAAGCAACGTCAGGTCGAGATGACCCGTCGTGCGTACCGCCAGCGCACCTCCCGCACGAAGCGGCGCCGTCCCGGTAGCCGCAAGATGCAGCTTGGCGCCCGCGTCCACATGCGCATCGATACTGGCGACCGCCCCAGCCATCGTAACGTTTGCCGCGACCGTGGCGGCCGGCAAACTCGCCGCGGGTCCGGTATTGTTACGCAGCCCCGTAGCACGCAACCGGATCGTCCCCGCGGGCGCCCCAGCCGCACCCGTCACCCGCGCATCCGCCGTCAAAACGCCGCTCGCATTCAAGCCCGGCACGACCGCGCGGGCGAGATCAGGTGTCACGTTGCGCAACGAAGCGGTGAAATTCAGCGCCGGCGCAAACTGTCCGGCCATCTCCAAGGTCGCCGCATTCACCGCCAGAACCAGCCTGTCCACGGCAACGCGCCTCCCGAACTCCACCCGGCTCGCGCCCTGCAACCGCAACGCAATAGTTTTCCAGTTCGCCCGCAATGTCTGCAATGTCGCCTGCTTCGCCCTCGCGTCCAGCAGCGCCGAACTGGTCAAAGTCACCGGCGCACCCTGCACATTTTCCAAGTCAACGGCGGCCCGCAATTGCAACGCAGCCGCCCGGCCCTGCGCCGTCAGCTTCGCATTCCCGGTAACCTGCTCAGCGTCAATCCCATCCAAGGTCAGCGTTCCCGTAATGTCAGGGTCCGATTGAACACCGGTGGCACGCCCCGCCAAACCCAGTCGCGCAATCCGCCGCGGCCCCGCCGCCAGGTCGCGCCCGTTCAGCGTCACCGTGGCATCCGTTTCGGTCGTGGTCAAAACGCCATGCAGGCTCCCGCTCAACGCCTGCCCGGTCAGCGCATTAAAATCCCCCAGATTGCCCGCATCGATTGCGATTTTCCCCGCCGGAATATCGCCGTTCTGCGTTACAACGTCGGCCCGCACCCTTACGGATTTCCAATCCCCCCGCTGCACAACCGCATGGATCGTGCCCTGCTCATCCGTGGCAGACGTCGCGTGCAGCACCGCGTTCGCACCAGCTAGAAACACCTTCGCATCGATATCCGCGTGCGGCGCCGCGGGAACATTCGTCGCATTCACACGCACCAATACCGGCCCCTCGCCATACCGAGGCGCCCCCGCATCCCCCGTGACCAAAGCAACAACCTTCAAATTGCCCGGCACCCCGCTCACCGACCCGGCCGCCGTCAAGGCACCTTCCGCCTGCGGCGCAAACGCGGCAATGTTCGGCACGACCGCATTGAACTGAAGCGCAACCCGATCCGGCGCAGCGGTCCCGCTCGCATCCAGGTGCACCTCTCGCCCTTCGAGCGTCGCATGCGGCAAAGCAATATCGTTGCCGGTCTGAACCGCCGCCACATCCAGCTTCGTATCCCCCCGCAACCCCGCCGGCAGTGTCGCCCCCCCGTCGATCGTCACCACTCCGGAAGCCGCAATATGCCGCGACACACCCTCAGTCGTAACGGCAACGGAAATGTCCGAACGGCCACGCACGTCAATCCCCGCCGCCGCCGCAAGCGGTGCCAAATCCGGCAGCAGCGCATGCAATGTCGCGCCCTCAGGTGCCACCGTCCTCGCGTGCAAATCCGCCGCCAGCAACGGATGCGCAATCCGCACCTCCGCCGGACGATCCGCCGCCGCAAGGTTAACCGTCGCCCGCACATCCACCGGCGCCGCCGCAAACAAATCCGGCTGCTTCCCCGGAACCCTCAATCCCGCCACCACCGCATGAACCGTTGCACGACCAGAATCCCCCGCCAGATCAGCCTGCAAATCGGCAACCCCCGCCCCATCCGCCTGCAAGTCCGTAACACTCAAATGTCCCGTCGCATTCGGCGTCGTGAACGGCCCCGATACATGCGCCTTCAAATCGATCCCCCGCCACGATACATCCGCCCGCGGATGCATCGCCGGCGCGTTCGCCACCACATCCAACGCAAGCCTTTTGCCCGGAAGATCGGCAAACCCCGACAGCGTCGCATGCAAATCGCCCGCCGCCGCCGCCACCTGCGCCTGCTCAGCCGATCGCGGCCCATCAATCAACGCCGTCACGGAAATAGCCCCCAACCCCTGCAACTTCCCGGCCGCCGCAATCAACCCCCCCGCCGGCTCCCGCACCGAAACATGCGCCGTAATCGAACCCGGATGCACCGCCCCATCCACATGGTAATCACCCGCCCCATCCAGTCGCGTAACGGTAATATCCGCCGCCCCATCTTGCAGCGTACTCATCCTTGCCCGTCCCTGCAACGCCACCGCAAAACCCGTCCCCACAACCGGCGCCGCAAAATCCGCCCGCGCAATCCTCAACGCCGCAACATCCAGGCGCACCGGCAACCGAAACGAGCCGCCCGATTTCGCCGCCGCCGCCGCCTTCCCCGGAACCGGCAAGCGCACAACCGAAAGATGCCCAATCGATGCCGCATCAATCTTTGCGGTCCACCCCACCAACGCCAACGGCGACCAGTCCAGCACAATCTCATCGGCCCTGAGCCAAGCGCCCCGGACATCCGCAACCTCAACATGATCCAGCCGCAAAGCATCCGGAAACCGCCCATGCAACCCCGCAATGTGAACCATCCCCCCCGTCAAAGCGGGCGTCTCGCTTTCAACAATGCGCCTTACAAAACCAAGATTGCCGGCAATCAAGACAACCACCACCACCGCAACGGGCAGCGTAGTGATAACGCAACAAATCCACAGCAGAACCCGCTTCATGACAAGGCACCAAGCAGTTCTTCTTTGAAAAAAAGCACCAAAAAACCTTTGACTCTCATTAGAAGGCTTGTCCTAGGCCTAAATACAATTCCAAGCTGTCGCCGCCCGGGGGTTTGTTCAGGGGCACCGCGATGTCCACGCGCACGGGACCTATCGGCGTATAATAACGCAACCCAGTGCCCACACCCTCGCGCAACGTGCCTTCAAACGGCGCACTTCCCGCGTTCACCTGCGCCGCATCCGCAAACACCGCCGCACCCACCGGCCCCCACACACGCTGCCGGAATTCAACCGTTGCCGCATCGATCGCCGTGCCCCCCTGCGGACTATCGTCCGCAAACAACGGCCCCACCGACTGATACTTGAACCCCCGCACCGTCGCCGAACCACCACCATAAAACCGCTGATCCGGCGGCAATTCGAACTGGCTCGCCCCCTCCGCACTCCCCACCAGGCCCCGTAACGCCACCACGCTATTCCCCGCCCGCGCCAAGCCGATCGCCGCAAGATCAAAATAGGTGCTGGCCGAAGCTTGCAGAATAACAAACGTCGCATCCGGCGACCCCAGCGACGAGGTCGGTGTCGCCGACAGCGAAGCCCTCACCCCATGCGTCGCATCATCCAGCGGGTTCTTCAGCCCCGTGCTGTCATATTTCGCGCTGAACGGAACACTGAACAAGGTATAATCGCGACTCACCCCCTCCTGCACGATCTGCTCCTGCTCCAGCGTCGTCCCCACGCTCACCGTCCATTGCGCCGACAATTTCCGCGCCACCGTCGCATTGGCAATCGCCGCCGTCTGATCATACGCCTGCAAATCCTGCTTCAGCGCCGTCAGGTTCACCGTCAGCGTCTGATCCCGCCGGTAAAAATCGGGCTTCGTCAACGTCGCACTCACATCATATCCCAAACCCGTCACCGCCGTGCCCCCCAGCCCGGTCATCGACGCCGCCAGCACCAACTGTTCCGCATTCCCAAACACATTCCGATCGGTCCACGTAACGCCCGCGCTGCCGCCAAGGTCGGTCGAATAGCCCACATTGAACGTCACAGCGTGACGCTTGCGCGCCGAGAAATCGAACGTCAGCGGCAAATTCCCCGCATCGTCCAGCCGCGGCGCCGTGCGCACCACCACACTTGAAAACACCCCCACCGCCAGCAAATCCTGCCGCGCCGCCTCGATCGCGCTCAGGCTATAGCGCTCCCCGGAATGAACCAGCAGCCGCCGCCGCACGAACGAAGCATTCACCCGCCCCAGATGCGTCAACGTAATGGGTCCGATATCCACCCGCGGCCCGGGCGTTACGTGAAACGTAACGTCCAACCCATGGTCCGCCGGAATATCCACCGCCACCGGCGGGTCCACATTGGCAAACGCGTAACCATCCTCACGCAACGCGCTCAGCACCGCCCCGCCGGCGCCAAGCACCTGCGCGGCAATCGCCGGATCGCCGGGACGCAGCGTAAACGCCCGTGCCGCCACACCCGGCACGCTGCCCTCCAGCCCCACATGCCGCAAATGATACAGCGGCCCCGTTTCGATATGGATAGCAATCGGCACCGGCGCCTTGGCCGGCAGCGCGGCCAGCCGGTCGGGCAGTGCCGGGTCGTCCAATGTTGCCCCGTCGATCGTAATTTCGACGCGCGATTGGTAATAACCGAAGCTTTGCAACGCCGTGGTCGCGCGCGGAATATCCTGCCGCGCGCGCGAAATGATGGCGAACGGCCCCGCCGGCGCCCGCGCACGCAGCGTCTCGAGCTGAAGACTGCCCGCGAGCGCCGCATCCAGCGCGCCATTGCCGGTGTGCGGCAGCACGATGGTGTACCGCAGCGGGTCCGCCGCGCGCGCCCCACAGCCCGTCATCACGCCAGCAAACACCAGCATCATCAGGCAAACCGCCCAAAGCGCGCTTTCGTTGCCGAAAGATACAAGTCGTATCTTGCCGCCGCCGCGCATCATGCCCTTTGAAAGTCTCACGTTCCAACAACCAACGGGCTCAAATCCATGCCGCGAACTCTCACCGTCCCCGCAATCCTTCTGGCGCTCGCAATGCCCGCCGTCGCGCACGCAGCCCTGCCCCCGGCCGGCACCAGCTACAGCCTGCAGGTCACCACCTCCTTCGAGGCGCCTTTTACCGATTGCTGGACCTTTTCCAGCACCGGCCGCGTCATCCACAGCCCGTCGCTGCGTAACTTTCCGTATCAGCTCGACAACCTGAACACCGAGGCGGACGATTGGCAGGCGATCTGGGTCGGCCACATCAGCATCGCGTTCGCCGGCACCGCGAACGGCGCCACCATCACCGGCAATGCGGTGGACGCCCGCACCCGCACCTACAGCATCACCGGCAATCTGGTGCAAAGCTGCCCCGACGACCCGAAGCTCGGCACTGGCTGGCGCACCACGAAATAGGCCGCAAACTCACCACAGGCCGGTCCTTGTCGCGAAACCGTCATCGCCCTGTCATTGTTAGGCCCGATTCGCGCTGTTAGTCCCTCCCTATGGAACACGTTCATACCAGCCTCCGGCGCGCCACCACCAACCGCGGCAACCTGCCGCGGTTCACCGACGTCGCCGCAACGCCAACAGCCTCGCCCCGGTTGCTGCGGCACGTGCGGGCGGCCCGGCGCATGGCGACCGTGCTGCTGTTTCTGCCCGTCGCGATGGCCATCCAAAGCGTGCTGCTTCTGCTGCCCGGCCGCCAGAAAATCCTGTTCGCCACCTTCTTCTGGCACGCCATCGCCCGCATCATCGGCCTGCAGGTCCGCATCATCGGCACGCCCCTCGGCATGCCCCCCGGAATGAAGCGCACCCAGCCAAGACGCCCCATCATCTACGTCTGCAACCACTCCAGCTGGCTCGACATCCCCGCCATCGGCGGCCAGGTGCACGGCCGCTTCGTCGCCAAGGACGACGTCGCCGCCTGGCCCATCATCAGCACCGTCGCCCGCCTCGGACGCACCGTCTTCGTCAGCCGCAACCGCGCCAGCACGTTGAAGGAACGCGACGAAATGCAGGCGACCCTGGCCGCCGGCGACGACCTGTTCCTGTTTCCCGAAGGCACCAGCAGCGACGGCTCCCGCGTGCTCCCGTTCCGCTCCAGTTTCTTTGCCGCCGCCTACGGCCGCGCCGTGCCGCTCATCCAGCCGGTCTCGGTGGTGTACGACCGCCTCGCCGGCCTGCCCGTCACCCACGCCTCGCGCGACGTGTTCAGCTGGTATGGCGACATGACCCTCGCCCCCCACGTGTGGCAGGTCGCCCAATGGCGCAGCAAGCGCGCCAGCCTGCTGTTCCACCCCCCGATCGACCCCGCCGACTACCCCGACCGCAAGGCCTTGTCCCAGGTCACCTGGCAAGCCGTCGCCGACGGCGCCGCCGCCCTGCGCCAAAACCGCCCCCTCCCGCAAACTGTCGCTAACGCCAATGTGCTGCCGATCGGCCTCGCCCCGACGGCTTTTGCTTGACACGCCCTCGGCGCCGCGCGCTTCACTTCGCACCAGCCAATTCAGGTGTTTCAGTGAGGGGCCAAGCCCTGCGCGACACGCATGTTCAGTAAGGGTTATGGTTGACGTCGCTGCGTGCGATGCCCATGCGCTCCACCGCCGCCGGCCCTCCGGCGCGCAGGCCGGAGCAAGTCCTATGAATCCTGTTGAAACCAAGCGCCTCCACGTCATCACCTGGGGCTGCCAGATGAACGTGTACGACAGCGCCCGCATGGCCGACGTGCTCGCCCCCCTCGGCTACGCCCCCACGCCCTCGCCCGCCGACGCCGACATGGTCATCCTCAACACCTGCCACATTCGCGAAAAGGCGACCGAAAAGGTGTTCTCCGAACTCGGCCGCCTGCGCCATTTCAAGCAAGCCCGCGCCGCCGACGGCAAACGCACCATCCTCGCGGTCGCCGGCTGTGTCGCGCAGGCCGAGGGCGCCGAAATCCTCGCCCGCGCCCCCTACGTCGACATCGTGCTCGGCCCGCAAACCTACCACCGCCTGCCCGAAATGGTCGCCCAGGCCAGCCGCGCCGCCGGCGCCGCCCTGCACACCGACTTCCCCCCCGACTCCAAATTCGACCACCTGCCCGACACCGCCGCCCCGCAGACGCCCGGCGGCATCACCGCCTTCCTCTCCATCCAGGAAGGCTGCGACAAATTCTGTTCGTTCTGCGTCGTCCCCTACACCCGCGGCGCCGAATTCAGCCGCCCCGCATCCGCCATCATTGCCGAAGCGCGCCGCCTCGCCGCCGCCGGCGCCCGCGAAATCACGTTACTCGGCCAAAACGTCAACGCCTATCACGGCGACGGCCCCGACGGCGCCCCTTGGTCGCTCGCCCGCCTACTGCACGCCCTGGCCGACATCGAAAACCTCGCCCGCCTGCGCTACACCACCAGCCACCCGCGCGACATGAGCGACGACCTCATCGCCGCCCACGGTGAAATTCCCGCCCTGATGCCCTATCTGCATCTCCCGGTTCAGTCCGGCTCCGACCGCATCCTCGCCGCCATGAACCGCCGCCACAGCATCGCCGACTTCCACCGCACCATCGAAAAGCTCCGCACCGTCCGCCCCGACATCGCCCTCTCCTCGGACTTTATCGTCGGCCACCCCGGCGAAACCGCGTCCGATTTCGCCGCCACGCTCCGCCTGGCGCGCGAGATCCGCTTCGCCCAGGCCTACAGTTTCAAATACTCCCCCCGCCCCGGCACACCCGCCGCCACCACCGCCGCCCAGGTCCCCGAACCCGACAAGGACCGCCGCCTGCAGGAGCTGCAAGCCCAGTTGCGCGACGACACCCTCGCCTTCAACCAATCCTGCGTCGGCCTGACGGCAGAAATCCTCATCACCGGCCCCGGCCGCCGCCCCGGCCAGATCGGCGGCCGATCGCCCTGGCTGCAACCCGTCCACCTGACCGGCCCGGTATCGCTCGCCGGCCAGGTCGTCCCCGTGCGCCTCACCGAAGCGCACCAGAACTCGTTGTCCGGAGACCTTTATCAGGAGAGAGCCTGCGCTTGACACAGATCGCCACCGAATCATCCCCCCAATCACCACCTCGGGCGGCCCCCCGCGCCGCCGCCGATTCATCCCACCGGGCCGCAGCCCAGACCGCAAACGCCGTCACCTTGCACTTCAACGACAACGCGTTGATGCCCCAGCTCCTCGGGGCGCACGACCGCCATCTGGTGCGCCTGGAGCAGGGCTTTGGGGTGCGGCTCGCCTGCCGCGGCAACAAGGTGGCGATCTCCGGCACCGCCGACGCCGTTCAAGCCGCCCAAACCGCCCTCACCGGCCTGTGGAAACGCCTCGAACGCGGCGAGGGCGTCACCAGCGGCGACGTCGACGCCGTCATCCGCCTGCGCTCGGTGGGTGACGAAGACCCCCGCCTGCCGCTCTCCGACCTGCCCGCCATCCGCACCCGCCGCGGCGCCGTCGGCCCTCGCAGCCCCGGCCAGCTCAC
>Ga0116229_10014395_pt1 | contig 10989 bp, 11 predicted proteins | sample S1TSphgellanicum_3_FD_87313 | JGI IMG/M metagenome (GOLD analysis project Ga0116229, IMG submission 87313) | Host-associated microbial communities from peat moss isolated from Minnesota, USA - S1T2_Fc - Sphagnum magellanicum MG | ecosystem: Host-associated > Plants > Peat moss > Unclassified...
ACTTCGCCAGCGAAGGAGAGAGTGTAGCTGCCGCGCCCAAGGCGCTTATCATAGCCGAACTCATACTGTCTCTTGACAACCTCGCCAGGTGCAAGATCCGTCTGCCTCCTCTCGCCACTGAACCAAACGCTGCTCTCGCTTGAGTCGAAAGAAACCGCTCCGAGCTTCGGCTGATTTGGAGAGCTTCCACGAACTTCGAAACTCCTTTGCAACGAGTCTAGCGTATCTTCGTAGAGGCTTATCCGCGATTGGCCTACGTTCTTTATCGAGAATCCGATCGTCTTAAACCCCTCAAAAAACGAAGCTTCCATCTGCACCCCGCACTGCAGGCCTCGCGAGGCAGTTCCCCATGAGACAGGCCCTGCTGTGAATAGAGGCTCCACGTTGGTCTGTGGGGAGTCAGCCAGCGCGTTTGTGATTGTGCATAGAACTGCAGTAGCGATTAGCAAAAATCGAAGGCTCATCATAGTATCCTTCTTGCGGCATTTTCGATCTAGCCTTGTGAGTATGGCGGATCTCCGGCATTGCTGTCTATTCGTCGCGCAGCGTCACGCCCCTCAGAGGTCGTAGTCGATCGTAACGGGCGCGTGGTCTGAGAACCGCTCGTTCCGGTAGATCGACGCCGCGCGGACGGCTTGCGCGAGGTTGGGCGTTACGAGTTGGTAGTCGATCCGCCAACCGAGATTGCGCTCCCAGGCCGCCGGGAAGTTGGACCACCAGGAGAACTGTCGCGGCTCGTGGTTCACCACGCGAAATGCATCGACCCAGCCTACGCGATCGGTTACGTCGTCGAACCACGCGCGTTCTTGCGGCAAGAAGCCGGTGGTGCGCGCGCACGACTTCGGATCGTACACATCGATATCGCGATGCGCGATATTGTAGTCGCCGCAGACGACGATGCGGCGGCCTTCGTTCTTCATTCGTACGAGCTCGGCGAGGAAGCGATCGAGAAACGCTTCCTTCACGACTTGGCGGACGGGCCCGCTCGTTCCCGAGGGAACGTACAGCGATGCTACGGAAAGTCCGCCGGCGAAGTCCATTCGCACGAAGCGGCCCTCGGCGTCGTACTCCTCGATCCCGAGGCCGCGCACGATCCGCTCCGGTTCGCGGTTGGCGTAGATTGCCACGCCGCTGTAGCCCTTTTTTTGAGCGTCGACGAAGGCGGTGTGGAACCCCGGTATATCGAGCGCTTCGGGAGGAAGCTGATGCTCTTGCGCCTTCGTTTCTTGAACGCACACGATATCCGGCTGCTGGCGGTCCATCCAGCCGAAGAAGCCCTTGCGCGCAGCGGCCCGGATGCCGTTTAGATTCGCGGTGATGATGCGAAACATAGTGGGGGTCTTTCGCGTTCCTCGTTGCCGGAATCATGCGGCGTCCACACGAAGCCACGTAGCTATGGGAACGCTGGATGGGCTTGAATGAAGTATGTACTGCCGATCCTAGCATGCGTCGTGCTCGCCGGCTTCGCGCCACTTGGCAGCGACGGGCAATCCGCCCCACCAGGATCGACGAAACCTGCAACGGCGGAGGCGACGCCGACGGGGCAAACGTATGACACGTTCTCCGTCTTAGCCGTAGGGAAGGCCGGCACGCCTCGACTGACGCCTCTGCAGATGGAGTGGCTGAACCTCATTCACAGCGATCCAACCTATCGCCCGCGATGGTCGCACTTGCGTTGGACGATTGGAGTACAGGAGGAGCATCTTCCCGTGGTCGTCTTCGATGACGATTCCGACGTTCGACCTGAAGCCGGCGCGAGCCTCGACTACGGCGAATTCCTCATCATCGGTGACGTTTGTAACGCCGCGTTCAAACCAAGTGAGCATTCGATCATGTCTCTGCCGCACTTCGATATTCCGTGCAAGCCGTCCGAGCAGCTTCGCGTTCGCGGGGAACGAGAGTTGCTCGGATGGGAACCGTAGCGGGGCGGGCCAATAGTGCGCATCAGTCGGATGCGGGCGGAAGCATAAACCAGCACTTGCTGGTGAGATGCCAGCGTCCGCAACCATAGATCCTACGCTTTCTCATTCCGACGAAGTGCCGAAACGGTTCGAAGGCCCACGGATTGTTTGTGATCCTTACCCGGACGCGACCGATCCCGGATTTGGAGCGCCCGCAACGGTACGGCGTCACGATCGCACCTCGTTCCGCGAAAACCCGAAAGGCTGCCGCCCACGCCGCGTCCATCGAGTCGTACGTGACTTTCCAGGCGCGATGCCGGCAAAGCGTCCGGCCATGCTCGTCCACATGAATTCGTGCTCCCATGCGGGGACCATATCCTGACGCCATGCCATACGTCTGGCACTGCGGCGCATGCCATCGGGCATTTCGAACTAGCCCGTCGCCATCCCGAGATCCGTCGAGCATGAGTCCTCCGGCCGCGTTTTGCGAAAGGAGTTGCCGTCTGCTTAGGCTTCGCCCATGGTGATCACTGCGGAGCCGTCGATGGTGTCCTCGCTCACGGCGCGCAGCGCGTCGTTGACGTGTTCGAGCGAAAAAGCTCGCGTCGCGGGCTTGAGCTGGAGTTGCGTCGCGAGGTCCAGAAACTCTCTTGCGTTGTCTCGCGTCATATTGGTCACGCTTCGGATCTCGCGTTCTCCCCACAGGAGCGAATCGTAGTCGAACTGCGGGATATGATTGAGATGGATCGCGTTTATGGCGACGACCCCGCCCTTGCGCAGTGCGCCTAACGCGGAGACGACGACGGAGCCCACCGGTGCGAACGTCACGGCGCGATCCAGCTGCTCCGGCGGTTGCTGATGCTCTTTGCCGACCCAGTCTGCTCCTAGGCTCTCGGCGGTCTCGCGATGCTGCGCGCCCCGCGTGACGACGAAGACGGAGCATCCCCAGCTCTTTAGAATCGGCAGAGCGAGGTGCGCGGACGAGCCGAAGCCGTAGAGACCGACGCGTTCGCCTTTCTGAACGCCCGCCACGCGCAGCGCCCGGAACCCGATGATTCCGGCGCAGAGCAGTGGAGCGGCGTGAAGATCGTCGAGCCCGTCGCCGAGCGGATAGGCAAAGTCGGCCCGGGCGACGACGGCTTTCGCATAGCCGCCGTCGACATCGTACCCGGTATAGACGGGATGGTCGCATAGGTTTTCGCGACCTTCGAGGCAGTAGCGACACGTGCCGTCGGTCCCGCCGAGCCACGATATCCCGACGCGAGTGCCGATCTGCAACTCGACCCCCGGCGCAGCGGCGGCAACGACGCCGACGATCTGATGGCCCGGCACGATCGTCGAATGGTGCGGCGGGAGATCGCCTTCGACGATGTTGAGGTCGGTCCGGCACACGCCGCAGGCACGGACGGTTACCAGAATCTGGCCGTCACCCAATACCGGGAGCGCGCGCTCTTCGATCTTGAGCCGGTGCTTCGATATCGGCCCGGGCCCCTTCAGTACGGCGGCCGTCGTCGTCGACGCCGAGGTGGGTGATGGCGCAGTAAGCATGGTCGGCTCCTTTTCCAAAATATGCAAATTAAAATCCGTCAGGTCGAGCCTGCGGCGCTTGGCCCAACGCCGTTACTGCTAACATGTTGCGCCGGCGAGCGATGCACGGTATCGTGCGAGCCGTGCGGAGTCGGCTTCGTTCGAAGCCGGATAGGAAAGGTGCAGCGACTCCAGCGTTGCGACGATGACGTCGGCTACCGCAGCTCGCGCGAACCACTTATGATCTGCAGGAATAACGTACCAGGGAGCGCCGTCCGTACTGCTCTTCGTTAGGATGTCCTGATAGGCTTCCTGATAACTCTTCCAAAATGGATCGATCGACGGCTTCACGCCGGTGCCGGGGAGTGGCGCATCATGGTCTATTGAGCTACTTTCAGAGTATTGCGAACGGCAATGCACCGAACCTTAGCACGGACGATGCGACGGCGGCATAGTGATTAGCGCGACTGCGCCCGATTTGCATTTGCAACGTCAAACGACCGGGCAATGAGGCAAGCAATTGTCGTGGGACGAATGTGCCGAAGCTATCTCGGCAAGCCGTTGCTGCGCTTGAGAACCAACGATCCTGGGTACCGTGTACAGTACGGACGAACCGTACGAATATCGTAGGAGGGCAACGGCGTTTATGGATGATTCGAATACCTTGACCGAGCGAGTGACGCCTCTCGGCGCGGACGCGTTTGCGGACGTCGTGCTGAAGGGGTCGGGTCAGATCGTCGTAGAGTTCATGTCGTATGATTGCGAGCACTGCCGCACGATCGAGCCTGTGGTCGAAGAAGTGGCTGCGCAATCGGCTATGCGATTCTTTAAGATCAACATCGCAGTGGACGGAGATCTTGCGGACGCGTACGATGTCGTGGCAACACCGACGTTCGTCATGTTCTCCAATGGGAAGGAAGTCGGCCGTGCCGAAGGTCCGCGACCGGTCTTTTCGACGTTGGCGGCGTTGCTGGAGCAACCATTCAAGCCATAACAACCGGCGTTCCCACTGCACGGCAAACCGTGCCTATGTTTCTCCATCTACGAGTTCGCTTGGCGGCCACGCAACCGAGAACCGTTGATTCCACTGTATCGTTGCCGCCCGTACCGGGGTATCCTACAGGAATGCAGTTCCTTTCCAAACTCCGTCTGGACTTCGGAACATGACGCGGCCGCACGAAGATCTCGAGCGTCATACCTTCGTCGATCACCGCGACGGAGGGCCGTCGGTCACCTTTCCATCCGGCGCATGGTGCGCCGTCGATGTGGCGCACGTCGCGTCGGATCGCATCGATGCGGGGCTATCGGCCTACGAGACGTTGATCGAGAAGGCGCGTACCTCATCTGCGAAGGCGGGCCGCGCCGTGGTGCTGCGTTCCGAGGATAACCGCTCCGTTCTCGCGCTCGTCGAAATCGGCGGCCACGAAGCCTACGCTCATCTCCGGTCCGCCTGGGAAGAGTCTCGACTCTACACCGAGCATCGGGCAGTCGCGACGTCCAGCGACCTGCGTTTGTATCGAGTTTCCACTTGTTCTGGAGAGACCGGCATCGATCCGGCGTCTACGGATGCCTACGGTTTCGAGCGGACGGAACTGGACCCCGAGCAAACGCGGGCCTTCGTCCGGACGGTCGTCGCAGCGCCAGGTTTCGTTGGTGCGTTCCTCTTCGAGGACCCCGATGGGCGCGACGGTGCCGTCGTCTATCGTTTCCGAACCCGATCGGACATCGCGTCCTTCCGGGGTAAGTCCGTTGCTTGCATGCATCCCGTTAAATCGTTTGGCTCTGCGTAGCGGCCGGACCGCCGGGTGCGTGCCGGCTCCGCGGAGGGACTGGCGTTCCAGGCGTCCTAATCGTGATCGTATGTCGCGCGCCCTCAACACGAACATCAGGGCCGCCCGGCTCGGCGACGCGCCACGCCTGGTGGAGTTGCTACAACAGCTCGGCTACGTCGTTGCTCTTTCGCACGTCGAGCGATCGATTGCGGCAACCGGCAACGACTATGGCATCCTCGTAGCTATCGACGAGGATATCAGCGTGCTGGGAATGTTGGAAGTGCGCCTATCGGTCGCTGGGGTCACGACCGCCGAGCGTGGCGGATTCATCTCCGCCGTCGTCGTCGATGGCGCCGATCGCTCTCGTGGAGCTGGCGAAGCACTGGTTCGGGCTGCCGAGGAATGGGCAAGAGAGCGCGGGTGCGCTATCCTCGAACTACGCACCAACGTCGTCCGCGCCCGCGCGCACGCCTTCTACGAGCGCCTTGGCTACGCGCGTAAAAAGTCCCAGCATTTGTACGCGAGGGTGCTCTAGCGTTAGGCCGGCCATCGCCGGCACGGCGATCTCCGGGGCGTTCACGCACGACCAAAAGACCGATTCCGTACACCGGCGGGAAGTGCGGCTGCAGCGAGCCCCTTGTAAACGACCAACGCGGCTACACGCTCGACGGTACCACGTGCGACATCGGCGCGTTCGCCTACAACGGCGTCGTTACCGCGATACGGCATCATCACGCGCGTCCGCTCGCAATCCGCAAGAATGGGCACGGCTCGCCGCTGCTACCGAACTTGCGCCCAGTAGTCTTTCCGAAGATCGCTCCGTGAAGATCACTTTTCTAGCAACAATGTGGTTGGGTGCGTCCTCGCGCAGCATCGTGCCGCGTTAGCCGAGGGTCCGCATCGACGCTAACACCACACTTGCGGCTCTAGCAGAGGCCCCATCAGGACGTCGCGCTCGCGTGCATGTGCAGATGGATTTTGACGACCGGCTCGACGCTCAGCGTGAACATCGATTGTTCCTTTAAACCGAAGTCCCGCACGTCGACGTCCAAATAGCCGCTGACGGTTACCGCGCTATCCTCACGTTTGACGATAAACACTCCGTCGTAGGTGCGCGCGATTCCGGCGAGCGTGATGCGTCCGGTAGCCGTATACGTCGTCGTCTTTGCACCGTGCCGTATCGAGAGCAGATCGGCGGCGATCTTTGGAAAGCGTTTGCTGTCGATGATCTTCCACATCGCGCGATCTTTGAAATCATTGCCCGATCGCATCTGCTCGACCAGGAACTCGACGTGCATCCTGGGATCTTGTTCCACGACAATCGAGCCGTCGGCGTTCCAGGCGGCTTCGACGTACCCGGTGAGTCCGGTCGCTTTGCCGTGTACGGCGTTTATCTTCGTATTTACGAAAAACGTCAAGGTCGACTTCGCGGCCGATACGCTCAAAGCGTTCCGTCTGTATGCGCGTTTGCATCACACCCCCACCTCCCCGCAGGTAGAAGGGCCTAGGCCCTCGCGACCATCCTAGCACCGTGCGGGAGAAAAAAGCCAGTACAATCGGCAAGAGATGCGTCGACCTGCTATCGCACAAGCGTGAGCTCGCCAGCTGGCGATGGGTGGAAGAATCTCGGCTAGGCTGCCGAGTGGACGGCCGGCGCGAGCAGCGACGGTTCGTCGCGACGGAACGCATCCTTCGCCAGCACCAATCGTAGCTCGCGCTGCAGATCGTCGAGGTGCGCGCCGTGGATGCCGAACCAGGACATGCCGGCCGCCTACGCCGTAGCGAGCGCGTACACGCCGACGGCCGCGACGAAGAGTCCGCTCAGCTCTTCGCCGTAGCGTTCCAGCGGCCCGAGCGACGCAAAGCGCAGTCCGCGCATGCCGGCCAAGCAGGTCGCAACGTACGTGGCGATCGTCGCCACGGCAAAGACGAGCGCCATGGTTGCGAGCAGCACCGGCCCCTTCGTCGAAGCGCCCAAGAAGAGCGGGATCCCCTCGACCATCGGTGACGATCCGAGAATGAGGAGCAAAGCGGTGCGCCCCGTGGCGGCGTGATCGTGCTCGTGGATCGCTACGCTACCATCCGGAACCGCGTGCCAATCGCTATCGTTGTGTGCGTGCCAGTGCACGTGTTCCAGGCCCTCGCCATGGCGGTGCGCGTGACCGTGTTCGTAGTGCGAATGGCCGTGCCCATGCCCGTGGCCCTCGTCGCGCTCGCGCGCTTCCCGCCACGCGCCGTACGCGATCCAGAGGCCGAAGCCTATCAGTGCGATCGCGGAAACGAGCGACACGAGATGCGCGTACCGCGCCGCGAGCGAGGCGCCCGCGATCCACAACAGGCAGCCGAGGATCAGGGTCGAGGTGACGTGCCCCAGCCCAGCCAGCGCCGCCGTCCGCGCCGTCCGCCCGAGCGACCAGCCTTGCTGTCGCCCGAGCACCACGATCGGCGCCCAATGATCGGGCACGATGGTATGCAGCACGCCCACCGCAGCGACCGTGATGATGAGGATGAATCCAGCGCGATCGATCATCCGTGTGATGCCTTCGGCAATGATTTCGCGGTGGTACCCCCGTGCCCTCGGCGGTTGGTCGACTGGATCCGCCATCGCCGCCGGCTTCGCACGATGCCGGGTTACGTTTCGATGAGAGCGTCACGCCCCCGCGCGACGGCGCGCTGTACCGGCAGCACGTTCGCTTGGAGGTTCCGCATGAAACGCGTCTTATCGTTCGTCCTGCTCGCCGCGGCGTTTGCCGTTCCCGTCGCCACGTTTGCCGAACCGCCCGAGCGCACGAGCACCGTGGCGGATCGCGATCTCGTCAACCTGACGATCTACAATGGCGGAACGGCGCTGGTCCACGACCGGCGCCGCGTTTCGTTGGAGGCCGGCGTCGACCGGCTCGCCTGGCGCGACGTCAGCGCGCAGATGGACGCCACGTCCGCACTGCTCGAGGGGGACGGTGACGGCGAGATTTCGGTGCTGGAGCAGAACTTCGACTACGACTTGCTCGACCCGGCCGCGTTGCTCAATCGCTACGTCGGCAGGGAGGTTACGGTCGTGCACGACCCGCAGTTTGCCGGCGAGCGCGAAACGCGCGAGACGGCGCGGGTGCTCAGCACCAACGGCGGCATCGTGTTGCAGTACGCCGATCGTATCGAGACCTCCGTGCGCGGCCACATCGTCTTTCCGGCCTCGCCGAAGAACTTTCGCGACCAACCGACGCTGGTGCTCGATCTCCAGAGCGCGCGCGGCGGCCCGCAGACGCTCGACCTGAGCTATCTCACCACCGGCCTGACGTGGCAGGCGGACTACGTCGGCGTGCTCTCTCCGGACGAGACCCGGCTTTCGCTTACCGGACTGGTGACGCTGTCGAATACCAGCGGCGTCGGATACGACGACGCGCGGCTGCAGCTCGTGGCCGGCAACGTCAACGTCGTGCAAGCGCAGGGAGCGGCAGGGGTGCTGAGAAGCGCCTATTCGTCGATCGCCTCCGTGCCCGGTTCCGTGCAGCAAGAGAACTACTTCGAATATCACCTGTACACGATGCCGCGCCGAACGACGATCGCCAACAACCAAACCAAGCAACTCTCGCTGTTGAGCGCGCGCGGCGTGCCGGTCCATACGTCCCTGGAGTTGCGCGGTTCGCAGAACTACTACGAGAGCGCCGAACCCGATATCGGCGACCGGTTGCCGGTCGGCGTCTACATGACGTTCGACAACAAAGGCGGGCAGCTCGGTATCCCTCTGCCCGGTGGGATCGTTCGGCTCTACCAGAACGACTCGCGCGGACTCTCCCAGTTCTTGGGCTCCGATCGAATCCAGCACACGCCGAAAAACGAGCCGGTGCGCCTGCATCTCGGGGACTCGTTCGACGTGACCGCCCGCAAACGGCAGACCGCCTACAATCAGCAAGGCTGCACCAGCGACAGCTCCTACGAGATCGTCGTGGCCAACGCGAAGGACGCCGCGCAAGCCGTGACGGTCGTCGAGTCGATTCCCGGCGACTGGCAGATCGAGCGCGAGAGCCAGGCGCATACGAAGTCGTCTTCCTCGACCGCGACGTGGGCGCTGCGCGTCGCGCCGGAGTCGCGTACGACCTTGACCTACAGCGCGCGCGTCAAATGGTGTTGAGGATCACTCGGTGTCGGGTGCGAGATCGGAGCCGATGACGAGCGTCGTCGCGCCGCCGGAGCGTAGTTCGGCGGCGAAGGTTTTCGAGAGTTGCTTAGCCGCCGCCGAGGTGCCGATGATGACGCTGCTGGTGCGTGCCGGCTGCGTGACGTAGGTGGGGACGTTCCAGCCTCCGCCCCGCAGCGCGCCGATGATCGTCTTGTCGAAATCGGGAATGCCGGTGGCGTTGGAGACGAGGACGGCGTCTTGCGGCGGCTCCTCGCGCGTGAAGAGCACGTTGCCGATGAGCTTGGACCAGCGTTGATCGACGAAGACCACCGACGCATCGCCCACCCAGCCGGGCTTGCTCGGGAGCGTGAACGTGCGGATGTTGTCCTCGGGCACGTTGCGATAGATCTGGAGCAGCGCGGCGAGTTGCTCGTCGGTGAGCGGCGTCGCGACGTCCTTGCGCGCGAGGGTCAGGATGTGCGGTAGCTTCGCCCAGTTCTGCGGCTGGCTCAACTGATTCATCATCAGCTTGAGCACTTGCTGTTGCCGCCGTACGCGGCCGAAATCGGAGGCGGCGTCGTGACGGAACCGGATATAGCCGACGACCTGACTGCCGGTCATATACTGCTCGCCCTTCTTGAGGTGAATGTGCAGTTGGCCGTTGTTATCGTCGTAGTCCATGTCCTCATCGACGTCGACGTTGATGCCGCCGAGCGCGTCGACGATCTGCGCGGCGCCTTCGGGCTGGAGCGCTACCGTCGCGTCGATGGGGATGCCGCCCATCAGCGCCGAGACGACTTTCGCGCTCGTCTGCGCGCCGCCGTAAGCGTACGCCGCATTCAGCTTCGACGATCCGTGCCCGGGTATGGGCACCCAGGTGTCGCGCGGGATCGACACGAGCGTGGCCGTTCGCCGGTCGACGTCGAGATGGGCCAGGATGACGGTGTCGGTCGTTGCCTCATCGTCTTGATATCCGAGGATGAGCAGATTGATTTTGGTGTGTCCGAAGGCCTGATGGGCCGTCTGCGATTCGATGCGCTGTTGAACGGGCGTGCGGAAGAGGAAGAATCCTACCGTCGCCGCCGCTATGCCGGCGAGGCCCAGCGCGACGGCGCGAAACCAAAGGGTGGCGTGCATATCAACTCCTAAAACGGCTAACCATGGGAGCGAGCCGTCGCGCAGCGCCTGTGCGGCCGCAACGGGTCGAAGCGATCCTGAGGGTGGGTTAGGCGGTGAGGAGCGGCGGCGCGCGCTCGCCGATGCTGCTCAGAACGAACCGGAGGCGCGCGAGGTTCGATACCTCGCGATCTCTGGTCGCGATCGGCGGCGCGCCGTGGGCCGGAAATGCCGCGCGTGAGAGCGCGGCGCGGATGACGCGCGCGGTCGCTGCCGCGAGCGAACGAACGGAAAAGGCGGCGACGAGGAAAACGCCCGCGCAGACGGCGGCGTGCGTAGCGAGGCTAACGAGTGCCGGCCCGCCCAGCCACACCGTCCCGCCGAGACCGTGCCCGTAGATTGCGTGCTGCTCCACGGTTTCCATCGAGAAGAGCGCGAAGATCTGCAGGGCGAAGGTGGCGGGCAAAAGACGCGCGACGCTACCGTGCAGCGCGACGTTCGATAATCGCAGCAGGTTCGGCGGCGCAGCCGGGTTCGATAGCATCGCGCGAACGCG
>Ga0116229_10014396_pt1 | contig 10987 bp, 12 predicted proteins | sample S1TSphgellanicum_3_FD_87313 | JGI IMG/M metagenome (GOLD analysis project Ga0116229, IMG submission 87313) | Host-associated microbial communities from peat moss isolated from Minnesota, USA - S1T2_Fc - Sphagnum magellanicum MG | ecosystem: Host-associated > Plants > Peat moss > Unclassified...
AAAATTTTGTATAAATTTAATTGGTTTAACTCCTATGGTCGTTTAAGACTCAGATGACAAAAAAACCAAAACCCCCCCCCCCCCAACTCCTGGCATGGCATCATTACCCTACATGAATAATCCCACAAAAATAGGGGAATAATAATACCTTGGCAGTTTCGACAATTAAATTATATTATTTGTAAAAAAATGTTGAAATTTTCAACAAAATATAAATTTTCAAGAAAAATTGAAATTTCCCCTCAAAAAGAAATTTTTTTTGGTGGGAAGGAAAGTAAGTAAAGACTCATCACTGTGCTCCACAAATTGTACCAAGCTAGGGTGAATTATTTTATCTATCATTTTTTTATTACACAAACCCAACCATGATGCACAAAGGAAGCTATCCAATGGTTGCTTGCAATGAAGTGTGAAGCTCACTACTACAAGAAGAGTTAGTTAATTGATGTACTTTTTCCAATGAATATATGTACCATGAGTAGAAGAAGCCCATTTACAAAGTTACAAGGTACAAAGCCCATTTACAACAAGTTACAAGGTACAAACAAAGCCTTCTACATTACATTACAAGTTTACAAAAGGAACATGGTTGGTTCTGACAATTAATAATGTTTTTTGGACTATGTTACTCTTTTTCAACCTGTAGAGCACCACCCTAAGGTTTGGGGGGGGGGGGAGAGGGGTAAGTTATGTTTCTTGCCACATGGAATTATAGTTAGGGCTCTCCATATGGTTTGTACTTATAGCCCATTTTGGTGTCTTGTTTTAGGGTGTGCATTTTTTTAGGGTTTTCCCCATGTGGGACAGGTGGCTCTGTACTGGGTTCTCCACTATTGCTTCTGCCAATTCCACTTGTAATGTGGATTGACAAGTGTGGGGAACACTATACACAAGGGACCCCAGGTGGGAGCTCAGGGAGTCCTGAATTTCCATAAAGCCTTAGTCTAAGAGCATCTCCAACGGTGCTCAGTATGTAACTCTGGATAGTAAAATTAAATGTCTAAGTTTAGCTATGTTTTTTTTTTGGCAACCCCACCAATAAAATTGCAACATACTGGAACTGCACGTACATGGGGGACTACTAATAGCAAACCACCTGGACCAATCATTGTCATCCACCAATCAGAAATAGTGAGCCGCAGTCAAGGTCCAATTTACTACACTCTTTTTGGGAGGTGCGCAACTGGGTTGAGCCTTTTACTAGCCACAGCAAGCAAGCTGTACGAATTTGCTGCACGAATTTGGTGCAGAAAAACCAATTTCCTGAGTTAAACCGGCACATTTTGACTTTTTCACAATAAATTTTACTGTCTGGAGTCACGTACTGAGCACTGGTGGAGATGCTCTAATGGGCTTTACATGTTGTAAAGCTTTTTCAGATTTGCAAGACATGCTCAGGATACTCTAGTGAAAACCTGCCATGTTTTTTCATGTATGTGGAAACCCAATGTTAAGGTCGTGACATTTCAAAAAAGAACATAACAATCTTCCATAAGTATAATGTCATAGTGTATGTATCTGGATGCACACCCCTTACTACAGAGTGGAGGAAGAACCCGGTCGGCATTTTCCATAAATGAAACACCTACCCACATTTTGTTTTCTGAAATGCCTTTGCATTGTTTTCAACATTTCTTTCCTAGTGATACCCATTGGGTCTCTCACAGGTACCCCCCGGGTATCTAAGGGAATAAGAAGAAAAATTTAAAAACTAAAAAATCTGTCAATTTGTACACACTGCAGCAGCAGCAGGCTCTGGGTTTTTTCATCATGAAATTCAAATACCCATTTTAGTTTTGAACTCAGGTTTAGGGTTTAGGGTTTTAGTAGGCTAAAATCCTAAACCAGAAAATTGCATTGCAGCTACCCCATTTCTCAGTAAGGATATACTTGAAAAGTATATATAATTTTGTGGGTTTGTTTGAGAATTTCATTAGTTTTGTAGGTTGATGATTTCTAGCTTTTGTTGTTGCTTGGATTTTGCAGATGCAAGGCTGGAAGAGCATTGAACCTTGAGCAGGAAGAGGAGGAGGAGGAGGAGCAGCAGCAGCAGCAGCAACAGCAGCAGCATTGGAGGATTAGCAGTAAAGCTTAAAAGGTTTGGAATTGATGAGAAATTGTGTTGCATTTCCAGGAGAGATTGTGTTTCATTCCTTCTCTTTCTGGACTTTTGTTTGGTTAACTCTTGTCAATGCCAGATGGTAGTCAGACTGTATACCCATCACTGAAGCAGATATCTTATCTTCAATGTAACCAACCTTCATTTCTGCTTAAGACTGGATGGCCAATCTGGGCAGCTTTTGATGTGTAAGGTGTGACAATGAAACCAAGAGAAAGTCCTGATGTTTGTTATGAAGATTGAATGCCTGGAAAATGGAATTTATCTGCCTCAGTTTTGGTGGGTTGCATGATGCTCTCTATTTGTAAAAATGTGTCTTGGGAACAAATCCAATAATCCAAGAGCAGAAACTATGGCAGAATCTCGGTTCTTACCCTATCATATCTTAACAAACAATCCTTAAGTACCTTTTGAATCACAGTTTGATGTGCAGGTCTTGAAACCTCTGAGGGTGAAGCAATGGCTCAACACGTAATTGATACATGGAGCAATTTTAACATCATTGCACTTGAATCTCCAGTTGCAGGCGAAAGGTTTTGTCTCTGTTTTGTCTCTGCAATTTTCCATTTTTGTTATCTAGTTGTGTTTCCAGGATGGTGGAGTCTCAGTACTAATCAATGGTCTGAAGTGAAAGACAGGGTTGTGGGTTGAGTCCAGTTCCTTTACAATTTCCAGTGAGGGTGATATATGGCGGTGTACCTTTTGAACCCAATGACGAACGATGCCTCCAAGAATTCATGAGTTGCAATTGCTTCATCCTGGTTCAAAGTATATATAGCTTCATGATCTGTTCTCATATGGTTTGTTGTGTGTACAGGGTTTGTTGGGGTGGGGTTCCATCAGATATGGGCTCAAGATCAGAGTTGTAATGCAAGAATCCAAGCTCAAAACACACAAGTAAAAAGAGCATTAAAAATTTTGGTGGCTTTTTGTTGGGTTTTCTTTGTTGGTGTCAATTCCAATAGCCATTACAACACACAAGAAAATCTTCACACAAACCTTACACATTGTAAGAATTCTTCTGCTGTGTAAGACGCTTGGCAAATCTTCTGGCTGCCAAGGGACTTCCAAATACAAAGGAAAACAATTGCCCATTCTTTATGACATACTGTAAAAACATAGTCTAGAACCAGAACAACCTCCATGAACCTCCAAGCACCCTCTCCTTTGGAATGGGTGGATTACTCTCTCTCCCCTCCAAGTTCTTTTTCCTTTGCAAGGGAGGGTGGACAATTTTTTTGTTGATTACATGTTGAACCCCAATGCTATAATACCTTACTAGAACATTTGTCATAAATCAACATGGTATCTACACCTTTCATTTGTAACAATTCTTGGCATGTTGTACTAGACATAACCTCCCACATCTGTTCACCCATTTGACATCATGAAACCTCATGGTCCTTTGATCACCATGGCATGATAAAAACCGAAGACCCCATGATGAGTATGTAGCAGCTCCATGATCAAACTCATGATGATTATCGAATTTATGCAAGCATCCCAACTAGTAGTTAGTCCCTTAAACTTGTTTCAATGTGAAGAAGATGGGCTAGTGCTTGCAGTATGAAGCTTTCACAATGAAAATTGTTATTTCAATATTAAGTTACAATTTGAATATTAGAACCCTTCTTTGAAGTTTTTGTAAATCTACTATGAAAACCCAAAGGCTTGAACTTGAAGATACAAAAATTAAATAAACATACAAGGAGAGTGGAAAGCTTTTAGGAGTTTCTGGAGACCTTGTTTGTACAAGGTTTACATTCATTTCCCACAATTTTATTTTGGGTTTTTGTAGCTTAAGTCATTAAGAATTTTGGAATAGTATGCACTAGTGTAATTGGGTGTACTACTAGGTATGCATGGACAGAGGGACACACTCAAGGAAAGGTTTGAGCATTTTCAACAATACTAGAATGGTATCAAGAACTTCACAAATTGTGTTTTGCAAGTTTGCATTAAATTCATTCGCGAGTGAAAAAGTTATCAATCACAAAGTTACATGTGCAATCATTTCCCTTGTGAGAATAATGGCTGATTTTAAGCATGTTGAAAAGGTCAAAGATTGAGTTTTGTACAACATTAAGTGTTCGGGGGTCATACGTACAATTCTCACACAATATGTAACAAGGGTTCTAGCATGTCACCAAAATGTTGCAGGGTTCCCAAAATTCCAAATTTGACTAAGTCCTCTTGTGGATGATCACCAGTCCACGAACCCACAAAATTGAAAAAAGAAAAACCCTGGTGGTGCTAAGCTGTCTTTTTTTTTTACAGGTTTCTGTTTAGAATGCCAATTGAAACAGTCAGATGCATTTCCAAAGGACCCAAAAGAATTGACAAAAAAGAGAGTTAATGGATTCAACTGGGAGAGAATTCAAGTTCTTGGGTATGCAGTATACTCTCACACACAAGCTTTGCAAACCGATAGAAGAAAGAAAAATAATATAAAAAAAAAACCCACCGTCAATTGTAGAATGTTGATTGAACAGGAAAACAATCCCCATCATCTCCTCTCACGGGTATAATGAGATATCCAAAGACAAAAACTTCACAAAGAGTTTGTGAAACTTCACCTGTAGTCATCATCAAATTGCCAGTTCTTGGGTCACTGATTCTTGAGAACAAGGATTCTTGAGAGGAAGGATTCCGTTTTGCCATGCTCAAGCTTCATCAGCAGACAAGATGTAAAAAACTGAACTGACTTGAACAACTACATCCAGCTCTCTTTTGTCTATGCAAATGATGCTCTCAATGTTCACAACAAAACTTTGGAGTGCTTTCAGTGCAAAAGTTGGGACCCAGCACCTCTTTGAGGTACCAAAGTTGGAGAGAATGTTTGCCGCTGCAATCAATTCAGCAAGAATGTCCTGATTTGCACAACACGAAATCAAAAACCTTCTCACCCTAAAACAGCCATCATTGCAAATGAACTTACAAACAATTCATGATCATGAATAGAGCTACCTTTGAGCTTCAGGGCAGAACTTGCTCAAGGGTGCCACATGCTCAAAACATCATACTTGAGAAAAGACACGCAGCAGAAACCATGAAAGAATCATCTGGCAAAGACCTGAAAAGAATTTTGCGTTGAAGGCAAACCTGAATAAACCCTAAGTATCTCTGAGAGAGAGAGAGACAGTGATGTTCCTTCTCAGATTGAGAAAGAAAGCAGGAAAAACCACAAAAGAATCATCTGGGAAAAACATGAAAACAATTTCATCCGGCAGGCAAACCCAAAGCAAACCTGAACTCTGAGAGAGAGAAATGTTACTTATCAGATTGAGAACGACAGCAGCAAAACTCATGAAAGAATCATCTGGCAAAAACATGAAAGAAAATTGTCTGGCAGGCAAACCCAAAGTCTGAGAACGAGAGAGAGAGAGACATACACACACACATACACACACATGCACACAGAGTGATGTTCCTTCTTGGATACAGATTGACAACATGTGCACAAGAATCACATGAGCTTGTAATATTAGGGTTCATCAAAAGAGCAAGCGAGCGAACACCCATCGCTTGTCAAAAAAAAGCTTGAAGAGGTACCTATCAAAGCAGCTAGAGTGTAACTGGAAAAGAGGAGCAACAGCAGCAGAAGAAGAAGAAAACTTCATGTACACGAGAACTTTTTACTCGGAGGGTTTGAGATTCTTGAGCTGGTTGCTGATGCGTTCCAAGGACACCAGCAGCGCAGTGACACGATACAGTACCCAGTAGAGGAGGAGAGCACCCAGGACCAGAATCCCATTGCGCTGGCTCTTGAAGACGGATTTGGAGTGACGATCTTGTTCCGCCACGCTGCAAGTCGGACCTTTGCACTCCGGCAAGTGTTCGTACTTCCAGTAGATCTCCAGCAGCAAGAAAAGCGCAAACGGAACGACGGCCAGTAGCGGCTGTAGACTGGTTCTCGCAACGGCGATCAATCCCTTTCGTAAACCTTGTGTTCCTGGAAGAGTGAGGAGAATGAGAATGATCGCCTCTGCCGCTGTCACTGCACCCAAAGCTGCCCACTCCAACGCCATCGAACAAGACCAAAAAACCCCACTGTCTTTCTTCTCTGCAATCAAATCGCTGGCTCGCTCGCTCGATGAAACTACTCTCCTCGCAAATCAGCCTCGCAAAACTTCACACACACACACACAAAACCCAAATCCCGCAACACCCAAATCGTAGCAGATACAAAACCGGCGACAAAACACAACAGCAGCACCTCCAACACTGCTCACAACTAGGTATCCCTCCCAAAAGCGCCAAACCCTAGAAAACCCAACTGTTTCTGCAACGACTCTTCTTCACTCTCCAAGCTTCTGTTCTCGTTTGCTGCTGTTTCTGACGATTGCTAGGAGATGGAGGCTATGGGTTGGAGAGAGAGAGAGAGAGAGAGAGAGAGAGAGAGATAGAGGGTAGACCGAGAAGAGAGGGGATCAGTTGTGCAGGAGGCAGACAAGTGGGAATGAGGGAACTGGGCATCTGGCAAGATGCTGCTACGTACAGGAGGAGCGTTACGTGGCCCGCAAATCACGCGGGAAAAAAGGTTGGCGAAGAAGAGGGTTGATCAAGAAGCTGCGAAGAAATGTTTTGAAGAAAACTCCATCCTTGCAGAAATCCATTGCTGCTTCTGTGAATGTGTGTCTCTCCCTCTCACTGCATGGGACTGTGATTCATTTGCATTCTGTTGTCACAACTTACAACAACTTGGATCCTTCTTCCTTGAATTTCATATATGATCCCAGTTTTGTAACTAGCTTCTGCAATCCAATAGATAGTTCTAAGGGTTTTTCCTGCTGCTCGCATCATCCCTCAGATTGTGCTGGAGCTGTGATTGTGGACAACTAGTCATGTGTGATGGAGTGCAGCGCAGTGGGTTCATCATGCATTGATTTTAGATCTTTACAGAGTTGATGGAAGACCCATCGAGTGTAATCATCATTGCATATTCCCTGAGGATTGTCTTCATCCAGTTGTCATTCTAGCTAATCATTGTGTCTCTATGATCAAAGGAAGGAGAATAGCTAGTCCATAGCAGAATAAATTATCTGGTTGTTACTGGAAAGTGCACAAATCAACAAGGAAGAAGAGTTGGCAGTGATGGTGTTGCACATTGATGCAACATCATGCTTCATGACAAACAGATCTATCACTCTCTTGTTGTTGTTGTTCTTCATCACTGTGCACTTTTCTTTTAACCCCAAGAAATAAAATTTCCTGACCCTTCTTGTGGGGTTGTAGCAATCTCACAAATGTAGTGCCTCTCCTCATCCCAAACACACATTATATGTAAGTCGCACTACCAGAGAGCTCTAAATTTCTCGTCACTTCAGATACAAGCTTCCTGCTGCTGGCACTGCTAATTTTCTGAAAAAGGTAGAGGAAGAAGAAGAAGAAGAAGAAGAAAAGCTTAACACAAGGAAGGAATTGTCCACAGAAGAATCATGCTGCAATGAAATCAATCTCTTCTGTTGAGGATTGCAATAAATTTATTGGTCAAAGAATTTGGTAGAAACAATTGGGTACTGCTGTACTCACATGTTGAGAAAGTTGCTTGAAAGGTTCTTGAGGGAGGTGCTGATCCACCACCCACAAGAATGGTTGTTGCGGTGATGAGACTTGCTCGATGTGAAACATCTTAGAATGTTGGAAGCATTTTCAAAGCATTTTGATCACTGCTACTGAATGTTGGAAGCATTTTGATTGCTGCTACTGAACAATGCTGGGAGCATTTCAATTGCTACTGGACTGATATCTAATCTGCTTAAGCTGCTGATCTGGTCCATGGACATCCTGCTGGTGGTGGTCGTGATGTTCATACCAAATCAGGAATGGTAAGATTCTGGATCTCCTTCCAGCTACTGTGACAGCAAGTGCAATCTCTTGAACTCAATCAGCTTGCTGTCCTTCAAAATTTTGGAGTAGACGGCGATGGTGACCAGCATCAAGCTCAGATGTTGCCAGGGAGTTGGTAAAAGAGAGTGAAATGTCCAGTAGCTCCGCAATTTGATGATGGATAGCTCCTGTGAGCTTGTCACTCCCTTGCCAGCCTCCCACCTCATTGATTCCATCTTGGCAAGTGTCTTCATTTGTCATGACCTGTGTGAGCAAGAGCCATCATCATCAGTGTGAGAAGAGTAGCAAGAGGGACAAAATCCATAGATCATGAAAAGAATTTTGCACTAGATTCCAAAGAATTGAACAATGTGTTACAGCAATTACCGCGCTCATATAGGTGAGGGCATCAGTCTTCTCAGGAGAGCGGAGATTCATTTCCGCCACCAAGAACATGGTGGCATTGAGACGATCCAGGGAGTCTCTTTCCAGGTCAATGCACTGTTCCAGAGCCATGTTACCATCCTGCCGTGATTGCATCTGCAAGGCCAAGGTGAGCGACTCGTTCACCGCTTGTGCTGACGCATTTATGGCAAGGATCGTCCATTGCTGAAGGTCGCCTTTCTCTGCGTCCGGAATCGCTGCAAATGTCTTGTAGCAGGTGTCAGGGTACCTGCACATAACATGATTCCACCCACAAGAGAGACGGCGATCTGAGAGAGACTAAAGGTTTCGGGGAGATTGAGAGAGGGAGATATTTAGGTTTAGGTTTAGGATCCCACAGTTGTTAGCAGATTTATGAGATGGGTTGGTGCTAGATCTAGTGAGTTGTGCAATGGGTGCTAGATCCAGTGAGTTGTGGGAATGTCATACAGCAACAGCAGCAAGATCAAGCACTTACGCAGTTACATCACAAAAATCCTCCAGAGACAAAGCAGCCACTGCTGCTGCTGGGGCATACGCGTGTAGTTCTGGCTCTGTTGGTGCATCTGGAGCTGCGCTTGGTGCATAGGCCTCATCTCTTGTCGGATCTTCTGCTGCCGTGCTTGGTTCATACTCCTCCTCGTCACTCGGCAGCTCTTCTTGACTTGGGTCGTATGACTGCTGCTCCTGCTGCTCTTCCTCTTCCTCCTCACTTGGCGCATCTGTCTCGCTAGGTGCCGGAGAGCTAGCTGCCAGAGCGGGATCACTCTGGTTGTCGATCGAGCTTTGATCCGTCAACTCTTGATCCTCATCCGTGGAATCATCGTGCCTCGGCCGTCCTCCCCCTCCTCCTCGCAACACACCCAAAACAATCGCACCTGCTACGAGTAACAACACAACACAGACAGCAACTGAACGGCATTTGCCAGCTTTCCTCTGCGCCCTGAAGTTAAGGGGCATGTCGAACTCGGAGCGAGCATTTGACTCCACCTTGGAGTAGGAGGACGATGCTGGTGATCCCCATGACCCAAGCTGGATTCCTCCAGCTTGTCCTTGCGGAGGAGAATCGAATCTGCCCATAAGATTCAAACCCAAAACTCTTCTTGTCCCAGATCCACCGATCTTTGTTCTCCTACAACCCAAGATCGTGGATTCACGCTGCTGTGCTGATTGCTATTGCTGTAAAATCCTGCAGCCACCAAAGAGCTTGGATTCTCGTTGAGATTGCTTCTAGATCCAGCAGTAGAGGGATTTGTGCAAAGTTGGCTTGTAGAGAGAGAGAGAGCAGACTGCAGATCAACGAAGAGAAATCCAAGAATGAAAACAAGAAGAATCGTTGAACAAAATCAAGTCTTTAACAAAACCTTTGGTTTTCTAAATCCTGCAAAATGCAACAGCAGCAGCAACAACAACATGAATCTGGAATTCGCGACTACTATTTTTTATGCACTACTACGACAACAACAACAACAACAACAACAATACTACTATTACTGTGGGGTGTGTGACCACTCAACTGGTTTGCATGGCAGCAGCAGCAGCAGCTACAGCTACAGCTTTGCAATTATTAGAAATGCAGCTGGCAGATGGATGAAGGCAGCAGGATTCCTTCATTCCTTCCTTCCTTCCAGAAATACATGTAACATGTCATGAACTTGGTTCCAATCCTGGAAAAAACAAAAACAACAAACCAAAAACAACCATCTCATCTTCCTCCTCCTCCTCCTCCTCCAAAGTTCAATCCCTCCACTGACTGACTAACTTCACTCATTGTCTCTCTGTCTGCAGCAACTGGGATTCTTTTTTTTTTTTCCAGTCTCCCAGTTTGATTAGCTATTTTGTATGAGAAAAGATTTCTCCAACAAAATCCCTTCCTTCCTTCTTTCCATTCTTCCAAGTTCTGTCTATCTGTTGCCTACCCTTGGCACTATGTCCCAAGAGCATGCACCAGTTCACCGGGCAGGGCAGCAAGAAATTAGCCTCACTAGCTCACTACCACTCTTGATACCAGCTGAAGTGCCCTGCCCTGCCCTGCCCAGAAAATTGCTGTATCCCCTTGGGACATAATGCCGAGGGTTGCCCAAAACAACAGAACATGGATGTGAATTGCCCAAACCAACAACAGAACATGGATGTGAATTGCCCAAAGCAACAGAACATGGATGTGAATTGCCCAAACCAACAACAGAACATGGATGTGAATTGCCAAAGCAACTGAACATGGATGTGAATTGCCCAAAACAATTGAACATGGATGTGAATTGCCCAAAACAACAGAACATGGATGTGAATTGCCAAAGCAACTGAACATGGATGTGAATTGCCCAAAACAACTGAACATGGATGTGAATTGCCCAAAACAACAGAACATGGATGTGAATTGCCAAAGCAACTGAACATGGATGTGAATTGTCCAAAACAACAGAACATGGATGTGAATTGCCCGAAACACCAGAACATGGATGTGAATTTGTCCAAAACAACAGAACATGGATGTGAATTGCCCAAAACAAGATTGTGCAAACGACATCCAATGAACTTGTAAACACAATTTGAACTTTTCTGTTGTCTGTCTATCTGTCTGTTCATCCTTTTCCAAAATTTTAAAAACAGGGA
>Ga0116229_10014398_pt1 | contig 10986 bp, 3 predicted proteins | sample S1TSphgellanicum_3_FD_87313 | JGI IMG/M metagenome (GOLD analysis project Ga0116229, IMG submission 87313) | Host-associated microbial communities from peat moss isolated from Minnesota, USA - S1T2_Fc - Sphagnum magellanicum MG | ecosystem: Host-associated > Plants > Peat moss > Unclassified...
GCCACATTGGATGGTTGTTTGATGAAGTACTAGCATGAAGAAATGATGTAAGTGGCATGGCACATTGCTCTTGTGGTGTTTTTCATGTTGCAGGAGTTTGACTTTACTTCTCTCACCACATAATATAACATAATATAGACTCCGTTCCAACATTCGACAATCTGGAGTTTTACTGGCAAATTTTTTTCCCATGATGTATTGCTAGATGTTGCTACCTGTGAGGCCCAGGTTTCAGTCTGCTGTACAAGAGTGTTGCATTGGAGTCAGATGCTGTTGTTTCAATTGAGAGAGATCTTACTTGCACACGAGGAATCTTTTTTTGGGTGTCTGCTATAATTGGATGGGAATGTGAATGCTTGGGTAATAGATCTTCATGATTTGTCTAGTGTTCATCAGATATCATCTGGACTTGGAGTCTGTATCTATTTGAGCGATCAATTGATGGTTGTGATGCTCATTTGGGGATGCAGGCTGTTCGATTAGTATTGGTGTACCATGTCACATGGCCTGTGAACTCAGCATCCAATGCGCAGGGTACACAACCATGGAACACAGGAGACTTGTCTAAAAATAACTGGTGAGGATGAAGTATTGTGCCTCTCTTTGCTTTTCTCCAATTCATACTCCAGAAACCAAGTTCGCTTTCAGTGATTATATTTAGTCCTGCTAGGTGAGATGTAACTTGCAGTCTTCTATTCTACTTGGTGGCCAACTTGAAACAATCCTTGGTCTGGTGGCTTGAGGATATCATTACATGCATTTGGCTTGATGTTCATTTTCCTCCATATATGTGGTTACTCTGATTTTCAGGTGGGTAGCATTGATTTCATTTGGAGAGGAATGGCATAACAATCACCATGCCTTAGAGTATTCTCCACATCATGGACTGAAAAGGTGGCAGCTTGACATGACCTGGTGTGCTATTCTTAGTTTAGAGGCCATGGGCCTTGTGACTAGAGTAAAGTTTTCTAGGCAAGAACACATGGAGTGCATTACAATCAAGTCTTCTTGAGCATGGTTTACAAGTTCTTGTCACTTGTTGAATATGTCATTGCACCTCAGCAGGCCCAATACTATAATTAATTGGCAATCTTGTATTCATGGAGCTGCCCAGGAGCAGATTTCATGGGTTTCATTGCTAATTGGGTGATCCTTGTACAGTGAATTTGTATAATATATCTATGTTTGTCATGAATTGCTTCACTCAATTTCTGCCAGGGTTTGGATTGCTGAAAGGTTCAGAAAGTTAGTATAGAAATGCCCTCATCTCTTGGTTGTCGAGTAGGCTTGGAAGGCGATCGATCTGAAGCAATGAATGTTCTTTTGATTCACAGCTGCAGGCTTTTGTGCTCTTTGAGGTACAGAGCATTGCAAAAAAAATTCTGGTTTTGTGATGTGAAAGATTTTTGGCTGTATGATGAGCACCAGACCTCAACAAACTGAATTTGACAGCATAGTATGTGTAGTATAACTGAAGTATTATACTATTCAAAAAGTAAATAACTTTTTTCCAGCCCCACCCATAAAACTAAACCTAGGAGGTTGCTATTAGCAACCCACCTGGACCAATCATTATGATTAGTGAATCGAAAAAGGGAGCAGCAGTCATATCATATTCATTACACTCTTCTCTAGCAGGTGTTCCACTTGATCATCTCTTCTTCCTCTTTGCTATTAGCAACCCACCTGGACCAATCATTATGATTAGTGAATCAAAAATAGGGAGCAGCAGTCAGATCATATTCATTACACTCTTCTCTAGCAGGTGTTCCACTTGGCCATCTCTTCTTCCTCTTTTCTTTGACATCAATTGATATATATATATATGTTGCTGGATCTGAATGAAACCTTGGTAATGGTTTTACCAGGTCAATTCTCATAAGTATTGAGACTTTCTCCATACTTATGAAAATTATTTGAGTAGATACTGTAATTATTTGAGTCAATTAGTATGGATTTGTTTGAGTTAGGGTAGAAACACCCATCACTGAACATAAGCTGGTAATTGATCGGGCACTTATACTAATGAGCTATGCACTCATCATATGTGAGTGGCAAACCACTGATTTTAAAAAAATCATTCAACTTATCAAACAGAAGTGTTTGGTAATGCGGGGTTTAGGGGTGCATTTTTTATAAAAAAAATTGTCCCACTGATGGAACCAAGTAATTGGTCTAGGGTTTACAACAGCCCAACAAACAAGGTTGTTTCAGCCCACTTTACAAGGAACAATTGTTTGCTGATGGGTCATTTAAAGCGATGTTTTAAAAAACTGGGGTTTTAGAGTACAACCAATTTTTCAAGTGCCCCAACAAGGTCTCAACACTTAATACAAAACAAAATCTTTGCATCCCAAAAGATAATAAATAAATGACTCTAAAAAGCATGTCCATTTGTACAAGGGCATTAGATTCCTGCCAAAATTATAAATTATAAACTTTGTAAATCATATTAGAAGGATATAGTTTAGAACTCAAAAAGCTTCTCAATTTTTCAAGAATGTCCTCACTATCCAAGGCTGTAGAAGATGAAGTCTAAAGTTTCATAGAGCTTATGTTTCCTAGTTTTAAAATGTTTAGAGCGTTCAAAGGAAGTAGATATGAGGCTGAAACTATTTATAGAATCAGAATGAGGGCTAGGACATGTGAAAGAAGCAAACAACTCACAAGATTGTTGCATACAAACAAGTGTCCAAGATCAACCCACATAAGCACCATCTACAAGACTAGGTGCAAGAATAGGAACATCTAATGTAAATAAGTTCTACCAAGAAAATTTCAACAAGTATCTATACTATTGCTAGACCCAACAATCTACAATTCCTAGAGTAGTAAGGAGATCAAATAGCTCCAATTTTCACAGATTTTAGTAGGTTGCAAGGCATTTGTAGTGTTAAGTACACACCAATAGCCTGCACAACAACCACAAATGTCAATTTAGAATGGGGTGACTTTGAAAAATTCTATGTAAAATTTCTTCTAACCCATCTTTGGAAAGTCATGCTCTTGAACATTATGCAAATCTAACCCATTTTTTACAATCTTGGGATTCATATAGGAGGTTCTAATATATATCTATTATAGGACCAAATCGAACCCCCCCAAACTTGTTAGAGGCTAGGACCAAGAGGCACCATGATGCCCATTGTACCTCGCAGGAGACAAAGTAACCTACAAGACCAACAATCCACAAATAAGGAAAACATTCCACCAACAATTCTAACACCAACAAAAGTCAACAAGGTTCTTAGTTTGACACAATGAGAAGATGAACATCCAATGTGTTGGAAGTTGCAATGGATATAGTGGAAAGAGGACAACTATTTTTGAGAAAAGGTAGCAAGCTTTGGCACATACTGGTGACATCCCTTTTAGATCACTTGAATGGGAAGACAAGAGCAAGAAAGCAAGGGCCATAAGGTGTGCTCACAAACCAAGAGGATGAAACACTTGTGGCTTGGATTTTGGGAATGGATAATGGTGAACTATGTTGTTAATGCGGCAATAAACTACCTACCAGGTTTCTACATCTTCAAAGGTGGGTGGATCAAGGATGACTACATCAAATTGTGCAAGGTAGGTACATGTATGGCAATGCAAACCAAGGCATGGATGACATCTTTCCTCTTCAAAGAATTTTTGTCATTTTTCAAGAAGTTGGTTCATGGTGAGATTTTTCAATCCAATCAACATTTCCTAATTCTAGATAATCATGGATCACATGTTCTGCTAGAAGAAATTGCACAAGCATAGAAGTTTGTTTTAGATATGGAGGAATTTATTGGAGGAAGTTACAAAGGAACTACATCTTTTTTTTCATCCATTTGTGAAAAAAAAGACAATTTGAAGAAAAGAATTAAAACTTGGACCTTTTAGTTGAAAGGGGTGATTATACACATTGCACCACAATGTTTACTTTTAAAATGATAGTGCAAGAAATATGGTTAAAATGTTCATCACAATTTGGGTACAACCATCAAAAAAAAAATTTAAATGTTTTCTTTTTGGGCACTATCTTGCAACTATGTCAAGCTTGATACCACATTTAATTTGTCGATCTTGCTTAGTGCTTACCAAGTAAGACAACCTTCACACACCATGAAAAAAATCTACTAATCAAATTTCCACATATAAAATAAAGAATGTTTTCAACAATCTTCTTGTGTTTTAGGCCTTGTAGAGAGGGCCAACCCCAAAATTGGGTCCAAAAACTCAATAAAAACTTTAAACATGGTTTAAAATTAAGACTTTACAAAAGTCAAAGGTTCTAAAATTGTGATCTTTTGTGAAAGAAAAGTTCACTTTTGCTTGAAAGGGAAATCATACCACATGAGGTGATTGAAATGAATGGAGAAAATTTGAAAATTTCTTCAATTTGTTGAAGACACCTTTTTTTAAAAAAATATTTATTTCTCCTTGTTAATTGTTGATATTTTATGATGGGTTCAATCAAAGAAATCCACCCACAAAAAAGAAAAAATCGCTTTGCTACCCTTTAGCCACCCCCTTGCCCCCCTCACAATTAATTAACACAACTAACAATAGGTACTGTAAAAGCTCTTATGTACATTTGATATTGGCTCATTGTTAAAGACTAATCACATGATGGAATTTTAAATGTATATATAAATCCAATGTAATCAAATTCAATTTTTTTCATTCACAACATCCTACACAAGTTATTAATATGCATATGTACATGCATCCTATATGCATTTTCTAATGGGTCAATTCCTTATTCGATTTTTATTATGTGATGATACATATAGGTTTATGTAAAAAAAATGTTAAGTCAGGTGGAAACCACTTTATCACAATTTTTTTGTAATTATGTGTTTCCTTGTCTCACATTTGATTTTTTTGACAATGTGTCAATAAATGAAATGTCAAAACTCTAATGGGTTAATAATCCAATAAATGCAGTCAAATGAACAAATGATGAAAATTAAGGATCAAGTTGCAATTATGTAAATGAAAGTTAAAAGATTGATGGTCTTGGAAATGATTTTGAGTCCAACATCATGGGCATGTAAATAATTTACAATCATATTAATAATTAATTATCAACAATATCTTCATAATAATCTTAAAAATTAAAGTCCCAACCAATCCCCTAGTTCAAATATAGGGCTCTTGATTTTTAAAAAGCAAAGAAATTGTGGTATAATTCACAATCTTGATTTTCAATCATTTCAAAAATTTGATATGTCAATTGATGTTACTAACTATATTTTGAAGTATGATAGCTAGTTTTTTTGACAACTCAAAAGGATCCAAAATGTGAACCAAATATTATAAATTGATGTTGTGTGGTTATTTGATTATTTGAAACTTCAAAAAGCAAGGAACCTTTAGTTTCAATTTTTTGAAAATTTTCCAATTCAAAGAATTTATTCGGTTCTAGTTATTTCAAATTTCAATAATGAAGGTTTAATATGGGACCAATTCTTTTTAAAAATAATAATAATCTAGATATATTATTAAAAAATTAACTTAAAGAACCTTACAATGTTTGAACATTTGCAACAACTATGATCTAGTTTTTTGAATTAGCAAATTATTTGTGTAGGAATGTTGGTTGTTTGAATGCAAAAACTTTGATGCACATACTCACCAAAACATGTAGTGACCCAATATGATTCCATTTGCATCTATCTTAAAGTGCATTAATTCTAGTAACTTTGATGAACATTTGGGGGTTTTAGAATGAACGATCCTTCCAACATTCTCTCAAGTTCTTTTGAAAAAGACAAAAGGTTTAATTGTCATGATGCAAAAATGTAGTATCTAAGGGTTAACAATCACTACTGAAAAATTTAATTAGGTCCAAACAAGAGTGTGTTTAATTGGCTAAATGATAGTGATGCATCTCAAATAACCAAACAATGTAATTCAAATGAAAAAAAATCATGATTTTAAATTAAGGGAGGGATATTAAGATAGGGTTTGACAATAGATAATGAGTTTTTGGGTTTAGGGTTATTTTGAGCAGGGAAGATTTGGAATTCAACGTGAAGGATTGAAAATATAACAAAACATGATTCAAAATATAAAATCAATGAAATCATATAACATTTAATTTATAGTGAAAAAATTTTCATGAGTTTGAATCTAGAGTGTAAGGTTGAAGGATGAGAGACACACACAATAGGCATGTTTATTACTGAAGTATAAGCACATCATAAATGAACCATTTAAAAAAAATTTGGTGATGTATAACAAGTATGATAATGTATAGTGATATTTTTTTGGTGGCAATCTTTTGGCAATCCTAAATTGAAATGAAAAACTTTAGAATGTGCATGACAACTTTTTGTAGTTCAAAGTTTATTTTAAATCAAAATTAACTTTAGTTCAACAGTCAAATTAAGAGGATTAAATACATTCAATGTACATACTATATATAACATGCAATTTTTATTGATCATAGGTTGTTATATTACGTGACATGTTCCATACAAGGGGGAAAAAAATGGAAAAACATTTATGCCCAATTCAATGATCTTCCCCTTTTTCATTTGACATGCTTCTTTCATTAAAATACTAAATACTAAAGTTTTTATGGCTTACCAACATTGAAAAATCATGATTTTGACCAAAGTCTTTTAATGAAAGTAATAATTTTCAAAAAAATTGGTGGATTATTTTTTTGATACAATTTTCATTCTTCACCTAACATTTCATACAAAAAATCACCCATAACTTCACTTTTGAAATATATTTCTCATTTTTCATGCTTTATGACAAATATTATTTTGGTTCAAATATATTTGTCACATACAAAATTTTCATCTTTTGCTGATTTTTTTTTGAAAATTTGATTAAACAAGTTTCAAACTTTTCAAATTTGCCTAAAGTTCGCAATATTGTCATCAAGTTTGATATACACATCTTGTCAAAATTTTGAAATGCAAAAAATTGTATCATGTGACAACAAATTTTGGGAGGCTTGCATGTGTTTATGCTCACCATGAAAATCCTTACACATTGGATGCCTTTGAAATTTCTCATAGAAAAGAGCAATGCAAACCAAAAAACAAAAGAGACATAGAAATCCACATCTCTCTCCTTCATAGTCTACTAGTTGATGAAGTTCAAAAGGGGGATTTTTGAAGTCAATCTTTAAAAAGTTGCAACAAAACTCTTGGTACCTAGAGTATAAATAGGAGGATGTTGCAACACAACAACCCAATCATCCATATCTTCCCCTTTATATAAAGCTTGAACTCTTTCCTTCAATTGTGAGTTTATGCTATGCCCATGGTTCAACAACATATGGCACAAGCTCTCAAAACACGAGATGCCAACAACTAAAGAACTGGGTGTTCTTAGTAGCTACCCGAACTGTTTTTCACAAAGACTTTCAATCATTTCAGCTTGGTGGTTCTTTAGTGTGCGAGGTTCCCTCGCAAAATCACCTCCAAAGGTTCATTATGGGAAATTTTTTTGAGTTTTCCCCTTGATGTTGTCATAGTTGATCTCATTCAAATGGATTTAATTTTTAGAACTAACATTTTCATAGAATGGTTACAACAATTGGGGCCCAAACAAAGGAAGAGCTATATCATGTGGGTTTATTATACTTGGATATATAACCACTTTTTTGTTTCATTTCCATAGCTATGCAAATGAGTGCCCTTCGTTTCTTGTTTGTTAATGAGACTTGGAATAAAAAGCTCGTATTTAGCCCCCAACCAAAAAAAAAACCAAAACATTAAGCACTTGAAGAAATTGAATGAATGTATTTGGAGGGCACCTTATTGATCTATGAATATCCCTCCTAATAAAGAGGAGGGATATTCCATCTACTCCATAAGAGGAGGAGAGATATTAAGCCTACTTGTAGATGTAAGATCCCTCTCACTCTTAAGGAGTACTTAGGTGTAAGAATGTGGCCTTTAGCACGCCTTGCGATTTGCGAACGTTTAGGTTCATGATAACCTTTGTGTTGTACTTTGCGACATGTAACACCCACGAGTGTGGAACATTCCCAAAATGTGAGGCCAGACTCAGCTGTCGCCTTGTCCTAGGTCCCTTCTCTTGTGAAGGTCCTTAACCTAGGGCTTTACCCTACACAAAAAAACCATCAAGAAACTTGAAGAGAGAAAAAGAAAGATTGTGTTTTGGGAATGCCCAAGAGACACAGCTTTTCCCTACCAAAACAAGCCCACCCATTCACTCAAAAGAAACCCTTCACTGAATTCAATTCTATCCCTAAAATGTCCTTATTACAATCCTTCCTTTCACCCAACCTTCTTCTTCTTCTCCTCCTCTCTCTCTCTCTCTCAGAAATGTCTCTTTAAGAACACACATTTGGGAACAACTTGTTCATGCAAAAAATTGCATTTCATTGTTGTGGGCAATTCATTGCAGATGATTATCAAATTGCCAACAACAACAAAAACAACAACAACACCACTGCCACCATCATCCCTCCTCTATTATACTAGACCCCAAGTCAGCTGGGCTCTGGGCCACTATATAACCTGGGCTTGTGAAAATCATGCTGGAAGGACATGAGGCCGTTGTGTTTTTCATTGTTCTTCTTGCAATTTGTTTGTTAGGAAACTGAGTACAAGGTACACTACTGTTGTAACCCTGTTTTCGGGTGAATTTTAACTACCACAATGAAGAATTGTTGCAAAACAGATGATGATGATGATGATCATCATCATCATGCCTAGTTTCATGACCAGTTTCATACAATACTTCTTTGCAAATTTTACAATTGTAACCTCATGATGATGCATAGTCCCTATGAAACTGGTTACAAACCAGTAATAAGCTTTACAAGTATTGTATGACATCTGTGTACAATATATGTTGTGTGTAAGATGCAGCAGCTGCTGATCACATTGGCAGGGGGTGAAGAAGAAAGAAATTGGGTTTCAAGAAGTACGTGGGAAATAGTTTTGGTGGACATTCTTGCTTCTGGAGCACAAGCCTTGGAGCATCATCCCCATTGAAGTAAATACATAACCTTATCTCATGAACACTGAATTCATGTCCAAAAGTATCTCACTTACAAGTAAGTGTGTATTTGTATGTGTTGCACATGTTGCAAGACTCAGCTCTGGCTCTTAGAGATTTGGGTATATGACTATTATGCGAGGTTTTGTTTTTGTTTTTTGGGGGGGTGGTGGGAGGGGGATTTGGGTTTTCTCAAATGTTTCAGGAAAAAGAAGCGGGATTTGATTTCATTGAATATCAATCAATCAATAAATAAATATTCTTCTGGGATTATAAATCTCTGCTGCAGAATGCAATCACATGATCATGGACACAATGTCTACTAGTGCTTCAGAGGAGGTGCCATGCTGTAGAAATGGATTCAGCTGGAGCTGCTCCTCCAAGGAAAATTTCGGTGAGCACTAGTAGTAAAGAAGCAGCAGTCACAACAGCACCTTCCATCTCCTCCTCTTCGCGAAGGGGACGTGCAGTGTCAACAGCAGTATGTCATTGGTCTGAATACAGAATCCCGAGGGGTGTACTTCTGGAAAGAGTACGCTCCGAAAAGTTACCTGTAGTGGATCAGTTGGTGTCACAGCAGCAGCAGCAACTGCCAAATGATAATGATCATCAGTCTACTCTGAACTTGCTGGAGCAACGACAACAACAACAACAGCCGCAGCAGCAGCAGCAGCAGCAGCAGCATGTTGTCAATCCATCACACTCCTCCAGCTCCTCCTCCCAATTGCCAAAGATTGAGGAGCAACAGAAGAAGAAGAATTCCGGCAGGAGTCAATCTTACACTCAATTATTGACTTACTGTACTGTGTGTGGGAGTCCAGGACATCTTGGGTATGAATGTAACCATGGCCATATACTTCAAAGACCTGTATACTACAGAGAAAGCTCTTCAGGTGTAAATGCGAGTCTAGGTCGGCGAAGCTCTTCTAGATCGTCCAACAACAATAACACTCAGCAGCATATGACTGATGTAAATTCCTCCTTGTCCTCATCCTCCTCCAGCAATGAAGTCCATACTAAGAAAGACGCTGGTGGTGGTGGTCATGTGGAACAAAATGGAATTACTAAAGACAACAGAATCATCTCTTCAAAAGACTCAATGTCAGTAGCAGCAGCAGCAGCAGCAGCAACAGCAATGGCAGTGGCAGCAGCAGCAGTGACCATTCAAGTGGGTAGGGTGCCACGTTGTGCCACCAATCTTGAAGGTGCTGCCACCATCTCAGGTATCACTGGAGATGATAACAGTTCAATTGTTTGTGATCATCATGATGACCAAAACACTACAAATTTACTCAAAACAAACAACGACCCATCATTGAGTCCATCATCAGACTTCATTTCAACTGATCCAGTTGCCCAGTCCAGTGCCACGACTCCAGACAGTTGTGGTGTTGTTGAGAATTTACACAACAACAATGGATTGCAGGGGTCACATGCTGCTGTGACAAGCGACGATGATCTGAGCGGGGATGACAACACGATCCCAGTGCTGCATTCATCTGATGCAATTCCTCAAGTGAATGTTATACAAAGTTCCCCACCACAAAACCAACCCAAACCAGCTAACCCTGGAGGAGGGGTACTAAGGTTGAAACATCCAGTAGCAAAACAAGGTGCCCAAGTGCATTTTCTTCTGAGAAGTCGAGCTACAGAGTGTCTGATGAGCAAGCCTAAAATCAAAGAAGAAGAAGAAGATGATGAAGATATGGCCATTGCTGCCACCACTACATCATGTCACAATCTTATACCTTCTTCTTTGTCACAGCTGCAGCAGCATCAGAATCGCTGCTTACAGCAGCAGCCTCAACTCCACGATGACTACTACTACTACTACAACAACAACTCCAAGGACAGAGTAGCAACAGTGTGTGGGACGGTGAATGGTGTGTTGACAACCATGTTGCTGGATACGGGTTCATCAATCTCAGCCATCACTAAGAGCTTTGCACAACAATTGCAGCTCAAGACATGGATGACAGGGGACTTTCTTGTCATCAATCAGCAGCAGCAGCAGCA
>Ga0116229_10014400_pt1 | contig 10984 bp, 3 predicted proteins | sample S1TSphgellanicum_3_FD_87313 | JGI IMG/M metagenome (GOLD analysis project Ga0116229, IMG submission 87313) | Host-associated microbial communities from peat moss isolated from Minnesota, USA - S1T2_Fc - Sphagnum magellanicum MG | ecosystem: Host-associated > Plants > Peat moss > Unclassified...
TTATAGATCAACCAGTGTAATTTGGTAAACATTCGCGGGTAAAGAATGTTATGACAAGGTGCTAAATGAAGAATTTTAAAGAATTTTAATGTGCAAAATGAAGAATGTCATAACTATGTGACCAAGAAAAAATCATGATGCGCCCCATTATAATCTTATTCTATAGTTTTCACATTGTCTTTTTAATCACAACACAAAAAGTTAAAAGACATGTTTTAGATTCAAAAATATTTTGCAATGCATCATATTGGGTTATTATTTAGGAAAGGTCATTCCTCCTATACTATAAGAAGCACCTGAAATAAACGTGTATTTTTTATGTGGGTATTTTTATTATTTCCTTTTACATCCACTCTATAATTATTTAATTTTGTAATATGCATAATTATTTGGTAGGTTAATTTTTTAATATTTGATTACAAACATCAAATATTTGACTTCTTATATTAACATTTTAAAAACTATTTTTTGGTGGGTATTCATTTGGGTTTCATCCAAATTTAGCCAACCTTTTTTCCAAAGCCTCCAATTCAAATCAACCATAAACTAAATTACACATGTCTTACACATTTCTCACACTCTTGTGCCACCATTAACATTTTTATAAATAAATAACGGTTCTTACAAGATATACATGCACTTAACCAACATGTAGTTAAAAGGCATGGGCATTATTGCTATCATTTCCATGCAAGGGCACAAAGACTTTAAAGTGTAACCCCTATGTGATTCAACAAATTCCTTGACCACATGCAATGGTGAATAGTTGTAATCCACTCCCATGCATAATTTGTTGAACTAAATAAACAATTCGTTTTCAACTTCATGAATCTTGGACCCAAGAGACAAATGCTCAAAGAATATGTGAGTTATGTCTTGAAGATCCACCAAATGTGGATCGACTATGCATTTCCACAATTTAGGTCCATATAAAAACTTAGATCTTCCATAATCCATTATGATGTTGTGGAACAAAACCACCCAACCAACTACAAGGCAAAATTGACAAATTTGAATCGTTTTCCATAAGACCCCAACAAGAAATGAATTCATCCTTCTTTTCATTTGGTATTCATAAAACATTATTGCACATTTCAAAACATTTTGATGTGTGATACACATTTGATTGTTCATTGTTATGGCTCCATATTTGACAAACTTTGACATCCCAATCTCCATATATTCCCACTAACATTATAATACACAAATTCAAAATGATCTTCATCAATATCCTTCATATAATAACCAACCATATTGGGGAAACTTTCAAGGTGTACCAATTTTTTGTCACAATGTCATCCTTATCTATACTCTTGTACCTAGTTATATTTTACCATACCCAAGACACAAAATGGATGATATTGATAGAATTAAAATTGTGATGGTCTAGAATATTGTATTGTAAAACATTTAACACTTTTTGATTCATTAATATTGATGGGGATCAAAATATAAGTGAAAGAATACTATGTTAAGAACTAAGTCCTTTTTGTCTTTATTGTTACACCTTAACAATGACTCATGTATATTTTTTAAATCACTCATTGACAAATGTATGCACCTTGTTCTACAACTAATTCACATGCCCATCTTGTGCATTCTTTGAGTCATCCCACCCCAACTACTCTTTCACAACCTTGTTCAACATTTTCAAACTTAAAATATGAAGCTTGACAACCATTTGCATATGAAAATGTGAGTGAATGCCACCCCCCCTCTAATGCACAAAACCTAGCCACACATTCTTTTCTAATGAACACTTTCATCTTTGACAATAAAGTTGGATCTATATCATACCCTCCCATAGCAATTGTTACAAATGCCTCCAAGAAAATTTTCAGAATTCTCATCCAAGAAGCCCAACTTTGTGTCCAACATCTCCCAATTGATTCATCTTATACTTAATGAATAGGTTTGAAATAATTCTTTTCTCTTGTTATGTGACCAATAATAGTGGCATTTCCATGTACAATAGCAACAATAAAAGAAACAAATCTAATCCCACACCCCCCCCAAACCCAAAAGAAAAAAAATGCCCCCCTAGGTGCATGTTGAGCCTTCCCATTGGTTGCATGAATTTTTTATTCCCAAAATGATTGTAGGATTTGCAACAAGGGCTAATACCCCACTTATAAACCCATGGTACTTATTAGTTGGGGGTGCTTCACAAGTCCAACTTTTTTTTTCACAATGAGCCAATTTGATTGGCCCATCACAAATAAAAGTTTTAATTATGGAGCTTCCCCAAAATAGAAGATTCTATGGAAAGATGAAGTGCCTCCCCCTTTGGCCCATCTATATAGGTGAAAAGGGGAGGACTTTGGGCAAAACATATGGGATTAAAGCAAGGTGCTTTGGGAACACCCTTGAGGAACACATTGGAAACCTCAATAACATATTGGGAACCTAATGGGAACCCATTGGGAACATGAAAGGAACATGTTGGGAACAAAAGAAAAATGAAAAAAATCTTTATCCCCCACACAAAACTTAAAAGAAAAAAATCACTTTCAATGCATGCTAAGCTTTCCCATTGGATGCATGAAATTTCTATTTCAAAAATTGTTCATCACCATTTTTGGCTTAGGCATTATTGTCATGTTCAAGTTGGAAAATTATTTAATTGTTTTATAGGTTCTACAATAAGTATCATAGCTTACACCATTTGAAATCCATTTTTAAACCCTACATTCAAAATGTAATTTAAAAAAACAAAATATGCAATATTTAAGGAAAGAAATTAAAGGTAATGACATCATTGTTTTCGTGCAACATTTTTGCAATAGTAAGGTCAAGATCTACATGTGATATCAAGACTTGCAATGTTTGATTTTTTAATAACAAATGCACTTGCTCATCGTATGAAGTTGTGTCATGTTGCTTCAAATGTAAAAGAAGATTATTGATTATTCAATTAAAAACAAAAGTCACATTCTCAAGCTTAAGCTTAAGGTCCAACATGTGAAGACTTAAACAATTATGAACTCTCTACCGCAAATGGGTCATAATGAAAGGTTTATCATTACACTTGTTAATGTGTTGGTCCAAAAGCACATTTAGTTTCTCGAACATTGGATTTTATGTTAATCCTTCCATGGATGTTAAATAGGTGGGATGTTTTGTTCAATAACATTGTTGTAAATAGAACTTGTCACATAACAAGTTAAAGAAACTTGTTATCCCTTATAAAACTACATTTTGGAATATTACCATAGTACCTTTTTAGGTTTAGCATTAATCTGCCAAATAATTAATGTAATTTAAAGATTTTCTTTCAACACTTGAATTTCTGATTTTGAAATTTTTGGCATATAATGACTAAATTTAATAATATTTATGGGTTTTCATCAATTTCATGCTTTGCTTTTGGTTTGACTGATGAAAAGCTTCATTACTTTGTTGAACTAATCATGGGTTCAAAATTTGCTATCTTGATTAAATTTTCAAGATTTTTGACATTTAGTATTTTTTTCCTAAAAAAATTGGCAAAAGTGAAAATAATATAATTTGTGTTGAACCTAAAAAGGTACCATGGTAATCCATGGCAACAAATACATGTGTTCTAATTACTTTTTAAAAATTCATTATGATTCAAGAAAAGGTTTATAACATTTTTTTCAATCTTTTGTTTTTATGTTTGAACTTATTTGTATTGAAAGCGTATTAATGGCACATTTTTCCATTAGAGTGAACCGTGATATTTTGATATTGTTAATCATTGTCAAATTAATCACAATTGAATAATTCAATTTTGGCACAACACCATGAGTTTCATTATTTTTGGAACATGGGTTATATGTGAACTAGTAGTTTGGGATTTGGACTTTGATTGATTGGGGACTATTATTTTGTAATGGATCTTATGGTGGTGTGGCTAAGAACGATGCTATGAAATACTTCATATTTTTTGTTGATGGCATACTAAAGTGCAACAACAACATGGGACATGTATGACATAAACCTTACCAATTTAGTCTAAGATTTTTTTTTGTTATAAATACCTAACAAGGCAAAAATGCCAACATGGACTCCATTTTAACAAATGGGTGGATGGGCTTCATTCTCTTAAATGTAAATCTATCCATATTGTTCCAACTACTTCAAAATAAATGAATTTGTAACTTAAATTTGTTTCATTGTGTTTTACAATTTACATAAGTTGAATATATGATTTGAACCTGTATCTTGTATATGTAGTTCGGATAAATGAACCCAAGGTAATATGAATACATTAGAAGGCTTGTCAAAATTAATCCATTTAGCTCATTCCATGACCCATTAAATTAAATTGATGATTCATCATACTTGTTAAGTCATACTAATCAATTTAAATAAGGTTTGATGATTCATATTTCATGATTTTATATTTTATGTGAATAATTATGTATGAGTCATGAAATTGGGGTAGGTGGATAAGGTGTCATCCACAAACACATTGTGCTCAAATTACACCAAGCTAGTCATGATTGAAACAAAGATCAATGGGTTAAGGATTTTAAAACAATTTTGGCATCATGCCCATACATCTCTTCACATTGGTTTCCTTTGTGTTTTATCTCCTAATAGCCACAAATTTGCAATTTAAAAAAAAACTATAAGCCTTCAATACATTTCATTTTCTTACCATAAATATTTAAGTTATTCCCTTTAACCTAATGATTCCCATCAATTGACCTACCTAGGGAACTTTGAAAATGGGAGTCATGTGTTGATTAATACCAACTATTTCCCTAATCAGTATTTTAAGAAAGGGAAAAATCATGGGAGGGGAACTTAAGCAAGTGATATGCACAATTCAATTTGCGTGATAATATTATCAAACACACAAGCATGAATGTTTTTAGCTTCAGAATTGCTTTTGTGATTCACATGTGTGACACACAAGCATTAGTACATATGTTCTTTGAAATCCACATACCCATGCCTAACACTATCCTTTCCATTCAAAATTGCTTCATGTCCTCAAAAAGTTTTGGTTCAAGAATCCTTCTATGAATTGAAGTAAAACATAACCCCAATAAGAAAAAAAAGGAAATGTGGGAAATCTCACATGTGTCGAATGTCTTTAGGCTCATTTTAGATGTTATCTTCTTTCACCAAGTCTTTTGAATCGAACTGCTCTTCCTCTTTGTCAAATTCCATGGGTGGTTCCAAAATTGGGCCAAGTAATTATTCCATTGATTGATGTAGTTCTTTCAACTACATGTGATATCATGTCACATTGCTCTAAAAAAAAATGGATAAGTTATGTTTAATCTATTTATGAGATTTAGAATCAAAAGCTTTTCCTATTGTCATGAAGTCCTTCTATAAGTAGGTTTTAGAAGCCTTTAAAATTCAAGGGCTAAAAGCACAATATCATGGACCAAAAACAACACTTGAAAGTCCATATGAAAATCCATATCTAATGTATTTTTAAACCTAATGAAATTGGGCCCCATATTAGAACATTTAAATGTTTTTGAAATTAACAATTTTTTCCATGTCCAAATTCATCCTACCTTAATTTAAACCTTTTTAAACACATATTTTAAATATTGGATTCTAAAAGATCAATTTAGATATTGGAATGGAGTTTATGAATTTCAATGATTATTATGTCACTATAAATTTTCAAAGAAAGAAAGGGCATTTTAAAATTATTTTTTCATTTTAAGTGTTATGATACTTCAATGCGTAGGTGGCCCAAAGTTATAGGCATGTTTTCAAGTTTCATTGTAAACAAAAAATCAGTAATCATGGTTATTTTGATTGTAACATGGGATGTACCCTATTGTATCACAAAGCCCACCTTGGATTAAATATCGATATTTTTGTGTAATGTTTTCAAATTTTGGAGGTTTACAATATAATTTTTAGTTTATAGTTTCATTTTTGTTACATTTTTCAAATGCATTTGAATTATATACAACAAGACTGACTAACCTAGAAAATTTGAAATTGAGACTTCCAAAAAATTCCATTGTACTATGCTTTCACTCGTTGAGCATCTAATGTCTAGTTGATTTTTTTGTTTCAATTGCCAACCTTGCACCTAGCCAAGTTTATGTTCAAGCTTATTGATTGTTGCCTTATTTTTTTCAAATTCAATTGTTTTTTTGATCAATTGAATCTCCCATCACTAAACCTTAAGGTCCCACTCTTGGTGATTGGTATCCACAACGTGAAAGAACAATTCCATCTCCTTATTTTGAATCGATACCTTCTATTGTTCCTTGCCCTAGTTCCCTAGTTGAACATCCAACTTTACAACCTTATTGTTCTCCAAGGTTTGAATACCCAATTGGGTTTCAAGGATTTTGATTTGGATCCAATGTCAATCCAAAGTTTGGTTGATCCCAAACCATTAGTTATCCTAGGGCCAACATGGCATACTTTGGTCAAGAGAACAAGTAATGGATGGTGATAGCAAAATTATAAAGTATTCCAAGCTCATCACAAAGAGGTGAACAAGATGGAAATAGTCCTAGCCTCAAGATGTCCTTGACTTGACCTCTTGTAAGGAGTCTTACTACCAATGTTATTTCTCTCTTGAAAATCTTGGATATAGTGATGATGGGAGTTTGCTTAAAGACCAAATTTATTATAGGTTGCCCCCCTAGTTGATTGATGGTACAACTAAGAATTGATATATTTTCTATAGAAATCTTGAGCAAAAGTAATTTGTTTTCATCACTAGTTGTCAAACTAGGGACTATTTAAACTTTGGTATTGATGACAAAGGACATTTTTTTTGGTAGTGGTCATGTTTTCAACTCCTTGGTCAAAGTCCTTTAATTCTTTCTTTAAAAAGGGTGGTGTTCCTAGAATGGGAATGAGAGTTAATCCCAAAGAATGCAATCCATCAAATCCATGGAAATAATGGCAAACACCAAGAGGTTGTAAGCACAGGTCCAATGCAAGTCATGTAGGTCTTTATGAGTTTAGTGGGGATTTTATGTACAAAGATAGTTGAATTTTTATAATAATTGCTATTCGTAAAATTCAATGTGTTATTGTTGTTAATTTTCATGTTCTATGTTTGGATTTAAAATTAGGCATGCCTTTGTCACGGTCTATTTTTTACCTTTGGAAATCTTTTGTTTTGGTTGTTTTTGTGCTTGTGACATTTTGTGGCAAGTAATATATTATAAAACAAATAATTTTTCAGATGAGACGTGGTCCTTTTCATGCACAACCCCGATTTAGGAGGGGAATTTTTTTTCAATTGATTAGTTTCGGATGCAATTATATTACATTTAATATATCCATAAACCTTTTTAATGATTAATGTGGTGCTTAATGATTAACTAAATTTTTGTTGTGTTGGTGAGTTCAATTTCAAATAAAGTCATGCATAACCTTATTATAATAATGTTCACAATGGAGTTCACAAAACTTTCCCAAGCCCATTCAATTAGCCCAATCCAAATCCTTTTAGTTTGCCATGCTACTATTTTTTCAAGGTTATATACATGGGCTTAAGAATGTGATGGGTTAATTCCTTGTATTAGTGGCTATATATGGGCATAGATGGTTTCTTAGTGGGTATTGGGCTTGGTTTAAATTGGATGTAGAGGATTTCCATTTAGTGATTAGTGGGAGGTTAGTCTTCATGGGGCTAGTAGTAAGGGAATTAAGATTTTCAACATTACTATGGATTGCAAATGATGGAATATCCCATTAGAAACAAATAGAAAAACTTTAAATCCCATGTACAAGTGACCATGCCTTTGGTGAACTCTGCACGAATAAACTCAAGATCCTCAATCCCCAGTCTTTCCTTTGATAATTAAATTGGAAGGGAAATTGGCAAATGCTTTATGTTTAAAAGTTGGTGAATGTATGGATGTGTGTTTGGAAAAATTGTTGGTGTTTAATGACCATGTGACACACTAAAAATGGGTTCTGAACTTCAATTGGTCTTTAACAAAATATTGGACCTTCTTCGCATTTCCTAAACTTTATGGTTGTGTTTGGACAACTTACTAGAGAAATGTCATGTGTTAAATGAATTTGCCCTTTGTGGAGCTTGTTACAAGTGCTATTGTTAAAATGGCAATTTTGATTATTACTTAGTGATATTTTTAGTAGCTCTACATAATAGTTACATAAAATATTTAATAAATAAATTTACAAAAATACTTATTGAAAGTAGTTATATAAGTACTGAAAATACCTATTGAAATGATTTTCATAAATATCAAAATTAATATGTATCAAAAGAGTTTGAAAACTACCAAATTTGTATGTTAACCATACTTTTTTGAATGGTTTAAGATGTTAAATTAACTCCAATTGGGACATTTATTACAACATCATAAAGGTCCTTTGAATGATTGAAAAATGGACACTTAAAACATTGAAGTTGGAGTTTATATTTGAAAAAGTTATGACTTTGTGAATTTTCTTTACTAAAATACATTACTAGTTTCAAAGCACCAATGCAATAGGACAATTCTACTCATTTGGAAGCATTAGTTTGGTCAATCCTAGAAATAGAATCTAATTTTTAGTTGCCTCTTAAGGAGATCAAAGTAAAAAGGTCAAGCTACCCTTCCTATAATACAAAAGGGGGATTATTCTACCATTAAAAGAAAAGTTCTCTTCTAATTTTCCTAGACATTCTAGCAAAGATCACCACTTGGAATATTCAAGTGTGGTTTAGAAAAATTTATAGTCTCTTCTCACGATATAATAATACCTCTACAATTTTTATTTTTCTTTCAATATTTTTTTTCTTATCAAGTTAACTTTGCATCCAATTGTAGAAAATTTTAGATCCATTTGATCATTTCCCACAATTAGTGGTACTTCTATAACCGAATCAAATAATTACGTTTGAGATATTACGAGAATGTTTCACTATGTACCAAAAATATGTTCATAAGCTTTCTTGCAAGTGCGCTCAAATAAATTTATTGAGGGACTTGTTAACTATCGTGAAGGAAGTTGAATTAATTTGTCTAATGAAACCTAATACAATGATGTCTACACATCACAAGCAATACACAAAGACAAATTTGACAAAGGTGAACCAATTTGAAAGATTTTTGAAAAAATCATTGACAATAGCAAGGAGTTAGTGGTAGCGTTCAAAGAGTGTTCATTTCATTGAGAAACACAATAATTCATATGGCAAAATGGGTACAAAAATATCTTTTTACTCACTCATGCCACTCATAAAATTTTCAAATCCAAAGCATATTGGTTTTTCAACTTGTATTTCCAAAGTGTTTTGGCCATGACCATATGTTGATTAGTGGTTTTGTGTAGTAAATCTTCATTCTTTTCATCTTCTCTAATTAAAAAAGTGTATATTTATACTTTTTCACATCAATATACATTTCAAATTGCCTTATTTGCCCTTCATTCAATTCTACTAGCCTAACTTTTGTGATATTAGCCCTCTCACCTCATGAACCCCTACACTATTCACCTCATGTTAACCAATTATGTAATTATTTTTCATCCTCTTTAATTCAATTCCTGTCAAATGCATCCTTGGACATCGAAATGGGTTGAAACATAATATTAAGAGCCACCAAAACACATGACCAAATCCTTTTTCATAGAATCTTCACAAGTTATTTTACAAAATATGCTTAAAATCATGGTTTATAAATCAACTTTTCAATTTTTAAAATTCCTTTAACTCAAAAAGACGACGTTGTAATGTAAAGATGAGAATTTATTTGTTTTGATAAAAATATCATTTTCAAATCATTTGAAGTCCTTTTTAAAAAATCCTCTAATCAATGAAAAACAACGATGACATTGTCTTGAAAACATTTTTGCAAACATTTTTGCATATTCCATACTTATTAGATTAATTTTTATTAAAAAAACATGTTTCCATAATACACTAGGAATATTGTTGTAAAAATTCATACAAAAAGTTCAACATCAATTTAAATAACCATTACCTCAATGGAAAACAAAGTAGTGGTTGTGTCTTGGGATGATTCCTTGAATCTAGTTTGCACCCAAATGCATATGTTATGCAAAATTATGCATGTAGAATCAATATGAAGGTATAAAATGTAATCGACAACCATATTGTTCATGATTCTCCCTCATTTGCACCTTAAAACTCCAAAGATTCATTCCACACATTCATGCACATGTGTGTGTGCGTGTGTTTTGTAATATTCCAAGGCTAAATCACCGCTTTTCTTGAATGCAAAATAAATTCATGGCTGAATTGGATAAGTTGCATCATTAGCCAACTTATAGAGGAAAACCTAGCCCTCAATACACATATTCCCAACTATTGTAAGTTGGAAAATTGTCTAGTTATGCATACTAATAGTCCAACCAATTTCATAATCCCAAAAGATACACTTTCTATCGATAAATATTTGTTATATGATATGTGAAATTCCATGTACAAAGTTTTATTTATTTTTCTCAAAACTTTAAACCACCATAAATCTAACCTCCCCATATTGCAAAAGTCTCTCACAAACCCTAAAACTTACCTTTTAGCTTCTCCAAAACGATCACCCACTAATTGCAAGCCATTTCAACTTCATAACCCTATTAAAAACATTCCAACTCTATTTTCTATTAAAATTGGATCTCTAATATATATATATATAGATTGCAAGTGAGGACCTAACTTTTCACAAAGGTGTTAAAATGTTAGTACAAGAAACTCTAGTTATTTGCTTGAACAAGTTTTATATGTAAGTACTCAAAACCAAGTAAAAATCGGTCCTTGCATTCACATTACATTAAAAAAATGCAAACAATTTGTTTATTCCTCCATAACAAATTACACGCAACTACAAACAATGTTGATTTTTTCCATTCCATACTTTAAAACAAGGGGCTTGAATGCTCGCCACTTGATGAATCAACATATACAAATACCAAAGCATAGCCATCATGATCAAATTCCTTTTTTCTTTTTTTCATTCATGGTGTGTGGTATGAAAGATAAAACAAAGAAGAAAGAAGAATGAAAGAAGAAAACAAGAAAAAAAAAAAAAAAAAAAAAAAA
>Ga0116229_10014401_pt1 | contig 10983 bp, 10 predicted proteins | sample S1TSphgellanicum_3_FD_87313 | JGI IMG/M metagenome (GOLD analysis project Ga0116229, IMG submission 87313) | Host-associated microbial communities from peat moss isolated from Minnesota, USA - S1T2_Fc - Sphagnum magellanicum MG | ecosystem: Host-associated > Plants > Peat moss > Unclassified...
ATCGAGGGGTTAGAGGTGGCCATTGTCGGCGATATCGCCCACTCCCGCGTCGCTCGTTCGAATATCTGGGGCCTGACAAAGCTTGGAGCAAAAGTGCGGCTAGTTGGGCCGTCCACTCTGCTGCCGCCAGAAGCCAACTTGCTTCCGGTGACTGTGTTCACAAACCTGGAAAAGGGCATCGAGGGAGCGGACGTTGTGAATGTACTCCGAATACAACTCGAAAGGCAGAACGAAGCCTTCTTCCCCTCGACCCGCGAATATGCTCGGCTTTTCGGGGTCAATGCAGCGAAGCTTAAAGTGGCGGCGTCCGATGTGACCGTGCTTCATCCTGGCCCGATGAACCGTGGTATTGAAATATCGTCTGCACTGGCCGACGACCCGGCGGTCTCGGTCATCACCGACCAGGTAACCAACGGCGTCGCTATGCGTATGGCCGTACTCTTTTGGCTCATGGCTGGGACTGACTAACCTATGACGATTCTACTTAAATCCGGTCGAGTAATCGACCCGGCGAACGGCCGGGACGAAATTGCCGATCTCTTAATTGATGGTTCGACAATCTCCTCATCAATCGGCGTGGATGCTGATGTCGTAGTGGACTGCTCCGGAAAAGTTGTCGCTCCCGGGCTAATCGACCTCCATGTCCACCTTCGTGTACCAGGTCAAGAGTACAAAGAGGACGTCGCAAGTGGCACTGCGGCGGCGGCGAACGGCGGATTTACGGCAATTGCCTGTCAGCCGAACACATCGCCGCCAATCGATCATGCCGGAACGGTACGTCAGATTCTCGAACTGGCGCATGGAGCGTCGGCACGGGTCTACCCAATAGCCGCAGTCAGCATCGGCCTGGAGAACAAGCAGCTTACCGAAATGGCCGAGCTAAAAGACGCCGGCGCGGTGGGTATTGGCGACGACGCCTTTCCAGTCTACGACAGTGGCTTTTTGCGACGCGCGATGGAATATTGCCGAATGCTCGACCTACCATTCATTGCCCATTGCGAAGACAAAGATCTCACCGGCGACGGCGTCATGAACGAGGGCTATGTCAGCGCGGTACTTGGCCTGAAGGGAATTACGCGCTGGGCAGAAAATATCGGGACGGCCCGTAATGTGATGCTGGCCCTCGCCACCGGCTGCCGGTTGCACGTATTACATGTCTCGACAAAGGAGAGTGTCGAGATCATCCGCCAAGCTAAGCGCTTTGGTGCGCCGGTCACCTGTGAAACCTGCCCGCAGTATATTGCGCTCACAGACGAGGCGTGCATTGGCTACGAGACCAACGCCAAGATGTCGCCATCGCTGCGCACTAAGGCGGACTCAGAGGCTCTGCTGGAAGGCTTGGCCGACGGCACCATTGATGTCATCGCAACCGATCATGCGCCGCATGCGCCGCACGAGAAGGATCGAGAGTTTGCGATTGCACCGTTCGGCATGATTGGGTTAGAGACTTCACTTGGAGTCATACTGACTCATGTGGTGAAGCCGGGAGTTCTAACGCTTGCACAGGCGATCGACAAGATGTCGACTGCTCCTGCTAAGGTACTGGGAGTCACCGGCGGAACGCTTTCAGCCGGTCAACCGGCCGACGTGACAGTCTTTGATCCGGAAACACCTTGGACTGTTGATCCGAGTAAATTTAAATCTAAATCAAGAAACACTGTGTTCGCCGGGGCTGAGTTGACCGGCAAACCATTCCTAACCATCGTTGGCGGGCGAATTATCGATCTATGAGCACTGCGTATTTAGTTCTATCTGACGGCACGACTTTTGTGGGCAAGCACTTTGGCAGCCCAGGTACCGCAATTGGCGAGGTGGTCTTCAACACCGGTATGACCGGCTACCAGGAGATTCTCACCGACCCATCGTATGCTGGGCAACTGGTGACTCTTACCTTTCCACTGATTGGAAACTACGGAATCAACCAGCAGGATTTTGAGTCTATCAGGATCCAGAGCAGCAGCTTGATTATTCACGAACTGTGCGAGTCGCCGTCAAATTGGCGTAGCTCGACCAGTCTTGATGAGTTCCTATCCTCTGCAGAGGTGGTCGGCATTTCGGGGATCGATACCAGAAAGCTCACGCGGTACCTGCGGGCGCGCGGAGTGACGATGGGCATTGTGTCTTCGCAGTTTGAGCCAGAAGAGCTAAAGAGACAACTCGCTGCAGCGTCCAAGTACGATTCGATTAACTATGTCGATAAAGTTACGACGCCGGAGGCATATGTCTGGCCAAGCGACACAAACAAGGCGAAGTATAAGATCGCGTTACTCGATTGCGGTGTCAAGTTCAATATCTTGCGATCGCTCGCGGCACTCGGTGCAGAGGTCACTGTTTGGCCGGCCTCAACAAAGGCAGAGACAATTCTTGCAACCAATCCCGACGGCATCTTTCTATCGCCGGGCCCTGGCGATCCGGCACTTCTTGGAGAAGTAGTCAAGAATGTGCGAAAGCTAATCGAGCAAAAACCGACCATGGGAATTTGCTTGGGCAACCAGTTGATCGGCTGCGCGTACGGCGGGCATACGTTCAAGCTTCCCTTCGGCCATCGCGGCAGCAACCACCCGGTGAAGGACCTAGAGACCGGAAAGGTAGTAATAACTTCGCAAAACCATGGCTACGCCCTCGCCGCCGATTTTCTCGATCCAAGCATCTCGGTTTGGCAAATCAATCTCAACGACGGAACGGTTGAAGGACTCAAACACAAAACACTGCCAATCTTTTCGATCCAGTATCACCCGGAAGCATCGCCAGGGCCTAAGGATTCGATCGGATATTTGGCTCAGTTCTTGCGGATGATCGATGAAACAAGGGGGTAAGAGCGCCCTCTACGCCCTCATCGTTATTCTTCTTTTCGGACTGAGGTTGGTCAACCTAACGTCCGATCCTCCGCCTTGGCTTTCTTGGAGCTCCGGCATCTATACCGACGAAGGTATCTACGCAGCGGATGCGCGGAGCGCTGTGCTCTTCGGCCAGTGGGCACCAGGCGATTTTCACAGCGCGGAGATCGCGCCGCTGCATCACCTACTGCTACTCGGCCTATTTCATATACTTGGCGTGTCACTGCTCTCTATGAGGTTGCTCGGCGCGGCCTCGTCACTAATTACTCTCGGTCTCTTTTACCTCACTTTGCGGAAAGAGTTTGACGAGCGAGTGGCGGCAGTCGGTACGATCTTTCTAGGCTTTTCGCCAGTTTTCGTGTTTTACAACCGGCTGGCCCTGCTAGAAACTCCGACAGTTTTGCTCTTAGTTGCCGCACTATACGGCAAAAGCTACCCAAAGCTTAGCTGGCTAACCGGCATATTCCTTGCGCTCGCGGTTATCTACAAACCACTCGCCATTCTCTGTGTTCCGGCGTTCTTTGTTGACTGCCGAGACACACCGTCAGTGGCCGTACAGCGGCTCGGATGGATGCTCAGCGGCCTTGCGGTCTTCTTTTTCGCATGGCAGCTACCACATCGAACAGATCTTAGCCGGCTGAACCACTACTACCTTTTACACCAGTATCTGCCCCACTCAATCGTCGGCCTCGGCCACAACTTAGTTCGCTCGCTTTGGTCGGGATCGTCTGACGGTGTCCTACCCTACCTGCTGCACCATGCGGCGCTCCTGGTCGCGTTGGTTTTGCTCGCTGCTCTCTACAAGCGTGAGCACCACAATCGAGATATTAGCGCCTACACGACCTGGCTAGTTGTTCCTTTCTGCGCGCTTTGCTGCCTTTCTTACGAACCCAGTCGCTACTTTATTCTTTTTTGGCCAGCGCTCTGCGCCGTTGCCGCAATTGGAGTCGTTCGATTAACACCTGCACTGTCGGTCGCCGTCGCTGTTGCATACGGAATTCTCTCGGTATTCGCTATCATTTCATCTCTGCAAGTTTCGACACACACTTTGCTGACCTGCGGCCGCGAACTGGGAAGATCTTTGCCTGCCGAGCAGCTTATTGTTGGGCAATATGCGCCGGAGCTTGCCCTTTCCAACCACCTGCCCTCGATCTATGTTCAACCGGGCCTAGCTAATTCAAAAGGCAGACTGAGTGGAGCAGTTATCTTGATTACCGAGTCACCGTATTGGTCTTCCTATTGGCTTACTCGGGAAGGCTCTCGTCTGAAAGAAACGGATTTGCCTGCCTTCGATCTTCCCCATCGTCAGCATATTTCGTTATGGCACGTTGACCCTCAGCCAAACATCGGAACGTACGCCGTAGGCAAGATTTGAGAAAGTTCGTGCCTTCCCTTACACTCCTCGTTTATTCGCGGTATAATCCTTAACGTTAACTTAACGTTGCGTTAACATTTTCTTAATACTGACGTTTTCTAAAAGTGCCCCCTCTGTTGCGGGTGATGATCTTCTCCTCGTCGGGAATGTTCATTGTTGACAGATCCTCTTCGACTTAGCCGTCTCGTACTTTATTCGCGTTCGCTACTGATTGGTCAGTGACAAGGAGCGTTGTCGATGGTCGGCAAATACTTAGGCTATGTCCAGCAAAACGATAGCCTTTATGAGTTTCTTCAGCGACTCCTAAGGGATCGCTTCGGTATACACCATGTCCACCCAGCATTTAGGGTATTCCGTCTTTCTGGAAGCAACGAGGTTTATGCTTACGAAGAGAAGTTCACCGGCATCTGCATGATCGGTAAGTTTTTCGGGACGATGTTTGGCTGGGATCGTGATAAGGCGGTCGCTAAGGCATCGCAGGAGTACGAGAGCCTGCAGACTCTTCGGGGATACAACCTAGTCGGATCTCCCCACCACGTTATTCAGCCGCTTGGGCTCAACCCGGACATCAACTGTGTCCTCGCGCTCGAGTACTATTCTGGCGAGCAGTTTAGTCACGCAATCCGGCGTTGCATATTTAATGGCGACTGTGGGCACCTCTACTATCGGCTCAAGGCACTGGCCTACTTTCTTGCAACCCAGCATATCCGAACAACTAACGATAACGGCGTTGACTTTGACTCCGATCGGCGCTACTTTCGCCGCGTGATCGGCACACTCAAAAACGGCAGACGAGTTGAACAGTGCGATGTGGATGAGTTGTCTTGGCTCAGCGATCTGTGGCAGGATCGGTCTCAAATGTGGGACGACAATCAGGTGTGGCTTCACGGAGATGCGACTCCGGCGAATTTTCTCTTTGGCGGAGGCATGGATGTGGCCGCGATCGACCTCGAGCGGATGAAGCGCGGTGATCGTATGTTTGATGTTGGACGCATAGCTGGTGAACTCCAACATGCGTTCATGGTGGGCACCGGAGACAAGTTTCGCGCCGAGCCGTTCATTGGACACTTCCTCTGGGAATACTCTTGCCACTTTCCCGACAAGCAGGCTACGTTCCACTCGATCACAAAGCGCAACCCATACTATATGGCGCTAAATTTACTTCGAATCGCCAGGAATGACTACATTACATCCGACTACAGCGGTAAACTAGTCACACAAGCCAAGGAGCTAATGCGGGCTTACTGAACGTACGAAATGAGAATAAATGGATATTGAGGCTATCGCGTTCGATGTCAACGGAACACTGATTGAAATTTGGACAGAAGACGGGATGGACGAGATATTTCGGGCCGCCGGTCACTACTTGACCTATCAAGGTGTCGATCTTCGTCGCTATGAGGTGCGCGATCTCTATTTTAAATATTTAAAAGAACAGCAAAAATCAAGTGAGGAAGCGCATCCCGAATTTAATGCGGTAGCGATCTGGAAACGGATTGTCGACGAGTTTGCGACCGATTATACTCGTTCGTTGCCAGCCGAAAAGCTCGCTCAGGTTCCCCTCTTCCTCGCCGAGATGTACAGGGGTATCTCGCGTCGCCGCCTGCGCCTCTACCCTTACGTCAAAGAGACGCTTGACATACTAAAGACCCGGTATAAGCTGGCAATCGTTACCGATGCCCAGACTCCCTATGCTCTGCCAGAGTTAAATAAAGTGGGGCTTCTGGATTACTTCCATCCCATCGTCGTGTCTGGTGATTACGGCTACCGCAAACCGGATCGACGGCTCTTTCAAGCAGCGCTCGATGCTCTTGGCGTTTCCCCGGCAACATCTATGTACATCGGTAACGATATGCACCGCGATATATACGGTGCCTCACGGATTGGCATGAAGACGGTGATGTACAACTCAGATCAGGGCACGAAAGAGTATCCTAATACGGAGCCCGATTACACGATTACGGACTATCGAGATTTGCTGACGATTCTCGATCTACCAGTCCCCATTCAAAAGGAGTTGAGTTGATGAGCGTCATTTCGGATTTCAAAGAGTTTGTTTTACGCGGAAACGTAGTTGACCTGGCCGTCGGTGTGGTCATCGGTGCAGGTTTCGGGACTGTGGTCACGGCCTTTACCAAGGGTATTATCACACCGCTCATCGGATTGCCCGGAAAAGTCGATCTGAGCGGTCTGACCATTACAGTAGGAAATGCTCATTTTCTGGTCGGCGAATTTCTCAATTCGGTCATTACTTTCCTTCTCACGGCTCTTGTGGTCTTCTTTCTTGTCGTTCGGCCGGTCAATTATTTAATGGATCTCCGAAAAACGGAGCCCCCAGTCGAGGCGTCCACCAAAGAGTGTCCTCGTTGCCTGAGCAAGGTGCCAGCCGCCGCGACCCGCTGCGCTTTTTGCACTTCGGAGTTAGCTGCCGAATAAGGCGGCGACAGTTGCCGAATTGTTGCCAGAAAACTGGACGTTTCCTGCTATCCTTTTGATGGGTAAGTTGTGCTCCGCGCACGTCCCTTAATTAGCGTGATAATCAAGGAATTAAGTTCATATGAGCAAATCGCTCGGCAGCTTCACGTTTGTCCTCCATTCGCACATTCCGTACGTCCTTGACCACGGAGTATCACCGCATGGCACAGACTGGCTGTCTGAAGCTGCAGTGGAGACGTATCTGCCGCTGCTAGAGACCTGCCACCGACTGATTCAGGAAGGCATCTCCCCGCAGATAACGCTCGGCCTGACTCCGGTTTTGGTGGAACAGCTTATTGACCCTGACTTTCAGGATGAATTTGAGCAGTATCTCAAGACCAAGATTGAACTGGCCAAGCGCGACCAGGAGCAGTTTAAAAGTGACGGCAGCTATCATTTGGCCTATCTTGCGCGTTATTGGGAAGATTGGTATACCAAAAGCCTAGCGCAATTTTTGGATTGGCATTCACGCGACATCGTCGGCGCATTCAAAAAGCTGCAGGACGATGGGCATATTGAAATTATCACCAGCAGTGCGACCCACGGTTACTCCCCTCTTCTTTCGCAAGACAGCACGGTGAGGGCGCAGATCGGAACCGGTGTTGAGTCCTATCGAAGAGTGTTCGGAAAACAACCACGCGGATACTGGCTGCCGGAGTGCGCCTACCGTCCACGCTATGAGTGGGCAGCACCCGCGTTGATACCGGGTGAATCCGCTAAAACACCCGTATTACGTAAGGGAGTGGACGAATTTCTGGCCGAGTTCGGTATCGAATACTTCTTCGCCGATTCGCACCTTCTGAAAGGAAAGATGCGCGGAGGAGGGGTCTACGCCGATAAATTCAGTGCGCTATCCGAGCTTTGGAAGCAGTTTGAGAAGCAGTTCATTAGCGAGAAAGAAGCGTTTTCTCCTTACTATTCGTATGTTGTTAACTCATCTGGAGAGCCAATGGCAAAGCTTAGCGTCTTCGCCAGGGATCCGGCAACGGGAATTCAGGTCTGGAGCGGAGAGCACGGTTATCCGGGCGACGAGTGGTATTTAGAATTCCATAAAAAGCATGTTTATAAGGACAGCAAGACGCTCGGCCTGCGGTATTGGCGCATTTCGACGGACAAGGCGGACATTGCCGGGAAGGGAATTTATGAACCCCACCGGGCAGAACGACAAGCGAAGATACATGCCGATCACTTTGTCGGACTGGTTCATAGTGTCCTAGCAGAGCAGGCACCGGCCGGTGACGGCATCCTCTGCTCAACGTACGACACAGAGCTCTTCGGTCACTGGTGGTTTGAAGGCCCACAGTTCTTGTATCACGTGATCAAGGCGATGAGTCAGTCTACGCTAATCAACCGAACGACCTGTTCCGGCTATCTCGACGAGCATCCTAACAACAATGTGCAAGTGTCGCTTCCCGAAGGCTCGTGGGGGGAAGGGGGATTTCACTACATCTGGCTGAACGACGAAACGGCATGGGCTTGGAAGGATATCTATGCCGCAGAGGCGGAAATGTTAGATATCACCGAAAAATATGGAAAAGAAGAGAAGTATCAACGTTTGCTAAAGCAGGCTGCGAGGGAATTACTTCTTTTATCGGCTTCAGATTGGCCGTTCTGTATTTCGTCCGGCGGTGCAAAGGACTATTCAGCACTGAGGATTCGTAATCATGGCGATAACTTCTGGGCGATTGCCAGCTTGGTACGACGGCTTGCAGAAACCGGCAAGGAATTGAGCGTGGGTGATTGGAAGAATATAGCAGAGTGTGAGACGAGAGATCGTGTCTACGAGGACATCGACCTTCATTACTTTGCTCAGGTGACTAACCCGGCAAAATAGTTGAAACAATCGGCGACTCTTATCGTCATATTAATCAATCAGACTCGATAATTTGAATTAAAATTTCTGGCAATGGCAGCCCTCCAGCGCGATGACTAGCGCACGTGGACGAAAGTTCGTGTACTTTGGACGTCGTAATCGACGACTAGAAGGGCTGGCATCATGTTAAAGAAGCTATCTATCGAGAGCATGGTTCTGATTGCGATCTGCCTTGCCGATCTTGGCAGTACGATTTTCCTGGTGTCCTACCGCAACTTTAGCGAGGGCAACCCGCTAATGAGCTACTATCTCGATCACGGAATTGCTGTGTTCGTTTTGGCAAAGATCACTCTGTTCGTTTGTCCCCTCTTTATCCTCGAATGGGCTCGCCGGCGGCGGCCAGCATTTGCTACTATGGCTTCTAGGGCGTGTATTGGACTTTACGTGATCGCCTACGTCACAACAGTTGTTCAACTCAATCAAACGTATGTTGGTCAGCCGCAGCAAATCACTGAGTCGAGAGACCCGCTGAGCGCATCTATGGCAATTGGAAAATAGAACATCGGTTTTGACGATCGGCTTACCCCTCATTTTTGAGGGGTATTTTCTTGTGTCTTTAGTGTAAAAGCGGCTATAATACGTCCGATTACCCTCTGAGGAGCAGATCTTGAAACTTTACGAGTACCAGGCAAAAGACATTTTGAAGACATATGGCGTTTCCGTTCCAGAGGGCGAAGTTGCCGACACGGTGGAAGGCGTCCGATTGGCCGCCGAAAAGATCGGCAAACCGGTTGTCATTAAAGGCCAAGTTCACTCTGGCGGCAGAGGAAAAGCCGGTGCGGTCAAAGTGGCGCAGACGTCAGACGATGCCGCCAAGATCGCGTCCGAACTGCTGGGGAAAACGTTGTTCTTTGCCCAGGCCAACGCAGCTTTAAAGATCAACAAGCTCTTGGTTGAAGAAGCAGTGGCGATTAAAGAAGAGATCTACATCGCCATCACTCAGGACAGAACCACGCAGCGCGACATTCTTATCGTGTCCACCAAAGGCGGAATGGACATCGAAGCGGTTGCAGAAGAGAGCCCCGAAGCAATTAGCAAAACTCCGATTGACCCCCTGCTCGGACTGACCGACTACACGGCAAGAAATGCGCTGTTTTCCGCTGGATATGACAAAGCACTCATAGCAAAGACGGTTCCGTTTCTCAAAGCACTGTACAAGGCCTATATCGGCAGTGACTCGACGCTCGCGGAGATCAATCCGTTGGTCATTACACAGGACGGAAAGATAATCGCCGGCGATGCTAAATGGCTTATCGACGACAACGCGCTCTACCGTCAACCTGCCCTTGAATCGTTCGGCGATTCGAGCGAGGACGATCCGATTGAAGCCGAAGCACACCGCCGGGGGATCCAATATGTACGTCTCGAAGGCGGCAATATTGGAATTATCGGCAACGGCGCGGGTCTGGTGATGACGACGATGGACGAAGTCAAAAGGGCTGGGGGCGAACCGGCAGACTTTCTCGATATTGGGGGCGGTGCCAAGGCAGAAAGTGTTCGCAATAGTCTAGAGATCGTATTATCCGACCCGAACGTTCGTGGTGTTTTATTTAACATTTTCGGTGGTATCACTCGCGGCGACGAAGTCGCGAATGGAATCATCGAAGGACTGGCCGCGCTTGATGTTAAGGTTCCAATCGTCGTCCGACTCGCAGGAACACGGGCGGCAGAAGGTGCAGAGATCCTCAAGCAGACCAATTTAGTACCCGCAGAGACAATGCAAGAAGCAGCGGAAAAGATAGTAGCGCTGGCGCTTCACAGCAACTAATAGTGACGGAAAGTACCAATGACGGAAACAGAAGGATTCAAGAATGTTTGAGTACAAGATAATTGTTAGCGCAGATGATGACGATACCGACGAGCAAACCCTGAACGACCTAGGCGGCGAAGGATGGGAGCTTGTAAATGCGCTTGCCGATGTACGGGCTAATGACGAAGTTGAAGAAGAAGACGAAGAAAGCAATATCCCTGTGACAGTTTTCTACCTAAAGCGAGCTACTAGCAAGTAAATTTCACAATGAGCATCCTGATTGACAAGAACACGAAGGTAATAGTCCAAGGCATCACCGGCAACGCAGGCACGTTTCACGCGACATTGATGCTGGACTACGGAACGGACGTGGTTGGCGGCGTGAGCCCCGGCAAGGGCGGACAAACGGTCATTGATGGCCGTGTCCCCATTTTCGACACCGTCCAGCAGGCCAAGGAAGCGACAGGAGCAACGGCGACGGTCATTTTCGTCCCGGCTAAGTTTGCATCGGATGCTGTCTTGGAAGCGGCCGACGCGGGAATCGAACTGATTGTCTGCATTACGGAAGGAATTCCTGGGCACGATGAGTTGAAGTTTGCAAACGTGGTTCGTCAACATGGTGCACGGCTTGTCGGGCCGAACTGCCCGGGTCTATTGACTGTCGGTCAAGCAA
>Ga0116229_10014405_pt1 | contig 10980 bp, 14 predicted proteins | sample S1TSphgellanicum_3_FD_87313 | JGI IMG/M metagenome (GOLD analysis project Ga0116229, IMG submission 87313) | Host-associated microbial communities from peat moss isolated from Minnesota, USA - S1T2_Fc - Sphagnum magellanicum MG | ecosystem: Host-associated > Plants > Peat moss > Unclassified...
GGCGCGATCATCGGCGGGCTCTTCAATCCGTTTTCCTACACATCGTTCTCGCAGAACGTCGGCCTGGTCGGAATGACCGGCGTGCGCAGCCGCTGGGCCGTCGCCGTGAGCGGCGCGATTCTCATCGCGCTCGGCCTCGCGCCGAAACTCGCGACGATCGTTGCATCGATTCCGCAACCGGTGCTCGGCGGCGCGGGGATCGCGATGTTCGGCATGGTCGCAGCGAGCGGGATCCGTATTCTGGCCGATGCGCGGCTCGGCGAACGGCAGAATCTCTTGATCGTTGCGGTAAGTCTCGGCATCGGGATGATTCCGCTCGCTGCGCCGGCGATGCTCGATCACGTTCCCGGCTGGGCCGCGCCGTTCGCGCGCAGCGGGATCACGCTTGCGGCGATCGCCGCGGTCGCGCTCAACGCGCTCTTCAACGGCACGTCGGCGGCGGAACCGCGTTCGGCCGCGTGACGGAGAACGCGATCGAAGCCGGGCCCGGCGTGTATACGGTGCGCGTGTTCGAGGCCGATGAAGCGGCCGGGATCGTTGCCCTGCTGGCACTCGCCGGTCCCTGGCTGCCGGCACCGATCAACGCGGACCACGCGGTCGATCGCAACGTCCGCGATGCGGAGATCCTCGCGCCCGACGCACAGCCGGTGCTCGCGCAGCGCATCCACTCGGCGGTGGCGACGGCCATCGATGAACTCGCGAACCGTCTTGCGCCCGGTGCGACGCTGCGCGAAGTGCAGATCGTGCGCTACGATCCCGGCGGGCATTACGCCGATCACCGCGATTCGCCCGCACCCGGGGCGACGTCGCGCGCGCTCTCGGTAGTCTGTTATCTCAACGACGATTTCGCCGGCGGCGCGACGATATTTCCCGACGACGGCTTACGCGTGCAGCCCGAACGCGGCAACGCGATCGTCTTCGCGCCCGAGTTGCTGCACCGCGCCGATCCGCTCACGCGCGGCCGCAAATATGCGATCACCGCCTGGTTTCACCGAACGGCACCGCCTTAGCTCGCGACCTTGTGCTCGAACGCGGAGCGAATCGACTTATAGAGGCTCATATTGCGGAACAAGACCGGCAGCATCCGCAACGCCGCGGGCTTGTCGCCGACCGACTTGATCTTGCCTTGCGCGGCTGCGACCATAATGTTGAGCTCGCCGGAAAACATCTGATCGAGCGTCGTCGCGGTCAGATGGACATCGACCGCAGCCTCTGGGGCGGCCGGATCATCGATGTAATAGGCGAACGTCTTGCCGGGTCGCGCCGGTTCGCGGCTATCGAGCACGATCCGCGCCGGCGGATCGCTAACGACGTACGCCATAACGAGGCCGCTACCACTCAAACCGCGCTGCTCGTTCTTCACCGCACTCTCCAGAAAGGCGGTGAACACGTCGCGCAGCTCTTGGGAACTCGTAAAATGCATTTTTCTCTCCCGCCGAGCGGCTGTGTATCAATAGACGCCCTGGCACATGATGAAGTCTCGCGTCGGGGCGATCCGAAACCTCAAGGCTGAGTTAAGCCCGAGCTTCCGTTGAGTTAAGCCCGCACTCTTTATAGAGAACGCTCGAGGAACCGCAGCGGATGTATACCGGCGGCCTCGCCCCTTAGTGCGCGACTCGAGAGAAAAAGAGCGCGCGCGTCGCTTTGTAGTGGTTCATCGTACGGAACATCACGGGAAGCATCCGTAGCGCGGCCATCTTGTCTCCGGTCGCCTTGATCCGGCCTTGCGCTGCGGCCACCGTCACGTTGAGTTCACCGCCGTACATCCGGTCGAGCGTCGTCGCGGAGAGATGGATCTCGACCGTCGGCTCGGGCGCCGCCGGATCGTCGACATAGAACGTAAAACTCTTTCCGGGTCGCGCCGGCTCGCGTGCGTCGAGCACGAATCGTGCCGTCGGATCGCTCACGACATAGGCCATCACGATGCCGCTGCCGCTGAAGCCCCGCAGTTCGGTCTTCGAAACGCTCTCCATGAATGCAGTGAAGAACTCGCGGAGTTGCTGTGAGCTGCTGAAGGTGGTCATGCTGCCTCCTTAACCGCATCCCGCCCACCCGCGTGACGCCGCACGAAGATTCTCGACATGGGTCACCCGGCACCTGGAGAGCCCCGGCGGCGCAATCAGCCGCCGGAGGCGAGCAGGTCGTCGAGCGCATCGATTAGCGCGCGGGTGCGCCCAATTGCGCGAGGGCGCGATCGATGACGTCGCTGAGATTCTCGACCGAAACGTTGTCTTCATAGGCGAAGCCGTTGATGAAGAGCGCCGGCGTGCCGGGAATACCGCTATCTTGCGCGGATTGCATATCGCTCTCGATGTGCTTCCGGTACGTTTTCTGAGCGATCGCGCGCTCGACGTTTGCCGGATCCACCCCGGCTGCGCGAGCGTATTCGAGGAGGTCGGCGTCGGTCAGCGCTTCCTGATGACGGTACAGCTGGTCGAACATCTCCCAGAACTTTCCGGCTTCCCCGGCGGCCTCCGCGGCTTCGGCCGCCGGCAGCGCGCGCGGATGCATCGGCAGCGGACAATGCCGGAACACGAGCGCCACACGCGCGCCGTACTTTTCGCGAATCTCTTCGATCACATCGTAGGCGTCGCCGCAATACGGACATTCGAAGTCGCCGAATTCGGTGATCACGACCGGCGCGTCGAGCGAGCCGCGAACGTGATCCGAGGCGCTGGGTTGGGGGGTGAGATCGGTACCTGCTTGTGACATGATTCGTCGAGTGTTCCCCGCTATGCCCTCGCTGTACCAACGTGGCGCACGACGGCTCGGCCCCGCTCGTCCGTCGCGGCGACTTAGCGCCCGGTGGAATGGCGACTGAGGGCACGTAAGAAAACCCCGAGAACCGCCGCCGAGATCACCGCATGCCCGCTATCGGAGGGATGAAACCGGTCGGCTGAGAGAAACACGGCCGGGTCGCGCAGGCCGTTCGTCACCGCGAAGAGATCGACGTAGTCGGCACCGTGCTTGACGGCGGCCTCGCGAACGGCACGATCGTCTTCAAGCGCGAGTCGCCGGATCAGGCTCGCGTGGTCGGCGAAGAGCGGGCTGATCGCGACGTTGGGCACCCCGACGGCGATGATGTGCGTTCGCGGGGCCGTGCGCCGAATGGCGCCGAGCAGCGCATCGTACGATCGCGCGAACGACTCGGGATCGACCCCGCGCGCGACATCATTGCCGCCGACACACACGATCGCAAAATCGGCGCGGCGCTCGCGCAAGCGGCCGACTTGCAGCCGCAGCACATCGGCGGCGGTGCTTCCGCCGATCGCATAGTTCGTGATCTCGCTGCCCGGATGGGTGATCGCGAGACTATGGTACACGTCGAAGGCGAATCCACGCGAACTATCGCTTGCGCCGCTCCCGAGCGCCAAGCTGTCGCCGAGCACGGCAATTTCGATCGGCGCCTCCGATGCGCCGCTCACCGCAAACGCATGCTCGCGCGAGCGCGGCGGTGCACAACCCGCAGCGGCCAGCAGCCCGAGGAACGTGGGCCTACGCAACGATCCGGCCGTCCGCGAGCCGGATGACGCGCCGCGCACGCGACCAGACGGCTTCGCTATGCGTCACGACGACGAGCGTCTGTCCGCGCTCGCGGTGAACGCGATCGAAGAGATCGAGAATCGTCGCGCCGGTGCGAACGTCGAGTTCGCCGGTCGGCTCGTCGGCGAGCACCAGTGCCGGCGCGTTGATCAGCGCGCGGGCGATCGCGACGCGCTGTTGCTGACCGCCGGAGAGCTGCTGCGGCCGGTGGTGCAGCCGTTCGCCGAGGCCGAGCTCGTCGAGCAGCGTTCGTGCGCGCTCGCGTGCCGCCGCGAGCGGAACCCCCGCATAGTGCGCCGGGAGCATCACGTTCTCGAGCGCATCGAGCGACGGAATCAAATTGAACCCTTGGAAGACGAAACCGATCCGCTCCGCGCGCAACTGCTTGAGCGCACGGCGCGAAGCCCGCGCCACGTCGACCCCGTCCACGAGCGCTATGCCGGAACTCGGCCGGTCCAGCCCGCCGAGCACGTGCATGAGCGAGGTCTTCCCGCTCCCGCTCTCACCGACGACCGCGACGTAGTCGCCGCGCTCGATCGTGAAACTGATCCCATCGAGCGCGCGCACCTCGGTCGGCGAGCCCGGCGCGTGCACTTTCACCAGATCGTGCACGTCGACGACCGCGCTCACGCGATGCGCCGCAACGCTTCGGTCGGAGCGAGCCGGGCCGCGCCGAAGGCCGGCAGCAAACCCGCGACCGCGCTGAGGACGAGCGCGAACGCAAACGACCCGACGACGAGCCGCGGCGTCAGCGCGAAGAGTTCGAGATTGCCGCTCGCCGCGTTGTGCGCGTTGACGAACGCGATCACGATTGCACCCGCCGCAATCCCGGCGATGCCGCCGATCCCGCCGATCGCTGCCGCTTCGATCAGGAACTCGCGCAGGATGTCGCCGTCGCCCGCCCCGATCGCTTTGCGGATCCCGATCTCGCGCGTGCGTTCGGTGACGGCGATCGTCATCGTGTTGACGATCGAAAACGCGCCCACGACCAGCGCGACGAGCGCCGCGCCGAAGATGATGCCGTCGAAGACCGTCGTTGCCGCGTTGAGATTTGCCGTACTCGTCTTGGGGTCGCTCGCGTTCAAGCCCGTCTGCAGCGAAATCTTCCGCGCGATCAAGCCCGTGTCGGCGCCCGGATTGACGACGACCATGAGCGCGGTCCCGTCAACGTGCGGCAGCGCGTGCGCGAACGGCGGAACGTCCTGACCGAGGAGCGCGCGCGCCGCCGGATACGGCACGACGATCGCGGCATCGAAGATCGTGAACGAACGTTCGATCACGCCGACCACCTGGAACGAATTCCCCGCGAGCGCGATCGTACTGCCGACGGCGGCCCCGCGCATCGTCGCAAAATCGGGCCCGATCACCGCCGCGCGATCGTCGTCCGGACGCAGATCGCGACCGCGCGCGATCGGCGGCGTGCGCGAGGCATACGTGCGCGCCGCCGGCGGAAAGCCGAAGATGAGCGCGGGCGGCCCGAAGCGACCGTCGTTCCCGGTGGAATACGGTAAGATCACTTCCGGAACGACGCCGCGCACGCCCGCGAAGTGCCGGATCTGCGCCGCCGCTCGCTCGAGCGAGCCGCGTTCGGGGCCATCATCAGCGATCGGCGCGAAGGCAAAGATCGCACCGGTATTCAGCGCGCTCGACCCGGCGACGATCGTATGCAGCCGTTCGGCCAGGCCGCCGACGACAACGAGCGCGAGGATGCCGATCGCGATGCCGGCCGCCGTCAGCGCCGTTCGCAACGCTCGGCTGCGCAGGTTCCGGAGTACCGGGAGAATCATCGCGCGAATTCGCTCATCGGCGCGGGTTCGCCGCCTCCGACGCGTCGGGCGCTAGGTCTTCGACGCTACCTTCGCGCGATAGAAGTCGCCGCGCGTCGAGGGATTCGGGCCGCTGCCGGCCGCGTAATCGGCCAGGGCCTTTACGTAGACGGCGTTTTGCTGGTGTTTGGTCAGCTCGGCCCAGGGGCGGTCGAAGCTCGGTTTGGGCGGGTGGATCGTACGTTTCGCAGCCATCACCCTACCTGCGCCTCCAAGGCGCGTTCCCCCTCGGTGCGTTGCGGCGGGGCTCCGTAGAGCACCCGCCGCGTGCTCCGCGTCGACTACGGGTCGAGCGTGCCGATCAACTGCGCCGCGGACGACGTATCGACCGCGAAGATCGAAACGTGCGCACCGGCCGGCACGGCCTCCGCGCTATCCGCGGCCAGCGCCTGTTCCGAACTCGTCGGGTTTTGCAAGCCGGCCGCGAGTTGCGAGGGCGTTGCCGTAACGAGCGTCGTGAAGTTTCCACCGCCGGCCGGCGGCCCCGCGGCAAACCCGATTGCCGTCGGCAAGCCGGACGGTAACGGCGAGAGAAAGAATTCACCGCCGCTGACGGCACCGCTCGCGGCCGGGCCGCTCGCGCTCGCAAGCGAGAAGCTGAAGATCTGGGCGATCGATGCGGGCGCCGCGCTCGCCGAATTGTAGACGCCGACGCCGACCGGGCCGCCGAGCGCGCTTTGCACGAACGGTGATGCGTGATGGACGATCAGCGCCGACTGGCCGGCGACTTCCGCCGGTTCGACGAAGTTGACGAATTGCAGCGTTCCCTTTCCGACTTGACCACCGACGGCGATGCTGTATTGCGTATTTGCGCTCACCGTGACGTTCTCGCTCGCGACCGGCGTCGTCGTGCTGGCAGCACCCGATGGCGCGATCACATCGACCGTGTACGCACCGACCGGAACGCTCAAGTAGCCGGTGATTTGCGGATAGGTTGCGGCCTTGATCGTCGCCGCGGTGGGGCGCGTCGTTCCTTGCGCGTAGACGTAGATGTCGACCGGACCCGCATCGGGCGAGCCGTGGATGGCGCGCACGGACGCGGTCTGCGTTACCGGAGCAATCGATGGTGACGGTTTGACTTGCGGCACGGACGACGTGGGTGAATTCCCGGCGCACGCCGCGAGCGTAAGCGATGAAACGGTAGCGACCGCAAGCGCGGCATGACGTAACGTATCCCGAACTTTCATGAACCTTTCTCCTCCTCGTTGTTGTGCGAATGCCGCGCTGTGCGACATCCGTTTGTACGAAGCGGATTCCGGTTTGGACGCTACTGTTTAATCGTAACTTGCATGAGGAACGCGGTCGTCGGCCGATTCCCGGTCCCGATCGGTTCGCGCGAGAAGGCGACGACGTCGCCGTCCTTGAGCGGCATCGGCATATCGAGCTTTGCTTGCGTCGCCGCGGGAAGTTCGCCCGCATCGAACGTCTTGCCGTCACGAACGACCCACGTCCGATACGTGTCGCCGCTCGGCGCATCAGGCACTTGCGAATAAATGATCGCGTTCGCGCCGTTGGGCGGCTGAACGATCGTGAGATGCCACGGCTCGTTGCCGACGACACCGTCGACGCCGTACACGTGCCCGGTGCTGAGCGCCGCGACGAGCGCCGACGCCGGCGCGGCAGACGCGAGCGCGATCGGCTGCGGCGTGGCCTGCCGGTAGGCAACGAGTTCTGCGGATGCACGTGCAAGCGACGCCTCGAGCGTGCGAATGCGCGCGGCGTCGCGCGAACCGCTGCGTTCGGCCGTCTTCCGCTGGTCGGCCAGTTCCCGCTCGAGCAGCGCGACGCGCCGGCCGAGCGCGGCATCCGGCGTGAGCGCCGGCGTCGGCTTCGGCTTCGGTGCGGCCGTCGCGGCAGCCGTCGGCTGAGCAACGACGATCGGCGCCGGCGTCACCGGCGGCGCGGCGATCGGGCTCGGCGCGACGACCGCGACCACGGCGGTATTGCGATCGTGCAACTGCCAAGCGAACCAGCCATCGGCCGCAACCGCAAGCACGAAACCGGCCGCCAGCAGACCCGTCCAAGGCACGCGCAGCGGCACGACCTTCGGCGCGGGCGGTTCCAGCGCATCGATGCGCGCAAGGAGCCGCGCACGCGACTCCGCCGACGGAGCAGCCTCCGGGCTTGCGTGCGGCAGGATATCGAAGATATTGCGAAGCTCGTCGTACTCGCGTCGACAGGAGCCGCAGGCGGCGAGATGCGCGCGCACGCGTTCCCGCTCTGCGGACGGGAGCGTCCCCAGCGCATAGCCATCGAGCAAAGCGAATTCGTCGTGTTCTTCCATCATGCCGACCGGGAGTAGCTCTCATCGAGCACGTCGCGTAAGCGCTTGAGTCCGCTGCGCATCCGTTTCTTCAACGTTCCGAGCGGGACCGAGAGATGTTGGGCGATCTGCGAATGGGAATACCCGCCGTAGAAACCGAGCTCGATCGCTTCGCGCTGCTCCGGCGGCAACGAGCCGAGTGCCGAACGCACCGCTGCGCCGCACTGCCGCTTCCAAATCTCCGGCCACAGTTCATGCTCGAACGCTTCGGGCTGGGTTTCGTCGAGCGGCGTGGTCGCGTCGCCCCGGCGCCGGCGCAGCGTGTCGATGCACCGATTGCGCACGATCGAGAGCAGCCACGTTCGCGGCGCCGAGGCATCGGAACGAAACGTCCCCGCGCGGCGCCAGACCGAGACGAACGCATCCTGCACCGCTTCCTCCGCGTCATGTTCATCCTGCAGCATCCGGCGCGCAAACGCGAGCGCGACGCCCCCGTGCCGCGCATAGAGCGCGTCGAGGGCATTGCGTTCGCCGTCGGCGATGCGTCGCATGAGGATGCGGTCGGCCGCACCGTCCTCATCCTCACGACGCTCGAGCGTATCAGATTCCACCGCCCGTAAGATGACGCTTCGAGACGACAAAACCCCTACTTTGGAATCAAGACCGTATCGATGACATGGATGACGCCGTTCGACGCCGGGATATCGGCTTTGACGACGGTGGCGCCGCTCACGTTCACGACCCCGCCGGAGATCCCGATCGTCAGGGGCTGACCCTCGAGCGTCTTGACGCTCTCGCCGTCCTTCAGATCGCCGGATTTCACGTCGCCTTTGACGACGTGGAAGAGCAGAATCGCCTTCAGCTTTTCCTTATTTTCGGGCTTGAGCAGCGACTCGACGGTGCCGGCGGGCAATTTTGCGAACGCGGCATCGGTCGGCGCGAACACGGTGAAAGGACCCTTCCCGGAGAGGGTATCGGCGAGGCCCGCGGCCTTCACGGCGGCGACCAGCGTGGTGAACGAGCCGGCGCCGGCGGCCACATCGACGATGGTCCCGGGCGCATCGGCGCGCACCGGCCCGGCGAGCAGAACCATGGTTGCGACGAGCAAAAACGCGGATGCGGCGATCAGGCTCGCCGCGAGAAGTCGAAGTCGGGTCAGCATGAACGAGTATCCCTCCAGACAGAGATGTGCGAACACCCCTGGTACGAAGGCCGCGAGCAACTGGACGCCGGGAGGCTGCTGGGGGCGCGGGTTACCAGCTGCCGGACGCACCGCCGCCGCCGAAACTGCCGCCGCCGCCCGAGAGGCCACCGCTGGCCGAGAGCACCGCGCCGACGGTGCCCATGAAGCCGCCGCCGCCACGCTCCTTCGCGATCCCGAAATTCGAGGGCCCCATCTCGCGTGACATCAAGAACGCATCGAGCCAGTCGCCGTGACGGTGACCGCGACGGACGATCGTGATGACGATCATCATGATGAACCCCACGACCAGGGCGATGCCGAAGAGCACCGCTAACACCGTGGTCGCGACGTCCGAAAACGCAGCGAGCGCGCTGCCGTAGTGTTCGAACGGTCGTTTCGTTTCATCCGGCGCCCAGCCGCTATACATCTGCGTCAGCAACGCATCGAGACCGTCGGAGACGGCCACGTCGACATGGCCCGCGGCGAGCGGCTCGATCATCTTCGTGTTCACGACTTCCGCCGCATCGGCCGCCGAGATGAAGTGGCCGTCGCGCTCGACGCGCGCGGTCTTGCGGTCGGGGAAGACGAACAGAATTCCGCCGAGCGGCGGCTTTCCGGCGTGCGCCTTCCACGCACTCCAGGTGCGAGCCGTCCACGATTCGATGTGCTCGCCGGCCGGCGCCTTACCGACCCAGAGCAGCATGCGGTACGTCGTCAGCTGTTGGAAGCGTGCGAGCTCTTGCGTTCGTTTGGTGATTTCGTCTGCAGGCAGTGCTCCGAGCGTATCGGTTATGGCGGCGCTCGGGAAAGCCGGGGCCGCAGCGAGCGGGCCACTCACCGGAAGCGATGGTGCCGAAGACGATGCGCTCGCCGGGGAACGATCGCGTAACGCGGCGAGCGGGCCCTCGGACCCAGACGAGCGCGTCGCCTGCACGATCGCGGGTTTGGCTGTCGGCGCGTCATCCGGCGGCTTGATTTCGCGGAGCATCGCGTCGATGCCGGACTGAATCGCGGCGTCGGCGTGACCTGCGAAGAGCGCGGGGCGGATCGTGCCGTCGGCGATCTGCGCCGCGCGGGCCGCCGTCAGGCGCTTCGCGTCGCCGGTGGTGACGATTTGCACGCGATGCGTATCGGTGAAGACGAAGAGCACCGCGCCACCGCTGTCGTCATACGTGAAGCCGATTTTCCACGCCGACGTCACCTGGGCGGTCCATTTCTCGACCGGAACGTTACCCGTCGATTTGCCGATCCACACGATCACATAGTCGCCGGTATCGACTTCGAATTTGTGGAGCTCGTCCCCGAGCTGGTTTATTTTTTCGACGCTGAGCATGCCAGGCGGGTCGGTGATGTAGTCCTTGGGCAACGGCGGAATCGTGAATCCCGCGAGGGCGAGCAGCGCGGTCGCGATCACGTTTGCGACCCCGGCGGGTCATCTGGTTCGGCTTCGAAGGCGGCGGCCCAATCAGGGTCTGGTTTCCCCGTCCGCATCCAGCCGAACAGACCGCTGAAAAAATAGAGGACGACGATGATCAGGATAAAGCCGCCGACGGTCCACTTTAGAAAAATCCCGATCGAATGAATGAGATGACCGATGAACGCGAACCCGCCGCCGATCGCCCCAAAGAGGTTGAATGACGGCTTCGGCTCCGATGGCGGCGGCGCCGAACCCGGCGCGTCGCTATCGATCGCATGCAGGATCGCGGCGACGCCGTCGGTCACGGCTTCGTCGGGGTTGCCGCTGCGCATCGCGGGCTCGATCGTATCGTTTTCGATCCGCGCCGACGTTGCGTCGGTAAGCGTGGCTTCGAGACCGTAGCCCACTTCGATACGCACGCGCCGGTCTTTCACGAACAGAAAGAGGACGACGCCGTTATCTTTCCCGCGCTGTCCGATGCCCCATTTCTGAGCCGCCTTGACCGTCCAGTCTTCGAGCGGCGTATCGCCCGTCGAATCACCGATCCAGACGACGACTTGATCGGTCGTTTTGCGCTCGAACGCCTCGAGTTCGTCTTCGACACGCTTTTGCGTCGAGGCAGAGATCACGTGGGCGGTGTCGGTGATGAAATACCCCGGCGCCGGTGGAATGGGGACGTCGACCATCACGGCGCGGGTGCGGCGAAGTGCGCGCGCATCGCTTCACCGAGATGATCGATGCCGAGCAC
>Ga0116229_10014406_pt1 | contig 10980 bp, 13 predicted proteins | sample S1TSphgellanicum_3_FD_87313 | JGI IMG/M metagenome (GOLD analysis project Ga0116229, IMG submission 87313) | Host-associated microbial communities from peat moss isolated from Minnesota, USA - S1T2_Fc - Sphagnum magellanicum MG | ecosystem: Host-associated > Plants > Peat moss > Unclassified...
AAGCCCGACCTGACGGTGAAGGTGACCGGCAACCAGTGGTACTGGTCTTACGCCTATCCCGACCAGGGCGGTTTCAACTTCGATTCCAACATGTTGCCCGAGGGTAAGGCCAAGGCCGCCAACGTCCCCTACCGCCTCGCGGTCGATAATCCGATGGTGGTGCCGGTGGGCAAGGTGGTGCGGGTGCTGGTTACCGGCGCAGATGTGATCCACGATTTCGCCAACCCCGCCTTTGGCCTGAAAACCGACGCCGTGCCGGGCCGAGTCAACGAAACATGGTTCAAGGCCGAAAAGCCCGGGATCTACTACGGCCAGTGTTCGGAGCTATGCGGCGTAAATCACGCCTTCATGCCCATCGAGATCGATGTGGTCGCCCCGGACAAGTTCAACGCCTGGGTCAGCGCCCATGGGGGTAAGCTGAACGCTACGCCGGTATCGTCCGGCTCGGGCGCCAGCGGCACGGGGCCCGCCCCGGCTCCCGCCCTCCCCAACGCCGGCGAAACGCCGCTGACAGGCAAGGGTTTGACCACGCCTCCGGCCAATACGACGGCCTCGACGGTCGCGGCGAAAATTTCATCTCGCGGCTGATATAGAATTCAGTCAGATTAGGACGCTCAGGCCGGCCTTCGGGACGGCCCGAGAAGGAACAAGGCTCAAGGACTCTCCAGCATGGCGACCACAGCCGCACACCCAACTGCAATTCAGGCCCATCGCGATCTGGCCCATGGCGCGCACGACGCCCATGGCCATCACGACCATACGCCCCCGTTTTTCACGCGCTGGTTTCTGTCCACCAACCATAAAGACATCGGCATCCTGTACCTGATCTTCGCGATCTTCGCGGGGCTGGTGGGCGGCGCCCTATCCGGCTTGATCCGGTGGGAGTTGGCGGAGCCGGGCATTCAGGTGTTCCAGCCGAACTCCTGGCTCGCGCACTCTTTCTTCGGGCACATCATCGAGGCGTCCAAGCACGGCTACAATGTCGTCGTCACCGCGCACGCGCTGATCATGATCTTCTTCATGGTCATGCCGGCGATGATCGGCGGGTTCGGCAACTTCTTCGTGCCGATCATGATCGGGGCGCCGGATATGGCCTTCCCGCGCATGAACAACATCTCCTTCTGGCTGCTGGTCGCCTCCTTCGTCGTTCTTTGCACCTCTCTGATGGTGGATGGCGGACCGGGCCGGGGCTTTGGCGGGGGGTGGACCATGTATCCGCCGCTCTCGACCATCGGCCACACCGGCCCCGCGATGGATCTGGTGATCCTGTCGCTGCACTTGGCCGGCGCCAGCTCGATTCTCGGCGCCATCAACTTCATCACCACCATCTTCAACATGCGCGCCCCGGGCATGACCCTGCATCGCATGCCGCTGTTCGTCTGGTCGGTGCTGGTGACCGTCTTCCTTTTGCTGTTGTCGCTGCCGGTTCTGGCCGGCGCCATCACCATGCTGCTGACCGACCGCAACTTCGGCACCAGCTTCTTCAATCCGGCGGGCGGCGGCGACCCCGTCATGTACCAGCACCTGTTCTGGTTCTTCGGTCACCCTGAGGTCTACATCCTGATCCTGCCGGGCTTTGGTATGATCAGCCACATCGTGGCGACCTTCTCGCGCAAGCCCGTATTCGGCTATCTGGCCATGGCCTACGCCATGGTGGCGATCGGCGTCGTCGGCTTTGTGGTTTGGGCGCACCACATGTTCACGACGGGTATGAACGTGAACCTGCAGGCCTATTTCTCGGCCGCCACCATGATCATCGCCGTGCCCACGGGCATCAAGGTGTTCAGCTGGATCGCGACCATGTGGGGCGGCTCTATCGACTTCAAGACGCCCATGCTGTTCGCCGTCGGCTTCATCTTCCTGTTCACGGTCGGCGGCGTGACCGGGGTGGTGCTGTCGAACGCCGCCGTCGATTACAGCTTCCAGGACACCTATTACGTCGTGGCCCACTTCCACTATGTGCTGAGCCTGGGCGCGGTGTTCGCCATCTTCGCCGGCTTCTACTACTGGTTCGAGAAGATGTGGGGTGTGAAGTACAACGAGGTGCTGGGCGCCGCCCATTTCTGGCTGATGTTCGTGGGCGTCAACATCGTCTTCTTCCCCATGCACTTCCTGGGCGCCCAAGGCATGCCGCGGCGCTACGTCGATTACCCCGAGGCCTTCGCCTTCTGGAATAAGGTGTCGTCGACCGGTTATCTGATCACCCTGGTCGCGATTGCGGTGTTCCTGATCATGCTGGTCGAGGCGATCATGCGCCGTCGCGCGGCGGTGGCCAACCCCTGGGGCGAAGGCGCCACCACGCTGGAGTGGACCCTCTCGTCGCCCCCGCCCTATCACCAGTTCAACGACCTGCCGGTGATCGCGCCGGATGCACATTAGCGTCCGGTTTGGGCTGGAGGGCGATAGGCGTTAAGCTGAAGGCCTAAGCGGAGCTTGAGCCATGACGTTGATTGTCGAGACCTTCGATAAGAGGGCGCCAGCTGAAGACGAGGCGTTTTGGGCAACGTTCGAGGCTGAGCTGGCGCACGATGATGGGGCCGAGGCCGCAAGGCGCTTGGCTGCTGGCAACCCGATCTACTTCTGTGATCCGGACACGCCCGAGAACTTGGTGATCAAGCAATATCCTGACGGGCGGCGCGAGTTGGTGTCCTTGGGCGTTGACGGCGAGAAGGTTGTTCGGACGGCCGCGTGAAGCGGCAGCTATGGATTTTCGCCGGCCCGAACTGCGCCAGGAAGTCATCGCTTGTCGCGCCATACGTTCGGGGGCGCATTTCCATCGTCCTTGAGGCTGGCCGGCTCGCGGTCGCGCAGCGCGAAGCCAATCTTGCGGCAGGGCATTCGTTCGGTGTTGAAACGACGTTTACCGACCATGGCGAAGTGAACTTGATGCGACGCGCCCGCGCACCTGGATACGACGTGACTCTCGTTTTCATAGGCTTGAAAAGTGTAAAGCTTTCTGCGGCGCGCGTCCGAACTCGAGTCCGCGACGGCGGTCACGCCGTACCACTGGCGGACGTGTTTCGTCGGTTCGACCGCAGTATGGCCAATCTGGCGACCGGCCTGACGATTGCAGATCGGTCCTATGTCATCGACAACAGCGGCAGGCGCCTGCGCCTCCTGCTCTCGCGCGAGAACGGGCAGGTGAAGCATTTAGCCAAGACCTTCCCCATCTGGGCTGCTGGAGCTATTCCCCCCGAGCTGTGCCATCCCATCGCTTCGGGATCGGCGCATTTGACCCTATAAGGCGACTATGCGTTTCCCGATCTCCCCCGCGATGACCCACGCCGCGCCTGCGCGCCTGCCGGCGCGGTTCACTGACTATCTCATGCTGCTGAAGCCCCGCGTCATGTCGCTGGTGGTGTTCACCGCGCTCACGGGCTTGGTGTGCGCCGGCGTGCCGATGAACCCGATCAGCGCGGCCATGGCCGTGCTTTGCATCGGGGTCGGGGCTGGGGCGGCGGGCGCGCTGAACATGGCCTACGAGTCCGATATCGACGCCCTGATGCGCCGCACCAAGAGTCGGCCTGTGCCCATGGGCCGCATTTCGCGCGCGGACGCGGCCGGGTTCGGCGGCGTCTTGGCTTTGTTTTCCGTCATGCTGATGGATCTGGCGGTCAACACCTTCGCCGCCGGCCTCTTGGCTTTCACCATCCTGTTCTACGCCCTGGTTTACACCGTGTGGCTGAAGCGTTCGACCCCACAGAACATCGTCATTGGCGGCGCCGCCGGCGCCCTTCCCCCGGTGGTCGGCTGGGCCGCGGCGGCGGGTCATACGCCGCTGAACGCCTGGCTTTTGTTCGCTATCATCTTCGTCTGGACGCCGCCGCACTTCTGGGCGCTGTCGCTCTATACCGCCACCGACTACGCCAAGGCCGGCGTCCCCATGATGCCGGTGGTGAGGGGGCCCAAGTCCACCCGACGCCAAATCTTCGCCTATAGCCTGCTGCTAGGCCCGCTCGGCGTCGCGCCCATGTTCACGGGCCTTGGCGGACCGCTGTACGCTGTCGTCTCCATCGTCGGCGGCGTCGCCTTTGTCGCCTTGGCGCTGCGGATGCTGTTCAGTCGGGCTGGCGAGCCAGACCTGGGCGCCGCGCCCGCCAAGACCGGCAAGCGCGAGGGGCTCTACACGGTGTCGGGCGGGGCGAAGGCGGCGCGCGATCTGTTCGCGGTCTCTATCGTCTACCTGTTCGCCCTGTTCGCCGCCCTGCTGCTCGAGCACGGCCCCCTCGCGACGCTCCTGCCAGGATTACGCCTTTGAGCCCCCCGTTTGACGACCCTTCGCAGGACGCACCGCCGCCGAAGGCTGGCCCCGGCGATCCTTTCGGCGAGGGGCCGGTCGCCGCCAAGGCGCGGCGGCAGCGCAGCGTTTTCATCGCCCTGGCCCTTGTGGCCTTTGTGGCGCTGGTCTTCGTCAACAGCCTGCTGAAGCTCGCCGCCCATGCCCATCACGGATGAGGATGGGGCCGCGCGTCGTCGTCGCGGCCTGCGGATCACCGCCCTTGTTGCGACGTTTGGCGTGTGCGCCATGATCGGCATGGCCTATGCCGCCGTGCCCTTCTACCGGGCCTTTTGCCAGGCGACGGGCTATGACGGCACGGTGCGCCGGGCCGAGCGGGCGCCCAAGACCGTGCTGGACCGGAAGATCACCGTCAGGTTCGACGCCAACGTTCGCGACCTGCCGTGGACCTTCACGCCGGAACAGGTGAGCCAGACGCTGCGGATCGGGGCGGCGGGCTTGGCCTTCTTCGATGTGACGAACAACGGTACGACGCCCCTGACCGGCCGCGCCGCCTACAATGTCGTGCCGGAATCGGCCGGCGCCTATTTCCTGAAGACCCAGTGCTTCTGTTTCAGCGACCAGACCATTCAGCCGGGCAAACACATGCGCTTTCCGGTGATCTATTTCGTCGAGCCCGCTTTCGCCAGCGATCCAGACACCAAGACCTTCCAGGAAGTGACGCTGTCCTACACCTTTTTCCCGGTGAAGGCCGCCAAACCCGCCGCCGCCGCCGCGACGAGCTGAGCATCAAATCGCCATTATCCGCACGGGGGCGCTCATCCGCCCCTTGGCTTTCGCGCGAACCAGAGGCTATAGCTGAGCCGAGGCTGAAGCTCCGTCTTTAGGGCTGTGAGTCGAGGCTTGAGAGACACCGTTGCGCGAGAGGTTTTCCGCCGCCATGGCCGATAACGCCGTCCATCACGACTATCATCTCGTCAAGCCAAGCCCCTGGCCCCTGATCGGCTCGATTTCCGGCGTCGTCACCGCCATTGGTCTTGTGATCCTGTTGAAGGGCCTGTTCGGCCTGCCCCACGGCACCTGGTTCGTGCTGGCCTTAGGCCTCGCCGGCATCTTGTACACCATGGCCGGCTGGTGGACCGATATCGTAAAAGAGGCCAACGAGGGCGATCACACCCCTGTGGTTTCCATCGGTCTGCGCTACGGCATGATCCTGTTCATCCTGTCCGAGGTGATGTTCTTCGTCGCCTGGTTCTGGATCTTCTTCGAGATGGCGCTGTTCCATCACGTCCGCGAGCTGTCGCCGATCGACGAGGTTCGCGCGGCGTGGAGCACCTGGCCGCCCAAGGGCGTCGAGTCGCTCGACCCCTGGCACTTCCCCCTGATCAACACCTTGCTCCTGCTGCTGTCGGGCACGACGGTCACCTGGGCGCACCACGCGCTTCAGAATGGCGACCGCAAGGAGGCCCGCAATGGCCTGATCCTGACCATCGTTCTGGGCGTCCTGTTCAGCTGCGTCCAGGCCTATGAGTACCGGGAGATCATCACCGAGAAGCTGTTCTTCAACACCGACTCGACCAGCGCCGGCCTCTATGGCTCCAGCTTCTTCATGGCCACGGGCTTCCACGGCTTCCACGTCATGATCGGCACCATCTTCCTGGCGATCTGCCTTTTCCGCCTTCTGGGCGGGGCCTTCAATTCCAAGCAGCACTTCGGGTTCGAGGCGGCGGCCTGGTACTGGCACTTCGTCGATGTGGTGTGGCTGTTCCTGTTCGCCTTCATCTATGTGGTGTTCCAAGGTCACCCCGCGGGGTGAGACCGCCGTGGGGCACAGGCGGCGTCAACCCGTTTATCGCGGGCCTTCTGTGTCGCTGTCCCCATTGCGGTAAAAGCCCGTTGTTCATCGGCTTTTTGACCGTACGCCCCGTTTGCGCCGAATGCGGGTTCGATGTGTCCAAGGCCGACTCGGGCGACGGCCCGGCTGTCTTCATCATTCTGATCGCCGGCTTTCTATGCGCGTTCGGCGCCTTGATTTTCGACCTGTCGCTGCACCCGCCGATCTGGGTTGATTTCGCCGTTTGGCTGCCCTTGGCGGCCTTTGTGTCGATTGGCCTACTGCGCCCTTTCAAGGGCGTCATGATCGCGCTGCAATTCCATCACAAGGCTTCCGAGGCGCGCCATGACGGTCGCCATGACGGGTAAGGTGGAGCGCCTCATGCTTGTGGAAAGGCTATGTTTAGACCATCGAGGTGCGCAGTAGCGGTGGAGAAGACGGCTTGACCGACACCGATATCGTCCAGACGCGGCGGCCCGCGTTTCGTATCGTTCCCGCCCTGGCGGTGATCGTGGGCGTTGTCGTGCTCACGAGCCTGGGCATGTGGCAGATTCAGCGCCTGCAGTGGAAAGAGGCCATGCTGGCGCGCATCGCCGCCCTGCAAGGCGCCCCGCCCGAACCCTTGAGCGTCGTCTTGAACCGGCTGGGCGACGCCGGTCGGCCGCAGGTCGGCGAGGTGGACTTCGTGCGTGTGCAGACGGTTTGCCCAAGCTTGCAGCAGACGCCGACCTTGCGCCTGTATGCGGTCCTGGGCGGCGTTATGGGGCGTCGGCTGATCACGGCCTGTCCGATCCATGCGGGTCGCTTCCGCAGCCTTCTGGTCGACCGCGGTTTCGTGCCGGATGAAACGCCCGTCGCCAGCGCCCCCTCGCGCGGTCCGACGCTGGAGGCGCCCCTGATCGGTGTGCTGCGCACCCCGCCCCAGGCCGGATGGCTGACGCCCGTCAGCGATCCGGCGAAGAACGATTGGCGCGCCAGAAACCTCCCTGCCATGGCCAAAGCGTTGGGAGCGCAAGACCCGGCTCCGGTGTTCCTGATGCTGGAGACGCCGCGACCCCAAAGCGGCGTGCCGATGCCGGCCGCCATCCCCCCCGACATCCCCAATAACCACCTGGGCTATGCCCTGACCTGGTTCGGTCTGGCGCTGGGATTAATCGGCGTCTACCTGGCCAGTCTACTTCGCCCCGCGAGCCCGCTTCCTCGTCCCTTCGCCAAACGACCTGCGCGTTCCTAGGGCGCCACCTATTTTAAGGGCCGCGAGCATGATAGTCGGCGTGCCCCACATCCATTTGCGGCGATCACCGTCCAGGCCTGAACCCTATGCAATACATCTCTACCCGCGGCGCTAGCGCTCCGGCCGGGTTCGCCGACGTCCTTTTGGAAGGACTCGCCCCCGACGGCGGCCTCTATGTGCCTGAGACCTGGCCGAGCTTTGCACCCGACGAGATCCGAGCCCTTCGCGATAAGCCCTATGCCGAGGTCGCCGCCCAGGTGCTGGAGCGGTTCACGGGCGATGCGTTCGAGCCTGAGGTCCTGCGTCAGATCACAGGGGAAGCCTACGCCACCTTCGCCCATCCCGCCGTCGCGCCCCTGCGCCAGCTCGATGTGGGCTTGTGGATGCTGGAGCTGCACCACGGCCCGACCTTGGCCTTCAAGGACGTGGCGATGCAGCTCCTGTCGCGCCTGTACAACGCCCTGTTGAAGCGCCGCGGCCGGACCCTGACCATTGTGTGCGCTACGTCCGGCGATACCGGCGGCGCCGCTGTGGAGGCGTTTCGCGGCGCCCGCCACGCCCGCATCGTCGCCCTCTTCCCCCATGGGCGTATCAGCGAGGTGCAGCGGCGTTTCATGACCACGCCGACCGACGCCAATGTGCGCGCAGTGGCCGTGGATGGCGATTTCGACGACTGTCAGGGGATCGTGAAGGCCCTGTTCGCCGATCCCGACTTCCGTACCGACGTCGATCTATCGGGGGTGAATTCGATCAACTGGGCGCGGGTGGCGGCCCAGGCTGTCTACTACTTTACCAGCGCGGCGGCGCTTGGCGCGCCCGAGGTCGCCCCGCGGTTCGTGGTGCCGACCGGCAATTTCGGCGACGCCTTCGCCGGCTATGTCGCTCACCGCATGGGCTTACCCGTCCAGCAGATCGTCGCCGCCACCAATGGCAATGATATCCTGGCCCGCGCCTTGGAGAGCGGCCGCTATAGCCGCGGCGCCGTGATCGCGACCCAGAGCCCGGCCATGGATATCCAGGTCGCCTCCAACTTCGAGCGTCTGTATTTCGAGGCCGTCCGGCGCGACGGGCTGGAGACGGATCGGGCGTTCCGAGCCTTCGCCGCGGAGGGCGCCATCGACCTGCCGCCCCAGGCGCGAAGCTTCATGGCCGATCTCTTCGCCGGCGCCGCCGTCAGCGAGGCGGACACCGCCCGCACCCTGGTCTCGACCCTGAACCAGACGGGCGAGCACGTCGATCCCCACACCGCCGTCGGCCTGGCCGTGGCGTCCCGCCTCGCGCGCGATCCCAGCGACGGCCCGACGGTGGTGCTGTCGACCGCCCATGCCGCGAAATTTCCTGAAGCCTCCGAGGCCGCATTGGGCTTGGCCCCCGCTCTAAACGCCAAAAGCCGCGGCCTTTTCGATAAACCGGAAAGAATCGACCATCTGCCGGCTGATGTGGACGCAGTGAAGACCTATGTCCGCGCCTTCGCCCGAGGTTGAGCTGTTGCAGCCCCGGCGCCTGGAGACTGTAGACACTTGGATAAGGTCATGACACCTGCGCGGGTGCATCGGTTCGCCAACGGCGTCCGGGTTGTCTGCGATCCTATGGCTGGGCTTGAGAGCTTGGCCCTGTCAGTCGTGATCCGAGGCGGCGCGCGCTGGGAGGATGGCGCCCACAACGGCTGGTCGCATCTTCTGGAGCATATGGTGTTCAAGGGAGCAGCCGGCCGGTCGGCCCGCGACATCGTCGAGGCGATTGAGCAGCACGGCGGCCATATCAACGCCGCCACCGGCTATGAGCGGACCAGCTTCCAAGTGCGCTGCCTCAAGGGCGGCTTGCCGCTCGCTATGGACGTCTTAAGCGGCCTGGTGCGTCACCCCACCTTGAATGACGACGACCTGGAGCGCGAAAAGAGCGTGATCGGCCAGGAGATCGCCGAAGCCGCCGATACGCCGGACGACCGCGTGTTCGACCTGGCCCAGGCCCACGCCTACGCGGGCCAGGCCCTTGGCCGGCCGATCCTGGGCGAACCCAAGACCATCAGCGGCGCGACCTCAGCGACCCTTAGCGCCTATCATCGCGCCCTCTACGCCAGCGACCGCATCGTCGTCAGCGCCGCCGGCGCCGTGGACGAGGACGAGCTGCTCGCCCTGGCCGAAGCGGCGTTTGGCGATGCGACGCCCTCTGACCATCCGGCGGCCTGTGGCGTGGAGGCGCCAAAGGACGGCGTCTTCGGCGGCGGATCATGGGCGGAGACGCGCAAGCTCGAACAGGCGCACCTGGTGATCCTGCTGCCCGGCGTGGGCGCGCGCGACCCCGACTATTTCGCCGCCCGCCTGTTCGCCGAGGCGCTGGGCGGCGGTATGTCGTCCCGCCTGTTCCAGGAAGCGCGCGAGGTGCGCGGGCTGGTCTATGGCATCGACGCCTATTGCGAGTCTTATGAGGACTGCGGCGTGTTCGGCGTCTATGCCGGAACGGCTCCGGCCGATGCGGCGGAGACGGCGCGGGTGACCGCCCAGCAGATTCAGGCGCTCGCCGACGGCGTCACCGCCACCGAACTGGCCCGCGCCAAGGCCCAGCTCAAGGCCAGCCTCTTCATGGCGCGGGAGTCGCCCCTATCCCGCGCCGAACAGGCCGCCGGCCAACTCTTCCTTTTCGACCGCCTCTTCACGCCTTCCGACCTCGCCACCGCCATCGACGACGTCGCCATCACCGACTTCCAACGCTTAGGCCGCCGCCTCGCCGCCGACCCCCGCGCCGCCATCGCCGTGCTTGGCCCGCGCAAGGCGGCGGAGGCGGCGGAGGCGTTTCGGCTGGCGTTGGCGGCTTGAGGCGCGGGCGTTAGGCCAGAATCTGGAGGCCGTGCTTCTGGACGATGGAGAGAAGCTTCAAGGCGGCGCCGCTCGGCTTCTTGGCCCCGGTCTCCCACTTCTCAATCGTGCTTTCGCTTGTGTTGAGATAGCGGGCGAACACCGGTTGGCTGACGTGATTGGTCTCGCGGAGCTGTTTGATGTCCGCAGGCTTGATTTCAGGCGTTACAGCAAGGCACGATTCGTCGAAATGGCGCATGGTGGCCTTGTCGATGACGCCAACGCTGTGAAATGCCGAGGCCGTTGAATGGATCGACTCAAAGGCGTCGCTCTTATACTTCCGCTTGGTCGCCATTGCATATCTCCATTAGTTTGCCTTCTGATAGGAGGCGGGAAATATCCCCATGGGTCGCGCCCTGAAGGTTCTTGGCCAAAAGGCGAAATTCTTGCAGTTCGTCTTCATCGATGTTGGCCCGATCCTTCTTTGCAAACAGATATTGGTACATCCAATAGCTCCTGAAATTAGCTAGAATAATACTCCGGTGCATATTCCTGTTCAGCCGCTTCTTGAAAACGCCGCCGCCTAGATCGTCTGCTTGGCCCTTGACGACCTCCTGAATGGCCTTGCAAAGCTCTTCGTCCGTGATGCGCGCCTTGCGCGCCGCTTTTGAGAACCATTCAGTCTTGAAGGTGCGCGTGGGCTTTTCCGTAACCGCCATAAAATTATGGTAGCACCAAGTGCTATCTCAGGCAAGCGGGCTTGCCGCCTGCCGATCATTTGGCATCGCTCGGCGAAGGCCGCGATAGCAGGAATGCTGGCGCTGTTGTCGCATCGCAGCATCGTCGATGACGGCCCACGATGAAAGGCCAAGGCGGTCGA